>Ga0209342_10004957_pt1 | contig 13698 bp, 18 predicted proteins | sample RifCSP16_2_FD_184023 | JGI IMG/M metagenome (GOLD analysis project Ga0209342, IMG submission 184023) | Soil microbial communities from Rifle, Colorado - Rifle CSP2_sed 16_2 (SPAdes) (version 2) | ecosystem: Environmental > Terrestrial > Deep subsurface > Rock core/Sediment | place: Rifle... | reverse complement strand
CAGAACAGATAATTACCGGTCGTGATCATCTGTTCTGGTTTAATTTTTAGCCTTTCTGAGAGAAACAAAAGAGCAGTTTTTTTATTGGTTTTGATAGGACCGATATCGTATCCTTCTCCTGTCCATAAGCAATAAAGTTCATTTTCCTTATCATGTTTTTTTACAACTTCTTTTATTTCAGACATTGGCTCGGCCGTGTGAACTGTAAGAATAATATGCTTAGGTTCAAATCCGTAAACGCTATTCGGTTTTTTCTCTTTTAACTTTTTTAGGTCGTTTCGTATATCGGTAATTTTTTGAAAATAGCTTTGTTTATACAAAGCCAGTTGTTCTATTTTTCCGTCCATCAAAATAAAATTGCCATTCTCGGCCGTCAGCGAAACTCTATCCCATAAAATGTCACTGAGCATGCTTTGAAGGTAAAGTAATGCCCGACCACTTGAGAAATTAATCCAAACATATTTTTTAAGCTCCTTAATCATATCTATCATTTCAGCGCTCAGTTTATGAGTCTTGATAGTCAGTTCTGTCCCATCACTACTCTCACGCAAGAAGGTACCGGTCGGCACGATGACTCCATCTACATCAAATGTGACCACTTTTAGTGTGTTCTTTATAAAATCCGGATCTAATTGTTCTAATGGTTTATTTAATTCGTCCATAATCATCTTTGAATCGAGTGATATCATTTTCTCGCACCTGGCCAAAGGCCGTTTCCAGAATCCATGAATCTTGTAGTCCGGTTATTCTATGTTTCTGCTTCTTATCTATTTCCAGGAAATCTCCCTCACGAAGTAAGAGACGCGAATTTCCTTTAACCACTTCAACTCTTCCCGAAAGCACTACCCAAATCTCAGATCGACCTTTATGACTTTGAAGGCTCGTTCTTGCTCCTTGACGAACAAATAGTTTTTTTATCCAGTAGCCTGGTTTCTTTTCCAGAATAATATATTTTCCCCAAGGTTTTAGAACTACTTTATTTTTATTCTTCATATGCGTGCTTCAAGGTCTTTAAGTAATTCTTCTATGCCGATAGTCGCTACACCAACAACTTTGTCCGCACCTCCGTAATACATAAATAGCTTTTTCCCAATCACTACAGTGCCACAAGGAAATACCACATTTGGTACCTCTCCTTCTTTCTCATAAGCAGCTTCCGGTTCTAAAATAGGTTCATCTAAGCGAGCAATAATTTTAGTTGGGTCAGTTAGATCAAGCAAAACTACCCCAACCCGGTAAGTTTTATCTTTTTCAGAAACACCATGATAGAAAAGGATCCATCCCCTTTCGGTTTTTATAGGCGGAGCGGCAGTACCGACTTTTCTTGAATCCCACATTCCTTCCCGAGGAGCAATCCAGCCAAATTCCTCAATCCAAGTTTGACCATCAAAATCTAGCGTCTCACTAAAAGCTCCATCAATGTCATTACCACTGCGGTGAATAATAAAATATTTACCAGCGATTTTTTCCGGAAAAATGCAGGCATCTTTATCATCTATTCCTGGTGGCGTGATCAGAACCGGCTTTGACCAATGCCATTTTTGATCTAATAAATCTTTTTCTTTGATCCAAGTTAAGGCCACTCTTGGCGGACTTTTGCCACCTAAGGCCGTATAGAGCATATAGATTTTGTCGCCAATTTTAGTCAGTCGCGGATCTTCACAACCAGAATGACCACTCGGCGTAAGTTTTTGTTCAAATGGTTCGCGAGGAAGATACATTGGTTCGGTGTAACGATAATCAATATGAATACCATCGTTGCTTACGGCATAACCAAAAACCGAAGTATTGTCTTCCGACATCGCCCGGTAAACAAGATGAACCTTGTCAGCTAAATAAATTGCCCCTGGATTAAAAGTGGCTTTAGCTTCCCAAGCATGTTCTTTAATAGGAACAATAATTGGCTTTTCAGAAACCCGCTTCGCTTTAACCTGATTTTCTTTGATAAGCATGCTAATTTTCGATCTTTTTATTTTCTAATAATTGTACCACAGATAGCTTTCCCACGGGGAACTAGCTTTGAACCTAACTCCTCACTTTAGCCACTCCAAAAATCCCACTTCGCGGTAAAAACCAAATCGAATCGGCTCGAACCACAAGAAAACAGCAACAATATGACAAAAACCGATAGTCAGGAATCGCCTATTTTATTTTGGCTCCCCCGGCTGGACTCGAACCAGCAACCCCCTCGTTAACAGCGAGGTGCTCTACCATTGAGCTACAGAGGAATACTAATGGAACGCGAAGCTAGTTTAGCGAATCTTATAGTGTTGTAAAGAGTTTATCCTCAATACGATTGTGAATAAAAAAAGACATGCTTATACTAAAATAAGCATTTACTCTTTACCTAAACACATGCTTTGGACAATCTTCGTGGTGCTATTAATCCTTTGGGCATTGGGCCTCGTAACTTCTTACACTATTGGTGGTTATATTCATATACTACTAATCATTGCAGTTGTAGTCTTGCTCATCAGAATAATCCAAGGCAGGAAACTACTTTAATTTAATTATAGCCATGACTGTAAAAAGCTTCTTACAACTCATTCTTGCTATCGCTATTTGTGAACTGGCTGGCATCATCGGTACGGTGTTCACCATGCCGGCAATCTCTGGTTGGTATAGTACTTTGCAAAAACCTCTTCTCAATCCACCGAACTGGTTATTTGGTCCGGTGTGGATCACACTCTATGCTCTCATGGGCATAGCTGCATTTCTGATATGGCAACACGGATGGCATAAAAAAGAAGTAAAAAATGCTCTCTGTATCTTTGCTGTACAACTTCTTCTGAACACTTTGTGGTCCATTGTATTTTTCGGACTCAAAACTCCCGGATGGGCACTTATCAATATCATAGGATTACTGATAGCAATTGTGGCAACGATGATGTCATTTTATAAGATTTCCAAATCGGCAATGTATTTACTCGTCCCCTATTTACTCTGGGTCAGTTTTGCTTCATATCTCAATTATTCCATTTGGATCCTCAACCAATAGTTCCGATTTTTATTTCTTATTTCCATTCCTCCTCATCTATGTCATTTCATGCTGATATTCTCCAAGCTACCAAAGAAAATCTTAACTTTCGTACAGTTTTATTTACCGGAGAAAAAAGCCAACTGGTAGTGATGTCTATTCCTCCGGGCGGTGAAATCGGTGAAGAGACCCATGAACATGTGGAGCAAACGCTGTTTTTCTTAAGTGGTACTGGCAAGGCCATGCTCGATGACGTAGAAAATGCTATTCATTCTGGCGATGTCGCTGTCGTCACTCCCGGAACGAAACATAATTTCATCAATACCGGCAGAGAACCATTAAAGATTTACACGGTATACAGTCCACCCAATCACATCGACGGCCGTATCCATGCTACCAAGGCAGATGCTGATGCCGACAATGAGGATGAGGAGTTTGGTCACAAGGTTCCTTAAATGTTCCTCAGAACTTTTTCTAAAAGCACTACATAATTTTGGTCACTAATATCATGCTTGGCACCAGACACTACTTCTACATGCCAATGGGGCATAATCTTCTTGGTAGCCTTTAAACGTTGAAAAATCTCTGGGGATTCCTTCTCACCAATCAGTAACCATGTCTTTGCCTTACTTCTTGCAGCTAATTTCTTAAAATTATACTTGGTAAAATCTTGCATCCGTTTCTTGCCGACAATCTTGCTCCACCATGCACGTGTATGTAATAAATCTTCTTCAAAATATGGTGATAATGAGCATAAAACCTGTGCTTTAGCAGGCAATTGTATTCCTGAGACAAAAGCCGTCATCGCCCCATATGAAAAGCCCAAGAGATAATGCGGTTCAGGATATTGCTTACGTACAGCGTTCAAATCCTCCACCCAATCAGTCAGCGTCCGTCTCTTCCATCCTGGTTGTACCATCACGAGATTCTTGTGATGCTTCATTACCATTTTCTTGATCTGCTGCCACACCGGATCAGAAGTTTTTTGTCCAAAGCCAGGAATAATGAAGAAAGTCATAAAAATTATTTGCCTAAGGCTAGCACCTACTCCATATCCTCGTAAATCGAGTGGGCGCCTATGCTAACAAATAAAATCACACCGTCATTCAGGGGCTTAAAAACGATTCTATTCCTTCTATCAATGGAAATACTCCAAAGTCCAAACAACTTACCTTTGAGTTTATGCAAACGTAGTGAGGGATGGAAAGGATTTGATCGAAATAACTTCTCAGCTTTTATCGCTTTTTCCTGCACCTCTATAGTTAAATCCTGAAATTGCGTCTGAAAATCCTGATTGTAATGAATAGCTTTGACATGCATCCTACTTCATCAGGTCAGCCAAGCTTTTCAATTTTTTCGTTTTACCCTGTTGATAATCTTTTTCAGCCTTTTTAGCTCTGGCCAGAATTTCATCTTCTTGAATCAAATCACGCTCCAACTCTGTAGCATACAAAATATAAGCACTCACACTCTGGTGCGTCTTTTTAGCTCTTTCTTCAATCATCTTTCGTTTCTCAGCAGGTAACGAGACATTAAGAATTGAACGCATAAATTAATTATTATTGACTGTAATACAATTGTAATACAGTGCCACCAATAATGCAAACTCCTTACCTTCACCTTTCCCTTTACCTTCATTCCTTAAGTTCACGCATTATTATCTTGGATTCCACTGCTAAAACTGCTACATTGTCCTCTCTTATTTTCATTATGCCCAAGGGAAGTTCATTGTCACTACGCCTGAAGAAAAAACTCGAGAGAGCCATCACTGCTCCCCTCCCCAGACCAAAAACTCGCGAAGGACTGGAAAGACTCAGTATTCCTGAGCTCTATGTCATCCTCGAAGACATGGTGAGCCGAGATACGAGCATGGCAAAATTGATCAAAGATACCATTGTCAGCCAATATAGCTTTCTCTACGAACTCATCGGTGCTGTCATGGATGTCCGTGGAAAACATATTGATCAGTTTACTGCCCATCATCTCACGATGGCTCGTGAAAGAAAATTTCTCGAGAGACTTGAGAGAGCTGGTGTTCCTTTGCATACGTATACTGAGGTCAGCGAAGAAGACATCAGTGAAAAGCCAAGTCTCCTCCTCGTCACCCATCAAGGAGGCGGTTGGGAGAATTATATGTCTCAAGGTCTGACCGGCATCCCCTGCAGCTTTGTGATCAAGGGTGAATTGATGAAGATCCCTTTCATGAGTGATGCATTCCGCGCCAAGAAAGTCATCCCTGTCGACCGTCACAAAATAAGTCGCTCACCTGAACAGAGACAACTAGAAATTGAGCGCATCGCTACCGAAGTTGCCGAGCGTCTGCGCAATCGCGAAAATATGCTGATTTTCTTCGAAGGCACCCGAAGTTCCGATGGTGAAATCGCCGCCACTCCCAAGCGCCGCGCCTGGGCCAAAGACTTACTCACAGCCATCGACACTGCCTGGGAGAAAAACTCCTGGCATGACGGCATCCCCTCCTTTCAGAAATTGCTCTTAGTCGTGCACACCATGACTGCTATGCCCGATGTGCCCGAGAAGGATGTGTTCCTGTCCCGCTTCCGCCTGAACACACCCATTGCTGCCACATTGGTCAAAGCCGACGGCTTATGGGTAGAAGATTCTGATGACAAGTATGATCCGAACACATTGTTTGGGAAAGCAAGGACAGTGTTAAAGAAAATGCTGGTGGAGATTATTTTAAAACAAAATTAAATCATTCGTCTTCTCTCCCCTGCCGGTATAATAGGCACACTTGTGACAATTGGGATTGTGCCCCGGATATGAACCATTGAGGAGAACCACAATATCACGGAGTTTTGTTTCGAGAGATGCGACATCGATTTTGACGAGATCAATATGACTATCGAAGAGAACATCTATCGTGGGATCGGTCTTATCTTTGACAAAATAGTGAAATAAATACGCGCGATCAGAGACAGTGTAGCCATGATGAGCCAGCATGAAACCATACGCCGTCAGCTGATCACGATAGTATTTCTGTTTATCTTCCTTCGGCGCATCACCGGATGATTTGTAATCAGCAGGGATGAAGCGACCATCAGCTTCGAGCAAAACATCATCGACCTTACCGCGGAGGATATAACCCAGATCTTCGTTTACTATTTTGAGTGGCGTCGTATGTTCACGCCAATTGTTAAGTACCGTGATATCAGTAAATGGCTGTATCCCTTCTTTTTCCAATACTTTGGCCTCAGGTGGAAAAGTATCCTGTGCACGATACAGGTCATAACGATGCTTGAGTATACTATCCATCGCATTGTTGAGGAGTAGCGGCAGCATGGGTGCTCGCTTATAGTGATTATCTACCCAAAAACACGACTGGCATTCCGTGTAGCCATAGAGCGAACTTGGACTGATAATCCAAAAACCATTTTTATCTTTCATGACAGAATTTGCTTTGCTGTATCCTATCATTCAAAGACTGGCATAACAAAATAATTTATTGTAAACCAATTGTAAACTACAATTACCATTCCAGTTTATTGTCTGTTAAACTTTGAGCATAAGAATAAACATCAACTTATGAAAAATGAAATTGCAGTGTTAGGCGGAGGTTGTTTCTGGTGTACTGAAGCAGTATGTCAAAGATTGCGCGGAGTGATCTCAGTGATGCCTGGCTATGCCGGCGGCCATACGAAAGCGCCCAATTATGAATCAGTAAGCATGGGCAAAACAGGGCATGCTGAAGTGATCCAGGTAGAATTTGATCCTAGCCAAATTTCTTTTCGTGATATTTTGACGGTTTTCTTCGGTACTCATGATCCTACGACCATGAATCGCCAAGGAGCTGATGTGGGCACCCAATATCGCTCGATTATTTTGTATACATCGGCAGCACAAAAGGCAGAAGCAGAAAAAGTGATCGCGGAGATCAATGCTTCAAGCAAAATGGGCGCACCGATTGTCACGGAAGTAAAGCCTCTGGATGTTTTTTATCCTGCTGAGAAATATCATCAAGACTATTACAAGAACAATCCTGCCCAAGCCTACTGCCAGGTTGTGATTAATCCTAAATTGCAGAAGTTGAAAGAGAAATTCTCAAAGCTGCTAAAGGATAAGGGTTAATGAGGCCTGACATCTGTTTTTTTGTTTTTATCTAATTCCCATTTCAATGGGTTGTTTTTGATATAGGCACGTATAGATTCCAATGAATGATCATTACGGATGATATGATCATAAAATGAACGTTGCCAACAAAAACCCAATTTTGGATAAAATTCATTAATTTTTCGGGATGAAAACGTTTTAAATCCACGCATTATTTCCGATAATGAATGTTGTTTGTGAATGGGGGCCGTAGGTGACGGTTTCAAACCGGCACCTACAACGTCATCGCTAAAATCATCAATAACAACAATCCCGTGCATGTGGTTGGGCATAATCACCCATTTATCCAAATGAATATTTCGATAATGATTCGGCAAATCAAACCAACATTTTTGCGCGATTTTCCCACATGTATTGAAATGCATTTCATTGTCTTGAATTTTACCAAAATATTCGACCCGATTTTTGGTACATATTGTTACAAAATACCAACCAGGTCGTGAATAATCATAATTTTGCAATCGATTCTTTTTGCGTTCTCTTTTCATATTTCTTATCAATTTCATCCCAAAATATCACGAGGCATCAAGACCGAGGGTCGCCGTTTTGAGCAATCAAATAGCAAGCGTAACGAGAAAGATGATAATCTGAAACAACCTGACCTTGAGTTTCTCCATATTGGTTGCGAGACTTTTGGGGTTCGCTCACGTCAGCGAAATGCTCATTTACCGCTTGTCCACTATTCTTACATGCTTCTTTTGCTCTCTCAATAGCTGGCACAAATTACCATACTCGGTATACCCAAGAAGCTTATAAAGGTCCCGGGCACTCCAATATTCCGAGCCATGCTCGTTTGTTTTCTTGATCTGCTCAAAGATATTAGCGATCATACAGAAGTGATTACAGGTTCTACCAGTATATCAGGATCATAAACTTGTAAAAGCAAAAAAATTAGTGAATTAATCCAATTTTAATCAAGAATTCACTAGTTATTAACATATTTAGTGAATTTGTATTATATCTCTGCCTTGGCTACTTTCCAGATCTGAGGAAGGAGACGCTGACTGATGATCACGACACTATGAGCGATAAAAGGCGCGGAGAACACATCGATGCTGTAATGGAGATGACCGAGAAGCGCAGTGGATCCGAAGAAAATACTAAAACCAATAAAAAGATAGCGAATCCAGCGAGTGTCCCAGAATACCAAAGCAATCACCAATGGAAAACCCGTATGCCCGGAGAAAAAATAATCCGCTCCTTGCACAAATCTTTCGGTAAGATTGGAGGCAAGTGTGAGATCAGGTACGGTCAGTGGCGGACCCAAATGAGTAAGAATGACTGCTGCAGCACGTACTCCAAAAAACATTGCTACATTGAAGAGAATACAGGGTATATACGTCGGACGGCGAAGGGCAATGATAAAAATAAGCAAGGTCATGAGCAATGCACCTTCAATAAATACAAAGGAAACATCAAGACGAGGAATACTATCAAGGATTAAATCTGCAACACCATTGCTCATTCTCGAAAAAGCAAAAGTCCCGGCTTGATAATTGAGCCAAACAATCACGAGCAAAAAGAGAGCACCATAGAGAGAATAGCGACGTAATTCTGGCAAGTGACGGTAGTGATGATAGAGCCTTCGAAGTGTAGTCATAGACTAAGACAATTTCTCAAGATCCTTCATGGCTGGACCATTGATCACTTCGCCTTGAGCCGAATACCGTGAACCATGACAAGGACAATCCCAGGTTTTTTCACCTTCATTCCAATCAACAATACAACCAAGATGCGTACATATTGGTGACAAGCGGTACACCTTGCCATCATGATCTTTGTAGACAGCAATTTTTTTCATTCCTTGGCTGAGCACAGCGCCGGTACCCGGTTTGATCTCCTCTTCTGACTTCACAATGCCACTGGAAAAGAAATTGGAGAAATATTCTTTCGTCACATTGAGACCATTTTTCATGAACTGCTTCAGGGCATGAATATTCTTGCGAGCAGGATCATAAAGTTTTGTATACGGATTCTCTTTGCCAATAATCAGATCACAAATCAGATTTGCCCCCAAAGTACCATGAGTCAAACCATGACCGGAATCACCAGTCACTATATAGGTACGCTTACTGCCAGGATTAAGGCCTAGAAAAGCAAGACTGTCTATTGGTTCCAAGATTTGGCCAGACCATTGATTGAGGCGTTTACTGACACCCAGAAAATGTTCTTTGGCCCAAGTTTCTAAAGCGTTAAACTTGCCTTCACTGTCGCTATCTTGGCCGGTTCGATGATCTTCACCACCAACAATGAGAAAATCCGTATGACCATGTGCATACGTACGCACATAATGATAAGGATCAGCCATATCCCAGTAGAGTCCTACTGGCACACTGCCTTTGGGAATTTCCAGGGCTATCACGTACGTGCGGAAAGCTGCCTCCTTCATAGGCATCGTATAACGATCGATAAATGGCATATTCGTGGTCACCGCACAGTATTTGGCCGTAATCATTTTGCCCGACTTTGATGTAATTATTACCTGCTCGTCTTTTTCTTCTACTTTTTCGATATACGTCTCCGTAAACACTTGGCCACCCCAAGCCAAAAAGGCTTCGGTTAAAGCATACAGGTATTTGAGCGGATGGAATTGGCCTTGATTGGGAAATTTAATTGCTTTATTCGTAGCAAAATTGCCCACTGGCACCGTAGCTTCTTCGACATCATCAAAACCATCTTCACGAGCAGCTGGGTATTCCACTGCCAGCACCCTACGTGATTCGGGAGAAACGGATATCAGGTAGCCATCAACACGAGAGAAATCACAATCGATCTTTTCTTCCTTAATAATTTTTTCAATCAAATCAATCGCTTCCTTGTGACTTTTAATTGCTAGTCGTGCACCATCTTTGCCGAAGAGATTTTGTAAGTGGGCAAAACCATCGTCGAGAGCACTGACGAGATGCGCAGTCGTGCGTGAGCTCTCACCCGCTACCAATTCATGCGCTTCGACTAAAACTACTTTTTTACCAGCTTTTTGCAAAAGATATGCCGTAGTAATACCAGCTATACCAGCGCCCACCACACAAACATCGGCGGATATATCCTCAACAAGTGGCTTAAAAGTCGGCGCCTTCGGTGCAGTATCCAACCATACTGAGTTTAACGATACTGAATTAGTTTTTGCTTCCATTTTGATTGAATTTACGTCGTAATTTTCGATCCAGAGTATACATGGCATTCTCATTGAAGCCAAAATAGTGACCAATTTCATGCATCAATACTTCTTGAATGAGATTTTTTAACTCCTGTACGGTCGTACAACTCTGGCAGATATTTTTTTGAAATAAACTAATGATACTCGGTTGTACTCCATGAGTTGCTTGCCCCCATGAGGTCTTGGGTACGCCTTCAAAAAGCCCCAGCAAATTGGCTGATATTTTTAGCTCCCGTGTGGGTTCACTTCGTATCACCACCGAAACATTCTCCATTTGTTGATCAAACTTCTGCGGAATTTTCCCCCAAGCTTCCTGGACGAATTCAGCGAATATTTCATCAGTAACTTTCATAAGCATAGAAGAAACAACGTAAATATACACAAATCAAGGCAAAAACCTATGGTATAATAATGAGAATTCCACAATTATTCTTTGTGACTAACAACAAACAGAAACTACAAAATCAAAAAGCACAGAAACAAAAACTAAAAAATACAATAGCGATTGTTTTGCAGTTATTTAAATACGCTCTCCCCTATTGGTCCCAATGGCTGGGTTTATTGCTTTTGTCACTGATCATGATTGGTGTGAGTTTGGTCGATCCTCTGATCTTACGATTTCTTATCGACAATGTACTTATCGGTCATTCCTACACACTCTTGGGTACGGTCATTATCGTGTTTTTGTTCGCGAAAATACTGGCGCTTATTCTGATCTATATCTATGGAGTCTCCTACGAGAAGTTCTTTCAAAAGATTCTTATCCATCTCCGTAATGATGTCTTCCAACATCTCGAATACAAACAAATCCACTTCTTCAAGAAACGTCAGGTTGGTGATTTACTGCGATTACTGACCAGTGACATCAACGCTGTACGACAAATACTTTCTGTCGCAGAAAAAGTGGTTGTCAATACTCTCCGTTTAAGCTTTATCTTGATTATCATCATGACCTTGAATTGGAGCATTACCTTGCTCTTGCTTGTAGTGATTCCTCTCTATGCCTGGGTACAATTCACCTATATTCGCCGCTTACGATTACAAGCGAAAGACGTGGTGGCTACCGATATCAAATTACTCAGTTTTCTGGAAGAAAGATTATCCAACATACTGCTCATCAAATTATTCTCCAAAGAAGCACATGAACTCTCCACCGAAACTCGTTTAGCCAGAAACTGGGTAAAAAGAAGTATCAAACTGATGTCTTTGATACTCCTCATTGTGGTACTTATCGGCTCAATTTCCGCTATTACCGCAGTGGCTGTCCTGTGGCTGGGCGGTACTGCAGTCATCATGGGTAGCATCACTATCGGTACTCTGATAGCCACCTATACCTATGCGATACAAATGTTCGAACCTGTCGCCGGACTAGTTTCATTACCCTCATCCCTACAAGAGTCACTCATATCAGCACAGCGCATTTTTGATATCCTGGAAACTGAAGCCGAGCCAATGGGTGGCACATCCCCTGTGAAACATCTCCGCGGCGATATCAAATTTTCTCATGTTTCCTTCGCCTATCCGGAAAATCCCCACAAGTTAGTTTTGGATAATGTATCATTTCACATCAAAGCCGGAGAAAGTGTCGGTTTAGTGGGAGACAGTGGTAGCGGCAAATCAACTATTTTTCTCCTCTTACTCCGATTATATGTACCAACAAAAGGGAAAATATTCCTGGATGGGATTCCAATCGAAAAGTTTCCACTCAGTTTTTTACGCAAACATATTGGTATTGCTCCGCAAACCCATTTACTCTTTCCCGGTACCATTCGGGAAAATATTACTTATGCTGCTCCTCGTGCCAGTCAGATGGAAATATATCGTGCCACCACTCTCGCCGGTATTCATCAAAAGATCCATTCACTCCCCTTGAAATACCAAACCCTTATTGGCAGTGCCGGCGGCAGACTCTCCGAAGGCGAGAAGCAGAGATTGTCACTTGCTCGGGTATTCTTGCGCAGTCCGGATTTCTTCATCTTCGATGAGCCAACTGCTGCTCTGGATAGCAAAAATGAAGTACTGATCAAACATGCCATGGAATCAGTCAGTGGTGAACAAACATCCATCATCATCAGTCATCGTTTATCCGCGATAGAATATGTGGATCGTATTTTGGTCCTGGACAGTGGCAGACTCATTGAACAAGGCCCACACGATGCCCTCATGAAAGTGCAAGGAAAATTCTTCGCAATGCACGCGCAACAGTTTCCAAGAGAAGCAAAAAGTGATACAATATAAATGGTCGAAGTCAAATAATCTATTATTATTATGACTCTAAAACAAATACAAAAATTGAAGGAGGAGGTGATTATATATGGATGGTAAGGATAAAGCAGCTGTTTGCAAAGGTCTTTATGCAGCGCTTGATGTAGAAAACCTACCTAAAGAAGCAAGAGATATTTTGTGCGGACTGTTAGCAGAATTTGGTTGTCTACCTCATGGTTCTTGTAAAACACCAGTATAGTACAAGTTAATTGTGACCATAAAAACAGACTGAGGATTTACAAGATCGGCAGTCTGTTTTTTTATTGTAAAAGAACAGCATTTTACTATACTATCATCACGATTTACTAATTCATATGCTCAAATCCATCGCCTTTGTGTTTGGTGCTGTGCTTCTTCTCGTCGGTATTCTCGGTCTCATTCCTGCAATCACTGCCAATGGACTACTCCTTGGTATATTTGCTGTAGATACTTTGCACAATATCGTTCATCTCCTTTCTGGTGCCGTGATTATCTTTGCCGCTCTCAATTCAGATGCAGCTGCTAGCATGGCACTCAAAATATTTGGTGTCATCTATGCTCTCGTTACTATCGTCGGTTTCGTTCAAGAAAGTACTGTACTTGGCTTGCTCACCGTAAATCTTGCCGATAATATTCTTCACTTAGTCATTGCTCTAGTAGCATTGATTGTTGGCTTCGCTGTAAAACCACAAGAATAAGTGCTAAAGATGGCAAAGCTAGGGAATTTACCAGTAAATGTCATACTCAAAACAAGGTGCGTGTATTGCACATATGAGCGTGTGCATTTATAATGGGAGTGATGAGTAAATCCTCGTACGTGGGCTTCCGGATGGTTGCCCTACAAAGCGTACGGGGTTTTGTCTTATTTAAGGGAATGAAGGGTTTTCCTCGATAATCTTTTCTTGGATAAGATTATAGTATTTCTTATCATCGAATTCTTGTTTTCTAAATATTGCCCAACTTGCAAAATCGACAGCCTGCAGGGCTTTTTCTTGATGAGGAGTCTTTATTTCTACCTCAATATCTAGACTGTGATTTTGTTGGGTTTTCTGGCGTAGATAGTTACTAAAATTTTCATTAAGAAATTTGTTCGTATCCTTGAGTGAAGCAATAACCAATACTTTATCATTTTCTTTGCTTATGAGTTTCTTAGACATAATTCTATCAAGGAGAATATTGGTAATATAATTAT
>Ga0209342_10004956_pt1 | contig 13700 bp, 8 predicted proteins | sample RifCSP16_2_FD_184023 | JGI IMG/M metagenome (GOLD analysis project Ga0209342, IMG submission 184023) | Soil microbial communities from Rifle, Colorado - Rifle CSP2_sed 16_2 (SPAdes) (version 2) | ecosystem: Environmental > Terrestrial > Deep subsurface > Rock core/Sediment | place: Rifle... | reverse complement strand
GCGTATCCCGGCGTGCCGTAGACAAAGGTGTCCTCCCGCTTGTTCTCCTTAAAGAAGCGCGCAATGCCGAAGTCGATCAGCTTCACCTTCCCTTCCCTGGATATCATGATGTTCGAGGGCTTCAGGTCCCTGAACACAACTGGCAGGGGCTTCTGTACGCTCAGGAAGTGCATGGCCCTGCAGATCTGAAGCGCCCAGGAAAGCGCGAGCCCTTCGTCCACGGGCCTGCCCTGGCGTGTATCAAGGATCTGCTCCAGGGTCCTGCCTTTTACGTACTCCATGATGATGTAGTATTTGTCCGGAAGGCTGAAGTAGTCGTAGACCTTCGGGAGGTTCGGGTGCGTGAGCCTCGCGAGGATCCTTGCTTCTGTCTGGAACTGGGTGAGCGACTCATCCCTCTTGTCTTTTGGCAAAGAGCCGGTCCGCAGCTCTTTTGCGGCACAGAGCTTCCCTGCCTGCCGGCGGTCCGCGACCTTGTACACGCATCCCATCCCGCCCCTGCCGAGCACGTCCAGGATCTCGTATCTGTTTTTGAGAAGCCTCTTCATACAAGTAACCAGAAGCCAGGAGTCAGAATGAATCTTGCCCCATGAACCTGGACCCTTGACCCTATGTTGTCTTCACCCCGCACTTCGGACAGAACTTCGCTTTGCTCCTCGCCGGGCTTCCGCAAGCCGGACAGGTATGCCCGCTTCCCTGGCTGAACACGATCCTCGCGCTGCCGATATCGATAACATCCCCGTCCGAGAGCGTGCACTGCCCGGATATTTTTTTCCGGTTCACAAACGTCCCGGATGAAGTTCCCTTGTCTTTTATGAAATAGCGGCCGTTCTCTTTCTGGACTTCAGCGTGATATTGATCGATCCGGTTGTCCTGGAACAGGCCGACGGCGTTCCGCTCGTCCCTGCCGAGGCTTATGACCGTGTTGATGTCGATCTCTTTCCGTGACGCCCTCCCCTGTACCACGCTCAAGTGTCCTGTCCGATAACGGCGCTCTATGTTCCTGAGCGATATGCCCACGAGCCCCGCGATGCTCATGAGCGGGATTACCAATGCCCATCCGGGGACCCTGCCGCCTGCGCCGAAAAGCGATGATTTCGGCTGAAAATAGGCCCGCTCGGCCCTTGTCCTCTTCTTTAATTCAAGTGATGCCTTCCGGAGATACTCGCCGCGTTGTCCGGTCTCGTAGGTGATCACGTATTCATTCTTTATCCTGCGGCTGATGGTCTCATAGATCGCGGCAAGACCTTCGGGCGAGGGCGTAAAAAAGTATGTCCCGCCGGTCTCCTGCGCGATCCGTTCAAGCCGCGCGGTCCTCACGTCCTCGCCAAGACCGATCACGTACACGGACACGTAGCCCTTGATCGCAAAATCAACGGACTGGTCGATGTTCATCACGCCTCTGTTCGCGATGCCGTCGGACAACACGATCACCGCCCTGCGGCCTGAGGACCCCTTTACCGAATCCGCTCCCCTGACGATCGCATCATAGAGAGCGGTGTGTCCGCCCGGCTGAAGAGAGAGAGTCGCCTTTTTCAGTTTTTCCCCGTTGCCGGTCAGCGACTCGATTTCCATCACATCGTCGCTGAACGCGAACAGCGATGCCCGGTCGCCGGGCTCCATGAGCGAGATGAACCGAAGCACCGATTCTTTGGCGCGGGCGATCTTGTCGCCGGTCATGGAACCGCTCTTATCGAGCACAAGCGAAAGTGAAAGAGGTTCCCGTTTTCCCGACGTCCCGCCCATTCTCATTTCTTTTATTGCGACGGGACGGCCATTTTCCGTGAGTGTCACATCCTGCCTGCCGAGACCCGTCACCGCCTTGCCGTTCCTGTCGAGAATGGAAACATAGGCCTTGACCAGGGGAAAGTCGCTCAGATCGAACTGCGTGATCCGCACATCGCGCGCTTCTTCCGCTGATAACGTGCCCGGGACCATGGTCAGGCTGCCGAACAAAAGGAAGATGACAACAGCTGCCGCCGCCTTCTTCACGGCATTGAACATGAGCAGGATGCTTCCTATACGGATAACATCGCCGTCAGAGAGCCGGCACTTTTCCGTCTTTTGATGATTAACGTACACGCCGGTGCCTCCCTGTCCCTGTTCTATCGAAAAGGAACCTTTCCTCCTGGTAATAAAAGCGTGCTGCATGCCGACGCCTTCCGCGCCGGACAGGCAGACATCGGAACGGTCGTCCCTGCCGATGGAATTCATTTCTTTGAGTATCGGAAATTCCCGGTTGATATGCCTGCCCTTGATCACCTTGACCTTTGCCGAAACGAACGCTTCTTCAACAAGACTGATAAAGCCGCCGATGCACGCCCCGAGGGAAAAAAGCCCGGCAAGGGCTGACCAGACATTCGTTGCCGAAAGGGCGTTGAACAGGATGCCTCCGAGGAAACCGCCGAGAGAACCACCGGCCAGGCCGTAGACAATCCGTTCACGCGAACGGATCATCATGCCGCCGCTCGCGCCCACTGCCGCGCCGAGGATGGCCCAACCGAACGCGACCGAGAGCGATATGCCGAGGGAAGCGCTGAATCCACCGTGGTCCACGACGAACCTGCCCAGGGCGGTGAACACCGTGCTGCCGAGAATAGCGCCGGCCGCGCTGCTGCCGTGAATAGCGCCGGCCGCGCCTCCGAGAATTCCTGCCGCGGCGCCGTAGCCTCCCCGCCGCAGCGCGGCGTGGAACTGACGGCCGGTTATGGCCTCATGGCTCCAGATGAACCCGCCGATGAACATGCCCGAGAGGGCGCCGAGCAGAAGCTCGGTCAGCGGTCCGCTGCCCAGGACATTCGAGAGCATGAGGATGAACATCCAGACCGCGGAGCCTCCGAGCGCGCCTGCGAGGGCGTATAATGATATTTTTGATGATCTGGGCATGGTTGCCTCCAAATAAGACAGGAGCCAGAAGCCAGAAGTCAGAAGACAGAATTCATTGATCTCATCCCCTGACCCATGACCCCGGCCCCTTGACCCTTGTTTGCTTCACGCTGCCTGCACTGCGAGCGCCAGCTTTCCGAACCGGAGTTCGTCTCCGGCCTTGATCGCCTGGGGCACATGAGGCTGGATCCTTTTCTTGTTGACGTATGTGCCGTTCGTTGATTCAAGGTCCTCGATGGTATACTCCGCGCCCGTCCGATGGATGATCGCGTGCTTGCGCGACACGCCGCTATCCATTCCGCCCAGATCCGTCAGGTCCAGGTCCGGGAACACCTCGCTTACCGGATCATCCCTGCCGATGACCACTTCGTCCTTGGCCGGGATGTCGAGTTTGCTCCCATCCCTGGACGTGAGAACGAGTTGCGAGCCGCTCCCTGTCTCCACAGCCGTGTCCTGTAACGGCTCCATCATGTCCAGCTTTGCCCCGCACTCTTCACAGAAGAGCGCACCGTCAATGTTCTCCATATCACATTCTTTGCATTTCATGGTAGTGTCCTCCTTTCGTTTGAGCATTGAGCATGGTGCATAGCGCATAGAGTTCTGAACTTTGCTCTTTGCTCCATGCCCTCTGCTCTATGCGTAGTATCTTATTTCATCGCTTCCGTCAACGCCTGCGTCAGCTTCCGCGTGCCGTATTCCAGTTTCTTGGTCCGTCAACGCCTGCGTCAGTTTCCGCGTGCCGTATTCCAGTTTCTTGGTACCCGCTGCGCTCAGCGTTCCGGTCTTTTTGAGCGTCAGGATCTCGCGCTCGGCCGCCTTCGCAAGGTCGTCCTCGCCCAGGTTCAGGAGCACGGTTGCCGCAGCCTGGAGCTTTTGGGTCGCTGCCGCGATATTGCCTGCCTCGGCCTCGGACAGCGCCCGTGTCTGGAGCTTGAAGGCGCTCACCTTCTCTACAAGGTTCATCACCTCGGCGTTCACCTTTGCGGCAACTGCTGCGTCCGCGGTGAAGGTGACGAACATATCGGTCTTGATGCTCTGCCCCCTGATGTTCTGAGACGGGACATCATACGTGATCTCCACCTGGCCGAGCCGGAACTTTCCCGCTTTCTGCGCCGGGGCCGTGGCCTCGATGAGGACCGCCTGTCCCTTCTTGCCGTCGAGCGTGCCGAGGTCCGCGATAACGTTCACGCCGCGCACTGCCTTCCTGCTCACGTCCGAGATCATCGGAATGGTGGAAAACACCCTGACCGGCTTCACGCCCTGACTCATCCGGGCCGTGACCTTGAGGTTTGAAGCGGCGACGGATTGCATGCCTTCGACTTCCTGTCTGAACGCGTCGAGGATGGCGATAGGGTTCTGTATCCAGTGCGAGTTGCCGAGTGATTTTTCCGCTATCTGGAGCAGCAGTTTTTCGTTCCACTCCTCTCCGATCCCGATGCTCGTGATGGCAACACCCTGTTTCCCCGCCTCTTCCGCGAGCCTCAGGCAGGCGTCCTCATCATCCCAGGTCTGGCCGTCCGTGAGCAAAAGCACCCGGTTCACCCGCTCGGGAGAATGGCCCTTCTTCACCTCCGCCAGCCCCGCCCTGAGCCCGTCCGATATCTGGGTGCCGCCGCGGGGGATCACCTTTGCGAGGGCCGCCTTGATCGCTTCCCGGTTCTTCGCGGGCTGGTTCGGTATCAGCGTCTCGACCTGGTCGTCGAATATCGTGACCGACACAAGATCGCCGTCGCCCAGATGGTCCACCACATAACCCACGGCCTCTTTCAGGTTGTTCATCTTCTCGCCGTCCATGGAGCCGCTCCGGTCGAGCACAAGGCCGAAGTTCGCCGGCATGGCGCCGAACGCCTTTTTCCCTCCGGCCTTGATATCCACGAGCGCGTAGACAGCCTGCTCCGCGCCCGTGACCGGCAGCGCGTCCTTGTTCATGATGCATCGTATATTCAGTTCATTTGCCATGGTGATTCCCTCCTTTCTGTCTATCTCCTGACTCTTGACTCCTGACTCTTACACGACCCTCACCATCACCGCCGTGATGTTGTCCTTTCCGCCGTTCTCGTTCGCCGTCCTGATCAGCCTGGCACATGCGGCGCGAATATCCTTTTCGCTTGCGCACGCCTGATGAATGTCCACATCGGTCACCTCGCCCCAGAGCCCGTCAGTGCAGAGCAGAAGGCATCCGTTCTTTTTGAGCCCTATCGTGAAGGTGTCCACCTTCACGTTTTCCTCGGAGCCGATAGTACGATAGAGGAGGTTTGACTTGGGATGATTTCTCGCCTCTTCTCTCGTGAGCTTTCCCGCGGCCACGAGCTTTGCCACCAGGGAGTGGTCCTCGGTTATCTGGCTGATGGACCCGTTATCGATCCAGTAGACCCTGCTGTCCCCGACGCTCGCGATGTACGCCGTATTTTCCGCGACCAGAGCTACCCCAAGGGTGGTGCCCATGTTCGAGCCGTTTTTTGTTCCTTCACGAACGACCGCCTCGTTCGCCCGCAGAACGGACCATCTGATAAGCTCGACGGGATCGTCATCCTTTTCCGCTGCTTGACGCACGGCCATCTGATAAGCTCGACGGGATCGTCATCCTTTTCCGCTGCTTGACGCACGGAACTGCATACTGTTTCAACGGCGATTCTGCTTGCCACCTCGCCCGCGTCGTGTCCACCCATGCCGTCGGCCACGACAAAGAGACCCGTGTCCTCTTTTCCCGCGCAGAAGAAAGAATCTTCGTTGTGGTCCCTCACCACGCCGGTGTCCGAGAGGCCAAACCATTCAAGCCGCAGCAGAGAGGGCGTCTTCGCGATCCCGGATGCGGGAGAATTCGCGGCCGGGTGTTCCTCCATCAGGTCGTCCGGCCTGAGCCTGACCGTCGGCGCCGGTTTCAGACTCCGCGTCCTCATGTCCAGCCTCTTTGTCACAAGCGGCTCCATCCCCGTTCTCCGTCCATATTCGGATCCCTCGTTTTTATTTTTTCCTGCGCCGAGAATATTTTTGAGCCACTGCAGGAAGACCTGTATCATGGTCAGCTCCTTGTGCTTCATGGCAGAGGATATTGCACTCTTCATGCCACAGCGAAGCGGACCAAAGATATTTTGGGAGGCATAACGAAAATATTCAGGGGATCTCGATAGATAGGATTCTTGATCGGATAGTACGCTCAGCGGGACAAGAGGATGTCGTTCGAAGAAATTATATGATTACCGGAAAGGAGGCGTTCGATTTTCGAATGTTTTGGACCAAGGCAATCACGCCTTCGGCGTGACTCGCTCCCTATCACACCCCTTCCGCTTCCTGCGTCACTCTGAGCACTTCTTCCACGGTCGTAATGCCGGCCGCGGCCCTGAGCAGCCCCACCTGGCGCAGGGTCTTGAAGCCTGTCTGAGCGGCAGCGGATTTTATGCCGGTGCTTGACGTCTTGGCAACGATCTGTCCTCTGATCGCATCGGTCATCACCATGAGCTCGTACAGCCCGATCCGCCCCTGGTACCCGCTGTTCTTGCAGGCCGGACACCCTCCGCCCCGGTAGAACGTCACCGCCCCGGCGGACGCCAACCCCAGTTCCCGCAGCATTTCAGGGGTCGCCGTGTACGGCTTCTTGCAACGATCGCAGATCTTTCGCACCAGGCGCTGCGCCATGATCCCGATGGCCGATGAGGCGATCAGGAACGGTTCGATGCCCATGTCGATGAGTCTCGTCGCGGCGCCCGCGGCATCGTTCGTGTGGAGCGTCGAGAAAACAAGGTGGCCGGTGAGCGCCGCGTGGATGGCGATCTCCGCGGTCTCGCGGTCGCGGATCTCGCCGACCATGACGATATCAGGGTCCTGCCTGAGAATGGAGCGGAGTCCGCTCGCAAAGTTCACGCCGGCCTTCGGGTTCACCTGCACCTGATTGACGCCCATCATCTGGTATTCCACCGGGTCTTCCACGGTCACGATATTGTTTGCCTTCCTGTCGAGGGTGTTGATGCTCGCATAGAGCGTGGTCGTCTTCCCGCTGCCCGTCGGGCCGGTAACAAGGATCATGCCGTAAGGCCGCGAGATGAGCGATCGATACTGCGCGAGCATCTCCGGCGTAAAGTTCAGGCCTTCAAGGTCCAAAATGATATGCGAGCGGTCGAGGATGCGCATCACGACGGTCTCACCCTGGATGACCGGCAATGTGGAGACGCGGATGTCCACCGCGGTTTCTCCGTCCATGCGGAGCACGCTCCTTTCACGGAACACGGCGGTCACCACCGGGCCGGCATCCGTATGGGTGATCCTCGCCTGGAACCGTCCATCCTGGGGAATACGCTTCTCGGCGATGTCCATGTTTGCGAGGATCTTGATGCGCGACACGATCGGAGCGTGCACTTCCCTCTGAAGGGTCTTCACCTCCCTAAGCACGCCGTCGATACGATACCGGACCTTGATGGCCTGGCCCTCGGGATCGATATGGATATCGCTCGCCCGGTCCATGATCGCCTGCGCGATCAGCATGCTCACCAGTTTCACCAGCGGCGCATCTTCTGAAACCTCGCCCGGTATCACGCCGCCTTCCATGCCTTCTCCGGCGGCAGGCGCGATCCCGCCCGCAAAATCCATGGCCGCCGCCTCTATGTCGGCGCCTACATCATAGTACCTGTTTATTGCCTTTAAGATATCGCTTCGGGTGGCAACGACCTGGCGTATCTCTTTGCCCGTCGCCTTTTTTATGTCGTCAAGACCGAAGATGTTGAGCGGGTCCGCCATTGCCACGACAAGGGACTCTTTGTCCTTATACAGGGGAAGGGCGATAACCCGCCTCGCGATCGAACCCGGGATCATTCGCACAATGTCCGTATCCACCAACTGTTTTTCTATCTCGATGTACGGAAGGTTAAGCTGTCTGCCAAGGAACGTCGCCATGTTGTGCTCGCTGATGAATCCCAGGTCAACAAGAACCTCGCCGACCTTCCCGCCCCTCTTTTTCTGTTCATCGAGCGCCTTCTTGAGCTGTTCTTCCGTTATAAGCCCGCCGCCAACCAGCATCTCGCCGAGCCTTTTCTTTTTCACATCAACAACGGCCATGACCCGCTCCTTTTAAACTCATTGATAACTCACGGCAAAGACACATGTTAAAGGTGATTATACCAAAAATGCCGCGCCGGTGGGAAGAATCTTTTGAGCGCTGAAGCCCCAAACCTTGACGGATACCTGTTTGTATGGTAACTTTTTACAGGTTGCTGAAAAAGTCCTTGCAGCCCTGTCATGGCCATTCTGAGCGCAGCGAAGAATCTCGTATTTCCAACCGGTTGAGAGATCCTTCACTTCGTTCAGGATGACATGAAAATTGTACTTCAACAGCCTGTTTATGGAAAACCCGACAGTTACGAACATCTCGCGCTCATATCTTCGCAACGGACTGGAGTAATGCATGTCCTGGCTGGTCCCTTCCATGGTATCAACAGTAATCGGCACCGTCGCGCTCGTTTTCGTCTATTTCTATCTCTTTCTCCAGTACCGCGAACGCTACATGGGTGTGTGGGCAATAAGCTGGGCGATTTACACACTCAGGCTGGTCTTCGAGCTCTGGATACTCCTTGCTCAAGGGTCGCCGTGGCTCACCATCGGCAACCAGGCGTCCTCTCTCATAAGCGGCGTTTTCCTGCTCTGGGGCGCGTACCTCTTTCGGGAAAAAGACCTCCCAAAGGGATGGGTATACGGCTCCATCGCGGGCGTGGTCTGGATAATCGCCGCCGCGCTCCTGGGCTCCCCGTTCATCGTGCTTACCCTTCCCACGTTCACGTTCCTCGGGGCGGTTTACGCCTGGACAGGGTTGGGCTTCCTCCGTTTTAAAAAGATCGCGGGTGCCGGGAAACTGGTCATCGGCTGGGCATTCATTCTCTGGGGCATCCACAAGATCAATTACCCCTTTCTCAAACCGCTTGAGAGTGCGGCGCCATGGGGATATCTCATCGCCGCCATCCTCGAACTGACCGTAGCGATCGGTATCCTTCTCGTCTCCTTTCAAAAAACACGGGAAGACCTGAGCGAACGTGAAGAACAATACAGGAGCCTGTTTCAGAACAACCATGCGGTCATGCTCCTCATTGATCCTGAGACCGGTGATATCGTCGACGCGAACCCGGCGGCCTGCGCCTTCTACGGCTTCAGCAGGGAAGGACTCACCGCGAGGAATATCTCGGACATCAATACGCTGACGAACAGGCAGGGCTCTCAGGAAATGAGAAAGGCCAGACAGAAGCAACAGAACCGGTTCTCCTTTCGTCACCGCCTGGCGAGCGGAGAGATCCGCGACGTTGAGGTGTACAGCGGCCCGATCGGGGTCCACGGGAAGACGCTCCTGTACTCGATCATTCACGACGTCACCGACCGAAGGCGCACCGAAGAAAAGCTTCACGCCACCATGTCGCAGTTTGCCGCGTTGATCGACAACATGTGCGAAGGCATCCTGTTCGAGGACAAAACCCGCCGGATCGTGCTCGTCAACCAGGCATTCTGTTCGATGTTCAACTTCGCCGAAGGGCCCCTCGCCCTGCTCGACACGGATTGCCGCGAGGCGATACAGGAGATGAGCGCCCTCTGTATCAGCCCGCTGGAATTTACGCGGCATATCGAAGAGATCATCAGCACCGGCAACGTTGTCACGAATGAAAAGATATTTTTTTCCGACGGCCGCGTTTTCGAACGGGATTACATTCCGATCTTTTTCAGGGGCGCCTATCTCGGGCATCTGTGGCAATACCGTGATGTCACCGATCGCCAGAAGCTCCAGGATCAGCTGCGCCATGCGCAGAAAATGGAGGCGGTGGGAACGCTGGCCGGGGGCATCGCCCATGACTTTAACAACATCCTGACCGCGATCATCGGCTACGCAAATCTCGTGAAACTCGGGATCGCCTCGGGCAAGCCGCTCGGTGAGTACGTTGACCAGATACTCGCTTCATCGGAGAGGGCGGCCAGCCTGACGCAGAGCCTTCTTGCCTTCAGCAGAAAACAGGCCATCAGCCTGCGTCCGCTCGATCTCAACGCGATCCTTCGAAGAGTGGAAAAACTTTTGCGCAGGCTGATCGGCGAAGACCTTGAGCTGACGACAACCGTTCCGGCCGGGAACACCATGGTCCTCGGGGACTCCGGCCAGCTCGAGCAGGTGCTCATGAACCTGGCCACCAACGCGCGGGACGTGCTCATGAACCTGGCCACCAACGCGCGGGACGCCATGCAGAACGGCGGGCACCTCAGCCTCGAGCTGAGCCGCGTCACGCTGGACGACGCTTTCAGGAGGGTCCACGGATACGGAAAACCAGGGCCTTATGCCCTTCTTGCCGCATCAGACACCGGCGCGGGCATGGACGAAATGACGAGAGAACGGATATTCGAGCCTTTTTTCACGACAAAAGAAGTGGGCAAGGGGACAGGTCTCGGTCTCGCGATCGTGTACAGCATCGTGAAACAGCACAACGGGTTTATCAACTGTTATAGCGAGCCGGGCAAAGGGACCGCATTTAAGATATACCTCCCTCTTACTCAGGTCGAGGCCCAGACGGAAAAAACCGCGGAACCATCCGCGCCGATGGGCGGCAGCGAGACCATCCTGCTGGCCGAAGATGATTCGGAGGTCAGAACGCTCATGAAGACCGTGCTCGAAGAGTTCGGCTACACGGTCATTACCGCGAATGACGGCGAAGACGCGACGCTGAAATTCTCGGAAAACAGCGGAACGATCCGGCTCGCCGTCCTCGACGTCGTCATGCCGAAAAAGAGCGGGACCGAGGTATACAACGATATCAAAAAAATCCGGTCCGACATCAAGGCGCTCTTCACCAGCGGCTACACGGAAAGCGTTATGCTCAAAAAAGGCATCCTTGGGCCGGGTATGCAGTTTATTTCAAAACCCGTTTCACCAAAGGAGCTGCTCAGAAAAGTGCGGGAGGTGCTCGACCAATGACGGAACGGCCTGCTGCTTCGATCTTGATCGTCGACGACGATCCTTTCGTTCTCGAATCCACCGCGCTGCTGTTGCGGGAGGCGGGATATGCCGTCACGGCCTGTTCGAGCGCAAAGGGAGCTCTTGCGGCCCTCCGGAAAAACGCTATCGAGGTCGTCTTGACGGACATCATGATGCCGGTGATGTCGGGGATCGAGCTGCTCGAAAAGATCCATGGCGATCATCCGGACATGCCGGTCCTCCTGATGTCCGCGTACGCGGAATTGAACACGGCCGTCGACGCGATCAAACGGGGCGTATTTGATTTTGTCATCAAACCGTATAAGCCGGAATACCTCGTCCACGCGATCGAAAAAGCGGTCAGATACAATAAACTCATCCGGATAGAGCGGGATTACAAAAAGACGCTTGAGGATACCGTCCGGACAAGGACGCAGGAGCTTTCCGAGGCCCTCGTCATGGTGCGGAACATGAGCAAAGAGCTCATCACGCGCTTGACGGTGGTCGCGGAATTCAGGGACACCGACACCGGCGAACACATCTCGCGGATCGGCCTCTATTCGCGCAGGCTTGCCGAGGCGTTAAGCCTGCCGGCGGATTTCGTGGAAATGATAACATCGGCGAGCCCGATGCACGATATCGGAAAGATCGGGATACCGGACAATATCCTCCTGAAACCCGCCGCGCTCACCAGAGATGAATTTGCCATCATGAAAACGCACTCGTCCATAGGAGGGAGGATGCTCACCGGGTCGTCGTATCCCATGATCCGGATGGCCGCTTCCATCGCGCTCTATCATCATGAGCGGTGGGACGGGACCGGATACCCCGGCGGCCTGAAAGGAGAGGAAATACCGATCGAGGGGAGGATCGCGATGCTTGCCGACCAGTACGACGCCCTCCGGAGCACGCGGCCGTACAAGAAGGCATACACTCACCGGGAAACATGCGCGGTCTTGATGGAAGGAGACGACAGGACCCTGCCCATACACTTTGCGCCCGGGATTCTCAAGGCATTCAGCGAGATCTCTCCTGTATTCGAGGAGATATACGAAACCCACCGGGCATAGCAAGACCCCTCTGCGGAGATGAACGGCAGGCGAAAAACATCATAAATTCCGGCCAGTTGAGAGATCTTCCGCGGATCCTTCCCCGAGCGGTGCGAAGAGATGAGTGAAAATTTATGGTCTCGTAAAAAATCCCCCGTGCTGTCATTGCGAGGAGCGAAGCGACGCGGCAATCTTGGTTTTTCAATCAGTTACAAACCGGCAGATTGCGGTGTTTATCCCGTGTGCTTAAGACGAGATTGCCTCGCCTTTGGCTCGCAATGACGAACGAGGGACCTCTCGCAAAGACGGCTTTTCGGACTTCTTACGAATGCATCAAATTTGTTTTTTCAGCGACCTGCCGGTTTTTATCTTCCCATTCACAGTGACGAACGCGCCGCGCTTGTTTTCCCCTCTTTTTCTTTACTTTTTCGGCATATTGAAAAAATAATTGCTATAGTATAAGTTATGTACACGAAATTTCCGATCAAATATAAACTCATCTCTATCATCCTCATCATCCTTCTACCGATCATGGGCTACTCCGTCTATCACTATTTTGAGATGATCGAGCTGAACAAAGCGCAGATAAAATCGCATAATCTCGAAATAGCATCAACTATTGCGAAAGACCTGACGGTTATCATTGACGGTTCATTCCGCATTCTCAGCACCATCGCGCTTCATCCCGCCGTACAGGCAAGGGACCCCGAAGAATGTGACCGGCTCTTTGCAAAGCTCCTCCCCTCATATCCCGATCATTTGAACATCCTCGTCGCGGATATGCATGGCTATAACCGGGGGAGCGGGGTCAAAGCGCCGGGCGTACGGCTCCTTAACTACAAGGACAAGCCGTGGTTCATGACCGCGCGCCAAGGGACACCGGTGGTCGGCGACCTTCATCTCTCCAAGTTGTTCAAGGCCCCTGCGGTCATGATCGCGATGCCTCTCAAGAACAACCAGGGACAACAGATCGGGGTCATGGGCCTCCCGTTGAGCCTCCCCAAGCTCAGCGAAAAGCTCCTCACCACCTGGAATCTTCCTGAAAAATCCACCATAACCGTTATTGATACGCAGGGCAACGTTCTGGTTAATACATATCATGAAATAAATATCAGTACGAATATCCGCAAAGAATCCGTCGCACAAAGAGCCCTGAGCGCAAATTCGGGAAGTACGGAAGATACCTGTTCCGACGGCATACGAAGGCTCCACAGTTTTTCGTCCGTTCCAGGGTCGGGCTGGAAGGTCATCGTCGGCGTCCCGGCGCAAAAGGCTTACAGCCACGCATACGCCATGGGCGGCCACTACATCGCCATACTCTTGCTCGTCTCGCTCATTGCACTCGGGCTGTCCCTGTTCCTGAGCATGAGGATCACGAGAAATCTCTCGTCTCTGGTCCACGGGCTCGGCGAGATCGAACGCGGCAACCTCTCCTTCTCGTTGACATTGACCGGGCATGACGAGCTCATGGACGTCGCGGGATCGTTCAACAAGATGGCGCTCAAACGAAAAGAGATGGAGAGCGCCGTGCAGAGATCCGAAGCGTTCCTCTCCTCCGTCCTGGAGGGGATCGGCGAAGGCGTGGTCGTCATCGACAGGGACTACCGGATCCTTTCGGCAAACAAGGGATATTGCAGTCAGGTCAAAATGCCCTGTGACGATATCATCGGGAAACACTGCTATGAGATATCGCACCATATCAGCGAACCATGCCATGAAGGAAAAAACGATTGCGACTGCGCGGTAAAAAAGTGTTTCGAGACAGGAGAGCCGTACCGGGCAATTCACACCCACTATGATAGAATGAAAACTCCTTTCTATATTGAAACGAACGC
>Ga0209342_10004954_pt1 | contig 13703 bp, 12 predicted proteins | sample RifCSP16_2_FD_184023 | JGI IMG/M metagenome (GOLD analysis project Ga0209342, IMG submission 184023) | Soil microbial communities from Rifle, Colorado - Rifle CSP2_sed 16_2 (SPAdes) (version 2) | ecosystem: Environmental > Terrestrial > Deep subsurface > Rock core/Sediment | place: Rifle... | reverse complement strand
ATTTCTTCGAGCACCGGGATCACCTGGACGCCCCGGCGGTAGGTCTTCGTGAGGTTTTTTATTTCAACGATGGGAGGCTTGAAATTTTTCATTATCCTTCGTGACTACTCAGCATCTCTGTGCCAAGCAAGGCCCTAAAACCTGGAAAAGCGATCTATCCGCAGATTTCGCAGATGCACGCAGATTGGAGTAAACCAGCTCATGGCTGATGGCTCGTAGTTAAGAGCTATGACCCAGGAGCGAAGAGCTTGGCATATCTGCGTAATCTGCTGATAAAAATAGACCTGAGTAGTTACTATCCTTCTTTGATCGAGACCCGCGATCCGGTCTTCAATTTCTTCGGCGGATTCAGCACCACCTTGTCGCCTGCCTTGACGCCTGACTGGACCTGGAGCATTTCACCGAGCTTCTCACCTGTCGTAATGGGGACCTCGATCACCTTTTGCTCTCTTACCTGAAAGACGACCTGCTTGCCGCTTCGCGTCACGACGGCGCCGGGATTGACGCCGAGTCTCGGACGCTCTTCTTCGGCGGAGACCGGCCGTTCAAGGAACGAGACCCTGGCGCTCATCTCCGGCAGGATGCGTTTGTCCTTGCTCAGAAAACGCACCTTGACCATGACCGATGCCTTGGAACGGTCCGCGGTCGGCACGATCATGTGGACCACGCCGCGAAAACGCGATTCGGGGAACGCATCGAGCTGTATCTCGCAGGGCTGTCCCGCTTCCACTTTTTCCAGATTGGATTCCGAGACGTCCGCCTCGACCTGGAGCGAGGACATGTCCGCAATGGTAACTACGGCGGCCTTGGCGTTGGCGGCCGCGCCGAGCGGCGTGACCATGTCCCCGATGTCCGCGTCCTTGGTCAATACCACCGCGTCAAAGGGGGCCCGGATAAGGGTATATTCCACTGCGACTTCGGCCCCCTTGAGCGCCGCTTGCGCCGAAATTATCGCGGATTCCGCTCCGCTCACCGCTGCCTGTGCCCGCCTGCAGCGGGCATCCGCGGTATCGTAATCCATCTGAGAGATAAACCCTTTGGCGAGGAGCTCCTTGCTGCGCTTGAAATTCAGGGTCGCATCATTCAGTTCGGCATTTGACTGCTCCAGGGCGGAGCGCGCGTTGTCGAGGTTCGCGGCGGACTGATCACGGGCGGCGGCCACATCCCTGCCTTCGAGGCGGGCGATCACGTCACCCTTTTTCACCTTGCTCCCCTCTTCGACCCCGAGCCACTCCAGGCGGCCCGTGGCTTTTGAGGCAACTGACGCCTTGCGCTGGGCCACCACATAACCGCTGGCATTCAAGAGGGTGAAAGACTGCGATGGATACACGAGCGAGACCGTTGAGACCTCGACCTCTATGGCAGGGTTCAGAGCGGCTTTGTAAACGATAATGAGAAGCACGATGGACAAGGGGACGGCGATCCAGCGCGCGCGCTTTTTCGGTTTGGCGCCGCGGTAGACCGCGCCGGATTTATCGATCTTCAGCTTTGAAAGGTCTTCGTTGGGCATGTGCTTCCTCGCTTGACTTCTTTCCGATTTTCTTGATTTCGATGTGAGATGTATTATGAAAGGCCTGCTATGAGAAAGATATTATAAATCGCGGGAAAAAACAAGGTGAAACTACGCAAGGCTGATCATGTCCGCTACATCATCCATCGTAACGACCCCTGACCTCAGAAGATGCGATATCAGGGCAAATCCTCCGCAAGGAAGCGCCTTGCCTTCAGTCAAAATAAAATCGCAATCCGCCTCGTAGAAGGAGCACGCTCTGCATATTCGCTCCCTCAGAACCGCCCCGGTCGCGGTACTCAACGATGCGGCCTTTGCCGGCTCTGCATGAGGAACTTTTGTACCCGCCTCGATCAACCGCTGTGCTACGGCAAACCCGCGGCATTCAAGCTCTTCGTTTGTTCCCGGCTTGTGGTACGGACAGTATTGCGCGCAGATTATCTTCACTGCCGGTTTCGACCTTTCCATATCGTAATTATAACAAAAAAGCCGGACGTGAGGTATAATTAACAAAGTGTAACTACTCAGGTGCTCAGGTCAGCCATGAGCGATAGGCGCTGTAAGCGTGCAGGGTAAAGATGTTTTACCGACGCAGGCGCTGCGGGCGAAAGTACCGACTTTGCCGAATTTCAAGGACTTATAGCACGCTAAGCGACAGAGCGAGTGGCTGACCTGAGCAGTTACAACAAAGTATGAATTATTATTTGGACCGATACGCAGTGCTCAAGTGGCTTGAGATCCCTTCCGTGTACCAGATCAGGAATGACGAACTCTATGAGCTTGACGGCAAGTCATTCGCTTTTTTTAAATCCTGCATGACGGACCCGGGGTGCAGGACGGAAGACAGCGCATTCATCGATTACTGCGTGGAAGAGATGCTGGTCACGAAAGAGCAGGTCCCGGTAAAACGACCGCGTCTCCTGAGGTCGCCGGACCCGTCCCTGCGCTACCTCGAGCTCCAGATAACGAACGTCTGCAACCTCCGGTGCAAGCATTGCTACATCGGCGACGAATCTCACCGCGAGCTTTCCTTAAAGCAGATCGGGAACATTCTGAGGGAGTTCGAAGAGATGCAGGGGCTTCGGGTCCTGATCACGGGCGGCGAACCGCTCCTTCACACAAAGTTCGATGCGGTGAACGAAATGCTTCAGGATTTTATGCTCCGGAAAGTTCTGTTTTCGAACGGCCTGGCGCTTAACAAGGCGAACCTCAAAGGACTGAACGTTGAGGAGATACAGGTGAGCATTGACGGCCTTGAAGAGGCCCACGACACGCTCCGGGGAAACGGGATGTTCACGCGTTCGATGGAGGCCGTGAGGGCCGCGCGTGAGGCGGGATTTGATGTTTCCATAGCGACCATGGCGCACCCCGGCAACCTCCCGGACCTCGATGAAATGGAGGGCCTGTTCAAAGGCCTGGGGATAAAGGACTGGACCGTGGACGTACCCTGTATTACCGGCAGGCTGAGGGAGCACGCGGAATTCCACCTGAAGCCGGAAGCGGGCCGGACGTATCTCGGATACGGGTATGGCGCAGGCCTCCACGGGACAGGGCAGGGGTTCGGATGCGGCCTGCACCTCATGTCCGTGTTTGCGGACGGCAAGGCCGCCAAATGCACCTTTTATGCGGACCGCGCCGTCGGCGCGGTCGAGCAGGGCCTGCAGTCCTGCTGGGAACGGATCAAGCCTGTGCAGCTTAAATCCCTGGCGTGCGACTGCGAGTATCTCGATGCCTGCCGGGGAGGGTGCCGGTACCGGGCCGAGCTCCTTGACGGAAAAAACGGGAGAGACCTCTATCGGTGCGCGCTCTATGGTGTTTTGAGCGGGAAGCATGAACGGTAAAGAGGCTTTTACATCAGAGGACGCGGGGAGCACTGAGAAGAAGCAAGAAGATAAGAAGTTGGAAGACTAAAGTTGATGAACTCGTAATAAGTCAAGATTTGCCACAAAATGCACAGAAAGCACAAAGGTGAGACCTTGAAAACCCAAAGCATTTCTCTGAGCCTTTTGTGACTTATGTGGCTAAAAAAGACTTTTTATGAATCTATCAAAGTTGGATCAATTTCATACCTTCTGTAACGTCTCTGCGCTCTGTGGTAAAATTAAACAAATGTTTATCGGAAAGGAGGGATGAACGGTGACCATCAAGAAAGTTTCAAAAAAGACGGCTGTGACCTGCAAGTGCAAGAGCTCCTGCTGACAAGCAGACTAAAAAGATCCGTACTCTATTCCAGCCCCGCGGCGATATTCGCCGTCGGGGCACTTTATTTTTTATGGCATTTGAGACACATGGGCCCGGGTTTTTCATCGGCCGAGAGGGTTCTTTCGGTAGAGGCATGCGTGTTGTGACAGGTCGTGCAGGAGATGTCCCGGCCTTTGCGAAGAGGATCGGGCTTGCCCTTTACCGGGTGATCGTCGCCAAAGCCGTATCCGGCCATGACATGCTTGCCGGTTGCGCGCCCCGTATGGCAGGCAGCGCAGAGGTCCGCTTCGGGTTTCTCGAGGCTGAACTTGTTGGCCGTGGTGTGGGGGTTGTGACAGGACGCGCATTCGATCTGGTCGCCGCCGGCGCCGTAGAAGGTCATGCCGTTCTTCTTCGCCGCTGCCACGGAGGCGAGCCCCGCTCTTCCCGGCTTATACAGCGCGCTGACCGGATGGTCGCCCGTAAAATTGTCTTTCGACGAACGATCGAGGCGGGGAAGGTACGCGTCGCCATAAGCATTCGGGGACGGCGCCCGCAGCGCGTACGGGTAGAAGATCATCCGGCCGATCGTACCATCATGGCATGAGAGACAGCTCAGCGAGCTGGAGCTCGGCGCGCCTGCCGGCGTTTTTCCTCCGGGAAGCGCCCAATTATAGAGCGTGAACTGGTTCGTTCCGCCTGCCGTTTTCTGCTGTTTCGCCCAGAGGGGCGTCGCGCCGGCGCTGATGTGAGGGATATGACAGAACGTGCAGATCGCGCCGCTGTCGGTCGTATACGCGGTATTCACGTCGCGCGTCAGGTCATGCTTTGAGCCGGCGAGCTCCGCGAACGCCGTCGCGGCGGAGAAGACACATGCGGCGATGAGAACCGGCAGGACCGCTCTTTTCATGGTTTCAGCTCCTCGCGAGAGTTTTTCTTTGTCACCGCTGTCTTTTCCTTCCGCTCCATCTCCCGCGCCTGCCTCTGCTGATATCGCTCTCCGGTATATTGAAAGACCTGCACGTTTCCCGGCCACTGATCAACGATATATATTTTGTCATCGGAATCGACGGCTATTCCCGCCGGAAGGGTGAAATATCCCGGCCCCCAGCCGCCGGTTCCGAAGAAGAGCAAGAGCCGGCCTTCGGCGTCGAATATCTGAACATTCTGGAACGCGGCATCAACGACGTAGAGGTGGTCTTCCGAGTCAACGGCAATGCCTTTCGGCCGCGCAAAAGAGCCGGGCACATCGCCTATGTTGCCGAGACTTCTCACATATCCGCCGTTCTTGTCAAAGACCTGGACCCTGAAATTTCCGGTGTCAACGATGTAGAGATTGCCCTTTGAATCAACGGCGCCGTTTGTCGGGAAATTAAATTTGCCGTTTTCCGCCAGTCCGCGCGAACCGATGGTACGGATGAGTTTGTAATCATCGAGGGCATACACATGCACCCGGTGTTTTTTGCTGTCGATGATATAGAGTTTTTTGTTGCCCTCGTCGATCACCACGCCGCTCGGCGCGTCAAATTCATCGGGTTCGCCGATGGTTCTTGCAAACCGCCCGTCAGAAGCGTACACGAACACCCGGTGTGCCGCGATATCCGCAATGAATATCCTGTTGTCCCTGCTGACGGCTATCCCGGCGGGCGATATAAGCTTTCCCGCGCCGGGCGTGTCCCCGAGACACCCGTACTCGCCGCTCTTCGGATCAAAAACCAGCGCCCTCCCTTTGCCGGTCACGTACAGCCTGCCGTTTTCACCGATATCTACGGCATACGGCTTTTGCACGGCATCCACGCTGTTGCTGCAGACAAACTTCCCGGCGATCCCTTTTCCCTTTTCGACATCCAGCGTTCCCCCAACGGCCCCGATATATCTTATCTTCGGCTCGTCAGGAGGCAGGGGCCACACGAGGCCGCTGCCCTCTTTTGTCGTCCGGTCCTGCTGTCCGGACGCCCGGGCGGCAAAGAGCGCGAGAACCATGATGCAGAGAAGCAGGGAGAGCGATGAGCGTGACGCGCGCTGTCTATCGGGCCATTTCATTGACACGCCTCCGGGAGTTCAGATAATCCATTATTTCTTGTGGCAGTACTGGCACAGTTCAAAGGCGGACCGCGCCTTATACCGGTAGAGCTTTACCCATTCCGAACTATGGGGATCGTGACATGATGAACAAGCGAACTCCCTCCCGGTTCGCCGGGGGTCCTTCTTCTCCCTGACCGGATGCCCCGCTGCCTTGAATCCCCGCGCAATGTGCACTCCGTTGCCGATATTGGCTTCGGTATGGCAGGATACGCAGAGGTCGTCTATCGGCCTGGGAAGCTGAAACATCGTATCGGAGGAGTGAGGGTTGTGGCAGTCCCCGCACATGCCGGCCGCAACCGGCGCGTGGACGGTCTTTTTTGTGAACATTCCCTTGTCGTGGCAGGCATAGCACAGGTCCGGCTGTTCGGCCTTCAGGAGTTTTCTATTGTTCGAAGAATGAGGATTATGGCACGACGTGCACATCCCCGCGGCGATGGCTGAATGCTGGACCTTCTTGCTGAACGGCGCCTTGTCATGGCAGTTAAAGCAGAGGTCCGGAGGCGCCGAGACAAGAGAAAGTTCCGCTTTTTTCTTCGCGTGAGGGGTGGCATGACAGGAAGGACAGCCGGCTTCAAGAGCAGGATGTACTGTTTTTCCAGCGCTCACGGATTTATGGCAGTTCAGGCACGGCTGTTCTTCCGCGGAGACAAACGCGCGGGGCGGAAAAAAGAGGGACGTCAAAAAGAACAGAAGGAATATTGTTCGTTTCATAATTTTTCTATTCTATCCGAGAATGTTCTTCAAATCAATCAAAAATTAAATGAGATATGTTTGCATGGCGAGTTGCAAAAGGTTGCAACGTTGTGAAGCGAATGCTATTCCGCGCCTGTGCCGTTAAAATGGTTGACATTTTAGCTATTCTTCAATATTATCGTCATTCAAGCGGGGCGGGGGAATATTGTGAAAATAAAAAATTCACTTCTTCATAGTATTTTTTTCGTTTCTCTCTTTATTCTCTTCGTAATTCCTGTTTTGCCGCCCTGTTATCTATGGGCGGCCGATGCAGTTCCCTTCACCAAGAATACGCTCCGGCGCGAGGAAACGGAAACAGCCTTCACCGTGAGGGGTTCGTTCTCAACAAAATATGTTTACCGGACAACGGAATTCTCCGGAGCGCAGGTAAATGACGGTGATTTTTTCGAACAACTGAGGCTGGATGTTACGGCGCCGAAGAAAAAGGACTATGAAATTCATTTTTTAGGCGCCGCGCGCGAAAGTTTGGGAAATGATCAAGGTCAATCGGGCTTTTCCCCCTTTGAAGATATCAGCGACACGTACTCGTCGAAAGTGACCGGCTATATCTATGACGCGCATCTCGATATCAATAACCTGCTCACCTTCCTGCCGCAGGTGCGGATCGGCAGGCAGGCAGGCGCCAGGGATGAGCCGGTCTTTTTCGACGGCATTGCGGCGGATGTCGCCGTGGGCCGGAGGCTGAACCTGACCGTGTACGGGGGCGCTGCCGCGCATTTCTATGAAATCAATGATTCCTGGGGTTCTGATTTCCTTCATGGCGCGGGCATCGACTACTCTCCGTTCAACAGTACGATGCTGAGCCTCGACTATCTGGACGTCCACGATGAACGCGACCCGTTTCTGGGCGCGGACCAGGGTGACCAGCATTACTCGATCGCCTTACGCCAGCGGTTTACTCCGTTCCTCCGGGCCATGGCCAAGTACCGCTCTCTGAACAAAGAACCACGGGACATCAAGGCGCGGGTGATACAGGCATTTCCCGAGGCGGATCTGGAACTGAGCCTGAGCTACTTCAAGCAGTTCCGGACGCAGAATGAGCTGTCGAATGAATTTTCCCCGTATTTCGATGTGCTCGGACAGTCGGTCCCGTTCCAGAGCTATGACGTGAAGGTACGAAAGATGTTCGGCCGGCATTACGCGCTGGATATCGGTTATTTCCAGCGCTCTCTTGTGGAGGCGCGGGAAGAGAACGCCTTTAACCGTGACTACAAACGCGCCTTTACTGTTTTTGAGATGGCGGATCTGTTGTATGACGGGTTAACGTTTTCACTGAGCGGCGACTATTGGGACGCCGGGGAGAGAAAGTCCGCCTCCGCGGGTTTCGACGCGGAATATAAATTCAAGAACAAGATGAAAAAAGCGAAAATCGGCATGGGGACATACTACAATCTCTATAAATACGACTACTATGTACAACTGGGAGAGCGGCAGAAAGTGCGGACCTACCATCTGAACGGCACGGTACCGTTGACCAAAGGTCTTTTCGTGAACGCCAAGTATGAATATGAACAGAGCATCGAAGATTATCAGACGTTCAAAATCGGGATGCGCTATGATTTTTAACTGGCTGACATGGCTGCGCATTCTTCGGGTCATTGCGCCTGCCGGCGTTCTTCTAACAGTGCTGATGTTGCCCGGTTCTCCCCGGGGGCAGGAGACGAAATCTTCGAAGAACGGTCAGGCTGATCAGCGGCATGCCGAGAGCGCGGTGAAAAAGATACCGTTCCCGCGGCCGCAGTCTCACGCGGGGAACTGGCTTCAGTATCATGGCGCGTCCGCTGACCTCTATTTTAATGAAGCGGGAGGCCGCGGAAAGGCCTGCTATACCTGCCACGAGAAAAACGACTGCATTGACTGCCATAATACCATGATGCCGCGCGACCATTCGAACACATGGAGAACGCTGAGCCACGGATTTCAGGCGGCAGGGAACCGCGAACGCTGCTCAATGTGCCATAGGCAGGACTATTGCGTTCGCTGTCATAACGAAACAGAACCGAGAAGCCATCGAGGCCGCTGGAATTCCGTCAATTTTTCCGACGGCACTGCGGACTCCCCGACGCACTGCACGTGGTGCCATTATGACGGAGGCTTTGCGCCGGCTGACAACTGCGTGGTCTGCCACCGCGTGGCGCGGCATACGTCCGCACCTGTAGGGCACAACATAAGTTCGTCTCTCAATTGTTGGACGGCTGGGTGCCATTAATGAATATGGCGAATACCCGAATACCATGGAAACCAAAATATTCTGAAGTTGTTTTATGCTGCTTATCAGGGTGTTGGCGATCGCCGGCTGTGGTTCAAGCGCGGGTACTGATTCCCTCTCTTTTCTTAATTCCCGGGGAGCGCAAAAGTCCCGGAGTTGGAATGATATTTCGCCGTTTGCGCTGCGAAAAATACTGTATTTCCCCATTTTTATTTGTTAAGACGTTGAAAACATGGAATATTTGTTATATTCTTAACTAAGGACATGAGATTATGAATAAGATATGGTTGGATCGCAAACTTGACATCTTATCGGCGTTAAAACTTTTTCAGGGGGAGAGATACGCATGAAGATTCCAGTGCCCTTGTTGCTCTTACTGCTTGTGCCGGTGATTGTTGCCGGCTGCGGTTCAAGCACGGGTAAGGATGCGATCTCCGAACAGCAACAGGCGCCGGCAGGCGCATTTCCGGATTGCCTGGCCTGCCATTCGTCAAAACAGCCGCCGCTTGATCCAACGCTTACCAACAGCACAGGACTATCAGGAAAACATGTTACGCATGTGACTAAAAGAGGCATTGCCTGTGTAAGATGCCATCTGAACTATACAGACCAGGCTACGCACATGAACGGCGGCGCTATGGATACGCCGGATACTGCCGTCGGCATTGTTTATTTTGATTCTGCAAATCCCAAAGGCCAATGGATCAACGACACGGGACCGCAAAAGGGAAAATGCTCGTCTCTTGTCTGCCACGGAACGGACACTCCCGAATGGTATGGAACCGAATGGACGCTGCCGACTTGCTCAACCTGTCATATCGGGTCGCTCGACCCGTTGGCTACCAACGGCTCCGGAACAGCCGGAAAGCATATCGCCCATGTGACCGATGGCGGCTTCGCCTGCGTAACGTGTCACTCTATTTATACAGGTCAAACTTCGCACATGAACGGCACCTTGGATACGCAGAATTCTGCCATTCAACTCGTCTATTTTTTTGATTCAATAAATCCGAACGGCCAATGGCTTGACGCTACCAGGAGCTGCTCCAATGTCTACTGCCACAGCATTGCGCAGACGACAACCGGCGGGCCGTTAACGGTGAATACCGACAACTATAATAAGCCGGCCTGGGGAGGAGACGATACGGCTACCTGCTTAAGCTGTCACGGCAACCCGCCTGTTAGCGGATCGCATCAGAAGCATGCCGTCGGCGGGACCGGCCAGTACCCGTATACGTGCGAGCAGTGCCACAGCGGCTATGTGCCTCAAAATGCAACGGCAACTCATGCGGATGGCGCGATCAATACGGCTATCAATGCGACACAGGGAGGGACATATAAAGGCGATACAACACCGGGGAACGGGTTCTCGAATTGCTCGAATACCTACTGCCACAGCGATGGGACGTCTTATGTAACAGGAGTGATCCCGGCTAATGCTTCTCCGACATGGGGCAGTGTGGCGGCTCCGCTTGCATGCAATACGTGTCATGGTACAGCGGGGTCCGGTGGCGGGAAAAATTGGCTTGAAACAGACTATGGCCAGCCTTCGTACCCGCAAATAACGCCGGACGGCGTGGCAAATCCGAAAGCGAATGCGCATAACGCCTCGAATCACATGGATATTGTCAAGACTACCATATTTGGATGTGGTGGTTGCCACTATACCACCACCAAAGACGGCAAGACGATAGCTGATCCTGCAAAACATGCGGACGGAAAATATGATGTTGCCATAGCTCCGGGCCTGACCTATTGGGGAAAGCCGGTAAGTTTTACCTACAAGCCTGACCCGGGCGGAGCAGGGGGGTACTGTGAGAATGTATCTTGCCACGGCGGCACTACTTCATTCTGGGGGAGATGGCAGGCATACATACCGGCTATATCAATTGATGTGTCTACGGGAACGCTCTGTTTCGAAACAGGCTTTGAGGTTTCCGAGATGCTGAACGCCGTGTATCCGATAACCTATACGTGGGATTTCGGGGACGGTCAGACCGAAGGCGAAATAACGAGGACCCTGCCGGAGATTTCCCCATCCCAGCCGATTACCACATCCCATACGTATGCGAACGGCACGGCGCGCACGGTCACGATCAGCGGACGGGATGCTTCGAAAAGATATTTCAAAAAATCCCAGACTTTTACCCCGCAGCCCATTGCCAACCAGAAGCCCACGGCAGGCTGGAAATTGGCGCCGATAAACAGATATACCGTCACGGTTACAGACCTCTCTTCTGATCCCGACTACGACACGTGCAACCCCGGGGCCGGCCCGACATCCGGCAGGATAACCATTATGTGGGACTACGTGAACAGCATAACCATGAAAACGCAGGAAAGTATTTATCTGACGGACAGTCCCTCGAATAAAAATTATTCATGGACTTATTCCGCATCGACCACTGATAAAACATACACGATCAACCACTCCATCGTTGACAATAACAATGCCGCTTCAGGGATTCCGACGCCCAACCTGTCCGTCAAGTTTTCCGGTAACGGTGTTCAAACCGACATAAGCGGCAAAGTTTTTCAGCTTGACGGCGTGACGGGGTTCCCGGGAGTTACGGTCTACCTCAAGACACTTCAGGGCATCACCACACACACCACCACTGGACAAGACGGTTCATACAGCTTCAGCGGGGTATACAATGATCAGTTCCTGATTGTTTGGCCGGAGAAGGCTGGACATACGTTTTTACAGGCAGAAGCGTGCCAATTGGGATGGCTTTTTTGTAATGCTAAGCCGTGTTCGTGTGTTTTTACCAACAGCGCAGACGTGAATTTTACTGCGCAGTGAGCCGGTTAAAGAAAAATATCTGCCGATGGGTCAGCGAAGAAGCCATTTAAAGTGAAACGGTTGCGCTTTCACAGATCTTTTCTCTCGAATGTCTCATTTCCCTTGAAGTTCCTTGTAGATAAATTATTTGCTTTCATAATACCAAAGAAGTATAATAATGCTTCCATACCATCAGACCTTTTAGCCTAAGACATCACCAATGCTGCAACCATGCAGTTTGGGGATTTATCGTTATGAAGATTTCAACGCGATTATTGCTGTTGCTGCTCGTTCCGGCGATCATTGCCGGTTGCGGTTCAAGCCCCGGCCCCGATTCCATCTCTTCCCATAAACCACACAGTCCGAGCGCATTTCCAGACTGCGTCGTCTGCCATTCTTCCGCTATTTTTACCAGAAGGCAGATATTCGGCGCTGGGGGAGATTTTGGCGCTAATACAGATCTTGTATCGCACCATGTTGCAGGCATAAGCGATCCCACTTCTGATCAGTGTCTCGTCTGTCATGACTTGTCCTCCCACATGTTTGGAACGATTCGTTTAAAACATGGCGATACCGGCGCAAGCATTGCGTACGATCCTGCCAACCCATCGAGTCTTGAGTCCTTCTGCCTGAGCTGTCATGATGCAGACGGAGCAAATGGGAATTTTAGTCCTTTTTCTGATGGCGGAGTATTAGGTGTTGTGCCCAATGCGGCTGGTGTCAAGATTAAAGAAAGTTGGGAGAAACAGAGAGGCCATCGCAGAAAGGGGCTCACCTGCCTGGGGGATGGCACGCCGGGAACAGGTTGTCATGGAAATTATAATTCGGCAACAGGAGCCGGAACGATAAATGCGCACGGGTCAGACAACGTGGGGCTCCTTGTCAATAAGCTTACGATGCCGATATGGTCCAACGTATGGGATGAGTCCCGCTATAAGCTGTGTCTGGATTGTCATAACAATTATCCGTCTGTGCTCACGATCTCACAGTTGGCCGGGGTGGCTGCCGGAGGTAATTATGCACAACTGAGAACTGTTTATGATCAGTGGCCTTATACGGTTGATTTTATGGTTACCGGATTTCATGATTATTATAGCTATGCTATGGACAGACAGTATAATCTTCACTTGTACCATTTGCTTGATGGAATGGGACAGTGGAATTATAGAGGCATGGATGAGAGTATCCCAACTTGTGTTACATGCCATAATGTGCACGGGGTTGACGGTCAATACTATTATCTCTGGGATGAATGGAATTTTTCTATTGTAAATAGTTCGGGAACGGAATACGGAAAAGTGGCAAACGGCAACTTTATCGGAACACAATACCCGGATTTTTGTGCCAATAATTGTCACTGGGACGGAAATTATCGCTATCCACGCAGTCCCTTCAACGAAGCGAAGGCGGTTGCAAGCGACACGTCGGGCAATCCGGGAGTGGCGAATGGGGATACGGTTACGATATATTTTTCGGATTCGACCAACGGGCCGACACTTGATGAAACGAATATCAACGCGGTATTAGCTCTTTCCGGTAGTCACAGCTGGATCGATAGCAATAAAGGCGGGAATTCCGGTCAGTTAACAGCGGTGTGGTCATCTGCGAATGGGAAAACCAACAATGTATTGACAATAACGATATTCGTCAATCCAGGCCTTGGCGACCCAACGATTTCAGTGGGCGATAGCATCACTTTCGATCTCACGACAATCAAAGATACTACCAGTCCCGGAAACCCCATCAGAGGCAAGATGACACTCCGGGGAAATTTCTGATAATTTCAGATTGAACCACCCTCCGGGCTGCAGAAAATGACCTGAATTTTCACGCTGTCATTCATAGCGTCTTCCTCATGAACCACGAGCGGATTATGATATTCCCTTCAGCTTCTTTGCAATCTCCGCAACATGTTTTCCCTGAAAGCGCGCAATCGCAAGTTCATTTTCACTCGGCATGCGCGAGCCGTCCGGCCCGGCTATGGTTGATGCGCCGTAGGGCGTGCCGCCGCTCACCTCGCCGGTCTCCATGAGCCGCTGTTCGGAATAGGGCACGCCCACGATGATCATGCCGAGGTGGAGCAGCGTGGTGTGGAAGCTCGTGATCGTCGTCTCCTGGCCGCCATGCTGCGTTGCCGTGGAGGTGAACACTCCGGCCGGCTTGCCCACGAGCGAGCCTTTCAT
>Ga0209342_10004953_pt1 | contig 13703 bp, 12 predicted proteins | sample RifCSP16_2_FD_184023 | JGI IMG/M metagenome (GOLD analysis project Ga0209342, IMG submission 184023) | Soil microbial communities from Rifle, Colorado - Rifle CSP2_sed 16_2 (SPAdes) (version 2) | ecosystem: Environmental > Terrestrial > Deep subsurface > Rock core/Sediment | place: Rifle... | reverse complement strand
TCAATCAACTTCTCCGTCTCCCCAAACCGATCCGGACTGTTTAGTATCGCCGTCAATACCGTCCGCCCGTCCCTAGTCACGCTCGCTACCAAGCACTCTCCGGCCAATTCTGTCCAACCGGTCTTGACTCCCGTTATTCCTGCCAGCCTTCCCAGCAATTGATTAAGATTAACCAGCCGATGCTGATACTTGCCATCGATACTAACAATCGTTATCTCTTTTGTAGCTACAATTTTAGCCAACGTCGGTTGACGGACTACCTCCTTCGTCAAAGTCAGTAAATCCCGCACTGTCGTTAGATGTCCCTCCTGCTCCACTCCCGAAACATTCCGATAATAAGTATTAATTAAATGAAGTTTAGCCGCCTTTTCATTCATTCGTTCCACAAACTTGTCATATCCGCCCGCATCATGATTAGCCAGAGCCAACGCCGCATCGTTACCAGAATTCACCAACAATGCATAAAGTAGATTTTCCACCGTCATTTGTTCTCCCGCCACCAAATCCGCCGTCTGCCCAATCGATCGGCTGGCTTCACCCACCGTCACCACCTCATCCAAGTCAAATTCATCAACCGCCACCAAAGCCGTCATGATCTTGGTCGTCGACGCCGGCCGCAACTTCAAATTGGGATTCTTTTCAAAAAGAATTGCTCCCGAATCCGCATCAATTGCCATCGCTGCTTGCGCAGCCACTACCAAGGGAAAAACTGAATCTTTAAGTACCGGGTAATCGCTAATCCGACTAAGCTCCACCACTTCTCCGGCCACTTTCGGCGCCCCCGGAGTCAACGTCAGAGTCTGAAACTCATTTTGTCCGGGCAACATCGCCAAACTGGCAGTCATCGCCGCCACCCCCCACCACCCCGGCTGCCGCCAAAAAGTATTCATTAACAACCTCAAATTACTAATTGTTTATATCTACAATTAAAAATAAAAGAGAACCGCTACTCTTTGAAGAGAATTGTATGCGTGAACTCAAGACAATCGACGCTAACCCCCTTTCAACCATGCATACACTTAGTGAGCAAGATCAACCTATAAAGTAAATTCAGCCTCAAGCGAGCGTCCCTGCCTGCCCATCCGTAGTCCCTACAATTTGTTGGGACGAAGGAGGAAAAAGTGTAAGTGGTGAGCTACTGTCAATGTACAATCCCCTTCTTATTTACTGACCCGGATACCTAACTCTTTCAGTTGCTTCACCTCCACCTCACTCGGTGCCTCCATGACCGACGTCCGCCCACTCCCACTCTGTGGAAATGCTTGAACTTCCCGCAAATATTCCTCGCCAAAAAAGGCCATCAATAACCGCTCAAAGCCGTGAGCACATCCACCATGAGGTGGTGTTCCGTAGGTAAAGGCTTCCAACATGTGCCCAAACTTCTCTTTTATCTCTTCTTCACGGTAGCCAAGAATCTCAAACACTCGTTGTAAAATTTCCGGTTTATGTGACCTAATACTGCCTCCCGCCACCTCAAAGCCGTTAGCTACCAAATCGTACTGTGTAGTCAAAATTTCCCCAATATGGGTTTTCCCCATTAACCACTTCTCATGCTGAAGTAGGGGAGAGGAAAACGGATTGTGACTAAAAGTCCACTTCCCTTCGCTGTCTTTTTCAAAAAAAGGAAATTCAATCACCCAAGCGAATGCCAACATCCCTGTTTGCTTCTCTCTCTCGCTTCTAAGGTCAAATTTATCCGCCCCAAACTGCTTTATAGCCTCATTGTAGGTAAATACCGGAAACGGCTTTTTGGCTACTTTCCCCCCGATTTTCTCCACTGCAAAAACCACCATCGCCTCCACCATCTGCATCACTTCTTCCCTCTCGACAAAGCTCATTTCTATATCCACCTGGGTATGTTCAAAACCTCTGTCTGCCCGCGGATCTTCATCCCTTAGACACCTGGCAATTTGAAAATAACGTTCAAACCCGGCTGTCATTAAAAGCTGCTTATATTGTTGCGGACTTTGCGGCAGTGCAAAAAATTTACCCGGGTTTAATCGGCTTGGCACCAAAAAATCACGAGAGCCTTCGGGTGTCGACTTGGTCAGTATCGGCGTCTCAATTTCAACGAATTTTTTGGAGAACAAGTATTCCCGACAAGCCTGCACATAAGCCGACCGCACCCGGATATTTCGCTGCAACCGCGGCCGCCGTAAATCCAAATAACGATACTTAAGCCTCACTCCCTCATCAATATCATCGCCTTTGGTGTCAATAGGAAAAGGCAACTCATCAGCCGAATTTAGCAGTGTTGCCTTCTCTGCCGCTATCTCCACCGTCCCGGTCGCTAGCTTTGGATTCACTAATTTTTCCGGCCGCTTCTGTACTTTCCCCTCAATTCTCACCACGTCTTCGCCAGACAGCTTCTTTAACTCATTTCTTCCCACCACCTGCACCAAACCAGTACCATCCCGAAGATCAATAAACGTCACCTTGCCATGATCCCGTTTGGCATTCACCCAGCCAAAAAGAATAACCTTTTTCCCAATCTTATTAGTTGTTTCCTCTACCCATGTTCTCTCCATAATCAAATCAAGTTTACCACACGTCTTCTTAAAGGATCATCTTTGCCTCGGCAAGGATGATCCTTATGAAAAAAGAGTATTTACATATAATCGATTGTTATTGTTTAATTGCCGGTTGACATCACTCCGATCGCTCGTATAATTTAACCAAAGATTACGCAATCATTACACACATGCACTTAAACTGTATTCAAAATCAGCTCATTAACCTCCTAATTACATAGAAGGAGGTTTGGTGGTGTAAGTAATAATAAATCCCACCCAACCTCCACCAGGAGGTTTTTTTATGGAGAAATGGTTAACAATATGAACACCTTACCACCAAGTAACCCCGAAGGCGCATCCTTTTTTCCTGGATTTAGTTCTGCCATTCTCCCTTTTACAGAAGAACAAGCCGTAGATTATGCTCGATTCTGGGAGACCCAAGCTTATTCAGGAGAATATGTCAACCCTCAGACAGTACTGAACTGGGCAAATAAAATTATTGACACGTACCTACAAAACACTCCACCAGATTCTAAACCCATCGAACGGGCCTTAACAGTCAACCAACCCTCCGTCCCCGCCGAAACTACCTTCCCCGTGTGGCAAAGTCAAATGAAGCAAGAAAACATGGTTCCCCATTGGCAAAGAGACGTTCCTCCTCCAAAAGGAGACAGCCCCGATGAACTAATGAGAGCCGTCTTACAAGCCGGCGCCGATGCCGCAGGCGGATGTTCTCCTGGAACAAAATAAATGATACCTACGTCAGAAGTCAACCCTGGTAAATCCACCGATCGCAAAATATTACAAGCCTACTTTGAAAGTCTGGGGTTTTTTACTGCGGAAGAAATTGCTGCTCTCTTGCCTAACTGGACACGAACAGTACCCCAATCAATGACAGAAGTTGAAGCAGGTATCGTGGCTGAAAGACAAAGAAGAGATCCGAACTATTATTATTTTACTCCAGATAACCACAGTTAATCTTTTATTCGAGCCTGGTAGAATACTCTTGACGTTAGTCAAGAGATGAATACCAGGCAGAACAAACTCGTCGTCCGCCTCTGGCGGGCGAATACTATGGGCGTAAGCCCGTAGTAGTTTATTCAGCTACTCTTATATCTTTAACATTAAGCTGTACTTCCGTCCGGCCGTTCCAGCGGTTTTCCCCCAACGTAAATGCTATATTCACCTTTCCTCCGTCGATTAATCGACTAACCGCTTCACCGTGATTAAACCATAAAGCTGCTAACGTCTTCTGTGACTCTAACGGCGAAGGTAAGATCAGTTTCAAATGCTTGCCATCCATACCCACAGTCGTCACCGTTAACGGTTTAATTCCTTGGAGAGCCAGCGTCGGGCGGGGATTACCCACTCCGTACGGCTCAAGAGCCTGTAACTCCCCAAGTAAAGCCGCTGAAATATCATCTTGTCTAATCAAACAGTCAACCATAAGCACCGGCTCCAACACCGTCTGGGGAATCAAAGCCTCCGCAACCAGTAGTAACTCTTTCCGAAACTGGTCAATTTTATCTGAAGCAATCGTAAACCCGGCCGCCATCGGATGACCACCGGCATTAATAAGCAATTCTTCTTTCTGCCGAATCAATTCAATAATATTAACGCCAGCTACCGACCTGGCCGAAGCCTTGGAAACTGTCTCTCCCCGATTAATCACAATTGACGGCCTATAATATGTTTCTGTTAATTTTCCTGCCACCAACCCAATCACCCCCTCATGAAACTGCTCATTCTCAACAATGATAACTTTCTCGCTTGGATTTTCTACCATCCCTAAAGCTCTAACTAATAATTCATCTGTCAATATCTGCCGTTGCCGATTGATGCTACCCAACCGCCTCGCTAACTCCCTCGCTCGTTGACCATTTTTCGTACATACCAGTCGCAGTGAATCCAATGCTTGTTCCAACCTCCCCATGGCATTAAGCCTGGGCGCGATTACAAAATTAATTTGATACGTATCTAACGCCTCCAAAGCCACTCCCGTCTCTCGTACCAACTCGACAATTCCCACTCGTTCAGTCTTTCGCAATACTTCAAAACCCCATTTAACTATCGACCGATTAGCTCCCAATAACGGCACCATATCCGCTACCGTTCCAATCGTCGCCAAATCCAAAAGCTTTTCCGCTTGTAATTTGGCATTTGGCATCTTGAGCCTTCGACCGACTTCTCGGGCGATAATCCACGCCACTCCCGCTCCCGACAATTGAGTAGTATGGACAATTGCTAACGCCGGGGGTAGGGTAGAGGCGGGTAGGTGATGATCGGAGATGACCAAATCTATACCGCTTTCTTTAACTAGCTCCGCCGCTTCATGCGCCACGATACCGTTATCGACAGTGATAATCAGCTTCGGCCGATACTTCTCTACTACTTCTGTCACCCCTTTAACCGACAAACCATAGCCGTGTTTGTGCCGATCTGGTATAAACGGCACTGCTTTCGCTTTAAGTTGATAAAGTGTCTCCCAGATGATTGCCGTTGCCGCTACCCCATCCGCGTCGTAATCTCCATAAATAACGATTGTCTCCCCTTCCTTCATTGCCTTCTTAATCCGACCAATCGCCCGCTCCATTTCTTTTTTATCTATACCTATATGGTCAACAGTCAACCGCTCCGGACGCGTGGGTTTGACAAACTCCTCAATCGACTTTCTCTTTTTCAATCCCCGATTTGCCAACACCTCTTTGATTATCGAAGCTAACCGCTCTTTTTGAACCTTTCCTTGCACCTTACCTAAAACTTTCCAATTCATAAATATCTTACCGACATCAATACCTGATACTTAATTCTTAATACTTCTCCTCCCCATGATATCATTAGCCTATGCATCTTAAACTCCCTCCACCAGTACTAACTGTCATTGGCAGTTTAACCACTGCCGGTTTTGAAGCTTATATCGTCGGCGGCGCGGTCCGTGACCTTCTCCAACAAAAAGACACCACTGACTGGGACTTTACCACCAAAGCCACTCCCGAAGAAATTCAAAAAATTTTTCCCGATAGTTTTTATGACAATCACTTTGGCACCGTCGGCATCACCGGTCAACACTTGTTACCTGTTTCTTCAAAAGCTATAACCAAAAAGTGGCTGGCTGCTAACTGGCTTGACCAAGTCTACGAAATCACTACCTTCCGTCAAGAATACGGTTATTCAGACAAACGCCACCCCGACAAAATTGTTTGGGGTAAAACGCTCACCGAAGATCTGGCTCGCCGCGACTTTACCATCAACGCCATCGCTTTAAAAATCCACAATCCGCAATCCACAATCCGCAATTTATCAGCTAGCACTCCAATCAAAACCGAAGTTGATATCATCGACCCCTACAACGGTCAGGTAAATTTAGATCAAAAACTTATCCGCGCCGTAGGCGACGCTAAGGAACGTTTCCACGAAGATGCTCTTCGAATGATGCGTGCCATTCGTTTAGGGGCCCAATTAGGTTTTACCATCGAACCCAAAACCCTTACTGCCATAAAGCAGCATGCCAACCTTATCATCCATATCAGTTGGGAAAGAATTCGCGATGAACTCTTAAAGATCATTGCCTCCTCCTATTCAGCCGATGGCATCCTCCTCCTTCATTCAGCCGGATTATTAGAATTCATTCTTCCCGAACTACTGGAAACCAGAAATGTTCCCCAAGCCGGCCACCATATCTATGACGTCTGGACCCATTCTCTAGAAAGCCTTCGTCACTGTCCGTCAACCGATCCCCTTGTCCGCCTCGCCACTCTTCTCCACGACATCGGCAAACCCCAAACCTTTAGACGACAAGGTCCCAGAGGTATCACTTTTTATGGCCACGAGGTTGTCGGTGCCCGACTCACCAACCTAATAGCGCAACGATTACGTCTTTCCACCAAACAATCCCAAAAATTAACAACATTAGTTCGTTGGCATATGTTTACCTATAACCCGGAGATGACTGATGCCTCCATTCGCCGCTTTATTCGCCGCGTCGGTTTAGAAAAACATTTCGATATGTTGCTACTCCGCGTCGGTGACAGAAAAGGCGGCGGCTCCAAAGCCACCAGTTGGCGCCTGAGACAACTCCAAGAACGCATCGGACAACAGCTGTATGAACCAATGAGTTTAAAAGACATGAAAGTCAACGGCCTGGATGTTATGAAAACGTTGAAAATCGAACCCGGTCCCAAAATCGGCCAAATCCTTAATCAGCTTTTTGAAGAAATTTTGGAAGACACCAGTAAGAACAACCGAAAATATCTTATTTCTCGAATCAAGAAACTTAAATAGTTAATATCTAAAAACTACCCTATTTACCTTTCTACTTGCTCTACTTGTACTAACTGTGCTACTTTTGCCTCCCCAACCATTTCTCCCACACCACCAGCAAAGGCACTGCCGTAAATGGTGACGAATATGTACCTGTTATCGTTCCCAATAATAACGCCAACACAAACCAACGAATCGTTTCTCCTCCTAAGAGTAACAAAGCTAGCAGCATAAAAATAATCGTCATCGAGTTGTTAACTGACCTTCCCAATGTCTCTCCCACCGCTACATTAACCAGGTTGACAAAATCTTCCTTCGGGTGTTTCTTCCGACTTTCGCGAATCCGATCGTATACCACGATCGTGTCATGCACTGAGAAAGAAAGCACCGTCAAAACCGCAGTCACAAATAATCCGTCAACTTCTGTACCGTAAAAATGTCCCAGTAAACTAAAACTGCCTAAAAGAATCAGGCTGTCGTGAAGCATCGCCAGTATCGCACACACACCGTACTTTAATTCATTAAACCGATACATTACATACAGCATAATTAGTCCTGCCGCCAAACTCACCCCCACCACCGTCTTTTGCAGCAATTCCTTTCCCACAATTGGACCTACAGTCTCAAACAACACCTCCTCCACTTCTCCAAACTTCGTTGCTAAACCATCCTTTATTGCTTGTGCTTGTTCCTTAGTAATCGTCATTGTCTTCACAATTACCGTCTCTTCTCCCACTAGTTGTACCGTCGCTGTCCCGAAATCTTTAGGAAGAGACTCACGAATTTCTAAAAGCTTTGGTCTTTCCCCAGAAATAAACTTTACTTCTAGCCGCGAACCGCCGGTAAAATCAATGCCCGGCCGTAAACCAAAGCGAATAAGAGAAAATAATCCGGGTAAAATCACCGCCAATGATAAGCTAAAATAGACTATTTTATAACGCATGAAGTCAATCATTTAACCCCTCCTCCTCGGTAAAACGCCCGCATCAATGTCCGTGTTACCACAATCCCGGTAAATAAACTGACCCCAATTCCCAAAGACAGCGTTAAAGCAAAACCACGAATCTGTCCCGAAGTGTTCAAAAAATTCCATTGCAATGGATTAAATAAAATAATCGCTGTAATCAAAGTGGCTATATTGGCATCCTTTATCGAATCCCAGGCTCTACCAAAACCCAGCTCCATCGCTTCTCTCCAGGGTTTTCCCTCCCTTAACTCTTCTTTCATCCGCTCAAAAATTAAAATGTTGCTATCAACCGCCATCCCCACTGACAGAATAAAACCAGCCAGTCCCGGCAGCGTCAAAGTGATTGGAATTAATTTGTATAACGCTAACGTCAACACACCGTATACTAGTAACGCCATATCCGCCAAAAAACCTGACCAACCATAATACAACACCATGAAAGCAACCACCATTGTCAATCCCACTAACCCTGCCCACAAACTTTTGCTCACTGAATCCTGTCCCAAGCTTGCCCCCACATTCCGCTGCTCAACAATATCCACCTCTACCGGCAACGCTCCCGCATTCAATTGAATACTCAAGTTCTTTGCGGCCGTTGTAGTAAACTCACCCGATATCACTGCCCTACCCCCAGTTATTTTCTCATTCACCACCGGTATAGTCACCGGCTGATTATCCAAAAAAATAGCCAAAGGTTTACCCACGTTCCGCTCGGTCACCTCACCAAATAATACCGCTCCCTCATTACTAAACTCCAATGCCACCACTGGTTTACCAGTGTTGGGATCAAATTCCACTCGTGATTTTTTTAAGTCTTTACCCGTTAATCCCACCGACTTAAACTCACTCTGCTCTGCTCCGTTACTTGCTTCTGCCTCGTCACTAGACACTACTAACTCACGAAAATCTAGTTGAGCCGTAGTCCCAATCAAATTCAACGCCTCATCCACATTTTGTATTCCCGGTAACTCTACGATTAACCGATATTCCTCACCCACCACACTGGTTTGAATTACTGGTTCGGACACTCCGTATAAATCTACTCGACGACTTATCACTTCTCGAATCCCCCTCAAAGCTTCCTCCTTATCCTCGTTCGGCATTTGACTCATATCAGCCACGAGTAAAACATGCGTTCCTCCTTGCAAATCCAGCCCTTGTTTTATACTAAAGTCCCGATAGAAATTCTTACCAAATAGTGTCAGCGACAACGGCGGTCGCCGCCACCGTCGGTCAATTGACACCATTTTTGACTTAAAACGAATAGGTACAGTTTCTGGCAAACTTATGAAAACTGCCACTAAAGTTATAGCTGCAATAAAAAATAACCTTTGTCGAAGTTTCACTCTCTCCTTACGACCTTTTAAGAAGTTTTCCGGACAATGGCAACTGTCTCATCTCCAAAAAAGTATACTCCATTACTCCTTTACCGGGCTTTATCATCGCTTTAACCCGATCGCCCACCCTAAGGCCAACTTCTCGCACAAACTTAGCCGGAATCGTTACTGCCAACGAATTACCTGTTTTAATTACTTTCTGCTCCATTTTTCTCCCCTTCATCAATTCCCTTACCCTGTAAGGACTCCCCTGCTTAAAAACCGGGGCTTCTCTCATTTTATAGTCCGCCTCCCCGTACCGACCAGTCTGACTGGTCTGGTATTGGGGTAACTAATCTACCAAGCCTTCTTCATCTCCAATCACCATCACGCGAGACTTAGATAATATCCCCAACAAAAATGGATCACGCCGCTCTTTCCTAAACAAAAATTCCTGTTGGCTCATTACTGTATAGTTAATTTCCCTCTCCCGCCGCGCCTCCTCCTTCCGGACCAATTGCGCCAGTTCCGGTAAGACAACTTCCCCCACCACCAATAGATCCACTTCACTTTGTTCATGGTGTTTATGGCGGACAAACTTTCCGGCCAACATGGCAAATTTAATTTTTCCAAGCTTAAGTCGTTGTTCACGAATATCCCCACCCAGTCCCGTACTTTTAGCCACCAAACTCAGCAAGTCCTCGTAAAAATCGTAAGAAGGATTCAAGTAATAATACAACCGATTACCTCGCTGTTCATCTTTAACGAGTCCGTTTTTTTTCATCCGATGCAGTTCCCGCCTAACGGCATTAATCTCTTCTCCCGTCAAACGCGTCAACTGTCGTACATAATAAAGCTCTGCTGGCCTATAAAAAAAAACTTTTAGCAATTTTACCCTTACTCGGGAAATAATAAAGTCTGTTAGTTCCGCCATCGCTTTCCTTTCTGGCAGGCACATGAATACTTCTAGTGTACATATAGTACATTTATAAGACGAAATCAATCAACTTCGGAAAATTGAACACAATCTTTAAACTTACCAGTCTAATAGTCTACCGTAGTACCCGTCGCCACCACCGAAATCCAAATTGGCCCTCTTGCAAAGGTTACTTCCCTACCTTTACTATCCTTAAAGATTGTCCTGTCTGTCCGCTTTGCCTTACTCCATGTTCCTTCCAAGACATTGCCGTTCTGGAATATTAACGCCTTACCTTCACCGCTAGTCGTATAAAGCATATGTTTTGGTTCGTCAATCGGCCCAATCTCTCTAGTAAACTGCACCACCACGTTTTTAGTGACAATTTGCCCGCCAGTCTCCAAAATAGTATGCGCTTGTCCACCTGTATAACGCTTATACTCATTAGCTGCCCGATCATATTCCCACTTTACAGCAAAATCGCCATACCCATCCCAAAATTCAAACGCAATTTTTTCCGTCGTCCCTCGGCCGGTATCGCTAGCTTGATCGGCAAACTTCCAGGGAGTGAAATTTTCCGTCCATTCCACCCCCTCCAAATCCTCATTCGTCCACCCTCTCTCTAACCCCAGTTGCCACAAAAGTTCCGACCGGGCTACCACACTATGTTCGGTCGCAACTTGTTTACCTGTTCTGCTTTCATTACGAACATACGCCGGCTGATCTGGATATTTCTTAGGTGCTCCGGCCGCAAACTGATCAAGATCATTCCCCTTAGAATACCGCCACCCGTAACTAGCAAGTTGTTCAATCGCTTGAGCTCGTTTGTCGGTCTTGCAAGGACCAAAATTACCGTCGGCTAATTTATCAGCACTGCAGTTTGCGCCTCCCACATGACCAAAAAGGGGTGTTTCACCGTACTCAGACGCCCAATCAATAAAATACGTTCGCACGCTTCGTACCGGAGCAATCACCACATCGTCAGCCTGCGCTTTACAGTAATACACCGGCATAAATCTAGTCACTCCCCCCTCCGCTACTGCCTCATAGACAATATCTGCCTTATCAATCCCCGAGTGAGGCCGTGCATCCGGACTGTTCTCTATCATGACGATAAGAGGCCGCCGCTTCTCCCACGCATCCCGCTCGGTTTTAGTGAAGTAATCCCCATTCATCGAACATTCTTGATCACGTGGTTCGTTGGGATCAATTGCTAAACCAAATTCTGCAGTTTGTCCTACTGGTTCGCTCGCTCGCTCCGGTCCGCCGGCTAGAAAGTTAAAACCAGCATAGGAAATACCGGTAGAAACTAAGTACAACACCACGCTTACCACAATCGCTTTCTTCTGCATATTTTTTGGAAAAACTATTCCTTTAACCGCTTTTTATCCTGCTTAAGCGCTATTTTAATTGCCTCCTCCTCCTCTCGAGAAAGAGCCTGTCCCTCACCTCTACCATTAATCACCTGCTTAGCATAAGTTCGGGTTTGATCCCGACTATGTAGCGACGTAACGACAATACCATTATTACCCTCATCAAGCAAGCACAATACAAAACTTTGATTACCGCCAGTATCTGAAAATGGATTAAATCGAAGCAAGCCTACCTTCTGCACATGCTTGCGACTAGAAACCACTTCAGTCTGAACTAATTTCTCCAACCCTTCCAAATCTTTGCTTAAAGAATCAAACGATTTAGCCAGATGTTCAAGCACGGTCCTTAAATCCTTTTTAGCCACCCCTTTAGTGAAATGACTAAAGGCTCTTTGGGTTCGTATCATAAAATAGCTGATACCTACCAGCCACAAAACAAGTAACCCAATTATGATTAGGAATCCTTGTATACCCATTCTGGAAAAATTCTACTTGGCTTTACAAAGCTAGTCAACGGGATTAAGATTGTCTCTATGTCTAGAAGAACCAAAAAACAAAAACAGCGCGCTGCCCTTCACCATCGTTCAACACCATTCCCCCTACGAACCCCCGTATCAAAATCTGTCACTCTTCCCCAACCGTCACCCTCACCTATAAATCCAGCGACCTTTACCTCACCATCGCCAGAAAAAATTGTCGCCGCCTACTTGATCAAGGACTTAACAAAAACCGGCCTTGTCTGCGCTATAATTTTAGCTCTTGAAATAAGTCTCTACTTCTACTTCAAGTAATTAAATCTGGTTATGGAATTCTATTGCGTCAGTTGCAAACAAAAACGTGAGACGAACGATTATTACGAAATTACTACCAAACGCAATCGCCGCGCCGCTGTCGCCAAATGCCCCATCTGTGGCACCGGCATGTATCGGATTATGGGTCGAACTACTCCCGCCAAAACTACCGAAATCTAAGCTATGTACCACCCCTCGGCTGTTATACTCAAAAACTACGCTGACATCTTAGTAAAATTTGCTCTTAATTCTGGCCAAGGAGTTAAACCCAATGAAGTTGTTCATTGCCTTGTTCCCGACGTAGCTAAACCAATGTTAATTGCCCTTCAGCAATCAATCTTAGAAGCCAAAGCTCACCCTTTATTACAGCTAATTCCCACTGGTCTCGATAAAGATTTCTATAGATTAGCCAATAAAACTCAGCTGGTCTTTTTTCCTAAAAAATACCTAAGGACTAGAGCAGACCTTATCAACCATTCTGTCGGTATCATCGCCGAAACTAATCTCTACGAACTCAAAAATACCCCGCCCCAAAAAATCATGGAGTCAGCGGAAGCCCGTAAACCTTACCGCGACTGGCTTAATAATAAAGAATATGCTGGCAAATTTACCTGGACTCTCGCCCTCTACGCCACACCAGCTATGGCCAAAGAAGCTGGTTTAACCATAAAAGATTACTGGCAACAAATTATCAAAGCCTGCTTCCTTGACCAAAAAGACCCCATCAGAAAGTGGAAAAAAATTTTTCGTGAACAAAATCGAATCCTTTCTATCCTCAATCGTCTAGCTATTAATAAAATTCACCTTCAAGCTCATGGTACCAACCTCTGGCTCACTTTAGGACAAAAACGCCGCTGGGTAGCCGGCACCGGCAGAAATATCCCCAGTTTTGAAATTTTCACCAGTCCTGACTGGCGCGGCACCAATGGTTTTATTAACTTCAATCAACCTTTATACCGCTACGGCAACCTTATCAATAATGTTCGCTTGCAATTCTCCCACGGCAAAGTTGTCAAAGCTTCAGCCAGTACTGGCGATAGACTTCTTCAAGAAATGCTCAAGCGACCTAATGCCGATAAAATTGGAGAATACAGCTTAACCGATTCACGTTTCTCCAACATCACTAAATTTATGGCCAATACCCTTTTTGACGAAAATATCGGCGGTAAATACGGCAACACTCATCTGGCCATCGGTATGTCCTATAAAGACGCTTATGACGGTAACCCCAAAAACGTCAAAAAATCAGAGTGGAAACAGCTAGGCTTCAACGATTCGGGCGAACACACCGATATAATTAGCACCGCAGACCGCACCGTCACCGCCATTTTAAAAGACGGCTCCCAAAAAATTATCTATCAAAACGGCAAGTTTACTATCTAACCAAACCACAAGATTATGACTTTTCCCGACCAAACACCAGATTATCCTAAGCTATCCCCAGAAGCACTGACAGAGATAATCAACCAGGCCATCTTGAAAGCTACCGATGGAGACCCTGCCAGAATCCAGGAGCTGACGAAAAACCTTGAAACCCTCATTTGGCTGGAAACACTTCCCCAGGATA
>Ga0209342_10004952_pt1 | contig 13706 bp, 13 predicted proteins | sample RifCSP16_2_FD_184023 | JGI IMG/M metagenome (GOLD analysis project Ga0209342, IMG submission 184023) | Soil microbial communities from Rifle, Colorado - Rifle CSP2_sed 16_2 (SPAdes) (version 2) | ecosystem: Environmental > Terrestrial > Deep subsurface > Rock core/Sediment | place: Rifle... | reverse complement strand
TGTTAAGCTGTAACTCTCTTTCACAGAAGAAACGTCTTTTTTCGAGGGTTGTGAAATCTACAAAGCCGAAATCCACCGCCTTCTTTACTTTGTAGGCGAAATTCTTGGTTAGAAAGACGAAGGATATGTGAGTTTGGACGAGTTCAATTTTGCCCGGGTCTTCTTCGTAAGCTTCAGGCTTCATTAAAGCTTCCACGACTTGCTTTTGAGTCAGCATAGTTTGGACCTGCTTTCGTTAAGGCGTACTGTGTTTTCTGGTTTTGAGAGAACTCCAGCGCGGAATATAGGATTATCTGTGCAGACCAGCACTATTCTAAAAACGCCTAGCCGTTTTCTGACATATTCCGACGTCGGAATCAATGTATAAATACTAATTTGAAGTGAATGTGGTTTGGTGGGTAACGTGAATATTGAGACTCTCGACGACCTGAAAAAAGCGCTCAAAGCGTTTGGTTATTCCAAAAAAGCAATTACCGAGATTCTGAAATGGTACACTCTTCCATAACGTGCCTTTTTAGACTCCCTTCTTCTCTGTAAACAATCTACTTTTCCTTCGCATAAAATTGGCAAAAGTGTAACTTTTCTATCCGTAATTCGCAAATACCGTTTTACCCTTCTTTTGAAGTTTCATCTATAAGAAGAGGGAGGGACCCATCCTCTCTGCACACAGATTCTTCTCGCTTCGCAATGCCATTTTCGTCAAAAAATATATAACACGCCAACTCAGTATGAAGTAGAACGTTTGGAGGTTCAAAGCTTGGGTATCTTGGGAAGAGACAAACTGAGAGAATTAATCGACAATTACAAGTGCATTTACCCACACGATTACACGCTCCTCGACGGAGACGGCTACATCCTAACAGTCAAAGAGGAAACAACCGTGCAGTACTTGGAACACAAGAACTTGGTTTCTCACGAGGTCGTTTTTACGCCACCAAATTTTGTGGCGCATTTAACTGCCAAGAGCAAGTACGGCAGAATGGGCTTATCCTTCTTGAACGCCGCCAAAATTCATAGCGGCTTCGTCGGACGTATCGTGCTTGAAGTCGTAAACCTAAGCAACGATCGCAAACCACTCGTCATAAAACACGGTGACCCGTTTATGCACACGGAGTTCATTACCCGCGATGGCGCACCCTCACCCTACATGGGTGAATTCCAATTCCAATTCCTAACCGACGAAGAAGTCCGCATGTACATCCCCATCCTGAAACAGATTTTCCCCAACTACGAAGAACTCGCCAAGATCTGGTTCAAAAACAAAAGATTGCAAGCCTAAGCTATTTATGGAAGATGTGAATTTCCCGACCGACTTTATGCCTCTCAGCAACGTCCCATAGCGACCGCGTTTCGACCAGTTTCTGGATTGCTGCGTTTTCTCCAGCGAAAAACTCTTTGGGGAACGGATACACTCTCCTGAAGCCAATTTCCTCCGCTTTCTCTTCAAGAGGCATCCTGACTGGTTTTCCTGAACGCGTTTTAAAGTAAGGAGTAACAAGCACCAACCGCCCGCCGCTCGCGAGCACCTTGTACGCCTCTGTGAGGAAACCGAAAAATAATGGCTTAAGCTTCTCAACTATCTTCAACGCATAAGGCGCGGTTGGAACATCACGAAGCGCTGGACCCAAGTCAGGCTCCGTAACAACGCCATCAACCTTTTGACCTATCTTCCTCGCCATGCATAGTGCGTCTCCGCGTAAAACCCTGAATTCCGACGCCTTCAGCGCGTATTCATTCGTGAGCCATTCAAGATTCTCCTTTGCAGCGTCAACGCACCACTGGTTCAAATCCATGCCTAGAACATTTGCCTTAGCCAGCAACGCCTCCTGAAGAATCGTTCCAACCCCACAGAACGGATCAAGCAATACCTTTCCGGGAGTGCAGAAAGACAGGTTCACCATAATCCTCGCTAACCGCGGCGGCATGGCAAAAATCTTGCGCTGCCTCGGTTTGCCGATGTCCCGTTTTTGGAACTCGAACGGATTATGCACCCCAGTGGTAACTGCAAGCCATGTTTGCTGTTTCCCCATGCAGAACAAGGCTTCGGCTTTGTTCTCCACCATATTCTTCTTCAATACCTCAACATGCGTCAACTGCGGGCATTGCCTATCCTTCGCGAAGCCCATAAAGCCAGCCTTCACGCCATGTTCACGCAATTCCCGCTTAATTGTGCTTCCCACGAAGCGCTGAACCATTCTGGAAACTGGGCGCAAAGCCTCGTCGGAGTTGTACACGCTAACTCCGAAGGTGTATTTGCCCGAGGCTTTCTCCAACATGCCATCGATTAGGCTGTTTGTCGCAATTTCTTCTTTGATTCGCGTTTTGTTTTCTTTGCTTTCCCTGAGAAATGCTTCTGTCAGCAAACCTGTCGAAAAATTCTTAGTGACGTTTCCAATCTTTATGATGCCGCCAAAATCTGCTATGTCCAGGACTTCCGCATATTCATAGATGTCCACAGTAAAGAATTCTCTTGAGAACGCAATAATCTCAAACTTCACTCGTCTAGCTTCAAGAAAAGAGACAAGCTCCGCTAATGATAATTTCCAGTTTTTTCCTGGAATAAACACGTCAGTTCCACAAGTCTGGTTAGACATCTTTATGCTTAAGGAATCAGACTGAATATATAAGCGCGCGTAACAGCATCAATGATCCTGGTTCGTCTCATTTAATCAAAACCTCGGGAGACGAAGTTGCACATCGTTTAAATAGCGCTTAATCTGTAACCTAAACAAAAGGGATAAGCATGCATGCTCGCAATTATGGACCTGTAAAAGGTCAAGCTTACACGAGGAAAAAGTATGCTAAGGGTTTCCCACCTCCAAAAATCGTAAAATTCACTATGGGAGATACCAAAGCAACTTTTGAAATCGAAGCCAAACTCATTGCATTAAAAAGAATCCAGATACGCCACAGCGCACTAGAAGCCGCCCGAGTGGCCACAAACCGCATTCTAATTGACAAGCTGATTAACGATTACCTCATGCTGGTCCTTCCTTATCCTCATATGATTCTTCGAGAAAACAAGATGATTTTCGGAGCTCATGCCGACCGACTGCAACAAGGCATGCGAAGATCTTTCGGTAAACCAATCGGTACAGCAGCCCGAATCGAACCAGGTCAGACGCTAATGATCGTTCGAGTCAAAGCCAGCGCGTTAGAAACGGCTAAAGAATCTTTGAAACGCGGAAGCGCCAAACTTCCAGTCCCGTGCAGAATAACCGTCGAAAAAATTCAATCTCCCGACGTAAACGCTGAGACGGAGACGGAGACGGCTTGAGCGCAAAAAAAGACTTGGTTTTGTGGTTTGAAACTCTAAGAAACACTGATGTTCCCATTGTTGGAGGGAAAAACTCCAGCCTCGGCGAAATGATTAACGCTGGAATGCCTGTTCCTCCAGGATTCGCCGTGACGGCTTATTCGTATGAAAAATTTATTGAAGAAACCCGAATTGCTGAGAAGATTTATCGGCTAATTAAAGAAACCGTCACCGACCCGAACGATCCAAAGCAGTATGATACTGCGTCAAAGAAAATTCGTGAACTAATCGAAAAGTCCTCAATGCCTAAAGACGTTGAGACCCAAGTCAGGTCCGCCTACAAGGAATTGTGCAAGAGGCTTAACCTTAAAGACGCTTTTGTCGCTGTACGGTCAAGCGCCACCGCGGAAGACTTACCAGACGCTTCTTTTGCTGGGCAACAAGAAACTTTCTTGAACGTCAAGGGCGCCGAAGACCTTTTAGATAAAGTTGTTAAGTGTTGGTCGAGTCTTTTTACTCCTCGCGCCATTTTCTACCGAAACGAGAAAGGTTTCGCTCATGAGAAAGTATTCATAAGTGTTGGGGTTCAGAAAATGGTGAACTCCCGAGCCGCAGGAGTCATGTTCACAATAAACCCTGTAACAGGCGACAATGATGAAATCGTTATTGAAGGCAATTATGGCTTGGGCGAATCAGTCGTTTCAGGCGTCGTGAACCCGGATACCTTTGTCGTTGACAAGAAGACGATGAAGGTCGCTTCGCGGCGAATAGCCAAAAAAACGATTCAGTACCTTCGTGATCCAAAGACTGGCAAAACGATTCATTTGGATGTTCCTGAGGATAAACAAAAAGTAACATGCCTCAATGATGAAGAGGTTATGAAGCTTGGTGAGCTGGCTAAGCTAATTGAGCGGCATTATGGCAAACCCATGGACATAGAATGGGCAATCGATAAAGACTTATCTTTTCCAAAAAACATGTTCCTGGTTCAAGCTCGTCCCGAAACAGTATGGAGTGCAAAACCGATGGAAACCCCAGCAGGAATTGAAGAAGGAAGGAATAAAGAAGAACTCAAAGTCGTCGTAAAAGGATTAGCTGCCGGAAAGAGAGGCTACGGTATAGGCATAGCAAAAATTGCCTTAAGTCCCGACGAAGCATCAAAAGTGATGACCAAAGGAGACGTCCTCGTTACAGACATGACTAATCCTGATTTCGTTCCGTACATGAAAATCGCCAGCGCAATAGTCACCGACAAAGGCGGCGTAACTTCTCACGCGGCAATCGTGAGCCGTGAGCTTGCCATTCCCTGCATTGTTGGAACAGAAACAGCCACGAAGGTCATGGAGACGGGAAAACAGTACACGGTTGACTCCAGAAACGGCATAGTTTACGAAGGCGTCTTGGCCGACGCCGCAAAACCATCCGCTTCAAAGGGTACTTCTGCTGGAGGAATTCATGTAATCGAGTCTGTACCTGTGACAGCTACGAAAATTTACATGAATTTGGGTGTTCCCGAGAAAATAGCTGATTACAAGGATTTGCCCTTCGAAGGCATCGGACTTATGCGCACCGAATTCATCTTAGCAAGCTACATAGGCGAGCACCCAATGCACTTCGTTGACACAGGCGAAAGCCAGAAATTCGTGGACAAATTGGCAGACGGCATCGCCATAGTTGCCCGCGAAATCCAACCTCGACCTGTAGTTGTACGTTTAAGCGACTTCAAAACCAACGAGTACAGAGAACTGAAAGGCGGCGAAAAATATGAAATCGTCGAAGAAAACCCAATGCTGGGTTGGAGAGGATGCAGCCGATACATAAGCAAGTGGTACCAGGCAGCTTTCAGGCTTGAATGCCAAGCCATAAAGAAATGCCGCACGGAATGGGGCCTGAAAAACATTTACGTCATGCTTCCAATGGTTCGCACAGTATGGGAAGCGAAAAAATGTCTTGAAATCATGAAGGAAGAAGGCTTAGAAAGAAACCGCGACTTCAAAGTGTGGTTCATGGCTGAAACACCCTCAATTGCCATTCTAGCCGACGAGTTCTCCAAACTTGTCGACGGGTTCTCCATAGGCTCAAACGACATGACACAGGGCATCCTTATGATTGACCGAGACTCAGAACGCTTGGGTCAGATGGGCTACTTCGACGAACGCGACCCCGCCGTAAAAAGAATAATCGCACACTTGATCAAAGTGGCTCACGCAAACGGCTGCACAGTTTCCATATGCGGTGAGGGACCTTCTAACTTGCCCGATTTCGCCGAATTCCTTGTCCGCCTTGGAATTGACAGTATTTCAGTAAACAACGATGCCCTCACAACGACAAAAACGTTGGTTGCAAGTCTTGAGCAGAAAATAATTCTTGAACGCCTTGCTGAGCAATCCGCGTTCGCGTCTGGACAGCCTTTGAAGAAGCCGAAGCAAGACTGGGAATGGACGCTTTAAGCTAAACCGCAATCCGCTTCCTTTTCTCTGTTTTCAACATTCTATTTGTTTGACGGGGCATAAGCATGAAAGGGTTCGACTTTGAAGAAGAACGAATCAAACAGGAAATCGCCAAGCAAGACGCAAAACGCGTCTTAATACAGCTACCCGAAGGACTCAAACCTGAAGCCCCTCGCCTAGCCGCAATCGTGGAAAAAGCAGGTGCTCTTCCCATAATCTCGGCGGACCCATGCTACGGCGCTTGCGACATTGCCGCTGGAGAAGCAGAACGCCTTGGAGTAGATTTGATCGTACATTTTGGGCATGCCCAGATGCTTAAGCACTCGCAGGTGCCAACCGTGTATATTGAAGCGCGGGCAACAATCACCATTGACAACGCGATCGAGCAAGCTATTCCTCTGCTGAGCAAGTGGAGCAAGATCGGTTTAGCAACCACGGTCCAACACATTCAAGCGTTGGATCAAGTTAGAGAAATATTGGTTCGCGTGGGAAAAACCGTTGTTGTTGGAGACGCTGGCAGAATTTACTACGCTGGACAAGTTACAGGCTGCGACTACAGCAACGTTAAATCAGTGACTAACGATGCTGAGGCTTTCCTTTTCGTCGGCGGCGGAAGATTTCACGCGTTGGGCATTGCGCTTGCCACTTCCAAGCCAACAGTTATCGCGGACCCGTACGAGGAGAAAGCTTACTTGATCAGCGCTGAAGCAGACAAAGTCATTAAGCAGAGGTGGGCAGGAATCGAGGAAGCTGGAAAAGCCAAAATCTTCGGAATCCTAATTGGCTTAAAGCCAGGGCAGAAGCATCTCGATGAAGCTTTAAGAATAAAGGAGGCTGTCGAAAAGAGCGGGAAGACCGCGTGTCTTTTCGCGATTAGAGAGGTCGTGCCTGAAGCGCTCCTGGAGTTTCCGACTGTTGATGCTTACGTGAACACGGCTTGTCCCCGAATATCTCTCGAAGCTCCATCGAAATTCTCCAAGCCCGTTTTAACCGTGAACGAGTTTAAGCTAGTTTCAGGCGAATCTTCATGGGAGAACCTGCTAAAAAAAGGCTTATTCGAAAACTAGACCTAGAGTTGTTTCTGTCTCGGATTAAGCCGCATTCTGATCCCAAAGTAAACCTTGAACAATACACGATTTCAGAAAGCGTGGCAGCAACGATGCTTTACCTCGCCGCTTACACGTATGACGACATAATCGGCAGGTCAGTTCTGGATTTGGGCTGCGGCACAGGGCGACTTGCGCTGGGAGCGTTGTTTCTAGGAGCTGAAAGCGTTGTAGGCGTTGATATTGACAAAGCGGCAATTAAGGCGGCTTCCGCGAATTCTGAGAAAGCAGATCTAAAAGCTAATGTCCAGTGGGTTACGGGAGATGTCAATGCCTTAACTGGCAAGTTTGACACTGTGTTGCAGAATCCCCCGTTCGGTGTTCAAACGCGTTCGGCTGACCGCAAGTTTTTGGAGAAAGCCTTGGAGGTTGGCGGTTCCGTGTATTCGCTTCACAATCATCCTTGCGTTGACAAGCAGTTAATCAAACGGCTTAAGGCATCTGGCGAGCATTGTCTACAAATCCCTGCTTCTCCATTCATAAGCAAATTCGTGGAAGACCACGGTGGCATGGTTCAAGCGGTCTACGCCTTGCTAATGACTATTCCCCACATGTTTGATTTCCACACGAAGAGGAAGCACGAGTTTGTGGCTGACTTATGCGTCATCAAAAGAAATGACTGACCAGAAAGATGGGCTATCTTTGGCTATCAGCTACTACCTTGCCGTGCTCAAGTCTTATTGCAAAGTTTCCAAGGTTGGCTATTTCTGGATTGTGGGTTACAATAATTATGGTGAGTCCTTTTTGGTTCAGTTGTTTGAAGATATCAAGCACAGTACACTCATTCTGGTGATCTAGATTACCTGTGGGTTCATCTGCGAGAAGCACTTTAGGCTCGTTAATAAGAGCTCTAGCTATACATACTCGCTGTAGTTCGCCAGACGACAATTGCGAGGGTAAATGATTCAGTCTGTGTCCAAGCCCCAGATTCTTTAATGCTGTTGCTGCTTCTTCTTCATCGGCTATGCTGTGAAAGTACTGAGCAAGCATAACATTTTCGGTAGCAGTCAGATAAGGCACTAAATGAAACTGTTGGAAAACAAACCCTACATGCTCTCGTCTGAACTTTGTCAGATCGCTTTGGCTTAACTGGGTGATGTTGAAGCCGTCCACAAAGGCATATCCTTCATTAGGCTTGTCTAAACCCCCGATGATGTTCAGCAGAGTACTCTTTCCAGAACCAGAAGGCCCTAGAATCGTGAGCCATTCACCTTTATCAAAGGTCAAACTTACGTTGTCGAGAGCTCGAACTTTCTCAGTATAGAGTTTTGAAATGTTTTTTAATTCCACAATTTTTGTCAATTTACTCACCTTTCAATGTTACAGTGGGATTGATTCTGAGTGCTTGTCTGACGGGGATTACTGAGGCGATGAACGTGACGCCTATGGCTATAAGGAGTACGATGGGAATGGTTATTGGTCTTGGAAGAATAGGCACGTTGAAGACTTGCAACCAAACAAGAGATGCTAATCCAACGCCGAAAAGGTACCCTAATAGACCACCTATTACTCCAATAATTGTAGCTTCTGTGAAGAAGATTTGACTAATCTTTTTTGAGTCTGCACCTAACGCTAGCATTAAGCCGATTTCGTTTTTCCTTTCAAGCAGAGAAGTACTTATAGTGCTAGTTACGGCGAAAGCTGATGCGGCCAAAACCCCTACAGCGAGGACGGTTATTACGGTTTGTATTTTATTTAGAAATGATGCTTCAGACTCGGCCACTTGGCTTAAAACTTTTGCATCAGCACTAGGAATGGACCTTGCGAGTTCTTCAGCTTGGGTGTATAAATTTACTTTCCCAGCAAGATAGCTTAATTGAACCATGTGAAGCAGACCTTTATTTTGAGTCATTTCTTGAGCAACCTTTAGGTTGATGAAAACTTGGTTGTCTTCTGAAGCTCCCGTAGAAAAGGTTCCAGTTAAATTAAAGCGGTATACTTTTCCTTCGTATGCAATTTCAATCTCATCGCCTAATCTTGCCCCTAATGTCTCGGCAATGTTTGCCCCAATTACGGCTGATTGGGTATCTTCTCTGTTTTGAATGCCGTTTCCCGTCAACTTCCAGGATGGGTTAATGCTCATTAAAGAGTCGAACCAAACACCGGATAGAACAGCCTTTTGACCGCTGATGTCTATGATTGAGTACAGAACAGGTACATAAGAGACCAGGTCGTTTGCAGAGGATAGGGTTTCAATTTTTGCCACGTCGTTTTCCTCAATGAAACTTCCCCCTGACATGGTTCCGAAGCCTAATCCACCGAGCCCGACCTGTAACGTAGCCTCCTTTGGCACCAAAATAATGTTGGCGCCGTATCCTCTGAGCGTGACGCTGGTTCTTTCGCCTATGTCGAATGAAATGTCAAGTAATGCTGCGGCTAGGGATACGCCTAAGACGACTGAAATAACGGCAATGATTACTCTGCTCTTTCTGTGCGACAGTGATGCTCTCATGAGTTTTCCAAAAAACAGCTGTTTTGCCAATTTTTCACTCTCCGCGTAAAACAGCAGCAGGTTCTATTTTCATAGCCTTTCTCATTGGAATAACGCTTCCAACTAAAGAGATGCTAATTGCAACAATGAGCGTGATGGGTAAAATGGTCTGGTCGAATGTGGATATGGGAACTCCAAAAATGTTGTTTGCTATGAATCCAGCGAGAAAGTAGCCGATTGGAAATCCTAAAAGCCCACCAAGGAGCCCCACTATTCCTGCTTCCGCAAGAAACTGCGTTGCTACTTGGAAATTATTAGCACCTATAGCTTTCATCAAACCAATTTCTCTTCTTCTCTGAAGAACTGAAGCCATCATAGTACTTGCGACGGCAACAGCAGAAGCGCCTACGGAATTAATGGTAATCAACGCAAAAAGCAATGAATTCTGTTCTAAAAGTTTGCCCTCAGTTTCAGCAACTTGCCGTATAGCCTTAGCCTTAACATAGGGAAGAGCCTCTTCTATTTGGTATATGAACACTCCAATATATGGCGAACAGTACCATTTTGTATGCACTTCAGGCGACATTTTCTCGTGAGGTGTTCTGGCGAGCTCATCATCAGGCTTAATGAGGGCACTAACTAGCACTTTCTGAACAGCATAATCGGGTTTGCCCAAAATTTCTTGCGCAGCGTCGAGGTTTACAAAAACTTGGTCGTCTTCGAAGCTGCCCGTGCTTACAATGCCTGTTACAGTTAAATCATAATTGGAATCCTGATAAGTTATGCTTAACGTATCTCCTACGCGAAGGTTTAGCTTTTTGGCTATGGAAACGCCGACGATGCTTTGGGAAGAGTCGTTGTCTGAGGCCCAGTCACCTTCGACTTTCCACCAAGGAGCGAGAATCTTGACTCCTGTTGTGAAGGTTGCTGCGCTTCTTTTAATGATTGTACCGTTGGGGAGTGTGGTGCTCGAGGCAGGTATGGCAATTTGCTGATAGAACCATGTTCCTGTAAGGATAACCGCTTCTGACCCTGATTGTACTATACCGTAAAGGTAGGGGGCAAATGCTTCGATTTGGTTTCTCCAGAAAATTGTTTTTAGTAGTGGAAGGTCACTTTCGTTTATGTATTTTTGTTCCTCTAAAGAGGCATAGCTGATGCCGCCCACTTCAATAGGAATGGAAGTTGAGTTGGGTGTTACTACAATGTTTGCTCCAAAGGCCTTGAGTTCTCTTCCTACATTTTCGGTTATGCCTAACGAAACTGTAGTAAGTGCCGAAGTTATTGCGGCACCCATAACTACAGCCAAAATAGCTATTGCTATTCGTCCTTTTCTTCTTAGGAAAAAATCGCGGAGTATACGGAAAAACATAGTTATTTAACTCCAGCTCCAGTATCTACTGGTTCCCAGTTTTCCTCCACGAAGTATTTCACGGATGCCTCTAGCTCAGTCTGGTTGATAACAACCTGAGATTCATCAACTGCAAACTTTAGAATCCTTGGATTGCACCCTCCTGACAAGCCGATGGAGTCCCAGTTTATCGGTGCGTCGCAGTTATGGCATACGATGATTTCTCCTCCAGGTGTTTCCTGGAAATATCCGGCTGGAGGACAAATGTAGCAAGCATCCAAAGCAACTTTAACTTCGCCTACTGAATTTTCAATCACGAAGAAGCGAACAGGAACTCCCTGAACCTCTATTGAGTATTTGTGCATCAAGTTGTCACTGAACTCTGAGCGCAGCAAAGTCACGTTTCCATTCTGTGCGAAGACCGGGACCACTTCAGGGTTGTAACCATCTGCTGACGCGATAGCTGAAAATCCGAAAGATAGTATGACCGTAAGCAGGAGTAAGCCCATTAATGTCCGTAAAACTTTCGTTCTCTTAGTTTCAGCGATGCGAAGTCTCCTTTTGACTGGGCTTTCGTCTTTGGAAACAAGAGTTTTCCTAGACTTCAGTATAGGGTCTATGATGAACAAGATGGTGGGAACAGCAAGAAGAGCTACAAGTATCAGCATAGATGTATCATCTCGAACAAGGTACCCTAAGAAAGACAAGACCGCGGGCGACAAACTAATCACGTTAAACTCTGCAAAATTGTGCAAAGCATTGGCTACTAGTGTTGCGATAAGAGCTATTAGAACCGCGCCGGTTCCGGCAAAGAATAACCTGAGGTTAATCCTGACGAGACCTTTGATTATGAGAATGCCTAGAAGTGCCGCGATGCCCAAGCCTAATAGTCCGCCTGAAACTATTAGAAACGGATTTGACCCGATGCTGAAGGACAGCCCTGCGATGAGGAGGATTATTTCAGCGCCTTCTCTGAAAACCATTGTAAATGCTAGAAGCATAAGGCCTAAACCTTGTGCCATATTCGACTTTTTGCTCGTTATTGTGTCGACTCGCTGTTCGATTTGCTTCTTGAAGTTTTTAGCGGTTTTGAACATCCATATTACCATTGTGCCCACGAAGAAGGCGGCAGTGAGCATAACGTAGGCTTCGATTGTGTCGGCAATTTCCTCACCTAAGCTTAAAGCTTGGAACGTGTAGGCTCCGATTCCGCTTGCAATGATTGCTAGAAATAGACCTATGTAGGCGAATTTTCTGAGATTGGCTCTTCCAACTTTCTTTAGATAAACCAAAATCAAACCGAGGACAAGTGCTGCTTCAAGGCCTTCTCTTAACGTTATTATGAGTGCTTCAATCATGTTTTGTTCCATCCTTGAATTTAGGTTAACCTTAATTAGGTGTGCCTAATACGAAATAGATATGTCGCCATGAGACTTATAAAAACCTTTCGCAAAATGCCAAGGAGTTTATACAACTAGCCTATGGGCTAATCTCAAAGTCTAGCCGACTTAGTTGCTGAACAAATTTGTTATGGGCAACATTTGCCCTTTGGAATAACATGCCCATGAGGACATTGTCTCGGGTGTTTTAATAGCGTACATAAAGCATCCATAAACTCCTCATCCATGTGGTGTTCCATGCCACATACGGTTTCTTCGCGAATATCCGTTTTAAGAGCTTCCTTCATCAATGTTTCAATCAATCTGTGCCCGCGAATAATTCTTCTGGCTATCTCTCTTCCTTTGTCGGTAAGTTGAATACCTCGTCTGGCTCTGTAAACAACAAATCCTTCTTTTTCCAATTTCTTCAACATCTCTACCGCACTAGGCGCTGATATTCCCAAATGATTTGCAACCCACTTTATGTGCGCTAGTTTTTCTCCACTTTCTTCTGATACCCATAGTGCTTCTAAGTATTCTTCAACGCTCTCGGAGACGCCCATAAGCAATCGTCACAGACAAATAACCTAACTTTACCATATAAGCATTGAATGCCAACATACGCGAAAGCGGCAAGAAATTCAATCGATTAGCCTTTGAACGCTAGAATCTGAAACGGTAGGCTTTATGCTCTATTTCCCCCAATTTTCTCTTTTAGGTAATCAAAAGGTTTATTGAGCAGCTTAGAAACCTTAGGTTGTGCCTGTATAACATATCCCTCAACAGGCTTGTGTATTATGTGAAATGGGATTTCCTATGAGCGCAAAACCATCTGAAAGAAGCGGCCACGTAGTCATACCCGGAGAACGCTTGGGCGTTATCGAAGAGTTCATTCCCGATTCTGGAACATACTCAAAAGATGGCGTTATCTACTCAAAAATCGTGGGTCGAGCGCTGGTGGATTTGCTAAACAAGCGCGTCTCTGTTTATCCACTGGTTAGAGAGGCTACAGTTCCTAAAATGGGAATTGAAGTCGTTGGGCAGGTTGGTAATGCTCAATCCGATAATGTTTTGGTGAGGATTTTCAGGGTAGGCTCCAAGGATGTTTCAGGAGTTTTCACCGGGATTCTTCATATTTCCGACGTGTCAGATAGGTACATTAATTCGATGAATGAGGTTTGCAAGCCTGGCGACATCATACGCGCCAAAGTCATAAGCGAAAAGAACCAAATCTATCACTTGACAACTTCAGACAAGAATCTTGGCGTTCTCTACGGCTTCTGTGGGCGCTGTGGAAACCTGCTTGAATCCCAGCGTCACGAAATGCACTGTCCGAAATGTGGAAACATCGAAGAGCGCAAAACAGCGTTTGACTATGGGAAAGAAGATTTTACAAGAAGGAAAAAAGGAAGTGTTATAGTTGAAAGTTAAAGTGCTCAAGAAAGAAGATAAAGAATTAAAGATTGAAATCGAAGGCACAGGACACGGTCTCTGTAACCTACTTCAGAAGAAACTGTTGGAAGACAAGACTGTGGATATGGGGGGTTACGATATTCCGCATCCGTTGGCTTCGAACCCCGTGATTTACGTGCGGATGAAGGGTTCGGTTAAGCCTGAGGAAGCTTTGAGGAAGGCGGCTGAAAAAGCCAGAGAAGCGAACGAGTCGTTTAGTAAGGAACTGGAAAAAGCCCTGAAAGCTTGATTCTCTCTTTTGCTTTCAACAGCAATTGACT
>Ga0209342_10004951_pt1 | contig 13707 bp, 25 predicted proteins | sample RifCSP16_2_FD_184023 | JGI IMG/M metagenome (GOLD analysis project Ga0209342, IMG submission 184023) | Soil microbial communities from Rifle, Colorado - Rifle CSP2_sed 16_2 (SPAdes) (version 2) | ecosystem: Environmental > Terrestrial > Deep subsurface > Rock core/Sediment | place: Rifle... | reverse complement strand
GTGCGGCGTGTGCTCAGAAGCCGATGGTTGGCGGTCGTTGAGAATCGAGCGCCGGTCGGGGGGCACGTATCAATTCTGTTGGGGAAGCGAAGCACGAAGAAGCAACCCTCGCGAGTGCGGCCGTGTGAAAAGGGCTCGTCGGCTGCTTTTGAGCCGCGCAGCGCCGACGCCGAACGCCGGGCCGATCTAGGCGTGACCACCGGGAGAGTCCGGCAATGAAGCCTCGCCGAAATCCGGTCACTCTCGCCGAATACGCCCAGCGCTGGCTCAAGCTCTGCGCCTCGCTCAAACCCGGGACGCAGGAGGGCTACGAACAGAAACTCCGCAAGCACATCCTCCCGACACTCGGCCAGCGGAAGCTGAGGGAACTCACTCGCGGCAACGTGCGGTCACTCCTCGCTGAGAAGCTCCAGGCTGGGCTCTCCCGCGACACGGTGCGTCTCATCCACGCGACCCTTCGCGCCATGCTCGCGGCGGCGGTCGAGGACGAGATTCTGAAAGCGAACCCCGCCTCTGGCGTGGGGCGCTCGCTCCGCCTCGGAGCCTCAAAGGGCGAGCGCTCGGAATCCATCAAGGCGATGACGCGCGAGCAGCTCGAGGCCTTCCTCGAGCAAGCCCTACATGTCGTGCCGGGATTCCAGATTCTGTTCTGGCTGATGAGCCGGACGGGCCTGCGGCTGAGCGAAGCGCTCGCTCTAAAGTGGCAGGACGTGGACGTGATCAACGGCCGACTCCGTGTCGAGCGCGCCCTTGGACGAGATCTTGCGGTGACGACCCCGAAGAGCGGGCACGGGCGGAGCGTGGACCTGAGCGTCTCCGCATCTGACGAGTTGATGGCTCTGGGGAAGCTGCGCTGCTCGATGGGCTACAAGACCGGCCCCCATGACTGGCTCTTCCCGTCGAGCGATGGCCGTCCCCTGTCGCATGAGGCGGCGCAGGCCGCGTTCCGCAAGGCGCGAGCCGTCGCAGGGCTCCAGGGCTTCACGCCCCACAGCCTGCGTCACACCTACGCCTCGATCCTGCTCGCTGAAGGCGTGAGCCCCGCCTACGTCCAAGAGCAACTCGGCCATTCCTCCATCGAACTGACCGTCGGGACCTACGGACGGTGGCTTCGGAAGAAGGCACCGGGCGCGCTGGATGTGCTGGAGGCGCGGCCGTGAAGTACGCCGAGTTCCTCAGCGGCAAAGCACAGATCGATCAGGCTCACGGATTCGCGCCTCTGTGGGAACCTGCCTTTCTCTTTCCATTCCAGAGAACCTTGCGGATGCACCAGCGCGTCGGTTTCGGCTACGTGGCGCGCTACCACGTCTGGAAAGAGCCGCTCACCGTCCGCAACCGGACGATGACGAAGGCGCTCGCCCATAAGAGCATCGTCGAGGATTCCTCACGCTGTACCGTGGCGAGCGCGGACTACCTCCTGGTGTTTCGGCGCAAGGGCGAGAACCCGGTGCCGATCGCGCATCCCCAGGGGCTCACTGACTATGCTGGCGAGCGCGAGATGCCGGCGGAGTTGCTCCCCTACAAGAATTGGAGGGGGAAGCAGACCGAGAACCGCTTCTCGCATTGGATCTGGCGGCAGTACGCGAGCGCGTTTTGGGATGACGTGCGCCTCGACCGGGTCCTGCCGTACAAGCCGGCGCGTGATGCCGAGGACGAGAAGCACGTTCACCCACTCCAGCTCGACGTGATCGACCGCGCGCTCGTGCTCTGGTCGAACCCCGGGGAAACCGTCCTGACGCCGTTCATGGGCGTCGGGTCCGAAGTCTACGCTGCCGTGAAGGCCGGACGTCGCGGAGTCGGTTGTGAACTGAAGGCGAGCTACTACCGACAGGCCGTGAAGAATCTCGCCGAGGCCGGGAAGGAAGCCGAGCAGCAGAAACTCGGGCCGATCTTCACGGCGCAGGAGACCGCATCGTGAACGCGGGCCCGCCCGTTCTTTGCCCGCGAGGGCACCGCATCGTCTTCACCACCGGAGCTTGCTACAGCCTGGTGGAGCTGGAGCCGGGCCTGTTCGAATACGTAATCGGCCCCTGCGAGGCCGTCAAACGGGCCGAGGAGCGATCAGGAGGCGAGGTTAGGCTAGGTCAGTCTGGGTCGGACGAGGGGAGCGAAAGAGGGCTCTCGGCATGCCCGGATAGCTCCTCGACTCTAACGGACCAAGCAACAGAAACGAAAGGGCTTACGGCCTGCGGAGCGCCAGAGCCCAGCAAGATTGAGAATCTCGCAGATTCGCGACCTCACTCAACCTTATTAAACGTGGACGAACGGAGCAACGAAGGGAAGATAGTTCAGCGGTGAACAATATTTGCGGGTCCTCTCTCTCTTCTCTGGCATCGGCGGCCTCGACCTCGGCCTGGAGTGGGCCGGGATGCGCACGGTCGGGCAGTGCGAGATCGATCCCGCCTGTCGCTTCTGGCTGGAGCAGCATTGGCCGGGTCTGCCCAAGTGGTCGGATGTGCGAGAGCTGAGAGCTGATGCGGTTGAAGCGGCATGCGGAGCAATTGACCTTGTGGCCGGAGGAGTCCCCTGCCAACCTGCCTCGGTGGCAGGACGACGGCAAGGATCTGCTGACGTGCGATGGCTCTGGCCTGAGTTCCTCCGCGTCGTGCGCGAGGTTGCTCCCCGTTGGGTCGTGGCAGAGAACCCTCTCGGAATCGCTAGCCTTGAGCCTCACGGGCTCGGCTGGATCTGCGATGAGCTTGAGGCTGCGGGCTACGAAGTCTGGCCGGTCGTTGTTGGTGCCCGCCATGTCGGAGCCCCTCACCGACGAGACCGCGTGTGGATCGTGGCCCACCGTCCACGGGGATGGACAACGAGGGGAACCCGCGCAGGAACGGGCCGACCGGGAACGGGCGGGCGGTCACGCGGGCAGAATGGCCCACGGCCACGGCGGTGCCCTACGGGAACAACCGGGGCGGCGGGGAGGGGCGGATGGGGCCGGTGAGACCGTCGCTCGAGGGAGCGGCTCGGCTCTGGCCCACGGCGACGGGCGAGGACAGTCGAGCGAGTGGCTCGGCGGGCTACTCGACAGAGAGCGGGCGGCATCCGGGCACGACGCTGACGGATGCGGCGAATCGCCTGTGGGCGAGCCCACAGGCGCGGGACTCGCGCTTGGGGGCGATGACGCCGGAGGGGCACGCGCGCAGGATGGAGCATCAGCGCGGGCTGTCGCTGCCGGAGCAGATCGACCGCGCTGGCCTGCTCGACCAGGGGAGCCTCAGCACGAGTGGGAAGCGCCGCGACTGGCCCACGGCTCAGGCTCGCGACGACCATGGGCCGAGGATGGGGCACACGAAGGGCGGCCGAGATCTACCGACCGAGGCGGGAGCGACGGGGCGCGGGAGCTTGAATCCCGATTGGGTGGCACAGTTGCTTGGGTTCCCGGACGGATGGCTATGCCCGCCGTCTACACTCTCGGACGAGTGGCTGTTTCCCGCTACCGCCGCGCAGCTCTCAGGGCGCTCGGGAACAGCATCGTCCCACAGGTCGCGGAAGTGATCGGCCGCGCAATCATGGATGCGAGGGAGCCATGAATCATCGAACCCCGGGCATCCCACCACAACGCGAGGGCCGAGGTCCGACCGGCCGCCGCTGGTGCCGCGGCCGCTGCGGCGGCGAGGTGGGGAGGGGCCGCCGCAGTTGGTGCGGTGAGCCGGCCTGTCTGGAGGACGCGTGCATCCGCGGCGGCCACACGTCCTGGGTCCGGCCCGCGGTCGAGGGGCGGGACGACGGGCGCTGCGCCCTGTGCGGCGGGTGGCCGGGCCTCGCAGACCGCATGTCCCTGCTCCTACCGCGCGACGACCGCACGGCGCTACGCGACGCGTGGGGCCTCACATCCCCGGCCGGCCACTGGTGGGAGGCGGATCATATCGTGGCGGTCGCCGAGGGCGGCGGCGGGTGCGGTCTCGACGGGTACCGAACGCTCTGCAGACCGTGCCACGCGCGGGAGAGCGGGTTCCTACGACGGCGGCTGAATGCGAGGCGCCGCCGCTTTCGCCGACGCGTCCCGCGCCGCGAAGAAGGAGAGCCGTGATTGAGCCCGCCGATCTCCTTCGCGCGCTTGTCATCCTGCTGGCGATCCTCGCGCTGGATCTGGCGTTCGTGCTCGCGCATTCGAGAAAGGTCAAACGGTGAGCAATCTCGACGCCACGATGAAGGCCGCGCTCGACGAAGCGCGCAAGCATCAGCCATCGCTCGCAAGAGCGATCGAGTGCCTTGACCGAGCTATGGGCTTCTGCGAGCACCCCAATGAGCGGCGACGGTTGATCACCGTGGCTTGCAACGATCTCTACGAACTCGCCGTCCATGACGTGATGGAAACGCTCCAAACGATCGAGGAGAAGCGCCGTGCTCGCTGAGAACGGCGTCCGCGGCGGAGAGTGGCAATGCCGCTGCGGCATCCGCGCCGCGAGCTGCCAGCGCTGTCTCCGTTGCGGGGCCGGACGGCCGGGTGAGATCCATCAGCCGGCCGTGCCACGAGACGAGGTCGAGAGCGCCCTCGCCGTCTTCTGGCGCTGGGAAGGGAGCGAGGGCCCCGTCGGAGCGATGGCCCGCGTCCTCGACTTCGACCGCCAGCGCCGGGCGGGGAAGGAGACCCCATGACGGATCCCTGGATTCTGGTCGTCCTCTGGCTCGGGGCGGCAGTCGTGCTCGGCCTCCTCGTCGGCCGCTTCCTCCGCGGCCAACCCGAGGACCTGGGCAGCGTCAGCGAGGGCTGGCGCAGGCGGCATCGGAAGGGCGAGATCGAGCCATGAACACTACGTCGATCGAATGGACCGACGCCACCTGGAATCCGACGCGCGGTTGCTCTCGCGTCTCTCGCGGTTGCGACAACTGCTATGCGATGCACCAGGCGCACCGCTTCCCGTCGTTCGCCGGCCTGACGCGGTACGTCGGGCGGAACGGGCGCGGCGTGGACTGGACCGGCTGCGTCGAACTGATCCCGTCGAAGCTGGACGAGCCGCTCCGCTGGCGGAAGCCGCGCCGCGTCTTCGTCAACAGCATGAGCGATCTCTTCCATGAGGCGCTGCCGGATGGAGCCATTCTCCGAGTGTTCGAGGTGATGGCCCGATGCCCGCAACACACGTTTCAGATTCTCACCAAGCGTCCAGCCCGGATGCTGGAGTTCTGCCAGGACACAAGAGCCGAAGGGAACGTCTGGGTCGGCGTGAGCGTGGAGGACCAGGCGACGGCGGACGAGCGCATCCCGCTGCTGCTCCAGACGCCGGCTGCTGTGCGCTTCGTCAGCTACGAGCCCGCACTCGGGCCGGTTCTTTTCTCTTCACTGGCACTGCCACTGATGGCGCCACCAGCAGCCACACGATACGAGAGCGGTGGATCTGGCGGTCGCCTGACGCCAGCCCTCGACTGGTTGATTGTCGGCGGCGAGAGCGGCCCCGGTGCGCGGCCGTTTGACGTGGCCTGGGCGCGGTCCGCGGTGAGGCAGTGCCGCGAGGCCGGTGTGCCAATCTTCGTGAAGCAGCTCGGGCGCATCCCAACGTGCGCGCCCGATGAGCGCCGCGGAACAGAGGTTCGTTTCGACGGAGCGATGAAGGGGTGGACGCTGGACGGCGGCCGGCCCGTACTCTTGCTCAAGAGCGCGAAGGGCGGCGACCCATCCGAATGGCCCAAGGATCTACGGGTGCGGGAGTTCCCGAAGGGAAGGCCATGGGAGTAGTCAAGGGCGACCGCCTCGGAAGGTCGGGCAAGCTCGCCAAGCTGCCCCTAACCTCCGCCCTCGCCTACTCCTGGGTCGTCAGCGTCGGCCGAGCACGCGACGACTTCGGGGCCTTCCAATGGGACGCCGGTCTGATGCGAGCGCACTGCTTCCCGATCCGACCAGACGTGACGGTCGAGATGGTCGAGCGTTGGCTGCTCGAGTGGCTCGAGGTCGGGCTCGTCGTCCGCTACCGCGACGGTGACGACGTCGAGCTCGGGGCCTTCACGAACTTCCAGGGCGAGCCTTGGCCCCGATTTCATCGGTACGATCTACCGGCGGACGTGCATCACAAATGCCGTGGGCGATGCGCTAAGAGCGGCATGAAGATCCTATCTAAGTGCCGCATTATCAATAACTCGCATCGCTTGCCAGAGGCAAGCCAAACGCGCGCCAGAGGCAAGCCAAACGCGCGCCAAACGCGCGCCAATGGCAACGTTCCGTCCCTTCCGTCCCTTCCGTCCCTTCCGTCCTTCCGTCCTTCCGTCCTTACCGTCCCAGAAGAACGGAAGAACGACCTTGTCGCGCTGAAGCGCGACGACGGTTTGCTCGACGGGGCGCGGGAGGTGTTCCAGCACTGGCGACTCCAGACGGGCCACAGGCGGGCGGTGTGGACACCCCAGCGGGGCCAGGTCCTCCTCGCCCGCCTCCGTGAGGAGCCAGGGGACCTCGGGGCCAAGGTGGCCGGCCTGAAGCTGGCCGTCGACGGCGCGGTGCGCGATCCGTGGTTCAACGGGAGCGAGCGGGGCCGGCCGTTCCTCGACTTCGACAACATCTTCCGCAACAAGGGCCGGGACCGCATCGAGAAGCTGCAGCGGCTCGCCCAGGCTCCGGAACGCGGCCGGGGGGATTCGAGGGCGGACCGGATCGATGCGAAGGTGAGCGCAGGGATCAAGCGGGCAAACGAGGCGGGCCTCGTGCAGGAGGCCCTCGCCACCGGCGAACACGGCGGGCAAGGAGGGACAAATGATTGACTCTGCTGAGTTTGAGCGTGGATGGGCGCTGCTCCAAGCGGCGATGCCGGAGACGGAACTACCCGATGCCACCCGCGAGCTCTACCGCCACGCCATGGCGCGCGTGCCAGCGGGTTCGTTCGTCGAGGGTATCCTGTCGCTCATCTCGGCGCCGGGCTTCGACAATCGGCGACTCCCGAGCCTCTACGAGATGCGGGAGGAGTGCCGATCCTGGGCGGCCGCCCCGCGCGGGGAACCCTACGTAGGCGACATCCGGCTCCGGGAGTACGTCCTGGCCCTGAGACCTGGGAACGGGCACGGACCCCAGCTCTCGCCGGAGGAGGCGGCAGCGCTGGTCGAGCGGGTGGCGGCGCGTGCCGCCGCCGCGCCCCTGCGGCTCCTCCCGGGCTCGGGCAACGCGGGACACGGCGTCCTGCTGGGCCACGCTGCCCTCGCCCCGATCTCGGCCTCACGAATCTCGGAGGTGGAGTGGGCGGAGCGACGCCGTCGGTTGCTCGAGGAGACGGACGAGCTCCTGGGCGCGGGGTGATGTTTCACATGGCACCACCCGCGTCCATGACGGCCCTCGTTGCCCAGGCCGAAGCCCGAGCACGCCGTCGGCGCTGGGAGGATCTCCTCGCCTCCCAGATCAAGGCGCTCCAGCTCCCGGCCCCGGAACGCGAGTATGCCTTCACCCCCGACCGCCGGTTTCGCGCCGATTTCGCCTGGTCGGCGTTCTGGCTTCTCGTGGAGATCGAGGGCCTTACCGGCGAGGGCGGCCGTCACCAACGCTTCGCCGGGTTCCAGGCCGATGCGGAGAAGTATCGGATCGCCCACGACCTCGGCTGGCTCGTCCTTCGCTTCACGCCGCTCCAAGTGAAGCTTGGACACGCGGTCCGGTCCATCGAGATCGCCCTCGCCCGTGCCGCGCCGCAAGCGACCCGGTGAGCTGGTGCGCGCCTACATGCTCGGCGAGAGGGTGAGCCTACAGGATCTCGTCTCGGCCTGCCGTCGGTTTGTCGCGCGTCGGTTCGGCAGGCGGCGGAAGAGGCCGAGCCAGCGTGTGCGGAGGCCGCGCGGGTGAATGCCGAGGACCGGGCACGCCTCACGCGATGCTACGAGATGCTGATCGCCGAGGTTGAGCGGATGGGCCCGTCCACGAGTATTCGGCTCGAGATCCAGACGGACCGACACGGCCGACTGAGGCCGCCATTCATGCTCGAGATCAAACTCTCCTTGACAGGGATCGAGGACCTGCCTCACACTCCCGACTAGTCGGGACCCTGGCACGCGCCGCCGGCACACGGGCGGGGCAGGGGAGAGGGACTTCGACTGCCAAAGACCCCTCGCCTTTTCATGGGCGGGGGATCCATGTCGGAGCGGGCAGCCGAAGCCAAGCACCACATAAACCCCAAGTCGATCCGAGGTCGCCGACGTGCGACGATCTGATGGCGTCGGAGTTCGCTCTCCGCGTCGTCAAGGCCTTCGAGTCGTTCTCGCCCGACCCCTACGAGTGCCCGGGCGGAGAGACGACGATCGGTTTCGGTCATGTCATCCTGCCGACGGAGGACTTCGAGGGCGGACCGATCACGATGGCGGCGGCCGAGGACCTGCTTGCCAGGGACTTCCGGATCGCGCAGACGGCCGTGCTCTCCGAGGTCGTCGTGCCTCTCGAGGCCCACGAGGTCGAGGCGCTCGGCTCATTCGTGTTCAACCTCGGCCAGGCGAAGTTCGCCGGCTCGACGCTGCTCAAGCGGGTCAAGGCCGGCGACCGCCACGGCGCGGCGAAGGAGTTCCTCCGCTGGATTTACGCGAAGAGCAAGCCGCAGCGCGGCCTGATCCGCAGGCGGCATGCCGAGTGCGTCTGGTTCCTCGGCGCCCCGGAGGCGACGGTGCTCTACCTCGCGGAGAGCGGATGGGACCAAACGAGACCGGTCCCACCGCCATGAAGAACTCGCCGGGCCCTCGATCCACGGCCCAATACGTTCCCGCCCCAACGGTCGTCCCCCCGACAGCGGGCGGCGTTCCAGCCATGGCCGGCTCCATTGGCCGGAGCTCCGCCCGCGCCCGCCGTTGGATAGCCGTCGACGCCGCGGTCGGCTGGCTCCTCGTCGATCTCCGGCCATGACGAGAGCAAAGCCCGCTATTTGGCAGGTAGCGATCGCTGCAGTCTGCGCCGGCGCGTGCGTGTGGTCCTTCGCGGTCGGAAGGCTCAACGAACAGTGGGCCGGATGGCTGGCGCTGTTCCTCGTCCTTGAGCTGAGTGCGGCCGTCAACGCGGAAGCCGGAGACACGTTCAGTGAGCGCATTTGGAACTGGACTGGTATCCGGCCCCGGCGCCTCTCGCGGCTTTGGCGCGTCCCGATCGTCGGTCTGTTCATGGCCGAACTCACAGCCCACTTCGCGACCGGCGGCGACCGCTGGTGGACGGGTGGAGTCGCCGTTCTCGCCACCGGGATCCCCGTCGGTGTGATCGTGCTCCGCGGCGTCTTCCAGAAGCCGCCGAATCCCGTAACGAGGACCCGTATCGTCGCCGCAGCTCTTCGCAAGTTCCTACCGGCCGTTGCCGTGATCCCCAGCCTGCTCGCGGGCCAGGCCTGCCGCTCGCTCAGTCCCGATCAGGTCGAGTTCTTAACCTGCGTGGTCGGCTGTGGGCGGCCGTGTGACAAGGTCGAGGGGCACTGGAAGTGCCCCGCTGCAGCGCCAACACCCACGCCGACCCCGCCACCGTCCCCCCCACCAACCCCCCCCGCACCGCCCCCTGTTCCACCGACCCCGCCGCCCACGCCCCCGATCCCCGCCCCCGGCGGGGAGTCATGTCCCAAGGAGCTGGCCGAGGGCGCGCGCGTCTACATGCGGAACAAGCCCTACGGGAACGGCCACGACTCGACCGTCTGGGTCCAGGGCGATCTCGCTTTCTGTCGCGCCATCCATGGTCCGGCGGCCACCGCCAATTGCCACATGGAAGGCTGGCCGAGGGCGCTCGATTGCGCACTCTACCTCCTCGGCAAGACGATCGGGGCTAGTCAGGCTTGCCCGATCTGGGAATTCCAGACATCGACCAATCCCGAGGCTCGGCCCTGTCTTCAGGAGGCCCATCCCGAAGCATCGTGCTCCCATTTTGGCAGTACATCTCAGCGTGACGACCCCCAGACACCAGCGTTTGAGGGTGAACCGAAAGTGTGCGGAGACCAGCGGGATGCAAACGGCGATCCACGCGCCGGCTTTTTCGTGATCGCGCACGGCAAGGGCAGCATTCGCGCCTGCCGACCGGACCGGCAAGAGTGCGGGCCCTGGAGAGGATTCGACCATTGAGACTCGCCACTCTCCTCCTCGGGCTCGCGACAGTGGCGGTCGCCGAGCAGCCTCCGATTCCGTCGATGCGAGCGCCAACGAGCGCGCCGCTCGCCGATGACACGTCTGTCGAAGCCTCGACCTTCCTCGGCGTTTACCTCTGGACCCAGGCGTTGTGGCAATACGTCGATGACGGGAATGATGGCTTCACGCTCGAGCGCGGCGACATCGTCGGCGGGCGCCTCGTCAGCGGCATGGGACTCGGCCGCTTCGGTGTCGAGCTGCGTGCCGACGTGTCTGGCCTGAAGGAGCAGTTCAACGCCGAGGATCCCTCGACCTACACGACCCTCGAGGTGTTCGCCGGGGCGCACTTCGTCGCGGCCGCTCATCATGGTGCTCAGATCGGCCCGATCATCGCGGCGGGCACGGTGGCGAACAAGCAGAGCCCGGACGGAATCGCCTTGAGCTTCTACGGAGGCGGTGCACGGTTCGCCGGCTACGGTGCGGAGGTCCACGCGCTCTTCGGCCGCCACGATTACCTGCCGCTCGGCGGCTGGCGGATGAGCTTGAGTGCCCACATCCCCGTCAGCGGAAAGCTGTACGCCGTGGGCGACATCGTGACAGGCCGCGATGGATACGCGCGTGTGGGGATCGCAGTGCGGATGAAGTGACGGGGGGTCTAGATGCTGCTCAAGAAGTTCGTCGTCTCGCTCATGTTCGGGATCGGAGCTGCAGCACCAGCGGTCGCCCTCGCCTTCAAGGACGACGGCTTCATCAGCGGAGAGGAATGGGGCGGGATCCTTGGGGCGCTCGCCATCGCGTTCTGGGGCAAGTTCTCCTCGAATACAACAGTCTTCGCGCCGTCCCGCGAAGGCGAGACGATTGCCGGTCCGCCCAAGAGCTGAGGCCATTCTCATTTATCTCCACGCGCCAGCGCAGATGCTACCCAAGCACGACATGCGCTATCTGCGCGGGCTCGAATTCGATGGGCTGCGCCGCGAGTTGCCAGTCATCGCAGACGCAGCGCCGATGCTCAACGCGCACCGCGATGCGAATCTTCGGCTCAATCTTCTGGTGGACGCCCCGGAGCCCACCTTCGCCGTCGAGAGGTGCCGTCGGGCCGCCCACTTTCTGCGGATGGAGAACGCCCGGCGCGAAGAAGTGGCGATCGAGGTTGGGCAGCGCTGGGACGTCCGCAATCGCTACGTGCCTCCGCAAGAAGCTGGCCGCATTTGGAGGAACGCTGCACTCGAGATCGAGAACGAGCTTCCGGACGCAATCGTGATTACGGGCGGCATCTCATCGCTCTCTGATCGATCGCTCTGGTGGGTCTCCGCTGCCCTCGACGCGATGGGCCGCGAGGTAAACGTGAGCGTCGGTTTCCAGCCCTACCGCCCCAACCGGGCGCAGTGGGATGCACCGGACCGTGGCGTGGAGCTGCGCCGCCTGCGTGCCGCGGCGATGGGTCGACGGCTTTGGTGCACTGAGGCCGGTTGGCATACCGCGCCGAGGCCACAGAAATTCCCGTTCTACTTCATCCGGCGGCGCTGGTCGGAGAAACAGGTCGGCGACTTCCTCTTCCGTGACGTGCTCGCGCACACGGCCGCTGGTGTCGAGGCCTACACCGTGCGCGAGCTCGACGACGGCCCACGTGATGTCGCGGGCGAACGATTCGGCATCCGTAAGAGAGACGGCAATTGGAAAGAAGCCTCGCTCATGCCATTGCGCTTCAGGACGCGCGTGCGCGCGGGTGGTCCGTTCGCATGACGGGCAGGACACCGAGCCTGCGCGAGAAGATGCAGCGCCTCACTTGGCGCGTGCCGCTTCTTCTCTTGGTCTATTTCGTTCCTTCCCTTCTTGGCTGGGAGGAGGAGACGGCCAAACCAGTCCGGGAAGGTGCTGCGGCTGGACTGCTGATCGCCTATACCGCCTGGCTCAGCACGCAGGGCCATCGCAGGGGATCGCCCGGGCTGGCGCAGGCGGAGAATGCCAAGGCCGACAAACCGGAGGGCGAATAATGGGGGAACTTAGTGCCGAGACGTGGCGGGCGCTGCTGCTCGCCGCGATCGTAGTCGGCACCGCGACGAACAGCACCTTGATTCTCTGGCTTCTGAAAAGGCTGCGAGCGACGACGCCCGCGTTCATCGTCGAAAAGGTCACACAGCTCAACGGCCAGCTCGCGGGAGTCCTGCTCCTGGAAAAGCAGGTCAAGGAGAGCGCCGCGCGGCTGGCGAGCCACCAGGATCAGCTCATGGAGGCACGTCGCTCGATGCTGGAGATCAACGACAACATCGTGTCGACGCTGCGCTCGATCGACAAGCGCCTGACTCACATCGAATACGTCATGACGAAGAAGAGCGAAGGAGGAGACTGACATGCCGGCCAATTGGTACAGAAAAGCGTGGGCGAACATGGTCGGCGGAGAGGCTGCCGGCGAAGCTCGCCAGTCGGACTACCTGAGCGACACCATGAAGGTGATGCTCGCCGCGTCGGGCTACACCCTGAGCCTCGACCACGAGGTTTTCGCTGACGTCACGAACGAGGTCACCGGCACCGGCTACACGGCCGGAGGCACGACGATCGGCACGAAGGTCGTCACCTACACGCCCGCGAACTCGTGGAGCCCCACGTGGGCGGCCACGACGGCCTATGTCGCCGGAGATGTCATCCGGCCCACCACGGGTAATGGCAAGCTCTACGTGGCGATCACGTCTGGCACCTCCGGAGGCACGGAGCCCGTCTGGACGACGGTCCTCTACGACGAACAACCCGCCGACGGAACCGTGACATGGAGCTGCATCGGCTCAGCGATCCTCTACCTCGATTCCGCCGACCCATCGTGGGGCCCCGGGGCGACGATCAGCGGCATCCGCTATGCGATCCTCTACAACGACACGCCCACCGACAAGCCGCTCTTCTGGGTGAACGACTTCAGCTCCGACCAGGCCGTCAACAACGGGACGTTCTCGGTGACGATCCCGACAACCGGCTACATGCACCTCTTCGTGCCGTAGAGAGGAGACGAAAATGGGAGTCTACACTGCAGAACTGAACCGGACCGGGACGACCGCGGACATCGGTTCAATCGAGGCACCGGCCTCGTCCATGCGTCGAGTGGCGTTGATGAAGGCGGAGTTCGGCATCGATGCCGCTCCTGCCGACGCCACGCTCGTTTGGCAGATGATCCGGCTATCCGCGGCCGCCACAGGCACGGCCGTCACGCCGAATCCGGTCAACCCCGCCGATGCCGCAGCCGTGACCCTCGCCAAGGACGTGATCACCGCCGGTGGGACAGAAGGCGTGCTCCTCGAATCACTGCCACTCAACCAGCGCGCGACCTACACCTGGGTCGGCTATGGCGACGGGGAGCTCATCATCCCGGCCACGGCGAACGCGGGGATCAAGCTGAAGAACGGGGCATCGTCCTCGCTCGGCGCGACCGCGACGGTCACGTTCCGCGAGTAGGAGGCGCCGCATGTCGGCGCGGGTTACCGGCTACGCTCGGATCACGGATCCGGGCGGCACGCGGGAGCACGACACCTTTACGTGCGCGCATTGCCAGAGGATCGTCCACGTCCGGCCTCGCGCCGACCCTGCGAGTTGCGGCGGGCTCTGCAAGCTCTGCATGGGCCTCGTCTGCCCGCGCTGCAACGCCCGCACTCGGTGCGACCCGTGGGAGAAGAAGATGGAGCGCGCTGAGGCGCGGGATCGCTTCCTACGGTCGGCGGGGCTGGGCTAGAGCAT
>Ga0209342_10004950_pt1 | contig 13707 bp, 17 predicted proteins | sample RifCSP16_2_FD_184023 | JGI IMG/M metagenome (GOLD analysis project Ga0209342, IMG submission 184023) | Soil microbial communities from Rifle, Colorado - Rifle CSP2_sed 16_2 (SPAdes) (version 2) | ecosystem: Environmental > Terrestrial > Deep subsurface > Rock core/Sediment | place: Rifle... | reverse complement strand
GTGACGGCCGCCACGCGAACCCCTCGCTCCGTCGATGACGCCAATGCCGGACCGGCATTTCGCGTGCGGGTCACCGGCCACGGTGAGTCCAGCACGCCAGCGCCGACGCCCTCCGCGGCAGGCGACCCCTCTGCAGGCGGCGATCAGTCGTCGGGGCCGGTCCCGAGTTCCTCCGGCAGTATTCCCGAGAACGTAAACGCGTCCCCGCAGTTCCTGGCGCTGCGCAATGCTCTGGAGCAGTCGATCATCGCCTACAATGCCGAGGTCGGCGGCATCGACGTTGCGATCGCGGTCACCGACTTGCAAAACGGCGAGCGCATATCCGTTGGGGGCAACGTACTGCACCGGACCGGCTGCGTCATCAATTTGTTCGCGCTACTGGGTGCGGTGAGCGAATTCCAGGCCGGCAACGCGAGCCCGGCGGGCCTTGGATACAGCATCAAGAAGGGCATCGGTGGCAGCTATCCGCCGGAGGTCAAGAATTTCACGCAGTCGGTATTCGGCTCCTACTCGACCGGAACTTACCATGCGCGAAATCTGATGGCCTCGTGGGGGATGAGCGCCTCGTACTTCGATCACATACCTTACTACGGGGGCGAATACCCCGCGCCCAATATCCTCACGGCATTGGAGACCAACGATATCCTCAGCAGGCTCTGGCACGGGCAACTGTTCGACGCCCAATGGACGTCGTATACGATCGGGGTCCTGCGCGACAGCTACGCGTACACCAACTACATCATCCCCGGCCGCCTACCGTCTCAGGCCAAGGTCGGTCACAAGATCGGTTACTACGCCGATTGGGACGGCTGGGTCAACAACGACGCGGGCATAGTCAGCTTCACCGGGGCAGACGGAGCGCAGAAGGCGTACGTCATCACCTACCTGTCGCAGATGGCGGGAAGCGAGCGGATGGGGTACTCGTTTGGCGCGAAGTTGTCGCGGGATGTGTGGGACTGGATGGCCGCCAAATATGGTCTCCCGGCGCCGCCTCCACCGCCGCCGACACCGCTGCCGACGCCGCAATCAACTCCCGAGCCGCCGCCGCCACCGCCGCCGCCCGCGACGCCTACTCCGTCCCCCAACCCCACGCCCACGGCTTCGGCGGGCCCCACGCCAAGTCCGACGCCGCACCCGTAGTTCAGGAGCCGGTCGCCGAGTCCCTCGCTGGGCTATGCGACCGCCCAGCCCTTCACTCGCTCGACAGCGCGCTTCCAGCCACTGTACAGCTCCTCGCGTCGAGCGGCGGGCATTCGGGCGCTGAAGCGTCTGTCCACTCGCCAATTGCGTGACACGTCGCCGGGGTCCTTCCAGAAGCCCACGCCGAGACCGGCCAGGTAAGCCGCACCGAGCGCTGTGGTTTCGAGAACGGCTGGACGGACGACGTCGCGCCCTAAAATGTCGGCCTGTATCTGCAGCAGCAGGTCGTTAACAGCAGCGCCTCCATCGACACGGAGTTCTGACAGCGGGACGCCGGAGTCTGCCTCCACCGCTTCGACGACATCGCGGGTCTGGAACGCGATGGCTTCGAGGGTAGCGCGGGCCAGGTGCGCGCGATTTGAGCCACGGGTGAGGCCGAAGATCCCGCCGCGGGCCTTCGGGTCCCAGTGCGGCGCGCCGAGGCCGACGAAGGCCGGGACGACGTAGACACCGTTTGAGTCCGGCACGCTCTCCGCCAGCTTTTGCGATTCTGCGGCCGAAGCGATGATACCAAGCTCATCACGAAGCCACTGCACGGCCGCGCCGGCGATGAAGACGGAGCCTTCCAGGGCATAAGTGACCTCATCGTGGCCCTGACTCGACAGCCCCCACGCGATGGTCGTTAGGAGAGAGGTGGACGACACCCGCTTATCACCGATGTTCATGAGGAGGAAGGCGCCGGTGCCGTAGGTGTTCTTCGCCATCCCCGGCTGGAAGGCCGCTTGGCCGAAGAGGGCCGCCTGCTGATCGCCGCCGATGCCCGCAACCGGGATTTGGCCGCCCAGCGCTTGCGTTTGCGCAAAGACGCCTGACGATGCCTTAACCGCCGGCAGGATTGAGGAGGGAACCTCGAGGGCGCCCAGCAGTTCGTCATCCCAGCTCAGATCGAAGATGTTGTAGAGAAGGGTGCGTGAGGCGTTCGTGTAGTCGGTGGCGTGAATGCCGGCAAGCCGGTAGAGAAGCCAGGAGTCGATGGTGCCGAACATAAGCCGGCCGGCCTCGGCGCGCCGGCGCGCGCCCTCGACGTTGTCGAGCAGCCATTTGACCTTCGTGCCCGAGAAGTAGGGGTCAAGCAGCAGTCCCGTGCGCTCTCGGAAGAGGGGCTCGAGACCGCTAGACTTCAGCTCCTCACACATCGCCGCGGTGCGGCGGTCTTGCCAGACGATCGCGTTGGCGATTGGCCGGCCGTCCTGGTCCCAGATGACAGTAGTCTCGCGCTGGTTGGTGATGCCGATGGCGGCGACATCGCTCGGCGCCGCCTTCGCCTTGCGAAGCGCTTCTTTCGCAGTCGACAGCTGCGTTTGCCAGATTTCCTCGGCGTCGTGTTCCACCCAGCCGGGCTGCGGGTAGATCTGTTGGAACGTCTGCTGGGCGCTCGCTACTGAATTTCCGGCGTGGTCGAAAAGGATCGCGCGGGAGGAAGATGTCCCCTGGTCAAGCGCAAGCACGAAGTCGGGCATTTCGCGGGACAGGTTAGCACCGGCGCCGAGACCTGTCGATAGCGTTGACGGGCCTCGGCTGGAAGTGACATATTAGCGCCACCGGCAAGAGGACGAGAGGCTACTGTATTGTGACGTTGCCCTTGCACAACATAACGGCGTATGGCATTCGACGGACGCATGACGCTGTTGTCCGCATCGTCGACGAGCTGACAGAAGATCAGATGATGATCGGCTCCGCGACATCGCCCACGATCGGGGGGATCGAGCAATTGGTCGAGAGGTGGAGCTCAGCGGCCTTCGACCTGGGTGGCGATGCGACGGGAATGGGGATGGCCGACGAAGGTTCGGCAGCGCTGCGTCTTCCGGCCAAAGACGCGCTCCTGGACTATGCTCGTCGTGCATTCGAAGCTGCGAACCGGGCAGTGGAGGCCGTAGACGAGGAGCAGCTTCGCGAGGACTGCAAAGACCTCTACGGCCGGCAAACGAGCGTGGGCGCCGCTGTGCTGAGCCACCTAGCGCGTGTGAACCGTCATCTCGGCATGATCGAGGCGCTACGCGGCGTGAGAGGCCTTCACGGAACGGCGACCGTGTGATGGCAAACGATGGGAGGCGCTACTGGGGCACCGTGACGCCTTTGCCCGCTCCGGTGCTGGCGATGCAGGCGAAGATGCAGGAGGATGCCGGCCTCGAAGGCTTGTTCGCGCCTCAGGTCTACGGCCCCCCGTTCGTGGCACTAGCGGCGGCGGCCGCCGTGACCACTCGCGTCAAGCTGGCTTCCGGCATCGCGCTGGCGTTTGTGCGCAGTCCGTTTGAGACCGTGATGGCGGCGATGGACCTCGACCGCATCAGCGGCGGGCGCTTCGTCCTCGGCCTGGGCTCCAGCGTCCGTTCGTGGAGCGAGGGCTTCTTCGGCATGCCGTATGGGAAGCCACTAGAGCACATGCGCGAGATCGTCGAATTAATCCGTATGGTGAACGCACAGGCCCACACGGGACAGCTCAAGAGCTACGATGGGAAGTACCATACCCACGACTTCAGCGAGCTTCAGCCGCCGCCGCCGCCCGTCCGTACCGAGATACCGATCTGGATCGCCGGGCTGCGAGGTCCCCTCGTTAGCCTGGCGGCCGAGATCGCGGATGGCGTCATCGGCCATCCGATCTGGTCGATCCCCTGGCTCACGAAGGAGATTCCTCTGTCACTGGCGCGGGGGCTGAAGCGCGGCGGGAAGCAACGCTCCGACGTAGAGTTCAATGCGTGGCTCTGGGTGGCGGCAGACAACGACCGGGCGCAGGCGGTCAACGACGCCCGCGCAACCGTCGCGTTCTACGCAGGGGTCGAGCAGTACGAGGAGTACTTCGCCGCGCACGGTTTCCGCGAGGAGGCGCGCCGCTTGCAGGAAGGCGTGAAGAGAGGCGATTATCTGGGCTCTTCGCACCTGGTTCCGGACGAGATGGCGGAGACGTTCGTCGTTTGCGGCACTCCGGCCGAGGTCAGGAAGAAGGTCGAGCCCGCGTGGGAGGTCGCTGATTCGCTTACGCTGGTGCCGCCCGCCTATGGGCTCTCGCCTGACAAGCTCATGAGGTACGTGGGAGGCATCGCGAGTGCCTTCTACTCATAGCGCCGTACAACGGTGCTACGATGGCGGCGATGGCGCTGGGATTTCTCGAACGTGAGTTGCGGGAGCTGCTGGCGGACCGTGGGCACGATGACCTCGCCGACAACGCGGTGGGCGCCGTGGCGTTCACAGATGACGGCGGCACCGTCTATGTTCACCTGCTCCCGAAGGAGGGCTGGCCGCACCGCGCGCAGGGGCGCGCGTTCGTCCTCGCCTGGGAAGACTACGCGCCGGGGGACTCGGAGCGCCTGTACTGCTACCGCTGGCTCATAAGCGAGGCGCGCGCAAGCCTTCGCGATAACGTTGACATGATCGCTCGATGGTTGGCAGGAAGATGAGTGGAAGGCAGCTCGAGGAGCTAAAGGGGATGAAGGCTTGTCCGGAGGGTACCCGGGTTAGCTTTCGGGCGCGCACCCTGCGCTTCTGGGAGGTCGGTGGACTGCGTATGTGTCTGGTCGGTGACGAGTCTGCGCTCACCCGGGTTGAGCTGGGACAAACTTCCATCCAGCACGGCACGAGCTATGAGTTCCGCAACGCCGTCGTGCGCGCGTATCCGGGCGGGTGGCACAGCGCGGCGCTCGACGAGATGAGCGAGGCCGTCCCGTTAAGTGTGGACGTCCCGCTGTCACAGGACGAGGCTTACATCGAACGGACGTACAAGATCCTGTTCGGGGTGCAACGTAAGAAGGGCCGAGCGGCGGGGCGCCTACCGCCCTGGCGGCACCCGGCCGAGGCGAAGGCCGACAAGTGCTGAGGGCGCTACTCCTCCTGGATACTAACGCGGACGCGCTCCATCAACGCTGGAGTAACCTCCACAATACCGTGCTCCTTGGCGTGCTCGGCGGCGTTCTTCATCAGTTCATCTTCTGTCTCGCCGCGCACGACATGGCTGCAGCCGGTGCTCGGGTCAACCTTTCCGCAATCGACGATCTTGCCCATAGGGCACCTCCTTTGTCGTGAAGCTGCTTGGTCCGCAAACGCACTTCTAACGGCGCGCACGAGCGTCGTCAAGCTCGGTGTCGATACGTGCCGTCTAAGTCACCCACGACGGCGACTACCCTATCGGGGATGAACTCCTCTATTGTGGCAGAACGTAGAATGTCTATGCCATAAGCGCCGTTCAGGTGATAATCTACGGCGGAGGCAGATGAGGCAACCCGCTTCGGCGAACGGCCCACGCCGGTCGCGTGTGGTTTCGGCATCCGAGCCTTGCGTGGACTCCGGCATAAAGGAGAAATCCCGTATGAAGTTCCTCTCGCGCACGCTGGAGGTCAGGACAGAGCGAGGCCCCCAGTTTGTAGACATCACCGATGACGTAGAGGAAGCCGCGCGGGAATGCGGACTCAGCAACGGTTTCGCCGTCGTCTTCTGCAAGCATACGACGGCGGCTATTCGGATTAACGAAGCGGAGCCGCACCTTCTGCAGGATATGGAGCAGATGCTGGAGAATGTGGTGCCAGCCGGGCTTGAGTACGCGCACAACAAATACGCCCACGCTTTCTCCAACAATGGGGAGCGGCCCAACGGCCACTCGCACTGCCAGCAGCTCCTTCTTGGGGCCAGCGAGTCGGTGCCGATCGTTGACGGGCACCTCGCCTTCGGACCGTGGCAACGCCTGTTCCTGGTCGAGCTCGATCACGGGCGCGACCGCGAAGTTGTCGTCCATCTCATAGGGGAATAGCTTGCGGACCGCCCCTCCTCTGGCCCGCTACCGGCAGGAAGTTGATGAGTATCTGCGCTCACTGGTACCCGACCGCGCTCCGCAGCCGCTCTACCAGATGGTCAGGTACCACCTGGGCTGGGAGGACGCTGAAGGGCGGCCGGACCACGCGAGCGGGAAAGGCCTGCGCTCCTCGCTCTGCCTGCTCACCTGCGAAGCGGCGGGCGGTGAGTTGCGGCAAGCTTTACCTGCCGCCGCAGCCGTGGAGCTCGTCCACAACTTCTCTCTCGTACACGACGACATCCAAGACCGTGACGCCGAGCGGCATCACAGGCCCACCGTATGGAAGCTCTGGGGGGAAGCGCAGGCCATCAACGCTGGTGACGCCATCCTCGCTCTGGCGCACCTCACCATACTCAGACTCGGCGATGAAGGCGTCTCCGCGCCCATGGTGTTCGCCGCCGCTCGAGCCCTCGATGAGCGCACGCTCGAGATGGTGGAGGGTCAGACGCTGGACATTTGGCTCGAGGACCGCCTCGATGTCGGGCTGCCCGGCTACATCGAAATGATTGAAAAGAAGACTGGTGCGCTCTTCGACTGCGCATTAACATTGGGCGCCCTGGTCGCGGGCGCTGATTCCGCTGTCATTCAGCAACTGGGCAGCATCGGAAGAACCCTCGGAACGGCGTTCCAAATCCGCGACGACATGTTGGGCATCTGGGGGGACGTGAGTAAGACCGGGAAGCCGCGCGGCGCCGACATACGGCGTCGCAAGAAGTCATCACCGCTCGTCTACGCGCTCAATGACGCGCGAAGTGGCGCGAGACACGAGCTGCGGGCGATCTACGGCAAACCGGCGCTAGACGATGAGGACGTAGCACGTGTGCTTAGCTGTCTGGAAGACGCTGGGGCTCAAGATTACTGCGTCCGTCTTGCTGCGGAACGGAAAGAGTCAGCGCTGGTGGCACTCGGCCAGCTAGAACTGAAGCCGCGCCAGGCCGCAGAATTCAGAGAGGCGGCGGAATTCCTGCTGGAACGAGAATTCTAGCGGGCGTTCAGGCGGCTACCCCCAGCAGCTTCCCGATCTGCGCTTTGATCTCGCGGACGCGCTTCATGTCCGGGTAGGCTCCGCCCTCCGCCTTGCGGTCGAACAGCTTCTCGCCACTGGCGTAGACTTCGAGGCGGCCGCTGCCCACAGGGATGAGCGTTACCGGCGCGTCCTCACCGAAGTCGTGCCAGATTTCGGTCGCCATCCAGGCGGCCAGGGGCAGGTATCCTCACTCGACGCAGTAGGTGATTTCAATCGTGAGACGGCCGGGATAACGTTCGTCGATCTTCGAGCTTTCGTTCGGCATCTGAGTCCGTCGCCTAGTCCAGGCCCAGGTCTGCTCTGGCCTCGTCGCTCATCTTATCGGGATTCCAGGGCGGATCGAACGTGAACTCGACGTCCACATTCTTGACGCCGGGAATGAGGCCGATGCTCTCGCTGATCTGCTCTGTCACCATCGGGCCGATGGGGCAGGCAGGCGTCGTGAGCGTCATGACGATTTTGACGTCACCGTCTTTGACGTCGATGTCGTACACGAGTCCGAGGTCGTAGATGTTGTAGTGCAGCTCGGGGTCGTAGACCTCGCGCAGCCCTTCAATGACGACGTCTTCAGCAACCACTGTTCGCACTCCTTCACTTCCAATTCTAGTCGATGCGGGGAGGATCGTCTGCATGATCTTTTCTATCAACGGGCTTTTGGGTTGACATCTCGCGTCGGGCGAATAGAATGTTGGTCAACTGCGTGCGGAACCTTGACAGCCCGCAGCGGGGCCCAACGGGAGGGGACAAACGAGGCGCAAGGCGCCTCGTTTGCTTTGTCAGAATGCAGCGATACCCAGCAGCTCGCGTCCCAGGATCAGCTTCTGGATCTGCGTGGTGCCCTCGTACAAGCTGAGGCCGATAGCGTCTCGCAACAGGGATTCGATCGGATACTCGCCCAGGTAGCCTACGCCTCCGTGCAGCGCGATCGCAGTGCGCGCCGCCCGCACGGCGGCCTCCGTGGCGAAATGCTTAGCCATCACGACGTTCTTGGTAGCAGGCTCGCCGGCGTCTCGCAGGCGGGCCGCTTCCAGCGTCAGCAGGCGCGCGGCCTCGCAGTCTGTCGCCATGTCCGCGACCATCTCCTGGACCAGTTGGTGCCCCGCTATCGCCTTGCCCCACTGCCTGCGCTGAGCGGCGTAGGCGATGCAGGCGTCGAGGCATGTCTGGACGATGCCGACGGCGCAAGCAGCGGTCGATGTGCGTCCGCTTTCGAGTGAGGTCTGCGCGATCTTGAAGCCATCGCCGGCCTTGCCGAGCAGGCGGTCACCGCCGACACGCACGGAGTCGAAGAACAGAGCAGCCGTGTTCGAGGCGTGCAAGCCGAGCTTTTCGGTAATTACGCGGCGCTCGAGCCCCGACGAATCGCCATCGACGAGGAAGGCGGCCATTCCCTTATGCCGAGCCCCAGGATCGGTCTGCGCGAAGACGACGATGACGTCCGCGACGGAGCCGTTCGATATCCAGAACTTGCTGCCGCTGAGCACCCATTCGTCGCCGTCGCGCCGCGCGGTCAACTCAATCGCTGCCGGGTCGGAGCCGACGTTCGGTTCGGAGAGAGCGAAGGCGCCCACCTTGCGCGCCGCCAACAGCTCAGGAAGAAAGCCGCGGCGTTGCTCATCTGTCCCGAAGGCGTGGATTGCCGTGCCGACCAATGAAAGCTGGACGGTGAGCGCGGCGGTGAAGACAGACGGGCTTGCACCGCCGATCGCCTCGCAGACGAGGACGTACGAGACGTTATCGATGCCGCCCCCGCCGTACTCCTCCGGAAACGGCCCGCCGAGCAGCCCGGCCGCCGCCAGTTTCCGCATAACGTCAACCGGAAAGCACTCGTCGTTCGCTCGCTCCCGGACGTAAGGCCGGATCTCGTGCTCGGCGAAGCGCCGCGCGGTCGTCTGGACCATTCGGTGGGCTTCAGTTAGTTGCATCGCTGGAGGGCATCGCTGATGTCGGTTTGGCGGGACAAGTGTAGCAGACCACCCTTTGGCGCGACGGCTCGTCGGCCTTCAAGTAGGATCTGCACAACATCGCTGCCGGTGACGAACGCGTTCGGGAGTTCGTCGGGGTACGTCAGGATGAGCCCATCGACGCCCGCGTCTGCGTGCTCTCGTATCATCGCCCTCGCGTCGTTCACGGTCGATGGCGGCGCCACCTGAGGCGGGAACGGAAACGGCGCCTCGCGGCCAAGTTGCGAGCGCATCGAGTTGGTTCCTCGGGTGCGACGTTCAGGCGATCAGTGACAGAAAGAGCGTTCTACGTTGAAGGTGAAGTCGATGGCGACCCCGATGGGATTCGAACCCACGATCTCCACCGTGACAGGGTGGCATGTTAACCGCTACACCACGGGGCCGCGCGCGCCCGAGAGGTTATCCGGACACTCCCAATTCTATTCGCCGCCTCTCCAGGCGGTCAACCGTCGTGGCGCCACCGCGCTGGCTCTGGATATAATGGGCATCACATCGAACAACTGACAGAGAGCAGTACATTTGCCACGAAAATATCGTCCGCCGGCCGCTCGCCGGCGTAAAACTAAGCGGCCAGCACCTTACTTCGTGGAGCCGCAGGCTGAGGACGGAGGGGTTGCCACAACGCCCACGGAAGAGATCGTCTCCACGATCGAGCGCGCCGAGCCACCGGATGCGCCTGCGGTGTCGGCTGCACCGGCACAGGCGGCGAATCGCGCTACGTCAGCCACCACCAGGCATATCTCCCGCGATTACAGTTACGTACGAGCGGAAGTCAAGCGCATTGTTCTCGTGGCGGGTTTCCTGATCGTCAGCCTGATCATCACCGCACTCCTGCGTGATTAGCTAGAAGCGCACGCGGCCGGTGGCGACAATCATCCCCACGGCTACGGTTATGTACCCATAGAGATCGCCCGCCGGGAGCACCGTTTCCACCGACAACAGGTTGCGGATGATGTACGCCAGCAGCACGCCAAGCGCGGCGGTGACCTGGAGTACCGGTCCGGACTTGCGGTTCGTCGCCAGGCTTACGGTTTCACCCACGCCGTATCCAACCCCGGCCCCAATGAACAACCCGAAAAACCCGTAACCACCCGGGAGCAGGAGTCCCCACGCCAGCCCCAGCGCTGCGCCCGCGGCCAGTGCGGCGCCGGCGCCGCGCAACAAGAACAGCGGGCCGACTTCGAATTGAGGCAGCCGCCGGCGAGGAGCGCAGTCTGGACAGCGCCCACCGACATCCGTCATCACCATGCACTTCGGGCAGATGGGCGTTTCGCAGCGACCACAAGAGAGCCCCGTCTCAATCTCAGGATGGCGGACGCACAGCCTTGGCCCCGCTACCGGCGCGTTCACCGGGTGTGTGCAATGCGGGCGCGCTCGAGGGCACCCCGTGCACGGGCTAAAGACAATAGTGCTTCGACGGGCTCCATAGGAAGGGGAATATCGCCGGGTTCTCTCTGCTGCGGGCCGCCGAGGCCGTGGTAGTCGCTTCCCCCGAGCGGTATCAGCGCAAACTTGGAGGCTAAGTTCCGCAGCGTCTCAATCTCCTCCGGCAGATAATCCTGATAGTAGACCTCCATGCCGGTAAGGCCGGCGCCTTTGAGGTTCGAGAGGAGAACCTCCAGGCTACCGGATTCAAGCAGCTCTCGCGGATGTGCGAGCGTTGCCATGCCGCCGACATCAAGAAGCAAACGGACTACTTCCTCCGGGCCCAAGCGGTCACGCTCCACATACGCCGGTCCGTTGCGGCTAAGATAGCGGTCGAACGCCTCGTTGACTGATGAGACGTGTCCCGCCTCGACCAACGCCAGCGCGATGTGCGGCCGGCCGACAACGCCCTCGCCCGCGAAGGTTTGGACGCGCTCCCAGGTGATTGGTTTGCCAAGCTCGGTCAGCTTCTCCACCATCTGCCGCGCGCGGCCGAGCCTGGATTCCTGCAGCTGCTTCAATCTCCTCAGGAACGTTTGGTCGTGCCAGTCGATGAAGTGACCGAGGATGTGTACTTCATTGCCGGGGACATCCGTGCTCATCTCGATCCCCGGGATGAGCGTGAAGTCGGTGTACCTGCCGGCGGCGTGAAACGCGGCCGGCAGGCCGTCCACGATGTCGTGATCGGTGAGAGCGAAAACCCGGACGCCGTTGCGATACGCGAGGTCAACCAGCTGCGCCGGTGTCAGGCGGCCGTCCGAAAAGGTGCTGTGAGAGTGGAGGTCCGCCAGGCTCCCCATCACGCCACCTCGCGATCAAGACGCTCGATCGAGCGGGCCCGGCCGGAGTCTTCTTCAATATCAATCAGTACAGAGTTGAACACAGCGGGTCCGCTTTCCACCGGACCGAAGCGGTTCGGCAACTGCGTAAGAAAGCGCTGGAGCACGGCTTTGGTCTCCATGCCCAGCACGGAATGCAGCGCGCCGACCATGCCGAGGTCCGTGACGTACGCGGTACCGTTCGGCAGGACCCGCGTGTCTGAGGTAGGAACATGCGTGTGCGTGCCGACTACAGCGCTTACCCGGCCGTCGAGGTAGTAGCCCATCGCGATCTTTTCGCTGGTGGCCTCCGCGTGCACATCCACGATGATGATTGGGCAATCAGCCAGTCCAGACAAGGCTTGGTCGACCCCCCGGAAAGGACAGTCCAGTTGTACCCCCATGAACGTGCGTCCCATCAGATTGATCACGGCCAGGCCGTTGTGCCGGTGCACACCGCGCCCTGGGGTGCCTTCTGGGTAGTTCAGCGGCCGCACTATCGGCGCGTCGCTGTCCAGGATGGGATAGACCTCGCGTTTCTCCCAGATGTGGTTGCCGGACGTCATGACATCGACGCCGGCCTTGAACAGCTCGTCCGACGACCGCAGCGTGAGGCCCCGCCCGCCCGCGGCGTTCTCCACGTTCGCGATGATGAGATCGATGCTTCGAGCGCGGCGTATCTCCGGCAGCAGCGCGGCGACGGTGCGCCGGCCCAGCTTGCCGACAATATCGCCGATTACGAGGACCTTCAGGGGTCGTTACCTCCCTGCACGCAGCGGGCCCGCTCGCCTACTTTGCGTATTCTATCGATCGGCGTTCGCGTATGACCGTGACCTTGACCTGACCGGGGTAGTCTAGGCTTTCCTGGATGCGCTTACTTATCTCCTTGGCCATCCGCGACGCGCCGAGGTCGTCTACCTCTTCCGGCTTGACGATGATGCGTATCTCCCGTCCCGCCTGGATGGCGAAAGATTTGTCGACCCCGGGGAAGCTGTTGGCTACCGCTTCCAGCGCTTCCAGTCGCTTGAGATACCCTTCGAGCGATTCGCGGCGCGCGCCGGGCCGGCTGCCGCTGATGGCGTCCGCAACGATGGTGATGAACGCCTCGACGGAAGTCGGCTCCACTTCCTCGTGGTGCGCCTCGATACAATGGATCACGCCCGGATGAACGCTGTGCCTGCGCGCGAGTTCCGCGCCGAGGATGGCGTGTGTACCTTCCACTTCGTGATCGATTGCTTTGCCGAGGTCGTGGAGCAGACCCCCGCGCCGGGCGATATCGACGTTGGCTCCCAGTTCATGTGCGATCATGGCGGCCAGGTTGGCTGTCTCGACGGCGTGCTTCAGCTGGTTCTGCCCGTAACTGTAGCGATACTTCAAGCGTCCCAGCGTTCGGATGATCTCAGGATGAAGCCCGGGCGCTCCGGCCTCCACCATCGCCGACTCGCCCGCTTCCTTGATCGAGGCGTCCACTTCCTTGCGCGCCTTCTCCACCATCTCCTCAATGCGGGCCGGGTGAATGCGCCCGTCTGTGAGCAGCTTCGTCAGGGCGATGCGGGCGACCTCGCGGCGGACGGGATCGAACCCCGACAGGGTCACCGCGTCGGGCGTGTCGTCAATGATGACGTCCACACCGGTGAGATGCTCCAGAGAGCGGATGTTGCGGCCCTCACGGCCGATGATGCGGCCTTTCATGTCCTCCGAAGGCAGGGGCACAACCGAGATTGTGGTCTCAGAAACAAAATCGCTGGTGAGACGCTGCATCGCGACAGCGATGATCTTGCGGCCGCGTTCGTCCGCTTCTTCCTTAACCTCCTGCTCGATTTCGCGCAAGCGCCGGTTGGCTTCGTCGCGGATTTCCCGCTCGACCTGCGCGAGGAGCATTTCACGGGCCTCGCCCGCCGTCAGATTGGACAGTCGTTCGAGTTCTTGCCGGCGCTCATCATCGAGCGTGGCGAGGGAATTTCGCGCCTCTTCTAGATCGCGTTCCTTGTTCTGGAGGTTACGCTGCCGCTGTTCAAGCGACTCCAGTTTACGGTCTAAGGTCTCTTCTTTTTGGTTTATCCGCTGCTCAGAGCGTTGGACCTCCTTGCGGCGTTCCCGTAGCTCAGACTCCGTCTGTTGACGGATGCGGATGGCCTCTTCCTTGGCCTCAAGTAGGGATTCTTTCTGGCGCCTGTCGGCATCGCTGAGGATCTTGGCGGCGTTGCGTTCGGCGTTAGCGACGCGGCTCTGGCTGAGTCTCGTCTGAACGAAAAGGCCGCCAATTGCACCAATGAGAATACCGCCGACAAGCCCGAGAATAAGGGCAAGCGGCATTTCGCCTCACTTCCTGTAGATACAAAAGAGTTCAGAAGCATTTCGAAAATCGCTACACGGTGCGACAGAAAGGCTGCCCCAATCATACGGTCGTCTCATGCTAGGTGTCAAGGAATCGAGGGCCATATGGTACACGTGAATGAGCAATTCGGGAAGGTCCGGTCGAAGTTCGTTTGG
>Ga0209342_10004949_pt1 | contig 13708 bp, 10 predicted proteins | sample RifCSP16_2_FD_184023 | JGI IMG/M metagenome (GOLD analysis project Ga0209342, IMG submission 184023) | Soil microbial communities from Rifle, Colorado - Rifle CSP2_sed 16_2 (SPAdes) (version 2) | ecosystem: Environmental > Terrestrial > Deep subsurface > Rock core/Sediment | place: Rifle... | reverse complement strand
CGCCGAGAATGATGCCCGTCGGCCCGCCGATGAACCCGAAGATGAACAACGAGAAAATCAGCGACGAAAAGCCGGGCTCTTTCCAGGGCGCATTCAACAACCACCCGAACAGGCCTTTGTTGAAGCCTTTCTTTCGCAGAGCCACTTCAACTGACGCCGGGATCGAGAAGGCGTGGATCAAACTGCCCAGCACGGCCAGATACATCGCATAACTAGTGTTGAAGATTTTGTGAGCCTGGCCGATGGCCGGATCGGTGAGCAGGTGGTGCTCGGAACCGAGATTGATGAACAGGATGTACAGCAAGAACGCAAAGCGCGACAGTTTTTCGTTGAGCGGCTTCGCGCCCGTCGTCAACCACGCCAGCGAATACCAGATGGCGATCATCGCCGACAGATTCAGTTGTTGCGCCGCGTGGCCGAAACCCCAGAAGGCCACGCGATACGCGCCGGGGTCCACTTGGCCGAAGCCCAGGGACCAGAACAGCGTGGGGATGAGGGCCACGGCGCCGCTGGCCAGCGTGAACAGCGCGATGATGCACGCCGTGAGCAAACCGAACACCGTCAACGGCAAGGAGCCTTGGTAGCGGCCCTCGGCCTTCGCCATCGTGATGGTGACGAGGAAGATGCAGCAGGCGATGATCGCGCCGACGGCGAACAGGATGTAGCCCACGTAAAACAACGGGTCGGCTTTCAGCGGCGGGTAGGCGCTGAACATCACGTCGGCATTGCCCATCAGAATCTCGACGTTAGTCAACACCGCGCCGACGAGCATGAGCGCGTAAGCGACCCAGGCCGTCTTCACGCCCACCAACCTGGCATTCAACAGAGCGCAGCCGCCGAAGTACAGACCGGCGATCTCGAAGAACGTGACCCAGAAGATGAGCATGTTCATGCCGTGCCCGGTGAGCAGGCGGTAGAACCACGGCGCGCTCAACAAGTGAATCTCAGGCCAGCGGGTGAGGCCGATGAGCAGGGCGTACGTGCCGCCCAGAGCGAGCGCCACCACCGCAGTCACAGCGTTCCAGATGATCAGCCGCTCGGCGGCGAGATCCACCTTAAATGTAGTGACCGGGCAAACGCGGTACTCGTTCTTCGACCCGGAAAAAACGTTTGGAAAAGCAGCAACAGCCATAGTAATCCTCCTTTACTTCACTACGATTTTGCCGGTCATCAAGTGATGCCCGATGCTACAGAACTCGTTGCACCACACGCTGTAGTCGCCGGCTCGGTTGGGCGTGAGCTGGATGCGAAACTCGTAGCCCGGCAGGACTTGCATATTGATGTTGATCGGCTGGATCGACAGGCCGTGCTGTACGTCAATGGACGACACGTGCAGGGTGTAGGTCTTGCCGGCCTCCAATTCAAGAATCGGCGTCCACTGCCACTGCTTGCCGATGAGATACACGTCGGCCCCGGCTTGCGGACGGACAATCGGCACGCCGTTTTCCTCGCCGACCTTGTTTGCTTCAATCCAGGCCTCGACGCGCGTCTTGAATTCTGCCGGCGAAACCCGGACGGCATTCCCCGGCATTTGTTGCGCGCCAAGGAAATACCAGCCAATCAGCATGAAGAACATGTAGAAGCACCACACCGCGGCGACCGTTACCCACAGTTTCTCCTCGCGGCCCAGTGGCTTCCACCAGATTCGTTCAGGTGGGGAATGAAGTGCCATAGGAATCTCCTCCGTTCGCTACGGGATGAACACCGGGACTACCGACGTTTCCCACAAGCCCCACACAAGGTAGAGCAGAGTTGGAACGACCAGCCCCAGCATCAGCAGAAAGAACGTGTCATCCATCAGAATCTGCCCGGCCGGGATGCGCTCTTCCTCTTGCGGAGGCGATGATCCTTCCTGTGTTGATTTTTGATCTGCCATGCTTACATCCTCCTTTTTGAGTAGGGGCGTATGGGGGTATGGGAGTGTCGGCGATCACTCGCCCATACCCCCATACTCCCATACACGTTCATCGCACTGCTACGTCCACTATCATTGCCAGAAACAGCACCAGCAGATAGTAGCTTGAGTATTTGTAGTTTTGCCACGCCGTTGGAATAGATGAGTCGCGCAGAAGCCGCCAGGATGAAACGACGAACCCGATGCCGGCCGCCAAGGCGATGACGAAATACACCGCGCCCAGATCGCGCGTCAGCACCGGCGCGAGCGACACGGCCACCGTGAGGATGGCCCCGGCCACAATGGCGCGCACGGTCTTTGCCACGCCGACGACCACCGGCAGCATCGGCACACCCGCTTGCCGGTATTCTTTTTCTTTGCAGATGGCGAGACTCCAAAAATGCGGCGGCGTCCACAGGAACACAATGCCCGCCAACGCCCACGCGCCCCACCCGATGGGCGACACCGCGCCCCAGGCCGCCAACAACGGCGCGCTTCCCGTCCAGCCGCCGATCACGATGTTCCACGGCGTGCGGCGCTTCAACCAGATGGTGTAGATCAAAACGTACACCACTGCCGCGATGCCGATGTGCAGAGTGACGATGCGCCCCAACCGCCAACTGATCGCCAGCCCGGCGGCCATCATCACCGCGCCGGCGATCAACGCCGCCGTCGGAGAAATTTTTCCGGCCGGGATGGGGCGGCGGCGCGTGCGGCTCATCGCCCCGTCCAGGTCGCGATCGAAATATTGATTGAAGACTGCCGCCCCGGCGGCGGTGAGCATCCCGGCGGCGAACAGCCGGCCCAGCGGCCCGGCGTGATCGATCCGCCCGCCCGCCACCAGCGCCGCCACCAGCGCGGTAAACGTCACCAGCCCAATCACACGCAGTTTGATCAGTGCAGCAAGCGTCCCAACCCACTCTTTCAACCAGCGCAGAAGTGCACCAGCCACTGCCGCTGAGATTCGCCGACTGACCATGAACGGGGCACTTTCATCGGGCACGGGCACCTCCTGTAGATTAAACTTACGACGATTGTATTTCAGTTCACAGACGGAAGTATATGATTTGCATCATATGAGAGAAAGGGAAAGAGCGGCGTGTGACACCGCTCTCATGATACAAATCATAGCCGATAGCCGCCGAGTCAGGCTAAACTGCTGTTCGGGTAACGCAATAGCCGACGCCGCGCGTATATGGCTAGGGGATTACAGGGAGTGTCTGACAGGATGCATGGGAAGAGGTCTGTTCGCCTGCGATTCTGGCGCTTTGGCCGCTGGCTTTACAGGTCGGTTACCAGACTTGTCCGGCCTTGGCGGCCAGTCGAAGAACCCGCGCAGTTGGAGTCCCCTTACCCGGACTATGTTACCTGTCCCCACTGCGGTGAACTCGAAGTGGAGGTATGGTCAAATGAGAAGACGGGCTGCTGCCACAACTGCGGGCGGACCTTCGGCTATCCCCCGGCTCCGAAGAACCAGGCCGAAGACAGCCAGGACACCTAAGCCGACACCCCTTTGGGCCCGTCAGCCAAAAGCTGCCCTTATTCCAACTTGACTACTCCACTGCCGCGCTGCCGCTCAACTGCCGTAACGCATCGCGATTCAGAATCACAACGTAGCCGCCCGGCAGAGTCTTGACCCAGCCGGCCTTGCTGAATCTCGACATGACCCGGATGGCGGTCTCGGTGGTCGTGTCGGCAAGTTCGGCAATCTCCTGGCGCGAGAGACTCACACCAACCATCCAGCCTGTTTCAGTTTCAACTCCGCACTTGCTCGCAATCTTAATCAGAACGTGGGCGATGCGCCGCTCGACCCGTTCGCTGACCATCATACGCATACCAATCACGCCCCGAAGCCGTTCGCCCAGCACCTCGATGACGCGCACACTGACAGCGGGGAAATCATGGAGGAGGCGTCTGTACTCCGGCAGGGTCAGGCTGAGCGTCACCACCTCAGACAGAGCGCGAGCAGTGGCCGGCTGACAGCGCATCAACATTGCGGCCGCGCCAAATACTTCGCCCGGCGGGATCACCTCGATCGCAACTTCCTTCCCGCTCTCGTTGTACTTGATAATCTTCACCTGCCCCTCTCTCACGATCCAGAAACGGGAAGCCGGGTCGCCCTCGCGAAAAACATAATCGTCGCGCGCGAACCGATCGACGCGGAAGCGCGGGGCAATTGCCGCAACCTCGGCTGCGCTCAAATCGCAAAAGAGCGGCACGCGCGTCAACACGTCCACATCGGTCGCAAACACTGGAGGGATAGCTCGAGCCGCAGTCATATAGTCATTTCACTCTCTCCGTGTGCGCGCAAATATTATTCGACTCATGTGCCGCTCTTGACCTCGGAACCTTCATATTCGGCCACGGCCCGCCGCAGCCCATCCGGCACTTCGCATTCTTCCCACGTCCCCCGCTCGGCCGCAATGGCCACGATGTGGCCGGTCGCCACTTGACGCCCATCGTTCGCCGCACGAATATCGAACTCGTATCGTATGCTGCGCCGGCCAAGATGACCGATACGCGTGTGCACATTCAACACTTCAGGCCACTTCACGGGCGACTTGTAGTTGCAGTGCGCCTCGGCATACAGCAGATCAACACCCTCAGCCAGCATCCTGTCGTAGTCGTAGCCGATGGCTTCCATGTAATCCGTCGCGCCGACGTCGAAGTAAAACAGGTATTGCCCGAAGTTGACGTGTCCCTGCAAGTCGGTTTCGTTGAACCGCACTTTGATCGGCGCGAAGAACTTGAACGGCTCACTCATTCCAGACCCTCAATTCAATACCGGCGCGCAGTTCTGAGAGGACAGGGTTCTCCATCCTTTCAACCGGCCTTTGCTTTCTTGATCTCTGCGGCCAAGGCCGGGACGATCTCATGCAGATCGCCGATGATCGCATAGTCGGCCTTGGCAACGATGGGCGCTTCGGGATCTGTATTGATCGCCAGAATATGCTTCGCCCCCTGGCAACCGACGATGTGCTGTGTTGCGCCGCTCACGCCACAGGCAATGTACAACTCCGGTGCGATCCGCGTTCCAGTCTGTCCAATCTGATCCGCGTGAGGCCGCCAGCCGAGGCTCGTGACGGCGCGCGAACACCCGACCGCAGCGCCCAGCAATTCGGCCAACTCTTCGAGCGGCTTGAACCCTTCGACACTGCCCACGCCGCGCCCGCCGCCGACAACAACCTTGGCTTCTGCCAATGAGACCTTGCCTTCGCCCGACTCGACTCGCCCGGCAACCCGGACTCGAAAGTCTTTGTTAGTCAGCGTGGGGGTGATCGCATTGATTACAAGATCACCAGTGGCAGATACTTCCTCCGCGGCAAACGCGTGGGGAGCAACAGTCAACAGTCTCGGCGTCCCTTTGAGTCGCGCTTCTTCCAGCACACTTCCGCCCCAACGAACGCGCGTGACCACGTAAGGGTCGCCCGGCTGCACGTCTGTGCAGTTGGCGGCCATCGGCAAGTTGATTCGAGCCGCGACGTGTGCCATCACTTCGTTGCCGCGATCGGTCCCTGCCGCCATCACAATCTGCGGTTCTGCTTTTTCAACGATCTCCACGACACTGTGCGCCCAGGCCTCCGGCGCATAATCGGTCAATCGCTCGTGCTGCACAAGATAAACAGACGCAACGCCATGTGCCTTCAGGTGATCCGCAAGCGGGCGCGCATCCACTCCAATCAGAATCGCCTGAAGCGGCAAGCCCAACTGCTCCGCAAGCCGCTGCCCCAGCGTGAGCATCTGCAGTGACAACTCATTCAATTTTCCTTTATCGTTCTCAACCAGTCCAATGACCATAGTCACATAATCCCCAGCTTTTGAAACAGTTCGACGGCGCTGGCTGCCGCCTCAGGCCCCTTGCCCAGAATCTCTGTCTGATGCTCTTCCTCCGCTGGCAGCTTGAGCCGCACCTTCTCCAGCCCATTTCCATTCCACGCGGGCGTAATCCGCTCAATCGGCTTCTTCTTGGCTTTCAATCGGCCCGGCAGGGAGGGATAGCGCGGCAAATTAATTCCTTCCTTGACGGTGATGGCGGCCGGTAATGGAACCTCGAATATCTCCCAACCACCCGCCGCCTCCCGTTTGGCGATTGCCTTCCTATCTCGAATCTTTAGCTCTTTGACTCCGGCCACGCACGGCACATCGAGCGCGTGGGCGACGCGGATGCCGACCTGATAATCGCCCGTGTCAGCCGCCTCATTGCCAAAAAGCAGAAGATCAAAGTTCATGCCCGAGGCAGCTTGAGCGCGCACCGCTTCGGCAATCGCTCCGGCGGTTGCGCCCGCGTCCCACTCGCGTCCATCTGTCTCAAGAAGGATGGCCCGCTCAATACCCAGTGCCATCGCTTCGCGCAGTTGGTCGGTGGCGACCTCGGAGCCGAGCGTAAGAACTGCGGAGCTGCCGCCATTGGCCTCAATCAGCCGAACCGCTTCTTCCACCGCACATTCTTCGTGCGGGCTGACGGTGAAGTTGAAGTAGCGGGTATCTATCTCTTGCTCGTCCGCAGTCAGCGACATCTTGCCGCCCGCTGCCGGGACGCGTTTGACGCAAACCAGTATGTTCACCGTCTTCTCAATCAACCCTTCATCCGCTTGTTCTCTGGATCGAACAACGGCGCGTTACCAGCCACCGCGACCGTCACCGGATAGTGCTCGCCAAAATACTCGACGACGAGTTTCTTGCCGACCTTGGCATACTCCGGCGGCAGGTAACTCATCAGAATCGTTTTGCCCACCGACGGACCGGAGCCCGCACTGGTCACGTACGAACGGCGGCCATGCTTGTCTTCCAGCGGCTTGCCGTCAGGCGCGAGGGTGGGTTCGCGCCCCGTCATGTAACGCTTGAACCCGGACTTGGATGTGTTGTCGTCCACGGTGAGCGTACAGAGAATCGCGGCGGGTGGTTCGGCGCGTTGTTTGAGATACGCTTCTTTGCCAATGAAGTCCTGCGGCTTGACCTGTGGCCGCGACATGCCTGCTTCCACGAGGTTGTATTCCAGTTCCAGTTCCGCGCCGTAAAGCCGATAGCACTTTTCCAGTCGCGCGGTTGTGCCGTACACGCCGATGCCCACCGGCGCGACTCCGAATGGCTGGCCTGCCTCCCACAGGATGTCCCACAGGCGCGGGCCTTGTTCCATCGGCGCATAGATTTCCCACCCCAATTCACCTACGTACGAAATCCGGGAAGCGAGCGTCCATATGGGGCCAATGTCCACTTGCTGGCACGCGCCGAACGGAAAGGCCTGGTGCGACAGGTCGTGCTCGGTGACCGACTGCACCAGCTTGCGCGCGTTCGGCCCCCAAACGCCAATCGTCGTCCACGCGGAACTCGCATCGCTCAATTGCGCCGAGCCATCGGCAGGCAGGTGATCGGTGAACCACTTTTTGTCGCGCGGCCCGTCGAAGACGCCTGTGACCACACGGAAGTGGTTCGCGCCAAGACGCATCACCGTCAGGTCGGCCTTGATGCCGCCCACCCCATTGAGTAGTGAAGTGTAAACCACGCGACCCGCCGGAACATCCATCTGGGCCACGCACATCTTTTGCAAATAAGCGAGTGCGCCGGGGCCGGTAATGTCGAAAATCTCAAACGCCGAAAGATCAACCATGCCCACGCTCTCGCGCATCGCCAGATGCTCGGCATTGATGATGGGCGACCACCAGCGCGCATCCCATTCGTACTTGCGCGGCATGACGCGCTCGCCGTACTTCGCCAGCAATTTGGCGTTGTACTCGTACCACTGCGGACGCTCAAAGCCCATGGCCTCGAAGAACACGGCCCCCAGCGCTTTCTCGCGCTCAACCATCGGGCTGACCCGCACGTTGCGAATCGACGCCCACTGTTCACGCGGGTGGACGATACCATAAGTCTTGTTGAAGCCTTCCGCGCTGCGTGCCTGGACGTGTGTCTTCGTCTTCTGATAATCGTAGAAGCGAGCGATGTCCGAGCCGGACGGATCGATCTCCGGCCCGCCGGTCGTCATCCACTCGGCCACCGATCTGGCAATGCCCGGCGCTTCTTTGATCCAAATGGCCGACACTGACCACAGCCCTTTCATTTCCGGCGTCTCGCCCAGAATCGGGAAGCCATCGGGCGTGAGCGAAAGCAAACCGTTGATCGCGTAACGGATGCCGACTTTCTCGTTGCCGAGAATCTCGGGCATGAGTTCAAGCGCTCGCTCCAGCGAGGGATCGAAGTCTTCCTTCGTAAACGGCATTTCGGTCGGAGAGAGGGCCGCCTTCTCGATTGGCGGGATGTCGTCGGGTTCCATCAGGATCGGGCGGTGGTCGTACGAGCCGACTTCCATATCACTGCCGTGCTGGCGCTCGTAGCCGTTGGTATCCATGTCGCGGATGATGGGGAACTTGATCTCGCCCACCGTGTCGGCGAACTGCGGCACCGGGCCGACGCTGATCATCTGATGCACCGCCGGAGTCAGCGGGATGTTTGCGCCCGCCATTCGCGCAATGCGCGGACTCCAGATTCCGCAGCAGACCACGACGGTATTGGCGCGGATGTCTCCGCTCGTCGTCCGCACACCACTGATACGTCCGTTTTCGACATCCAGGCCCGTGATCTCGGTCTTGGCATAGATGCTCAACGCGCCCTTCGACTGGGCATATTCACGCATGAGCGTGCCGCCCCGGAGCGAATCCACCGTGCCGATGCCCGGCGTGTAAAAGCCGCCGAGGATGATCTCTTCGTTGATATACGGCACAAGTTCTTTGACTCTAGCAGGCGAAATCAATTCGGCGTCAATGCCCCACGATTTGGATGAGGCGAGGCGGCGCTTGAGTTCCTCCATACGTTCCTGTGTGCGGGCAACTTCGATCCCGCCGCTCTGCGTAAACGTGCCAAGCTCTTTGTATTGCTTCACGCTATCGAGCGTGAACTTCGTCATCTCCTTTGAATGGTCGGTGAGGAAAATGAAGTTTGAGGCATGGCCTGTGGAGCCGCCCGGGTTAGGCAGTGACCCCTTGTCTAAAAGGACAATATCCTTCCAGCCCAACCGGGCCAGATGGTAGGCCATGCTGTTGCCTACGATGCCTGCGCCGATGATGACAACATTCGCTTGTTTGGGTAATGAACTCATGGGAGAGACTCCTTTAGTATGCGCTCTGCGGCGAGCACAAGTCGGTGATATACCACATATATATCACACTTTTCCCCCTGTAAATTCCCTTTTTGCGCTGCTGCAGCCTCTTGCCTATTGGGCGGGAGCAGGTTGCGCCCTCAATACCCGCTTCAGAATCTTGCCCGTCGCGCTCTTGGGCAGTTCGTTCACGAAATCCACCGCTGCGGGCGCTTTATACACAGCCATGCTTTTTCGGCAATAGGCGATGATCTCCTCACTCGTCGCCGCCGCGCCGTCTTTCAGAACAATGGCCGCCCGCACCGCCTCACCCTTCTCTGGGTCGAACACGCCGTACACCGCGATCTCCTTCACGGCGGGATGCCGATACAACACCTGCTCCACCTCGGCCGGCCACACCTTGAAGCCCGACACATTGATCATGTCCTTCACCCGATCCACGATGAACACGTAGCCCTCGTCGTCCATCGCGCCGATGTCGCCCGAGTGCAGCCAGCCGCCGCGCAAGGCCCGTTCCGTGTCCTCGAATTTGCCCCAATAGCCTTTCATCACGCCGGGGCCTTTGATGCAAATCTCGCCCCACTGTCCGGGCGGCGTTTCGTTTTCGTTCTCGTCGAGAATCTTCAATTCAAAGTTTTCAACCGCCGTGCCCACACTGCCAAACTTGTGGCGGAAGTCGTGGTTGTAGCAGGCAAACGGCGAGCATTCGGTGAGTCCGTAGCCTTCGTATACAGGCCGCCCGAATCGCTCCGTCCACCGCCGCGAAATCTCCTGCGGCATCGTCGCCGCCGCCGAGAACTCGTAGCGAATGGACGAGAGATCGTACTTCGATAAATCCATGTTAAGCAGGTTGATGTAGATCGTCGGCACGGCGAAGAACATCGTGATCCGGTCGCGCCGGATCGAGTCCAGCACCGCATCCGGCGTGAACCGCCGGTGCAAAACCAGCGTCGCACAGGCGTTGAACGTGGCGTTCATGATGAAGTTTTGCCCGAAGACGTGGAACAGCGGCAGAAACAAGGCCATGCGATCATCGGGCCGGTAGCCCGCGTGGTGCACGGTCGAGTACATATTCGAGATCACGTTGCCATGTGTGAGCGTCGCGCCTTTGGGGAAGCCGGTCGTCCCGGACGTGTACAGCAAAACAGCCGGATCATCCGGCTGCATGTCGGCGGCCCTGCCGTCGCTCGCGCCTTTGCCCAGCCAATCGTCGAGCGCCACGTTGCCCTGCGCCTCGCCCTCGCATACAATCACGTGCTTCAGCGTCGGGCAATCAGCACGCGGAACGTACTGCAATAAATCCCCCACCGTGAACAACGCAACCGAACCCGAATCGTTCACGATGTATTTCACTTCATCCGATTTGAAGATCGAATTTATCGACACGGCAATCGCGCCCGCTTTCATCACCGCGAGGTAACACACGGCGAACTGGGGGATGTTGGGCAGATACAGGGAAACCCGGTCGCCGCGTCGGACTCCGTTGGCGATCAGCGCATTCGCCATCCGGTTGGCTTGCGCGTTCAACTCGCCGTACGGCAGCCGCTTCCCTTCAAAAAGAATGGCCGCGCGATCCGGAAAAAACTTCGCCGCGCGTTCGACGTGTTGAGCGATGTTCATGGCGACTCGTCTGTAATCTCAACCCCATAGTCCCGCTTCGCGCTCTCCCGCGTCACCTTGCCATCCCGTACGTCACGGATGAGCTGGGCGCGGTCGCGCTCTTTGGGATCGCCGTAGCCGCCGCCCGCCGCGTCCATGATCACCGTGTCGCCGGGGCGCAGGCGCGTGAGGCCATAGGGGTTGCCCGACCGGCCGTTGACCAGAAATTGCGCTTTGGCTCCCGGCTTCCCGCCGAACAAACCTTCGGGCGGGATTCGGAAGCGTCCCGACTGGATTCCGAGATTGACGGGCGACTGAGGCGCATCCTCATCGTCTGGCACACGGAAAACTTCCCGGCGTCCGAGTCCCCCACGTGTTTGCGCTGCCAACATCAGCAGCCCAATCAGCGCTATGACTCCGGCCTCGCCCCCAATCCATGTGGCCACCGTCCGCGCGATGTTCCTCAACACTTCCAGCACGGCGGCAAAAAACGCTGGCGACAGACTGGCAGGCAACCTGTCCATCACGTAGGCTGCAATTGCCCAATCCATCGTCGGCAGGGCTGCCAGAGCCAAGATGACGCCGACGACTCCGACGATCAGCAGCGACGCGCCCCACCAGCGCAATAAGCCCTGGAGTGAACGCGCGCCGAACAACGCGATCAGCAGGAGAAGAGCCAACGGCAACAGCGGGCTGAAGCGCGAGATCATGTGAATGCGACGAACCGCCTCAAGCGGATTGCTGCCGAGAGGTCCGCCCGTTTCGCCGGGCGGCTGCTCGCCAGGCCCCTGTTCGCCGATGCCGCTAAGCCCGGTTTGATCCGGTATCTTCGCAATTACATCATTCAGAACGCCTTCGCTCTGCTCGACCATCGAATTAAGTATTTCATTGGGCGGCAGGCAAGGCGGAATGGCATTGAGTGGAGCGGCGGTCAACTCTGCAATCTGCTCGCCGGTGCATGGGGGTTGGAGACGCACGATGTAAAGGAAAGCTCCCGCTGCCGCGCCGCTTCTTAAATGCTCCCGCAGTTTCACCAAATCGATGTCGAGGGAAAGAGTCGGGGCATCAGAATTCAGAAACGCAAGGGTTTGATCGATCGCACTCTCCGTCTGGGTCTGCAGCCAAGTGGCCGGGATGAGAATGGAAAGAAGATTCTCCAAGTCGGTCTGCGTGAGGCGGCTGAACACTTCGGGCGGCCCGCCTTGCTGGCTCTCGCTTTCCACTTCCCCGTACTGCGCGAAGCATGGCCGCATCACTTCGAGTTCGGCATCGGTCGGCTCGCGCTCGAAACCGGCAATGGCGCTGAATGATTCCTCGCCCAGCGCCTGCTTGAGACACGCTTCGAGTTCGGGCGTGGCCGACATATTCTCTATGTCCACTCCTACGTGCTTTTCAACGTATGCGAGTTGATACGCCATCTGCTCGGCAATCAGCGCGGGGAAGCGCTCGTAGATGCGCGCTTCGGCCAGTGCGCGCTTGTATGGATTCGGATCAAAAAGCTGCCAGCCCAGGTTGAATAGAATCAGGGTGACAAGCGCGGCGGCGATGAACAGCGCGACCAAGCCAAGCGCGATGAATTTAGTGATCAGATCAAGAAGAGCTGCCAGCCCTCTGAGCAGTGCGCTTCCAATTCTGGGCAGGCGGCCCATAGCTGTCGCCTCGGTCTCGCCCTCTCCAATTGTGATTTCGACTCCCGCAGTCTGCGGCTTCCGTTTTCGCAGCAGCGCAAACACAGCCAGGCCGATGGCGAGAATAACCAGCAGACTGCCGCAAATGGCAAGGTGCGCAGGTTCCGGCCCGCCGGATTGAAGTGGAAGTGATGGCATGTGTCAATACCTTGCAGATATGACCTGCCGGGTTTTGCCAGTTTGAAGCATCGCCGTGTTTTCAGCCAAACCCGACAGGTCTGCAAGCCGATTGAAAGGTATTGTCCTCATTTCAACATCTCATCCGTGATCTCGACTCCGTAATCCCTTAACGCACTCTCGCGGCTCACCTTGCCATCGCGCACGTCGCGGATCAGTTGGGCGCGGTCGCGCTCTTTGGGTTCGCCGTAGCCGCCGCCGCCCGCCGCATCCATGATCACCGTGTCGCCGGGGCGCAGACGGGTGAGGCCGTAGGGGTTGCCTGATTGGCCGTTGACGAGGAACTGCGCTTTGGCTCCCGGCTTCCCCCCGAACAATCCTTCGGGCGGGAGCCGAAAGCGTCCCGACTGGATTCCGAGATTGACCGGCGGCTGAGGCGCGTACTCGTCGTTTGGAACGCGAAACACCTCCCGGCGTCCGAGTGCGCCGCGCTGCTTGCCCGGCCCGCCCGAGTCCGTCAGCAGTTCGCGCCGTTCGACGATGAGCGGCGAGTCGCTTTCCAATATTTCCACCGGCGTGTTGGCCCCATTGGCCGGGAAGATGAAACACCCCTCACCGTCCCGCGCGCCGCCCGCGCCGAGACCGCCGCCACGAATCAGCACCGCATGGAAAGGCTGGCCGTCCTTGCGCCGCCCGTAGAAAACTTGCATCGTCGCCGGTGTGCCGCCGCTCCCGGCCACGACTCGATCCGGCAACGCATGCGCTAAAGCGCGATAGATAATCTCGGTCATGAAGTGGCCGATCTGCATTCGCGCCGCCACCGCCGCCGGGAACCTGCAATTCACGACCGTGCCTTCGGGCGCAGTGAGATGTATCGGCGCGGCACTGCCGTCGTTGTTGGGAATGTCCGGGTCGAAGATGCTCTTGATAGCCATGTGGACGTAGGCGTAGGTGAAGTTGTAAACGACGTTGCCGCCCCAGTCCACTTGCGGCGAAGAGCCGGTTAGATCAACTTTGATGTCGCTCCCCGCGACCTCGACCGCGCATTTGATAACCAAGTCTGCGCGACCTTCCATTTGCTCGATGATGCCCTCGGCCCGATATACGCCGGGCGGCACTTTGCCAATGGACTCACGGATGCTCCGTTCACTCCGAGAAATGATCTCGTCGGCCAGATCGTCCAGCCCGTCGAGATGGCGCTCCTCCAACATCCGGCAGACCTGCTCGGCGCAGACATGGTTGGCGGCGATCTGCGAGCGGATGTCGCCGATGACCTGCTCTGGTGTTCTTACATTCCACCGGATCATGTCCATCACC
>Ga0209342_10004948_pt1 | contig 13712 bp, 16 predicted proteins | sample RifCSP16_2_FD_184023 | JGI IMG/M metagenome (GOLD analysis project Ga0209342, IMG submission 184023) | Soil microbial communities from Rifle, Colorado - Rifle CSP2_sed 16_2 (SPAdes) (version 2) | ecosystem: Environmental > Terrestrial > Deep subsurface > Rock core/Sediment | place: Rifle... | reverse complement strand
CGTTTCGAGATCGGTCATCCAGCCGATGATCGGCCGCCGGTACGGATGCACCTTGAACGCCGCCGCCATCAGGTTCTCGTAGACGAGCTCGCGCGGACGGTCATCGGTGCGGAGCCGCCGCTCTTCCTGCACGACCTTGATCTCCAAAGCGAACTCCTCGGGGCTCACCACGAGGTTCGCCATCCGGTCGGCCTCGAGCTCGATCATCAGCTCGAGGCGCGAGCGCTCGGCCTGCTGGAAGTAGACGGTGTAGTCGTGCCCGGTGAAGGCGTTCTCGCGGCCGCCCGCCGCGGCGACGCGACGCGAGAACTCGCCTGCCGGCATCGCCTTCGTTCCCTTGAACATCATGTGCTCGAGCACGTGGGCAACGCCGGTCGTGCCGCTCGTCTCGTCCATGGCGCCGGCGCGGTACCACACCAGATGCGCGATGGTCGGGGCGCGGCGATCCTCCTTCACGATCACGCGCAGGCCGTTGGCGAGCGTACGGCTGTACAAATCTGCGCCGACCGCGCCGGACCCGAGGAGCGCAGCGAGGCAGACGAGGAGCGGGACGGCGCGGCGCATGCGGTAGAATCGCCGCCAATCTTAGCCGTTCCAGGCGGCGTGACGCTGCCCACTCACCGATTCTCGCGTGCTCGGCTTGCAGACCAAACCCGATCACCCGCCCGGCGCCTCGTGGTTCGACCGCCTCAGGCGCGGGCTCAAGAAGACCGGCTCGCAGCTCGCCGGCCTGTTCGTCGGCGCGCGGGTCGACGAGGCGCTGTTCGAGGCGCTCGAGACGGCGCTCATCTCGGCCGACGCCGGTCTGGACGCCACGCGCGAGCTGCTCGAGCGGCTGCGGGCGCGAGCAAGCCAAGAGCGCATCGACACGCCGCCGGCGCTGAAGGAAGCGCTGGCCGGCGAGCTCGCGCGGCTCCTCGCGCCGCTCGAGCACCCGTTCGCAGTCACGGCGCACAAGCCGTTCGTGATCATGGTCGCGGGCGTCAACGGGGCCGGGAAGACGACCTCGATCGGCAAGCTGGCGAAGTGGCTGCAGGGCGAGGGTCTGTCGGTGCTGCTCGCCGCGGGCGACACGTTCCGCGCCGCGGCGCGCGAGCAGCTCGACGCCTGGGGCGAGCGGAACCGCGTCGCCGTCATCTCCCAGCAGGGCGGCGACCCCGGGGCGGTGATCTTCGACGCCATCCAGGCGGCCCGGGCGCGCGGCATCGACGTCGTCATCGCCGACACCGCCGGCCGGCTGCCGACGCAGCTCCATCTGATGGAGGAGTTGAAGAAGATCAAGCGGGTGATCGCCAAGGCCGAACCGACCGCGCCGCACGCCGTATGGCTCGTGCTCGACGCGAACACCGGCCAGAACGCGCTCGCCCAAGTGAGAGCGTTCGACGATGCCCTCGGTCTGACGGGGCTCGTCCTGACGAAGCTCGACGGCACGGCCAAGGGCGGCGTCGCCGCGGCGATCGCCTGCGCCCGTCCCGTTCCGCTCACGTTCATCGGTGTCGGCGAGGGCATCGACGATCTGCGGCCGTTCTCGGCCTCGGACTTCGCCCGCGCCCTGCTCGACTAGCCTAGTGCCGGCGGTCCAGTTCAACCGCGTCACCAAGCGCTATCCCGACGGCTTCCAGGCGCTGCACGAGGCGAGCTTCGCCGTCGCGGCCGGCGAGTTCGCCTTCCTGACCGGCCATTCCGGCGCTGGGAAGACGACTGCGCTCAGGCTGATTCCCGCGATCGAGCGCGCCACCTCGGGCACCGTCCTCGTCCACGGCCAGAACGTCGCCGCGCTGCGCCCGGCGGCGATCCCGTACCTCCGGCGCAGCCTCGGGCTCCTGTTCCAGGACCAGAAGCTGCTCCACGACCGCAACGTGCTCGAGAACGTGCTCCTGCCGCTGGCGATCTGCGGCGAGCCGCCGCGCGAGGCGGCGCGGCGCGCGCGGGCAGCGCTGGACAAGGTGGGTCTTCGCGAGCGTGAGCGCGCGATGCCGATCACGCTTTCCGGGGGCGAGCAGCAGCGGCTCTGCATCGCGCGGGCGGTGGTGGCGAGGCCGTCGCTGCTCGTCGCCGATGAGCCGACCGCCAACCTCGACAGCGAGGCGGCGGCGGGCGTCATGGAGATCTTCCGCTCGTTCAACCAGGTCGGCGTGACGGTGCTCGTCGCGACGCACGACGCCGCGCTCGTCGAGCGATTCGGGTCCCACGCAGTGCGGCTCGATCACGGGCGGATCGTCACCGGGCCCGGGACCCGCGCGGCGGCATGAGCCCGCCGGGCCGCCCCAAGGGCGAATCCCGAGCGCGCGAGCCGCGAGGGTAGTCCAATGAGGGCTTGGCTCCGCCACCACGCGCAGTGCCTCGGGGCGACGCTCCGCCGGCTGGTCCGTGCGCCGGTCGCCAGCGGGCTCAACGTCCTTGCGATCGGCGTCGCGGCGGCGCTGCCGCTCGGCGGCTGGGTGCTGCTCGGCAACGCGCAGCACCTGGCGGGCGAGGCTCACGTCGACCCGCAGCTGTCGGTGTTCCTCGCGCGCGAGGCGACACGCGCCGACGCCGCGCGCGTCGAGGCGGCGCTGGCGGGCGCGCCCGGGGTGCGCCGTCACCGGTTCGTCCCGAAGGAGGAGGCGCTCGCCGATCTGCAGCGCGCGGAAGGGCTACGGGAGATCCTTGCGACGCTGGGGTCGAACCCGCTCCCGGACGCGCTCGTCGCCGATCTCGCGCCGGGGGAGCCCGACGCGGCCCAGCGGCTCGCGGCCGAGCTGCGGAAGCTGCCGAACGTGGCGATCGTCCAGTTCGACGCGCTGTGGCTGCAGCGGCTCGACGCCGCGCTCCGGCTCGGGGCGATGGCGGTCGGGGTGCTCGCAGCGCTCCTGGGCATCGGCATGGTCGCGGTCACCTTCAACACGATCCGGCAGCAGATCCTCACGCAGCAGGGCGAAATCGAAGTCAGCCGGCTCATCGGCGCGACGGACGCATTCGTCCGCCGACCGTTCCTGTACCAGGGCGCGGTCACTGGGCTTGCGGGGGGGCTCGTCGCCCTGGGGATCGTTGCCGCAGCGCTCTACGCGCTCAATGGCGAGGTCGGCCGGCTGTCGGCGACGTACGCTTCGGACTTCCGGCTCGCCCTGCCGCCGGCCGCCGATCTGGCGGCGCTCCTGGGCTTTGCCAGTGCGTTAGGGTGGGCGGGCGCGTACCTGTCAGTTAGTAGTCACTTTCACAAATCCCTGCGCTAATAGTGGAGACCGAATCGCCCGTGGGGCAGGCTGCGGGCCGCTCTTGGAACCCTTCGGGGCCATTAGCACTCTAAGGTTTCGAGTGCTAAAATTTCGGGAGTCTAAGCCCTATGAAAAACACGCTGGCCTTGAAAAACACGCTTGCCGTGCCCGTTCCTTCGGCCGTCGGCAGCCTCGATCACTACATCCAGGCGGTCAATCGCTTCCCGCTCCTCACTCCTGAGGAGGAGGTGCGGCTCGCCCGCCAGTTCCGTGACGAAGGCGATCTCGATGCCGCGCGGCGGCTGGTCCTGTCGCACTTGCGGGTGGTGGTCGCCATCGGCCGCGGCTACCTTGGTTACGGCCTGCCGCACGCCGACCTGATCCAGGAAGGCAACATCGGCCTGATGAAGGCCGTCAAGCGCTTCGACCCGGAGCGAGGCGTGCGCCTCGTGTCGTTCGCGATCCACTGGATCAAGGCCGAGATGCACGAGTTCGTCCTGCGCAACTGGCGCCTCGTCCGGATCGCCACCACCAAGGCGCAGCGCAAGCTCTTCTTCAACCTGCGCAGCATGAAGCCGGGCCTCGAGCCGCTGACCCAGGACGAGATCAGGCGGGTGGCCAGGGAGCTGAAGGTCAAGCCCGAGGAGGTCGCCGAGATGGAGATGCGGCTCGCCGGGCAGGATCTCGCGCTCGAGCCGGCGGTCGACGACGACGACGACACCTACGCGCCGATCTCTTACCTCGCCGACCCTCAGGACGAGCCGTCCCGGGTCATCGAGGTCGAGCAGACGAGCCGGTTGCGCCGGGAAGGGTTGTCGAAGGCCCTCGCGGGGCTCGACCCGCGGAGCCGCAGGATCATCGAGGCGCGCTGGCTCCGGGAGAAGGATCCCGCCACGCTCCACGACCTCGCGGCCGAGTTCCGGGTCTCTGCGGAGCGCATCCGCCAGATCGAGGCGAAGGCGCTGCAGAAGATGCGCGGCGCCATGGAAGCCCCCGCGAACTAAGGCACCTCCGAAGACCGAGGAACGCCCGGCGCCGCCGGGCGTTTCTGTTTCCCCTCCTTCACGAGGAGGGGTGGCGCGTAGCGCCGGAGCGGTCCGAGCCGCTAGCCCGCCTCGAGCAGCAGCTTGATGTCGTGGACGAGCGCGTCGGCGCCCTGCCCGTGCTTCACGAACAGCCGCAGCCGCCCCTGCGGGTCGTAGACGTAGCTCGCCACGGTGTGGTCCACCGAGTAGTTGTCGGGGCTCGAGCCGGGGACCTTCTGGTAGAAGACCTTGAACTCCTTCGCGGTGCGCGCAGTCGCGTCGGCGTCGCCGTACAGGCCGAGAAAGCTCGGATCGAATGCCGGGACGTACTTCGCGAGGAGCTCGGGCGTGTCGCGCTCGGGATCGACCGACACGAACAGCACCTGCAGCCGCTCGCCGTCCTTGCCCAGCTTCTCCTTCACGAGCTTCAGCTCGGCGAGCGTGGTCGGGCAGGCGTCCGGGCAGCGCGTGAACCCGAAGAACACCACCGTCACCTTGCCCTTGAAATCCGCGAGCGTCCGGGGCCGGCCAGTGTGATCGGTGAGCCGCAGCTCGCGGCCGAAGTCGGCGCCGGTGACGTCGATGCTCCTGAAGGACGGCTGCGCCGGGCCGCAGGCGCCGAGCGCGGTCGCCACAGCCAGTGCCGCCAGGCGTCCCGCTGCGCTAGACCGCAAGGTGGTGGTCGACGAGCAACGCGGCGAAGAGCGCCGCGAGGTAGACGATCGAGTAGCGGAAGGTGCGCCGGGCAAGGGCGTCGCTGTAGTCCACATAGATGCGCACTGCGTAGGCGATGAAGACGCCGTCCAGGACTGCGGCGGCGGCGAGGTAGAGCCACCCGCTCATCCCATATGCGAACGGCATCAGGCTCGCCGCGGCCAGGATCAGCGTGTAGAGCAGCACGTGGAGCTGCGTGAACTCCCGCCCGTGGGTCACCGGCAGCATCGGCAGGCCGGCGCGAGCGTACTCCTCGGCCCGATAGAGGGCGAGCGACCAGAAGTGGGGCGGGGTCCACGCGAAGATGATGAGGAAGAGCAGCAGCGCCTCGGGCGCCAGCTCCCCGGTCACCGCCGCCCAGCCGAGCACCGGCGGCATCGCGCCGGAGGCGCCGCCGATCACGATGTTCTGCGGGGTGAGCGGCTTGAGCACCACGGTGTACACGACCGCGTACCCGACGAACGTGCCGAGCGTGAGCCACATCGTCAGCGGGTTCACCAGATTGTGCAGCAGCCACAGGCCCGCGCCGCCGACGGCGCCCGCGAACACCAGGGTCTGCGCGGAAGTGAGCTCGCCGCGCGGCAGCGGCCGCGCCCGGGTGCGCGCCATGACCGCGTCGATCTTCCGCTCGACCAGGCAGTTGACCGCCGCGGCCGCGCCGGCGACGAGCGCGATCCCGAGGGTGCCCGCCAGCAACGGCGCGAGCGGAACCGGGTCCCCGGCCGGGACCGCGAGAAACATCCCGATCACGGCGCAGAACACGATCAGCGAGACGACGCGCGGCTTGGCGAGCTCCAGGAACTGGCCCAAACGCCGGGTGGTGACGTGCAGCGCGGTGACGCTCATCGGGAAGACCCGGACGATACGAACGCGGATCGAGGCGAACGAACGGGGCATTTTATCACGGCCGTCGGCGCGATCCGGGCTTCAGGGCGCGCGATCGCGGCGGGCGCCGCATCAGCCGATGCTCGAGTATTTCAACAGCCGCTCGAGGTCCTTGATCATCCGCTTCGGATCGGCGTGCTTCGGGAAGCGCAGCATCACGTTGCCGCGTGGATCGAGGAGGTAGACGTGATCCCGCACGTCCGCCGCGGGAAGCCCGGCGACGAGCTCCGGCGCGGCGTGCGCGACGACGGCGCCGTCGTGGAGCGGGGCGATCTGCGGCGCGGGCCGCCCGGCATCGAGGACCAGCCACACGCGCTCGACCCGGTCCATGTTCTTTCCCTGGGCGAGCCGCACCTGCCGCATGAGGAAGAGCTTCTCCTGGCACGGCGGGCCGCACGCCGCATCGTCGACCTGGAGCAGCACCCATTTGCCTTGCAGCTCGGCGAGCGTGAACGGACGTCCGTCGAGGCGCCGGAGCGGGCCGCGCGGCATCGGCCGCGGTTCGACGAGCTCGCCGTAGTTCGTGCGCCCGGCGGGCGGAAAGAAATGGTAGGCGACCAGCGCGGCGGCGAGCGGCAGCGCGCAGACGGCGAAAATCGCCGCCACGATCAGGCGCCCGCGCCGCCGTGCGGCCTCAGGGGCCGCCGCGCGCGGGTCGCTTGAGGTTGAGGACGACATAGAGCACGACGGCGAGGGCGGCGAGCGAGAACCACTGCAGCGCGTAGGCACGATGGCGGTCCGCGCCCGCGTCGGGCCGGTCCCACTCGCGCACGAGCCCGTCGCCGGCGTCGTTCGTCTGCTGGATCACGATCGGCTGGAGCTCGAGCTTCGACCATGCGCGGTAGCGGTCGAGACGGAGGTTCTGCCACACCGGCCCCTCGGCAGTGTCCGCCGCGAGCTCGTAGACACGCCCGGTCGGCACGGTCGCGAGCCCCGCGACGGTCCGCTCGCCCGCGGGCGTCGTAATCTGCGGCAGCTCCGCGCGCGTCCGCCCGGCGGCGATCCAGCCGCGGTTCACGAGGACGTGGACGCTCCCCCCGGTGATCCGGAGCGGCGAGAGCACGTGGAAGCCGGCGCGGCCGCGGTGCACGCGGTTGTCGAGCAGGACGGTGAACCGGTCCGCGTATTCGCCCCGCGCGACGACGCGCCGCAGAGCGTAGTCGTCCGGGTCGATCAGCCGCGCCGGCAGAGCGAGTGGCCGCTCGGCGCCGAGCCGCTCGAGCCTCGCCTGCAGGGCCTCCTTCTCGGCCGCCCGCCGCGTCTGCCAGAGCCCCAGCGACACCGTCAGCGCGCAGAAGGCGATGGTCGCGGCGGTCATCAGAACGCCCGGGCGGAATCGCCAGCCGCTCACCGGCTGACCTTCGATGGCGCCGGCACGGTCGCTCGACTAGACTGGAGACGCTCCCGACCGGCGGCGTCCATGCGGATCCTCGTTCTCGCGATCATCGCCCTGATCCTGATCTCGCTCGGGTCGGCGCTGTTTTTCCTGGTTCGCGACAAAGGCCAGTCGACCCGCACGGTGAAGGCGCTCGCGGTGCGCGTCGCGCTCTCGATCGCCCTGTTCCTGCTGCTAATGATCGGGTACAAGCTCGGATTCATCCCGGGGCGGCTGACCTGAAAAAAAAGGCGCCGCACATTGTGCGGCGCTCCCCAATGCACCCCTCGCGGGGTGCCCTCCTCCTCGTTGTTCTCGTTCTCCCCTCCGCGCTTCTCCCCCCGTTACCCGTCGCCTCCCCGTCAAAGCCAGTACACCAGGACGAACAGCAGCAGCCATACGACGTCGACGAAGTGCCAGTACCACGACACTGCCTCGAAGGCGAAATGATGGTCGGGCCGGAAGTGGCCGGCGATGCAGCGGGCGAGGATCACCGTCAGCATGATCACGCCGACCGTCACGTGGAAGCCGTGGAACCCCGTCAGCATGAAGAACGTCGTGCCGTAGATCCCGGTCGTCAGCTTCAGGTTGAGCTCGGAGTAGGCGTGGATGTACTCGTAGGCCTGGAAGCCGAGGAAGGTCGCCCCGAGGGCGATCGTGGCGATGAGCCCCAGGATGAGCTGGGGCCGGTTGTTCATCTTCAGCGCCCAGTGCGCCCACGTCACCGTCACGCCGGAGGAGAGCAGGAGCAGCGTATTGAGCGCCGGGATGCCCCACGCGCCCATCGGCGTGAACGGCTCGGCGAACGCCGGCCCGGCGGTCGGCCACTGCGCCGAGAAGTCCGGCCACAGCAGCTTGTGCTCGAGGTCGCCGAGCCAGGGGACGGCGAGCGAGCGAGCGTAGAACAGCGCGCCGAAGAACGCGGCGAAGAACATCACCTCCGAGAAGATGAACCAGCTCATCCCCCAGCGGAACGACACGTCGACCTGCTGGTTGTAGCTGCCGCCTTCGGATTCGTGGATGACCTTCCCGAACCAGCCGAACATCATGTAGACGAGGACCAGGAACCCCGCAAGCGACACGTAAGCGCCCCAGGGCGCGCCATTGAACCAGATCGTGGCCCCGGTCGCCAGCAGGAACAGCGCGATCGAGCCCACGACCGGCCAGCCCGAGGGCTGCGGCACGTAGTAGTGATCGGTCTTCGCTAGCGCCATCTCCGCTCCCCAAAACGCGTTGTCTATCCTGCCGCCCGGCTGATCACGAGCTTCACGATCAGCACTAGCGTCCCGATGAACAGCGCCGCGCCGATCAGCCCGGCGACGATGACCTGCGCCGGCGTCAGCCGCACCGCGTCGGACTCGTGCTCCGCGCGCCGGCGAATCCCGAGGAACGACCAGAACACGGCCTTTGCGACGGCCAGCGGGCCGGCCCGCTTCGGCGCCTCGCCCACGCTTGAGCTCTCCATCGTTCCGGTCAGCTCCGCTTCCCGGCCGGGCGGCCCAGATCTGCCCTGCCCCCGCGTCCCGCCACCTCGAAGAAGGTGTACGAGAGCGTGATCGTGTGGAGGTCCTGCGGCAGTCCGGGATCGACGACGAACACGACCGGCAGCCGCCGCACCTCGCCCGGGGCGAGCGTCTGCTGCTGGAAGCAGAAGCACTCCATCTTCTTGAAGTGCTGCGCCGCCGCCCGCGGGCCGTAGCTCGGCACCGCCTGGCCGGTGATCGGGCGGTCGAGCGGGTTCCGCACCTCGTAGGTGACGGTCGTGAGCGCGCCGGGATGAATCTGGACGCTGCGTTGCACCGGCTTGAAGGTCCAGGCGAGGCCGTGGGTGTTGGAGTCGAACTCGATCGTCACCGTTCGCGCCGTGTCGATCTGGGTGTTTGCCGGCAGCGCGTCGGGCTTGAACACGTTGCGGATGCCCGTGACCTCGCAGATCTTCTCGTAGAAGGGCACGAGCGCGAAGCCGAAGCCGAACATTCCGCACGCGATCACCAGGAGCTTCGCGAACAGGCGCCGGTTGGCCCGCACGGTCACGGCGTCCATCATCGGAGCCACCAGTACTTCAGCATGATCCCGAAGAAGAACACCGCGACGATCGACGCCAGCACCAGCGCCGTCTTGGCATTGCTGGAAAGCGCCATCGCCGGGCGTGTCCCCTGCATCACCGCACCGTCGGCGGCGTCTCGAAGCTGTGGTACGGCGGCGGCGACGGGAGGTGCGTCCACTCCAGCGTGTCGGCGCCTTCCCACGGGTTGCCCGGCGCCTTCGCGCCTTGCGCGAGCACCGTGCACTTCAGCACGACCCAGAAGAAGATGAGCTGCGAGAGGCCGAAGCCAAACGCGCCGATCGAGGCGACCATGTTGTAGTCGGCGAACTGCAGCGAGTAGTCCGCGATGCGCCGCGGCATGCCGGCGAGGCCCAGGAAGTGCATCGGAAAGAACGTGATGTTGAAGAAGATCATGCTCAACCAGAAGTGCCACTTCCCGAGCGTCTCGTCATACATCCGTCCGGTCCACTTCGGCAGCCAGAAGTAGACCCCGCCGAAGATCGCGAAGAGCGATCCCGCCACGAGCACGTAGTGGAAGTGCGCCACCACGTAGTACGTGTCCTGCAGCTGGATGTCGACCGGCTGGATCGCGAGGATGAGGCCGGTGAAGCCGCCCATCGTGAACACGAAGATGAACCCGCACGCCCACAGCATCGGCGTCTCGAACGTCATCGAGCCCTGCCACATCGTGGCGAGCCAGTTGAAGACCTTCACGCCGGTCGGCACCGCGATCAGTATGGTCGCGTACATGAAGAACAGGATCCCCGCCGCCGGCATCCCGACGGTGAACATGTGGTGCGCCCAGACCATGAACGACAGGATCGCGATCGACGCCGTCGCGTACACCATCGACGAGTAGCCGAACAGGGGCTTGCGCGCGAACGCCGGGATGATCGCGGAGATGATCCCGAACCCCGGCAGGATCATGATGTAGACCTCCGGGTGGCCGAAGAACCAGAAGATGTGCTGGAACATCACCGGGTCGCCACCGCCGGCCGCGTTGAAGAACGAGGTGCCGAAGTGGCGGTCGGTCAGCGTCATGGTGACCGCGCCCGCGAGCACCGGCATCACCGCGATCAGCAGGTACGCCGTGATCAGCCAGGTCCACGGGAACAGCGGCATCTTCATCAGCGTCATTCCCGGCGCCCGCATGTTGAGGATGGTGGTGATGATGTTGATCGACCCCAGGATGGAGGAGGCGCCCATGATGTGGAGCGCGAAGATCGCGAGGTCCATCCCCGGGCCCATCTGCACCGTGAGCGGCGCGTAGAGCGTCCAGCCGGCGCCGGTCGCGCCGCCGGGCACGAAGAACGAGATGATGAGCAGCGACGCGGCAAACGGCAGGAGCCAGAAGCTCCAGTTGTTCAGCCGGCCGAACGCCATGTCCGGCGCGCCGATCATCATCGGCACCTGCCAGTTCGCGAAGCCCACGAACGCCGGCATGATCGCGCCGAACACCATGATGAGGCCGTGCATCGTGGTGAGCTGGTTGAAGAACTCGGGGTTCCACACCTGCAGCCCCGGCATGAAGAGCTCGGCGCGGATGCCCATCGCGAGGATCCCGCCGACGAGGAACATGGTGCCGCTGAACCAGAGGTACAGCGTGCCGATGTCCTTGTGGTTGGTGGTGGTGATCCACCGCATGATCCCGCCCTGATAGTGGGCGTGGTCGTCGTGGTGGCCGTGGCGGTCGGTGACTGCGCTCATTCTCGTGCTCCTGATCCCGGAATCCTTGGCTCGCTTAGCGTGCGGCCTTGACGTCGGCGGGCTGGACGACGCCGTCCTTCGCCTTGTTGCCCCAGGTGTTCCGCGTGTACGTGATCGCCGCCGCGATGTCGGTGTCCGAGAGGGTCGCCTGCGGCGGCATCTCGGAGGTCTTCGTGAACGTGCCCTTGCGCCCGTGCAGGACGAGCTTGATCTGCTCGTCCTTCGACCCGAGCACGACCTTCGACCCGACGAGCGACGGGAACGCGTTCGGTATCCCGGCACCGCTCGCCTGATGGCAGGCGATGCAGGTGTCGCGGTAGGCCTTCTCCCCCCGGGCCATCAGCTCGGCGAGGGTCCATTGCTTCGCCGCATCCTCCGTGGCAGAGGCCAGCTTCTTCTTCTGGCCGGCGACCCAGGCGGCGTACTTCTCGGGCGACACGACCTCGACCACGATCGGCATGAAGCCGTGGTCCTTGCCGCAGAGCTCGGCGCACTGGCCGCGGTAGATCCCTTCCTTCTCGGCCTTGAACCACGCGTCGCGGACGAACCCGGGGATCGCGTCCTGCTTGACGCCGAACGCCGGCACCCACCAGGCGTGGATCACGTCGCCGGCCGTCAACAGGATCCGGATCCGCTTGCCGACCGGAACGACCAGGTTCTGGTCGACCTCGAGCAGGTAGTGCTCGCCTTTCGGCTGGCGGCCGTAGACCTGGTCCGCAGGCGTCGCGAGGTTCGAGAGCAGGCTGAGCCCCTCGCCCTCGCCCTTGAGGTAGTCATAGCCCCACTTCCACTGATACCCGGTCGCCTTGATGGTGATGTCCGGGTTCGAGCTGTCCTTGAGCGCGAGGACCGTCTTGGTCGCCGGCCAGGCCATGCCGATCAGGATGAAGAACGGGACGATCGTCCAGACGATCTCGACCGTGGTGTTCTCGTGAAACTGCACCGCCTTGTGGCCGACCGACTTGCGGTGCGCGTAGATCGAATAGAACATCACCGAGAACACGCCGACGAAGATCACCGCGCAGATCCCGAGCATCAGCAGGTGCAGGTCGTAGATCTCGCGCGCGATCGGCGTCACGGGCGGCGGCAGGTTGTGCTGGGCCGCAGCCAGTCCGGAATGGAACGCCACGGCGGCGGACGCCGCCGCGGTGACCAGTCTCGACATCGCTCTCATCAGCTCCCCGTTTCTCGTTCTTGGGCCCGAATGCCTGCCAAGTTCCCGCTCACTCCGCCGCGGCGAGCCGTCCGCGCAGCGTCGTCGCGAGCGCTTCGCGACCGGACGCGTCGAGGTGGCGCCCGATCTCCAATTCTCTCCCGTGCGACCGCAACGCGAGACGCACGTCCCGCCGCGCATCGCTCACGACCAGCCGCGCCCAGTGCGGGTTGAAGCGGTGCGCCTCGATCCGGTCGCCGTCGCGGATCTCGACGACGAGCGCGCCGTCCGCGAGCGCGATGCGCTCGTAGTCGGTCGCGTGCCGCCCGTTGACGTAGAACGCCGCCGCCAGCGCCGCGACCTCGAGCCCGACGAACGGCAGGATCGGCCACGCGCCGTAGAGCGCGAACGCGACCCCGATCGCGAAGGACACGCCGGCGACGAGCGCGAGCAACCCCCCGAGCGCCCGGGGCGAGATCGAGCAATTGCGCTTCACCGTCAGGTTGAAGTCGGACCGCGCGCCGGTCGTCTCAACGTCAAAGCGCGCGTTATCCATGCTCAATGGAATCCTGGCTCGTCGCTGGCTTGGGGGGATGCGCGGGGCGCGGTGCCCTTTGCTCCCGAAACCCGCGCGGGCGTGGAAGCACCGCGTCAAGGCGCGTTAAGGTAGCACACGGCGGCCCGGCGCAGCAAGCCGGCGCCGCGCGTAACGGCACGAGATCAATCGGATTTTAGTATTTTCCCGGGGAGACCAAAGCGGATGATCGTGCGCCCGTCGGCGGTCGTACGCGGCGCGGTCTTCCAGGCGTGCCCGTAGACGATCTCGAAGCTCGCCGGCACGCGACCGTCGCGCGCGAGCGCCCCGTAGGCGGCGATCATCCGCGCCCACGCATGCCGCCCGGTCAGACCGCGCCGCCGCGCGGCATGGGCATTGCGTCGCCCCGTGGAACGCAGCTCATCGAGCAGCGCTTCGGCGCTGGCGTAGGTGCCGGTCAGCATCTCCATGTCCATGACCGGATCGGCGAAGCCCGTGGCGACCAGCGCGTCGCCAAGATCGTGCATGTCGACAAACGGGTGCACGTGCGGGGCAGCCGGGTCCGCGGCGGCGAATGCGGTGCGCAGCTCCTTCAGGGTGTCCGGGCCGTACGAGGAGAACATCAGCAGCCCGCCGATCTCCAGCACCCGGTGCCATTCGCGGAGGGTCGCGGCCGGGTCGGCGGACCAGGCAAGCGCCAGGTTCGACCAGACCAGCCCGCAGGACCCGGTGCGGATCGGCAGCGCGCTCGGGTCGGCGCACGCGAAGTGCTCGCGCCCGGAACCCACGAGCGAGCGCATGCGGGCCGCGAGCGATTGCGCGCTGCGTGCGCGGCGAACGGGTGTGAACGCCGAATCGACGCGGAGCACCCGTGCCTTCGGATAACGGTCGCGCAGCGCGCTCGGCCGCGGGGTCGCGCCGGAGCCCACGTCGGCAATCCAGCACGGGTCGAGCCGGACGTACTCGAGCCGCGCCGCCATCCGCCGCTCGACCTCGCCGGCAACGGCATCCTCGGCGGGCGCCCGGCCGGCGCGCGCGAACCAGCGGCGCGCCGCTCTCGGGTCGAGGATGCCG
>Ga0209342_10004947_pt1 | contig 13713 bp, 13 predicted proteins | sample RifCSP16_2_FD_184023 | JGI IMG/M metagenome (GOLD analysis project Ga0209342, IMG submission 184023) | Soil microbial communities from Rifle, Colorado - Rifle CSP2_sed 16_2 (SPAdes) (version 2) | ecosystem: Environmental > Terrestrial > Deep subsurface > Rock core/Sediment | place: Rifle... | reverse complement strand
TTGCCGCCGCGGCCGCGATCTTTCTCGGGTCCCTCTCCCCGCGCTGGAAGAGGTCCCGCGCCAAGAAAAGCCCGCGGGAGAGGCATCGCGCAGATTTGCGGTCCTCCCCCTCGAGGTACTTGTTCCGGGAGCTCATGGCCAGGCCGTCCGCCTCCCGGACGATCGGGGCCGCGACGATCTCGATGTCGAAGTCGAGGTCCCGGCCCATTCTCCGGATGACGGCCAGCTGCTGGTAGTCCTTCTCCCCGAAAACCGCCACGTGAGGCTTCCCGACGTGGAAGAGCTTCGCCACCACGGTTGCGATCCCCCGGAAATGGCCGGGTCGCGAATCGTCGCACAACCCGCGCGAGACCTCCCCCACCTCGACGATCGTCTGGTACCCCTCCGGGTAAACATCCCCGACGCCGGGCATATACACCGCCGCCGTCCCCGCTTGTTTGAGCATCGCGAGATCGCGCTCCTCGTCCCGCGGGTACCTCTCGTAATCCTCCCCGGGGCCGAACTGGGTCGGGTTGACGAAGATGGTCGCGCCCACCGCGTCACACCCGTGTTCCCGGGCGATCCGCACGAGGCTTAGGTGCCCCTCGTGCAGGTACCCCATCGTGGGGACGAGCCCGATCCGTTTGCCCGCCGCGCGCTGCGAATCGGCCCACGCCTGCATCTCCCCGGGGCGGCGGAAGATCTCCATCAGAACGAGTGCTCCTTCCCCGGGAATTTCCCCCGCCGCACCTCGTCGGCGTACGCCCGGACGGCGTCCTGCACCGGTTTCTTGAGCTCCCCGAACCGCTTCACGAACTTCGGCCGGAACTCGTCGAAGAGGCCCAGGAGGTCCTGCATCACCAGGACCTGTCCGTCGCAGCGGGGGCCGGCGCCGATGCCGATCGTGGGGATGGCAAGCTCCTCCGTGATCTCCCCCGCGAGATCGGCGGGGATCCCCTCGAGGACCACCGAGAAGGCCCCGGCCTCCTGCACGGCCCGCGCGTCGTCCCGCAGCCGTTGCCGCTGTGCCTCCTCCTTCCCTTGCACCCGGTACCCCCCCATCCGGTGGACCGACTGGGGGGTGAGCCCCACGTGCCCCATCACCGGGATGTCGCACCGGGATATCGCCCCGATGGTGCTCTCCACGCTGCGCCCTCCCTCGAGCTTTACGGCTTCCGCCCCCGCCTGCAGGAGCCGGCCCGCGTTGCGGATCGCCTCTTCCGGACCCGCCTGGAAGGAGAGGAACGGCATGTCCGCGATCAAAAACGCCCGCCTCGTCCCGCGCGCCGCCGCGCCGGTGTGCCGCACCATGTCCTCCATCGTCACCCCGAGGGTGTTCGGGAGGCCGAGCACCACCTGCCCGAGCGAGTCGCCAACGAGGATCGCGTCGACGCCGACATCGTCGAAGATCCGTGCGAACAGAACGTCGTAGGCGGTGATCATCACGATCCTCTCGCCCTTTTTCTTCCACCGGGCGAAATCGAGGATGGTAACTTTTCCCTCGCTTTTTTCCACCGTTTCTCCCGATCCCCGAAAAGAAAAAAGCCCTCCGGAACCGTTTCCGGAAGGCTGCCGCAAGCGACTCGGCCTGCGGGGGCACCCATGGAACGTAACCCCCGCGCTTCCTTACGATCCCGTCTTGGTCCGGTCCTACCTGGATCCCAGCGGTATGTAGTGTTGCGTCCCCCGTTTTACGCTCTTGACTTCCCGTACGAGTTGTTCAAGGTCGCGGGGACTTTCCACAAAATCGATCTCGCTCGTGTTCACCACAAGGAGCGGAGTCTCGTTATAGTGGAAGAAATACTCGTTATAAGCATCGCTTAGCAACCTGAGGTAGTCAAGGGAAATGTTCCGCTCGTACTCCACGCCGCGCTTCCGGACCCGCGCCAGGAGCACCTCCGGGCGGGCCTGCAGGTAGATCACCAGGTCCGGCCGGGGAACCGTCGGGACGAGCAGTTTGTAGACCATCTCGTAGAGGGAGATCTCGTCCTCCTCCAGGTTCAGGTAGGCGAAGATCTTGTCCTTGGCCAGCACGTAGTCGGAGACGACCCCCTTCTCGAACAGGTCCCCCTGGGCGAGATCCCTTTGCTGGCGGTATCGTGACAGGAGGAAGTAGAGCTGCGTCTGGAAGGCGTACTTGCGGCGGTCATCGTAAAAACGCTCGAGAAACGGGTTGTTGGCGATCTCTTCCTGGATGAGGCGGGCGCCGAATTTCTGGGCCAGGATCTTGGCGAGGGAGGTCTTCCCCACGCCGATCGCCCCTTCGATTCCGATATACCGGGGTGCTTTCTGGGAGGTCATGTCCGGTAGATTTTAGTCGCCGGCGGACGGAAATGTCCACTACATTTCCTTCCCCAACGCCGGGGAAGCGACCCGGGACCTTCGGCGGCACGTGCGAACGGTCGCTTTAGCCTGAATTTCCTTCGGACGAGACCATCCGGGCAAGCAGGAGATACTTTGCCGGAGGGACTGTCTCGGCTCGCGCGGACGGGTCGATCCCGGCCCGGGACAAAAGGTCGCACCACGCCTCCGTTCCCCCGGCAAGAAAAGGCACGGGTGCGTTTTTCAGCTTTTTCCGCCTTCTGGCGAACGCGGCGCGCACGACCGTCTGGAGGGTCCGGACGAGGGAATCCGGGATGCCGTGCCGGAACCGGATCGAGACGACGGTCGAATCGACCTCGGGGACGGGGGTGAAGCAGGTTCTCCGGACGGAAAATTCCGGGCGGGCTTCGGCCAGGACCGTGAGGTACACCGACAGGGTGCCGTACTCCTTCCCCCCGGGGATTGCGCAGAGCCGCTCCACCACTTCTTTCTGGAGCATCAGCACCGCCCCGGGGAAGACCTCCCGAAGGTCCATCAGCCGCAAAACGATCGGCGAGGAGAGGGAGTACGGCAGGTTTCCGACGACGGTCCCACCCCCGGGGAAGCGCCTCCTCCACTCCTCCTCCGGTACGGAAAGAACATCCGCCTCGACCACCTCGACGGCTGACCCGGTGAACCGATCCCGCAGGTAGGCCGCCAGCCGTCGGTCCAGCTCCACTGCCACCGTCTCGCCCCCTCCGGCGGCCAACAGGGACGTCAGGGCGCCGAGCCCCGCCCCGATCTCGAGAAACGGAGGACCCATCTTCCGGGCCGCGGCCACGATCTTGCGGGCGATGTTTTTGTCGTGAAGGAAGGTCTGGCCGCGCCTCCTGCCGGGGGAAAGGCCCAGTTCCGCCAGGAGGCGGCGGGGATGGTCAGCGGGGGAATCGGGAGGCGGCATACGCGTTCAGGTCGGGCCCGGATGCCCGGCCGGCCGACAGGCGGCGCTCCCCCAGAAGCGCCACCATCGCCGCGTTGTCCGTGCACAGTGCCTTCGAGGGGAGGTGTACCTCGATTCCTGCAATGCTCCCCTCCTCCTCGACACGCCTGCGCAGACGGGAGTTGGCGGACACCCCCCCGGCCAGCACGGCGCGTAAGACCCCCTCGCGCCTCGCCGTTCCCAGGGTCTTCCCGACCAGCACGTCGACGACCGCCTCCTGGAACGAGGCGGCGATGTCCTCGATTCGCACGCCCCTCCCTTCCGCGGAAGAGAGAAAGACCCGAAGGGATGTCTTCAGCCCCGAAAAGGAGAAGTCGGCCGAGCCGGGGGCGAGCCACGCCCGGGGGAAGGCGAACCGGCCGGGATCGCCCTCTTGCGCGACCCGGTCGATGACCGCCCCTCCGGGGTAGCCGAGTCCCAGAAGTTTTGCCGCCTTGTCGAAGGCCTCCCCCGCCGCGTCGTCGAGGGTCCCGCCCAGGAAAAAGACCTCCTCCCACCCCGACACCCGGAACAGGGAGGTGTGCCCGCCGGAGACGAGAAGGGCGACGAAGGGGAACGGTACCTCCTGTTCGAGGAAGATGGAGAAGATGTGGGCCTCGAGGTGGTCGGCCCCGTAGAGGGGCTTCCCCCACGCGTACGCCAGCGACTTGGCGAAGCACAATCCCACCAGGAGAGAACCGATGAGGCCGGGGCCCGCCGTCACCGCGATGCCGTCGATCTTCTCCCGCCCCGACCCCGCCTCTGCCAGGGCCCGCTCGACCACGGGAACGACCGAGCGGATATGCTCCCGGGAGGCGAGTTCGGGAACGACCCCGCCGTACAGGCTGTGGACGGGTACCTGGGAGGAGACGATGTTGGCGAGAAGACCTGCCGAGGAGTCGTACACCGCGGCTGCGGTGTCGTCGCACGAACTCTCGATGCCAAGGACGCGCATTTCTTCAACCTACCACAAGGGCGCCCCGAAACGGGGACTCCTCCGGCGGGCAGTCGCCTGCGGCACCCGGGGCCCCTGGCTCGCGGGGGGGTCCCCTCGGCTACGCGAGCGACCTTGCGCCCGCTCGCTGCCGGTTCCGCTCGACGCAAGTCCTTCCTCGCTCCACAGGCCGCCTCGTCGACCCCCCCGCATCGCCCCGGGTTCCCCGGGCGTTGGTTTCCTCGTATCCGGATGCCGGCGGAGCAGCCGAAGGACGGGGGGTCCGAGCGGAGCTTTCCGGGAGGAAGGTCAAGCGCAGACTCGCGGGTTCATCGCGAGTCGAGCGACGAAGCGAGAACCCCCCTCCGAGGATGCGGAAGCCGGCCATGGCGCCGTGTAACGGTGCGCGCAGATGTGGCGCCCGCCGCAGAAGGGAAAGGAACGTCCCTGTGCCGGCCTCCAGGGGCCCGTTCCGGAAGAGGTCGTGCACCGAGAGGGTCGATGCGCCGCATCCGGCGAGGCGCCAGACCGAGGCGTACCCACAGCGGTACGGTGAGGGATGGCAACGAAGCCGGTGCGGATGCAACGGCCCTCGAATGCCGGGATCTGACGGAATGTGCCTCTGGAGGCCGGCTAGAGGATGTTGGCGGCCAGTTCCGCGAGGGGCGAGCGTTCCCCCTTCATCAGCAGGACGTGGCCCGCGATCGACTCCCCCTTGAACTTCTCGACGATGCAGGAGAGCCCGTTGCTGGCCGAGTCGACGAAGGGGTTGTCGATCTGGTACGGGTCGCCGGTGAGAACGACCTTGCTGTTCTCCCCCGCCCGCGTGAGGATCGTCTTGACCTCGTGAGGGGACAGGTTCTGGGCCTCGTCGATGATGATGTACTGGTTCGGGATCGACCGCCCCCGGATGTACGTCAGCGGCTCGATCTCCAGGATCCCCAGGTTGATCAGCTCCTGGTAGCCGCGCATTCCCTGGCGCTTCCGCCGGCTGTACCCGAAGAGGTATTCGACGTTGTCGAAGATCGGCTGCATCCACGGCTTGAGTTTTTCCTCGACGTCTCCGGGGAGAAAGCCGATATCCTTCCCCATCGGGAACACCGGGCGGGACACGAGCAGCCTCTGGTACACTTCCTCGTCGGACGTCTTTCGCAGGCCGGCGGCGATGGCCAGGAGCGTCTTCCCCGTCCCCGCCTTCCCGGCCAGCGTCACGAGCTTGACCGAATCGTCGAGCAGGATGTCGAGGGCGAAGTGCTGCTCCTTGTTGCGCGGACGGACCCCCCAGACGTCTTCCTTGAACGATGGGAGGACGCGGACCTTCCTCCGCGCGGGGTCGTACCGCGCGAGGGCGGAGTGGGAGGAGGAGTTGCGCAGCACAAGGTATTCGTTGGGCTTAAGCCCTTCCGCGCCGGGCGGGGCGGCGCTCTCCCCCGCGGCGTAGAACGCGTCGATCCACGCCTTGTCGACCGGGACCTCGCGGTAGCCCTGGTAGAGCTCCTCGATGTCCACGCGGTCGCTCTCGTAATCCTCCGCCCGCAGGCCGAGGGAGTCCGCCTTGATCCGCAGGTTGGTGTCCTTGGACACGACCACCACGGGGATGTTCTTGTCCCGCACCTTTTCGCCGAGCGCCACGGCGAGAATCTGGTTGTCCTCCCGGTTCCCGTGGAGCTCGGCCGGCAGAAGACGCGCCCCGTCGCCGTCGAACGCCACGCGGAGCACACCGCCCGTTTCGATCGGGACCCCCTCCGCCAGGCTCCCCTCCTCCCGCATCCGGTCGATGTACTTCGACACCGTCCGGGCGTTGCGCCCGAGCATGTTCAGGTCCTTCTTGAACCGGTCGAGTTCCTCGATGACGGTGATGGGTATGATGATGCGGTTGTCTCGGAATTTGAAAAGGGCGGAAGGATCGTGCAGCAGGACGTTGGTGTCCAGCACGAAGTTTTTGGTCATCCATCCTCCGGGGTTCTCGCCGGTCCGATCATTTGAGTTCGGCGAGCTTCTGGCGCGCCCTCTCGGCCGCCGGGGACTTCGGGTACTTGGACAGGAGCAACTCGTAGAGGATACGGGCATTTTTCCTGTCGTTCAGCGCCTGGAAGGAGAGCCCCTGCTTGAGCATCGCGTCGGGAGCCTTCTCCCCCCCGGGGTACTTGTCGACCACATCCTGAAACGAGAGGATGGCGCTCTCGTAGTCCTTCTCGGAGTAGAAGGTCTCCCCCTTCCAGTAAAAGACGTTCTGCATGAGACGGTGGTCGGGGTATTTCGCGGCAAAGGAGTTCAGGACCTCCCGCCCCTTCTTGGTATCCCCTCCCTTGATGAGGCCCAGCCCGTAATCGTACATCTCCTCGGGGGACTTCAGGTCCGCCAGCGGCACCTGCGGATCGGCGCCGGGCGGCTTCCCCGCCGCGCCCCTTCCCGCCTTCTCCTCGAGCGCGGCGACCCGTTTCTCGACCTCCGCGAGCCTGGCGACCTTCGCCTGCATTTCCTGGACCTTCTGCCCCAGCTCGGCGGAGGTTCCGTTGAGGCGGCTCATCTCCTTCTGCATCTCCCCCTTCGTCTCGTCCGCACGGGTGGTGACGGCGAGAAGGTCCGATTTGATCCGGTTGTTGTCCGACGCAAGATCCGCCAGGGTCGTCTGGAGGGAGGTCATATCGGTCCGGCCGGCCCCGGCGGCCGACGGGGGGCCGGGGGCCGGCGACCTCCGGCCAGCGGCGACCTCCCTTTTCAGGGACTCCATGTCCTCCTGGAGGCGGACGAATGCGCCGGTGTCGGCCACGGCGCAACCGCCCGCGGCCGCTCCCAGGAGGACAAGGCACAACCAAGAGGCAAGGCGCCTTCCCTTCATCGGCTTCCTACCTCAGGACGAAGTGGGCCCGGCGGTTCTTCGCCCACGCGGCTTCGGTATGCCCCGGGTCGATCGGCTTCTCCTCGCCGAAGCTGACCGTGGAGAGCCCGCCGGACTTGACGCCGAGGGAGACGAGATAGCTCTTGGCGCTCTCGGCGCGTCGCTCGCCCAGCGCCATGTTGTACTCGGAGGTTCCGCGCTCGTCGCAATGCCCCTCGATGATCATCGCCGCTCCCGGATTCTTTTTCAGAAAGTCGGCCACCTTCTGGAGGACGGGTTTGGCATCCTCCCGGATGAACGACTTGTCGTAGTCGAAATGGATGTCGGGGAACGGGGACGGTTTCTCCTGGGTCGCCGCCACGCCGGCCGCCGCCTCGGCCATCGCCGTCTGCGGTCCGGGTTTCAAGGGTTCAGAGACGATCTGCTCCGGCTTCTCCACGGGGGCAGGAGCCGATATTCCCGCTCCCGGAGCGGTATCGGTCGACTTCACCAGTTCCTTCTTCGCGCATCCTCCGGCGAGCAGCAGAACGATCGACAACGCCGCGAGAACCCACTTCCCTCCCGCCAATCCTTTCATTTCTTCCTCCCTGTCAGGCAAAGTATGTTTCCAACCCGTCCTGCCGAACACCGCCGGAAGCGGTCACTGCCGGGGAGACCACGCGGGAGATCCCGCGGCGGACAGTCCCCGGAACAGTCCTCGATGCCACTGCCCGTCCCCGGAGGCGATTTTCAGTTCAGAATAGCCATTTTTTCGGAAGGTGTAAACCAGGTACCTGCCGTCCGGCGAGAAGGACGGATCGATGCAGTCGCCGTTTTCCGAGACCACCAGGCGCTGGTCCGAACCGTCGGGGCGGACCGTGTAGATCGAGTACCTGCCCCCGGAAAGGGAGGTGAATGCGATCCGGTCGCCTGCAGGGGACCAGGAGGGCGAGGTGGAGTAGTGCCCCGCCAGGGATACGCGCCTCTCGTTCGAGGAGCCGAAATCCTTGACGTAGACCTGGGGCGAGCCGGTCCTGTCGGACACGAAGGCGACGCTCTTCCCGTCGGGAGAAACCGAGGGGGAGACCTCGATCCCCCATCCGCCGACGACCTTCTGGAGGCCCGAGCCGTTGAGCATCACCCGGTAGATGTCGGAGTTCCCCTCGACGCTTAAAGTAGCGTACAGGGCGTCGCCCGAGGGGGAAAACGATCCGGGGGACTTCGAGTTCCCGTGCCGCGCGACGAGCCGGTTTGCCCCGGTACCAAGGTTTTGCACGTAGATCTGGGGAACCCCGGTCCGGTAGGAGGTGTAGGCGAGTATCTCCCCGTCCGGCGACCAGCGGGGGAACAGGTTGAAGCTCCTGTTGTCGGTCACCTGCCGGAGTTCCCTGCCGTCGAGCCCGATGACGTAGATCTCCTTCCCCCTCCCCTTTTCCGGACGCGCGGAGAAGGCGATCTCGGTATCGAATATCCCCCGGACGCCCGTGAAGGCGTAGAGCACTTCGTTGGCGAACTTGTGCGCCATCTTCCGGAACCTCCGGACGGGGCCGGTGTATTTCTTCCCTGCCATCAGGTTCCCGAGGGTGGCGTCATAGAGGCGCATCTCCAGCGTCATCGTATCCCCCCGGACCTCCACCTTTCCGATCACCACGGCCTCGGCTCCGATCATCTTCCAGTCGGGGAAGGAGATCTGCCTCCCCGCGAAATGCTCCGGCGCGATCCGCTCGAGATAGGCCTGCCTCGCGATGACGTCGAAAAGCGAAGTCATGGCGAGGTCCCCCGCGATCGTCTCGGGGAGATCCCGGGCGAGGGAGGCGTCCCCGGCCGTCACGACGAAGTCCGGGAGCGCTACCGGCATGCGCTTCCCGCCGGGCGCATTGATGTCGATGTACAGGACGGCCCCGGAAACGGAAGGGAGAAGGAGAAGCAGAAGGGAAAGAATCAGCGCCCCGGCGTATCGGATCACGAGCCCCCCCCGGCCCCGTAGAAACGGAAACCGATCTCGTAATGGTCCTCCGCCCCGCGCAGCTGCTCGGGGGGAACGGGAAGCGGGCTCGCCTTTTTGATGGCCCGCAGCACCGAATCGTCGAAGTAGGAGTTGCCGGAGGTCTTCTCCATCCGCACCTGCGACACCTGGCCGGTCATCTCGATCACGATCCGAAGCTGCACCATGAGGTTTTCCTTCTCTCCCATCGCAAGCCCGGGAACGGTCCAGTTCGACCGGATCTTCTCGTCGAGCTGCCGGAAATAGGCAAGGTGCTCGGGCGGCACCCGGGCATCCCCGGCAGCACCGGCCAGCCCGGCCGGGGGGACCGGGGAAGCGCTCCGGGGCGCGGGGCGGACGGCGGACAAGTCGATCCGGTGCGCGACGCGCTCCCCGATCTGGCGGACCGCCGAACGGGCTTCCTTCTCCCGCCGGATCGTCCCCACCGCCTCCCGGACGGACTCCGCGGATCCTTTCTTCTCCCGCATCCTCTTGATGTGTTCGGCGAGGCTCTCGGTGTCCTGTGGACGGGATCCGGACGGAACCGGTTTCTTCTCGGTCCCGCGTTCCTTCTCCGCCTTCGCCGTCCTGGGAGGGGGAGTCTTCGTGATCCCCTTCTCCTTCTCCGGCTTTGCCGAAGCGGGAGGAGCCGCCCTCTCGGCCGGTCTCTCGCGCACCTCGGGCCGGGGGGCGAACGCCTCGCCCCCGACCAGGTCGACCACCGCCACGGAGAGAGACCGGGCAGGCGGCGCGTGAAGGGCCGCCCAGACGGAAAAAAGGACGAAGGCGGCAACGTGGAGCGTCGCCGAAACGGCGATCATTCTGCGGAAGAACGGCTCCATCGGGGTGACCGCCGGGGGGTACGTCCCCAAGCCTATGGCGCGACCGCCGCTCAACGCTCGAGGGGTTCCGTGACCATCCCGAGTTTTTCGACCCCGGCGTTGCGAACCTCCGCGATGACCTTCACGACGAATCCGTACGGGACGGCCCGGTCAGCGCGGAAATAGACCTGCCGGTCGGTGCGCCGGGCGACGATCGCCTGGAGAGCGCTGCTGAGCCGGTTGAACTCCACCGGCTGCTTCCCGACGAAGATCCGGCTGTTCATGTCCACGGTGATGACGAGGCGTTCCTCATCCGACCGCAACGCCTTGGCGTTCGCCTGCGGCAGGTTGACGTCCACTCCCTGGGTGAGCATCGGCGCGGTGACCATGAAGATGATGAGAAGCACCAGCATCACGTCGACAAGAGGCACGATGTTGATGTCCGACATCATCCTGCGTTCCTTGCCGTTTCCGTTGGTGAAGGCCATCGGGCTACACCTTCTCCAGGTTCCGCTCGAGGAAGTTCACGAACTCGATGGAGAAACTGTCGAGCCGGGTGGCGATCGCCCGCACCCGGTTCAGGAAGAAGTTGTACGCCATGACCGACGGGATCGCGGCGGCCAGCCCGGCCGCGGTCGCGATCAGCGCCTCGGCGATCCCGGGGGCGACCGTGGCGAGCGTGGCGCTGCCGGTCTGTGCGATGCCCGAGAAGGCGTTCATGATCCCCCATACCGTGCCGAACAACCCGATGAAGGGCGTCGCGCTCCCCGTCGTCGCCAGAAAGGGGAGGTAGGTCTCCATGAGCGCGATCTCCTCGTTGGCCGCCTTCCTCATCGCCCGCTCCACGTTGTCCAGGGGGAACCCGCCCGCGCGGCCGACCGCCGGCACGGGCTCGGCGGATCGGCTCCGCTGGATCCGCATCAGTTCGAGGTATCCCGTCCGGAACACCTCGGTCAAGGGGTTCCGTTCCGATTTCTCCGCCTGGTCGTACAGGGCGGCGAGGTTTTTCCCCTCGGCGAAGGCCTTGGCGAATTCCGCCTGGTTTTTTTCTATCCCCTTGAAAAGCCGGAACTTGAGAAAGATGATGGCCCAGGAGACGACCGAGAACACGATGAGCATCAGGAGCACGAACTTCACGATCGGCCCGGCAAGCAGGACGTGCTGGAATACGCGGGTGTCGAACATGCCCGATGCAGCGGATGTTACGGGGAAGCTCATTCCCGTATAAGACATCGAAAGGGGTACCTCCATCTCAATTTATCTTTCCTATATATACCAATCCCTGCTGCGGTTCAATCTTCTTGACATTTCCCCGGTCGAAAAATACGATACAAAATAATGGAACGCCAGAGAAAAAAGTCCCGAAACACCAAACAGCGCGCGGTCATCCTGGATATCCTGAAAAAGGGCGGATACCACCCGACCGCGGAGGCGATCTACCACGAGGCGCGCAAGGTCATCCCCAACATCAGCCTCGGGACGGTGTACCGCAACCTCAATTTCCTCCGGGAGCAGGGGCTGGCCCGGGAGATCCGCTCGGACAGCGATTCCTCCTCGCGGTTCGAGGGGAAGTGCCCCCCTCACGCCCATTTCCACTGCACGAAGTGCAATGCGATCCTCGACCTTCCGTTCCCCCAGTGCCTCGAGGAGATCCCGTGGAAAGGGGAAACCCATATCTCCTCGGTGAACTCCCTGGACCTGCACGTCATCGGCGCCTGCAGCCACTGCGGACCGGCGGCATCCTGACGGCCTAGACCAAGCCTCGCGACTTCACCCGCTCTACGCCAAATGCGGCTTCGCCTCCGGGGTCCCCGCTCGCGGTCAGCGTCGGGCGCCTCGGTCGGGCGCCCAGATACGAGGAACCCAACCACCGGGGACCCTGGCTCGCGGGGGGCTTCCGCATCCGCTACGCTCGCGACCTGCGCCCGCTCGCTGCCGGTTCCGCTCGACGCAACTTCTTCCTCGCTCCACAGGCCGCTCTGCGGAACCCCCCGCATCGCCTAAGGGTCCCCGGTTGCCGACGTCTTCCCTACGGGGCGCGTCATGGGGGCGGAGCAGGCCGAAGGAGGAGGGCGGAGTGAGGTTAAGCGCAGCCGTGCGGGTCCATCGCACGGCGAGCCACGAACGGAGCCCCCTCCGAGGCCGCGCAGCCCATCCCGGCGCCCTCGTAACGGGGCGCGCAAATGCGGCGCCCGCCGCAGGGGGTGAAAAGTTTTTAGAACGTCCCTGTTCTTGGGATAAGAAAACCCGCCGGGGAGCGTCCCCCCCGGCGGGTTTCCGTTCTGACCGCGATGCCGCTAACGGATCAACCGAGCTTCCTTCCGCCCTCCGCGGCCCACTTCTCGAGCATGTCCGTGGTGACCGACTTCGGCCGCTCGATGGCATAGCCCAGCGCGCGGTCCCAGGTGAGGTTGCACAGGACGCCCAGGGCCCGCCCGATGCCGAAGAGCACGGTGTAGAAGTCGTACTCCACGACGCCGTAGTACCACTGGATGACGCCGGACTGCGCATCGACGTTCGGCCACGGGTTCTTCGCCTTGCCGTGCTCCGTGAGGACGCCCGGGGCCACCTTGTAGATCATGTTGACGAGCTTGAAGAGCGGGTAGTCCGGCAGGTGCTTCAGGCAGAACTCCATCTGCGAGACGTACCGCGGGTCGGTCTTGCGCAGCACCGCGTGACCGTACCCGGGGATGACCTGTCCGCTGTTCAGCGTGTCCCACAGGAACTTCTTGAGTTCTTCCTCGGAGGGGAGCTTGCCGCCCAGCTTCTGGAACACGCCCTGGCACCACCCCAGCACTTCCTGGTTCGCCAGGCCGTGGAGCGGGCCGGCGAGACCGTTGATGGCGGCGGAATAGGCGTAGAAGCAGTCGGAAAGGGCCGAGGCCACGAGGTGGGCGGTGTGCGCCGACACGTTGCCCGACTCATGGTCCGAGTGGAGGATGAAGTACATCCGGGCCACGTCGTCATAGGGTTTGCCGATCCCCATCATGTGGGCGAAGTTCCCGCCCAGGTCGAGCTTCGCGTCCGGGGCGATGGGGGTGTCGCCCTTGTACTTCATCCGGTAGATGTATGCCCCGATCTCCGGCAGCTTCGCCATCAGGTTGCAGGCGTCCTCGAACATCGGGTCCCAGTAGTCCGTCTTCTTCATCCCTTCGTTGTATCTCTTGACGAACAGGGACTCCCGCTGCATCGCCAGGATGGCGGCGGAAAACATGGTCATCGGATGGGTGTCCCTCGGCATGGCGCGCAGGACATCGAACACGTACTGGGGTATGCGGGAGCGCCTCTTGAAATCCTCCGCCACCGCCAGGGTCTGCTCCATCGTCGGAACATCGCCGGTCATCAGGAAATAGAAGAACCCCTCGACGTAGGGGTACTCGGAGCCGGGAACCTTGGGAATGGCGGCGAAGGTCTCGGGGATCGTCTTCCCGCGGAACCGGATCCCTTCATGGGGATCCAGGTAGGAGATGTCGGTCACGAGGGTTCGGACGTCCCGCGCCCCGCCGATGCACTGCTCGATGGTGACCTGGTCGATGAGCACCTTTCCTAATTCCTTGACGAGCTTGGTGGTGCGGGGTCGGTGGGCCTGAATCTTCTCGAACAGCTTTTCTTTCAACGTCATCTTTTCCGCCACTTGTGCCATGCCGCATTCCCCCTTTCGCGTGATATGGAAAAATGCCCGGACCAGTCATTATCTCACCGAGAAACCGTGCCGGCCAAGAGGTTGCACCGTCGCTCGCCGTATCGAAACGAATGAGCCTGGAACAGGGACCGAAGATTGTATACCGTATACAAAGTTCAGTTCTTAGATAACAGGGAATCCCGGCGGAAGTCAAGCCAAAAGGGCGGCGGTTTGACAGCAGGGGATTTCCCTTGTAGTATGGGGCACTTACT
>Ga0209342_10004946_pt1 | contig 13714 bp, 24 predicted proteins | sample RifCSP16_2_FD_184023 | JGI IMG/M metagenome (GOLD analysis project Ga0209342, IMG submission 184023) | Soil microbial communities from Rifle, Colorado - Rifle CSP2_sed 16_2 (SPAdes) (version 2) | ecosystem: Environmental > Terrestrial > Deep subsurface > Rock core/Sediment | place: Rifle... | reverse complement strand
CTTGAGGCTCCTACCCAACCTCCCGCCGCCGAAAACGCGCCGTGCCCCGACCACAGGCCCGAACTGCAATGGGTCTGCGAGACCTGCGGAGAGCGGACGGCCCCGACCCCTCCGGGCGAGGTGAGGTAGATGGTGGATCACCGATGCAACGGAAGATGCCGTCACGGTAGATGCGTTGTCAAAGCGACTCGCACCCCCGAGGAGTGGCGGTGGTGGGCATATCACTATTACGGTCGCAGAGACTTCCTCCACCGCGAGTTATCGCCTACTTGCTTGCGATGTATGGAACCACGCCCCGCCCCCGGAGGCCGAGAGGAATGAGCCAATGCCGAGCGCGATGTCCGTTCTGTCTATCACGGTGTCCCATCAAGCACGGGCCTCGAATTCTTTCTGGAAAGCGGACACACAAATGCAACGACTGGTGTAACATACGCTGGAAGTCAGGGGAGCGCCCCAAGGGAGGCCGCTGACGATGGCGCGAATGAAGCGATATTACGAGGTGCCTTGTGGGGCCTGTGGCGGGTATGGAATGGTTTCGGATTACGGCTATTTCGGGATGGACTTCTATGGGGCGAAGGAGTGTTCGTGCTGTGGAGGTCGGGGATCCTATGTTGTTTACTGTAATGATCGGACCGCAATGTGGCTCGGAGGCCCATTCACTGGGTCCGCACCCGGTCTATACGATGAGTGCAAGCGCCCCCTCCCCGCCACGGCAGAGGCCGGGCTCACGATCACTAAGGTAGAGGATGGGTTGCAGCGGAATTCGGTGTAAACGTTTTTCGGGCCCGACCCGTAAACACACCTCCCCCCGCACCTCCCTCATCTTAGTGGTAACTCCAGTAAGGGACTGAAGAAGAACGGATGTTTACGTTTCCTGTAAACAGTTTACGCGCGCGCGAGAAAAGGGGGAAGGCTCTTGAAACAAGGAAAATTGGGTGTAGTCGCCTTCCGGCCGGATCCCGACGTAGCGCATGGGCTCGCGTCGTTAAGCGGGAGGGGGCGCGCTGAGGCGATCAACCGGGCGCTGAGGGAATACATCGACCGGGAGCCCGAGCGCCTGCAGGCCCGTCAGGACGCGCTACACGCGCAGGCGGACGAATGCGAGGCGAAGGCGCTCTTACTGCGAGGAGAGGCCGAGGGCCTGACGTTTACAATTTCCGAGAAACGTAAACGCCGAACCGAGCGCCTGGAAAACGCGAAGCGCGCAATCCTCGAGGCGTTGGAGCGATACCGGCCGGAAGCGCGCGCGGAGTTCCCTCACCTCCCGGCGGGTAAGGCGATCATGGAGACGTTCGGCGTCGACCGTGCGTTCGTGCAAGCCGTGATTCGGGAGGCCCCCGCATGACCTCCGGTGCGTGGAACATCCCGACATGGCGCATGATTTTCCTTCCAGAGGGTGCGGCCTCGCCGTTTAGCGCCGACCTCGCCGTTTTGCGAACGCTAAACAGGCCGATCCTGTGGTTGGACCTCGACAAGCACCAGCATATCCGCGGCGAGATGCACCGATACTCTGATGGCGCGATCTTCGCGGCGCTTGAAGGACTGCGGCAAAGCAACGCCGTCCCCGAGGACACGGAGATCGCCTTCTTCGAGACCCCCTTCCAAACGGTCTCGGCCATGCGGCACATCCACCCGAAGGAATGGGTCTCGCTCCAAGGGCAAATCACGCGCATTGACCCGCCGCAACGCCTGCTTTGGGAGGCTGTCTACAACTGCCACCGTTGCACCGCGCCGACAAAGCATCTGCTTGCGGGCGAAACGAAGTACCGACGCAACGTGGAGTGCGGCACAATCTGGGAAGACGGCGAACATACGGGCACACCGAACTGCGCCGGCAATGCCAAGTTGGACGAGGGGGCCTCGACGTGGATACCGAGCCTGACGTTCGAGCTCGGCGGCCTCCCCGAAGAAGCCGGCAAGGATGGCCAGATTCCCACCGTCCGCGTGCGCGTCGACGGTTTCATGACGGACTACGTGTTCGGTGGGGCGACCGTCAGGGTGTGCGGGGTCTTGCGGGCCCCGAAGTCGGGCGACACGGTGGAATACATCCACGCATCGAGCGTGCGGCCGGAGACGGACGAGGACACCGAGCGTGGCGTTACGGCGGAAGACCGCGCGCACCTGGCCGGCTTCATCGCGCGTGCGGAAAACGACCTCGCGGCCAGGCTGACCCTCTCTTGTTTCGGGGATTGGGTCGGCGTGGAGGACCACAAGCTCGCGCTCCTTCTTTCCATGATCGGCGGCACCCCGATAGCGGAGGCGCGCGAGCCGATCACGGGCCTCCTGCACATCGTCCTTGCAGGCGACCCGTCGACGGCGAAGACCGCGCTCATGAGGCGTTGCGTGGCCTTGGTCGGCGGCGCGTTCGTGCCCGGCCCGATGGCCTCAAGCGCCGGCCTGCTCGCGAGCGTAAGCGAGGCGGACAAGAGCGGGAGACGACGCGTAGAGCCGGGGTCGATGGTTCGGGCGGATCGCAAGATCCTCGCGATCGATGAGGCCGGCAGGATGGATGCCGCGACGCGCGGAAAGCTCCATGAAGCGATGCAGAGCGGCCAGGTAATCATCGAGAAGGCGGCTTGGGCGAAGTTCAACGGCCGCGCCACGATCATGTTTGGGCTCAATCCCAAGGGCGGGCGGTGGGATCGGGAGGACACGAACATCCTTGGCCAGACGGACTTCGAGGAGTCCCTGATGAGCCGGTGCTGGTACGTCGGCCTGTTCTTAGATCGCATCGACCCCGAGAGAGATGCGGAGATTGCCGAGCGCATCCTGGCGAAGCACGACGGCGAGCGCGTGGACGGCGGGATCAACGACCAGTTACTGCGCAAGTATCTCTTCCTCGCGAAGCGCACGGCCGCGAAGCTCAGCCCGGAAGCGCGCGCGATCCTCAAAAGTGCCTACGTGGACTTCCGCAAGAAGGCCGAGGGCCGACCGGACGGCGCCGTTCCCGTAACCGCCCGCCAACTCGACCAATGGATTTACGTGGCGCAGGCGTTCGCGAAGATGCGGCTTTCCACCGTTGCGACGGCGGCCGACGCCGAGGCGACGAAGGCGGTCTACGAGAGGATGCTCGCGCAGTTCGGCGGCGCGCCGGACGCTTCGATTCTCAACTACGGGAGTAGCCGGACCGACCGCGAGGTTGCAAGGCTACTGATGGAGGAATTGCAGAAGGCGAAGGGGGAGCCGCGCTCGGCGGCGGACTTGGCGAGTGCGATAGGCGCTCCCCCGGAGAGGGTGGTGAAGATGCTCGACTGGTTGAAGGAGCGGCGAGAGAGCGGGATACTGGAACCGAGGCCGGGGCAATGGAGGGTGGCGTGAATGGACGACCCCAAAATCGGAGCCTGGTTTTGCGAGATATGCAACTGCCCGCACCACGCCACACGAAACCGATGGACCGGGAACGTGCGAGCACACTGCCCGCAACTCGGATATGTCTACTCCTCGCGCGCGCTGGAAATGCCGAGAGCGCCGGCCTACGGGGAGATGAGCGGGCTGAGGATCATCTTGCGGGGGGCGACGCGGTGAGGGAATACGTTAAGTGGTGCGGGTGCAAGGTGTTCCTCGGCACGCACAGGCCGATCGAGCGTTGCGAACGCCACAGAACCAAACCGAATCTGCGGGAGCGGGTACTCGAGGAGTTGAGGCGGAACGGCCCGCAGACGCGGGAGAATCTTGCGCGGGCGGTTGGCGCGCGCGGCGAGGGGTTGGAGGTCCAGTTGGGGTTACTGGAGAAATCTGGTATAGTCTATCCAATGAGCCTTACGCTCGTGGCAATCCGTGGTGGCCCCGCCTACGATCGTGCGGCGAGGATACGCGCCTGCAAGCGCCGGGGCAACGAGCAAGCGAAGGAACGAGAGCGCCTGCTTTCGGAAGAAGCGACCGAGATGGTCGGGAGCGAACCGTATAATTAGCAAACCGCTTTTGATGGGGGCGTTCGGGCGGGAGGTAGGGGACTTGGTGTTGCGCGCAAGTGAGATTTGCCATTGCGGGAGGCCGAAGCGCGTGTATTTCCGAAAGGCGGACTTCGACCCAATGACGGGAGAGCCGCGCGTGGGAGCAACGGGCGCTCTACTTTGCGAGAAGGAGGCGGCTGAGGAATGGCCGGGCTACCGGGCGGTGGCGGAATGAGCGCAGAGAGGTGCATGGAGTGTGGCGGGGACATGGACAAGCCCGGAGAACTCCTCGGGGATGACGGGGAGCAATTTTGCCATTTCAAAGTCGAGCCGAAGCCATGCATCGGGAGCGAGTTGAACCCGTGCGTCTGCCACGAGTGGGAAAAACGTTGCGAGGTTTGCACGAGGGGCGGGTGCGAGGAATGACCGACGCGGAGCGGCCGGCCGAGGAACGCCGTGTGCGCAAGAAGCAGGCCGGGGTTGTGAAGAGGGCTCTGGACGAGCGCGACGCGGCGCTTGTGGAGCGGGTTAGGGCCATGAAGATCGCGAACGAGTATCGCGACGGGAACGCCCAGATGTACGAAGAGATGCTGGAGGCCCGCGCCGAGGCCGAGGCGCTGAGGGCGAGGGCGGACGCCCTGGAAAGCATTGCGATCACGTTGAGGATGGCCCTGCGCGAAGAGGGCGTTGAAACGCCTTCGATCGGGAAACTATTGACGGCCCGCTTCTCGCCGCCCGCTCCGGCTCCGGCTCTCGTGAAGGGCGATTGCCCTGCCTGCAAGAAGCTCTGGGCCGATCACCTCCCAGCGGGCAAGCACCACATGGACGAACGGTGCGAATTCTGGAAGCCCGCCCCCGAGACGGCGAAGTGCAACGCCAGCCACTTCGGGGGGTTCGATCAACTTGGGCATAGGGACAACTTCTGCCGCGAATGTGGGGTGCGACTTGAGCGCGGCGCGCCGGTAAAGGCGGTTAACGAACATGAACGACAAACGCATGGGCGTCTTCCGGGGGAGGGCGCGCAGGAAATACAGCGAGTGGCAAGCGAAGAAGAACGCGGCGGACAAGGCCGAAGCCGAACTATTGGTCTTGGAAGCGGACATGAGGCTACGGGGCGTATGGTGGGCCAGGTAGAACCCCCCGCCGAAAACGCGCCGTGCGATGTGGAAAGCCCGCCTCCGGGGGGGGGTTCCGCATGAAACAAGAGAAAGACGCCGCCTCGCCGGAGCATCGGCTGGCCAAGGACATTCTTTCCCGCATGATCGAAGACGAGTTGGGTTGGACCGCAGAGCAGGAGGTTGAGGCGCCATACGATGCCGGCCGCCGCAGGCTCCGGCTGGACGTGGTCGCAATCCCCCCGAGGCGCGCGAAGCCCTGGCCGAAATTCGCGTTCGAGATCCAGAGCGCAAACCTCGAGGGCAAGCGCGCGGAGATTCGGGACGCGCTCGAAAATGGGTTGCGGGGGTACGCCGACATAATCCTAATCCCCATCGGCGGGCTCACGGAGGATCTTCCGGTTGCGAAGTGGCGAAGGTATCTGCGATCCTATATGCAGTTGATGGAGCGGGTGCCGAAATGAGTCAACCAAAGCCGAGTTGGAAGAAGCGCGCGCTCGAAGCCGAAAGGCGCCTCGCCGAAGAGCGCCTCAAGCGCGCGGCCGTGGCGTTCGCCGCGGTGTACGATAAGGCAGACTCATGGAGCGACGAGCGGGACGAACTCTACTCGGCGGCCGAGGACTTCGTAACAGCGATAGAGGCGGAAGAGGGGGGGCCGGTAGAATGAAAACCACCGAGGTCGCGCCGCCTCCGCCATCGCTCCGGCTGTACGACCCGGAGAAGACCGCCCGCCCGGGAGCGACGAACCCCCAGAAGGGGTCGCCCGGCCAATCGCGGTTGCGGACTGTGGCGGAGCGTCTCGCGCGGTCTGGTGAATACTCGGCCGAGTTCATACGCGACTTCTGCGCGCCGCTCGAGCTGACGAAGGAGAGGCATGAATCGCTGGGCGCCTACGCCCGCGCGAACCGCGCGTACCGGGACCGACACCTTGCGGCGGTAAGGATCAAGGAGGCGCGCGCGCAACGCAAGGCCCGCCGGTCGGGGAAAGTCGCGGCGCGAAGGCGGGAGATAACCGCCGTTATCCACTCAAGCCAAGTTGGAATGGATGGGATGCACAATGACGAGGATACAACCGAGTTCGACGTATGACAGCCCCGTGCAGAAGAGAGACTTGGAGGCCAAGCGCCTCCGCCTCTTTTGCCTGGGGGACCTGCACATCGGAAAGTTCGCAAATCACGACACGGCCGCTCTCTGGAAGACGGTTGATGCGATCAAAGCCGACAAGACGCCTCAGAAGATGGTCAACCTCGGCGGCGACTTCCTCGAGGGGCACTACTACGGCCACCACTACGCAAACGCATTAGAGCCCGATAAAATAATCGCCCAGCAATATGCAGAGTTCAAGCAGGTCGTGATCGAACTCACCGAGGAGTTGGGCGCCGAGAACGTCTTCATGCAGTTGGGCAACCACGACAAGAGCCTCTTCCGGCTGGTGGGCGACCTCTTCGCCGTAGAAATGCGGAGCGACCTGGCGCCTCAAGACCTCATGCCCACGTACTCCGGCTGGCGGCTTTCTCTCAGATTGCGGTGGCCGGACGGCGCGACCTACTACATCCGTAGCGGCCACGGCCTGCGCTCGGTGCCGAGCCAGAAGGTCATGAGGCATTGGGACCAGGAGCTCCTGAACGTCAGAGCCCGTCGCAACCTCGCCGCGGTCTGCCTCGGCTGGGATCAGGGCGTTCCGCTGCACGACCTCTACCTCTACCACCACACGCACATCCTCGACCACTACGGCCCGAGGAACACGCCGAACGGCCCGAGGACGGATTGGGGGGAGCGGTTCGACGCGCTGAACTGCGGGAGCTTCTACCGCGACGGCGAGTGCCCGACCGGGGACTATCACGAAGAGGCGGTCTCGAAGTTCTACGACGTGGGCTATGCGACAGTGGACTTCGACGCGGCGCGTTTCCACAACCGGCTTACCGGGTCCAACGGAGAGGTCGTCCGAAAGGTGCGGACGCCGACGACCGTGCAACTACACTCCTTCACGCGAGGGGCGTGGGAGTCCTGAAGCGGAGGCGCGAACGTGCGAGCATTGCGAAGGTCATCTGGTATCTCTCAAACAAGCGCGAGGCGCCGTTTGACATTTACGACGATTGCCAATGGGACTGCGCGACGCAACACGGGACTCCGGTGCATGTCGGGGACTGCAAGCATGTGCCGAAGACCAGGGGGCGCTCGGTTCGCCACCCGCTGCAAAGGCGTTACCTCAAGCGCAAGCGCGGCGGCAAGTGGCTGAGCGGCATCCGGTGAAGGAAGGCGGTGTACCGTGTGGCCAAAGTCGCAAAGTGTCCATGTTGCAAGCGCGGGCTCAAGATTCGCCCGCCACAGGATACGCGGGAGATGCGGTTCGACCCGCACGCACCGGCTGTGGAGACTATCAAGGCGTGGCTGGTTCATTGCGGGGACTGTCTGGCCACCTGGCACCCGGAATTCAACCTTATCGACAACCGCAAGCCCGTACACCCCTGGAGGCGCTGAGGGTGAGGACGTGCAAGCGGTGTGGCTTCGTCGTGTGCATGCAGACGTGCGGGGTGAAGAGCCCCAAGCCGGGCGAGCCCCAGTTCATGGCGCAATACACGTACGACCCGAACTCGCCGGCATTCTGGGAGTTGCAGGGGCGGATTGAGGAGTTGGAGGGAGAGGGAGGATGAATAGCGAAGAGGCGCGCGGGCGCGTCGAGACGGCCGCGCTCGAACTGGCGGATACTCTGAGAGCGCGGGCGGCAATCGCCGACCCCGCACCCACCGTCGAGGAGGCAGCCATGCGCAGGCTACTCACGCGTCGTGTCAAGGTGCGTCGGGTCGCGCTCCGGGGATATGCATACGCCTATGGTGAGGCGCTGTTGAAGGAGGCGATGGAGGGATGAGGCCGCGCCGGATTGCCCGCATAAGGGCCCGCGAGGAATGGCTGGATCACAACGGCCTGAATGCCGTGCCAGTTTCCTCGGAGGAGGTGCGGGCGTTCGATACGGGGTTCAACATGGGCTGGAAGGCTCTCGCGCGCCGCCGTCCCGGACAAGCAACGGCGCCCAAACTCCGAATCGAACGCATTGCGGAGATGGCGCAGGAGGCCGGCGGCGAATGACCTTCCCCCACCTGTTCTCTCAGGGCATCGACGGGGTAGGCTCGCCGCGTCCCGGGTACGACGAGTGGCGCCACGATCAAGCATGTTGGTGTGTCCATGAGAAAGGGACGGCCTTCCGTTACTCTCCCTACTACCGATACACGTATCGTGCGGCGGAGAACCCCCCGCTCCCCTCCTACGTGAAGCGCACGGCGGAGGTCATCGCTTGACCTACGAACTATTCCTGTTCGGCGTGGGCGTGTTCCTATTTTGGTTTCTCTGGGTTCTCCTCCCGCCGAAGGGCAAGAAGGGGGTAGCAACTCATGGGTAGGCCGACGAAAGCGGTTGAGGAACGGCGGACGCGCGAGTGGGCTCGCATATTTCCCGACGTGCAAATGGGGCGCATCACGTATGCGGAGGCGGCTAAGAAACTCGGGTGCGGCGTCTCGTCCGTTAGGCTCCGCATGATCAAGGCGCGGACCGAGCCGAGAGACCCGGTAGTTCACGCGATGAACAAGGAGCAGGAGGTCGCCAAGCGGTTGCCCGAGGAGGTCGCCAAGCGGCTGGACCAGAAGCTCGAACGTATCATCGACGAGCGCACAGACGCCTGGGAAAAACTCCTCTCCGCCTCGGACTCGGACTTGCAACTCACGATCGCCAAGGACGCGCGGCTGGGCGCTTGGGTCGATAAACTGGTGAAGTTGCGCGTCGGGGCCGGCAGTACGAACGTGGCCGTTCAGGTGAACTTCGATCGGCTCACGAAAGACGGCTGGCGCGCGCTCTACAACGACCTGCGCAAGCCGGAGAACGAGTCGATCCGCATGGATATCTGGATGTTGCTCAAGGACGAGGCGAGGCGCAAGCAATGGTAGGCAGGGAGGACTCCCGCACCGCCGTTGCGGAGATCCTGGAAGGCGAGCGCCCGCGCAAGTCCTACGCCCCTCACGACGGGCAACTCGAGGTTCACGCCTCGCAAGCGAAGGTGCGCATCGAGATATGCGGCGGCGGGTGGGGCAAGACCTTCGGCGCGGTGGGCGAGGGGCTCGCGCGTTGCGGGATCCTCGACATCATCGATGCGGGGGGCAACCGGCTCATACCAGCTCCGGCGGGTGCCGTGAAGGTCGTCATCGTCGAACCGACGTATAAACAAGCCCCCCTCGCATGGGACGCAATCGAAGACCTCACTCCCCCAAGCGCCTACCTGTCGAAGAACAAGCAGACGCATGAAGCGACGTTCACGGGCGGGCATTGGATTCGTGTCCGTTCCGCCGACAACCCCGACTCTCTGAGGGGCGAGCACCCGGACATCTGGATACTCGATGAGGCCGGGCGATACAAGCCGAGCGTCTACACCCGGATCATTGCGCCGCGCTCAGTAACGGTCGGGCGGGCCGGCAAGATCCTCATACTCAGCACGCCGAAGGGCAAGAACTGGCTCTACCGCCTGGTGCGGGCGATCGAGTCGGGGGAGCAGCCGGACGGACAGGTGTTTAGGCACCGCTCGACGGACTCACCATACGTCGACGCAAAGGCGCTCGAAGGCATCAAGAAGGGCATGACCGACCTGGACATCCGGCAGGAGATCGAAGCCGAGTTTATCGACGATGTGGGCGGCATCTTCGCCGGACTCGCCGCTTGCATCCGGCCGTATGGCATCAAATCTCCCGAGCCCGGGGCGGTCCTCTATTGGGGCTGGGACTATGCGGAGACGCACGACTACTCGGTAATCGTTGCGATTGACGAACTTGGGGAAGTGCGCGTCTTCGAGCGGTTCCAAGGCCCCCTAACCTACCAGATCGCGCGCGCGAAGGCGCTACTCGATCGCTACGGCGGAGTGCTATTACTCGACTCGACCGGCGGCGGTAGCCAGGTCTTGCAGGCGGCGGTTCAGGCGGGCGTGCCCGTGCAGGGGTTCGTCATCACGGCGGCGAATAAGAGCGGGCTCATCAACCGACTCGCCGTAAGCATCTCGGGAAGTGAAGTCGCCGTCCCGAACGACCTGGAGGTAATGATCGACGAGTTGGAGGCGTTCGCCTACACGCGAATGCCGAGCGGTCACGTGCGTTTCGAGGCGCCGGAAGGCCAGCATGACGATTGCGTGATCGCGCTCGCGCTCGCGAACTGGTCGAAACTCAACGGGGCGTCGGCGTTCCAATCCGTCGCGCCCGGCGAGGGCATTCGGTTTTTCGGGGTGGGGTAGGACATGCAGATTGATGACGCCCTCGGTGTGGTCCGGTAAGGTGAGTGGGATGAAAACGGCAATCGTAAAAAGAAGGGATTCGCGGAAGTTCCAATGCGAATTTTGCGGAAGATGGTATGAGCAGTGCGAAGGCTACGAGGACTCCGAGTACGGGTGGCAGGATGGCACCACGGCAAGACAGGCGAAAGCGGGCGCCCAGCGTTGCGAGGACGGCCATTGGGACTTCGACTACAGCCGGAAGGCCGCTCTCGCCGTCAGAAGGAGACTTCCAGCGCGTGAGAGACTTCGGAGATTGCTCCTGCATCTGCCGGCGGCGGAGGAAACGTGGCGGGATGCGAACCGGATCCTGGCCTCACTTCGGTTGGCGTTGGAGAACATCCCCGCACTCATCGCAACTCAGCAACGGGCGTACGATGCACACATGGAGCGCGCGGCAATGGAGGAGGCGAAGCGCAAAGCGCGCGTGAAGGAGTGGCTGATAATTTGCCGGACTTCGGCGGGCGTCGAGCCGCCAAGGGTGCAAACCCAGCAAGAGGCAGAGGCTTCAACCCGCCAGAACATCGAGTACGCCATTGAGGACGCCGAACGAGCGAGCGCGAGTCTCAATCTCCTGAACAAGCGGAAAGTGTACCTCGAACGGAAGGCGAAGGCATGACCCCGCGCATCCTCGTGTTCATCGCGGCCCACGGAGGCGACGTACAGTTGGGCACGTTCAAGGCGATCCATGCGCAAACCGCCTGGCCGCTTGGCGCCAAGATGGTCTTTGACGGGGACTCGAAGGCCCCTCTACATGCCGCTCGCGAAGAAGGGATGGGCCGCGCGCTCCAAGACCCGCAAATCACGCACCTATGGTTTGTCGACGGCGACATGCTTCCCGAACCGGACTGCCTGCAACGGCTCATCGAGAGCGACAAGGACGTTGTGTCCGGCATCTACCGGATGCGCTACAAACTGCGAATCAAGGACGGCTCGCGCGTAAACACCCTGGCGTTTGGCGCGCTCGCCGATACAATCACGGAAGCCGATGGCACCACGCAAACGCGGCGGGTAAAAACGAGTGTCATGGCTCCTTCCGAAGGGCTGGCAACGACGGGTTGGGTCGCTGGAGGGTGCCTGCTCATCTCAAGAGCGGCGATGCAGAAACTCGGCAAGAAGGCATTCCGGCCAAAGGAAAGCGACGGCGAGGACCTTCAATTCTCGTTCAACTGTGAGAAAGTCGGTATCGGCGTTTGGGTAAACTACGGCGCGAGGGCGCAGCACTACCACAAGGTCATCGTCATCCCGGAAGCTCTCTACGCCGGCAGCGTGGTCTGGCACCCCGGACTCCTGGGAGCAAGCGGGGTCTCACCCGTGTTCCTCGAAGATGGCGCGGGGCCAACGAATACGGAGATCTACATGGTGAGGCGGGGGTTGACGCCAGAGCGTATCGCACAGGCGGTCAAGCGGCTGAGGAAGATGGAACGGAGGAGTGCGAGTATTGGTGGAGTTTAGGGAAGGAGTGAAAAAAGAGATGCCGACAAATAGCGCGCTTGAGTGGTTCCCGAGGATCGAGAAGGCCGGCCTTCTTGTCCCAAAGACGCGGTTCGTCCCCTACGATCACCGGGCCTATTGCTCCGAAATGGAGGGAGGGGGTGGGCATGATTACAAGTCGCTCTACAAAGCCGTGGCCGCCGCCGCCTTGGAGATTGGTTATCCGGTCTTCATCCGCACGGACCTGGCGAGTGCAAAACACAACGGCCCGAAGGCTTATCGCGCGTCGGCGGCGAATGAGTTGGGTCTTGTCATGTCACGCACCGTTGAGGACAACGAAATGAAACTGTGGTTAGGGACTGAACAACCCAAGGCATTCATGGTTCGGGAGTGGCTGGAACTCGACGCTCCGTTCAAGGCGTTCGGCGGTCACCCAATCGCTCGGGAATGGCGGCTCTTTGCGACCCGGGACACACTCCTCTGCGCGCACTTCTACTGGCCGGAGGCGGCGATCAAGCATTACGGCGAGGAGCCGCATGGCTGGAAGGAGAAACGAGCAACGATGGAACGCCAGGGAATTCCGGAGCATATCAACGGCGCGGCGGTCGCGGCGGCAAGCGCCCAACTCGGGGATGAGGCGTGGTCGGTGGACTTCGCTGCTACCAAAACCGGGGATTGGATGCTCATCGACATGGCGCTTGCTAAATCCTCCTATCACACGAAGGACTGTAAAAACAAATTCGGAACGGAGCGTGACGACGAATGAAGTCCGTCCTCTTCATGGTGCGCAAGGAATACTTCGACGCGATTGAGCGCGGCGAAAAGACATATGACTACACACTTCCAAATCCACTACCAACCGCTCAAGACCAAGCCCGCACCGAACTGCAAAGCGAAGGGAGGATACCGAAGTGAGCGGCCGTCTTCAAAAGACCCTTCTGCCCGGCGTAGTTATTGGCATACCGTTTGGTTTGCTTCTCTTTGCGAGAGATGTTCCTGCACACCCGTATCCCGAAATAGCATTGACTTACGTCGCCGCGTGTGTCCTGTTCGGAATTGGCTTGGGTTGGGTGATGAGTGAATGACCACGCTCGAAGATCGGATCAAGGAGATTTACGCTCATGCGCTATCGAACCTCATGCCGAACGGCTTTTCATTCGCTAATGTCGAATGGCTCATCGCCGCCCTCCGAGCCGAACGCGAGAAGCGGGTGGAGGCCCTGGCGCGCTACCACCGAAGTAACATCGGGCAATTCCGTGAGATGGGCGAGAACTACGCCGCCTTCGAGAAATGGGCAACGGATCAGGCCCGCGCCCAGATCGAAGCCGAAGACGCAAAGGAGCAATCACCATGAAAGCCCGCAAGGACTCCGCCAAGCCAATTCACTACGCCGTCAATGGCTGCACCCGCATCGGCATACTCTTGGGCGCATGGGGGTGGGTTCGCGTGGCGCACCAATGGCGGGGCGTCATAACTCAGCCGCGCTGGACGGCGTTTAGATGCTGGTTGTGGGAGCTTCGCAGAGGCCACTTCGCCTATTGCGGGTGCAAGTTAGTCAATAAAAGACTATAAAGGGGTGCCTTCTGTTGAATACGCTCGCCGCCGAGATTGGGGACCTCTTGGCGGTGGCAACACATGCAGACAACCCGGTTGAAAACCCACCGGGACGGCGAGGGGCAAAGAGCCGGGGGCACAGGAGACGGGAGGCTCGAAGCATCGGGCGATACCCGTTCGTGACATGTGCCAATCGGTTCCTCGAGGAGACGCGATCCTACTACTCCGAGAGCACGTTGCGTGCGATGCGGGTGGGGCTGAAGAGGCTCGCGAAGGTCGTAAGGGTCAGTCCGCAGGCGATGACGCAGGCCGATGTCTTGGAGTTCGAGCGTTGGCTGGTGTCGGGCGGCTTCGCGCGCGGCACGAAGAAGGTCTACCGGGCGTACCTGAAAGCGCTACTCCAATTCTATGGTAAC
>Ga0209342_10004944_pt1 | contig 13717 bp, 10 predicted proteins | sample RifCSP16_2_FD_184023 | JGI IMG/M metagenome (GOLD analysis project Ga0209342, IMG submission 184023) | Soil microbial communities from Rifle, Colorado - Rifle CSP2_sed 16_2 (SPAdes) (version 2) | ecosystem: Environmental > Terrestrial > Deep subsurface > Rock core/Sediment | place: Rifle... | reverse complement strand
CCAGGAAGCACCCACCCGCCACGAGGAACATCGGATCGAACATTCCCTCCTCCTGGGCTGTGACTAGGCCACGCGCTTGGCGACGAGCTGCATCTCTAGCGGGGTGATGCTCTTGCTCGCGCCGTTCGCCGAGATCTCGATCGTCAGCACGTCGGCGGCGGCCAGCGTGAGCAGGGCGACGAAGCTGCAGCTCGCCACGGTGCTCGCCGCATCGATCGCCACCTTGCAGCTCGCCCGGTCCTGCCGGGTGCCGTTCACCGAGGCCTTGATGGCGAACTCGGTGGAGGCCGTCCCGGTCACGGTCGCCTGGAATTGCACCTCCCAGACGCCGCCGGTGCCGGTGCCGGGCACGATGCGGTCGGCCGTGTAGTCCGCGTCGGCCGTGTCCTCCAGGCCGTTGGCGCCGGCGGCCCAGTCGAGCGTCTGCCAGGCGGTGCCGACGCCGATCGCGCTCGCACCGGCCGTTAGGAAGAGCTGGGCGTAAACGCCCATGATGCTGACCAGGCCGTCGCGCAGGTCCTGCGCGCTGAGGCCCTGGACGCCGTTGGTGGCCCAGAGGCCCTGCAGGGTGGCGCGGTCGCGAGGGGTATCTGCCATGGCTCCTCCTAGGGGATGGCGATCTCGAAGTCGTCGCTGAAGTCGTTGTTGAACGAGGGCCCGCCCACTGCGAAGTCCTCGCTGAAGTCGGCGTTGAAGCTGCCCGTTCCGACGGCGCCGGCGAAGACGCCATACTTCTTGCGCAGCTTCTCGCGGATCACACGGCGGGCCGCCTCGTCGTAGACGTCGCACAGGATCACCTGGGCGATGCGGCCGACCAGGCTGTTGCCCGTGGCGTAGGTGGATCCCAGGGTGATCGGCTTCGTGCCGCCCGTGCCCAAAGTGCTCGGGGCGTCCCCGTCATCGTCGGCGACGTGGACCCCGTCGATCGCCGCCCGGGCGATCTGATTGGGCAGGTAGACCACCTCGAGCAGCACCGGTGTGCCGGTGGGCAGGGAGGCGCTCACGCTGATCGACGCGAAGGCGGCGCCGGCGTAGTCCTCGTAGATGACGATCGAGCCGCCCCGCACGTAGAAGAGCCGCTCAGTGCCGTCGTACTTGGCCACGAAAGTCTGCGAGCTGCCAGTGGTGCCGATCTCCCCGACGATGAAGAGCATGCCGCCGGCGGTCGGGCTGAACGGATTGAAGCTCGCCGCGTGGAGCGTCTTGTTGGCCCCGTCGTAGACCAGCACCGGCAAGGCGTTGTAGTCGGCGTCGCTGTCATCCCAGGTCGGCCGGCTGGCATCGCTGTACTTCGCCAGGTCGTTGCCGTCGGGCCCGGCATCGGCGAGGGCGTTGACCACGCCCCCATCAGCCACGATGCCCCGCAGCGCGTGGGCCTTCCAGTTGGCGCTCACGCTCACGTAGTCCTCGGGGTCGAAGTCCGGATCCCCGTCGATCGACACTGCGGCGGCCGCGTTGCCCATGCCGTCCAGCGCGAAGAGCGAGAGCGAGTAGCGGTGGCCATTGGCGAGGCCGGTGAGAGTCAGGGTCTGGGCGCCTGGGGCGGCGAAGCCCGCGGCCGTGCCGTCGGCCACCGTCGCCGGCGCCGTGCCGTCCAGCGCGTAGCGTACCATGACGCCGGCGAAGTCGCTGGTGGCGGGATCCGTCCAGGTGAGGATCAGCGTCTCGTCGCCGGCGGCCACCGCCAGGCCGGTGATGGGGCTGGGGTCGGCGACCGGCGTTGCGCTCGCCCAGGCCCACGGGGAGTACTTGCCAGCGGTGGTCCTCGTGAAGGCCGTGTAGAAGTAGGGCGTGCCGTTGGCGAGGCTCGAATGCTTCGTGCTGTAGACTCCGGCGGGATATTCGCCCAGGAGCATGCCGTCGGTTGGCGTCTTGGGGAAGCCGCCCAGGGCCCAGCGCACCATCATCACGTCGAAGTCGTCATGCTCGGGCTTGTCCCAGGTGAGCAGGACTTCCCCGTCATCGCCCAGGGCCTGGAAGTCGGGCCGCGCCGGCGCGGTCGCGATTTCCGAGTAGCGGCTGCCCGGGCTCGTCACGTCCAGCTCCTCGAGGTCCAGATCCACAGAATCATTCGCCTGATCGTACTTGTGGCCGAACACGAGGAAGCGGCCGCGGCTGCTAGGGAAGCCGCGCAGCAGCTCGAAGTCGACCACGTCGACGACGTCGAAGAGCTCGAGCGTCAGCAGAAGATCCTGCAGCGCCGGATCCTGGAAGCGGGCGCCGGCGATCGCCAGCGCCGCCCGCGGCCAGGCTTCCCGCCGCACCTCGCGAGAGGCCATCAGCAGCGTGAGCTCGTGGTCGGCGTAGCGGTTCTCGCTGCGCCGGCGGGGCTTGCGCTCCCCATAGCGGGCCAGCGATTCCGCGTCCCGCACGGTCACGCGGTTCTGCTGGTTCTTCGCCGCCTCGAGGCCGGGGTAGCTGAGCCGGATCGTATCGCCCTCGGCGATGGGCGGCTCGGTATCGTCCGCCGGCGAGCCGGCCTGGCCGACCAGGCCGAAGAGGATCCCGCTCTGGCCGATGCGCTGGCTCCGGCCCACCGGGGGCAGGTTCAGGTAGGCGGTGATCGCGTCGCCCTCGGCGATCTGCTCGAGGAGGCCGCCGCCCTCAATCGCCTCGATGTCCAGCGTGTTGTAGGCGTAACCGTCGTCGACGCCATGCAGGCGCACCACCTGGTAACAGTCCAAGTAGTCGGGCGAGCTGGCGCCGCTCGCGAAGCCCGAGCCCTTCGGGTGGATCCGGATCAGGGTACCCTGGGCGAAGGGCTCGAGGCTGGAGACGCGGATGCTGCGCGAGCCGGCGACGGCCGCGGTCGTGACCTCGGCGATGCCCACATAGCGATCGAGCGTGGTGTCGTAGCGCAGCGCGTGGCTCCACTGGCCCTGGCTTGCTGGGTCGATGAGCACGGCAGCGCCGGCGTCGTAGGCCTGGGTCAGCGGGCTCTCCAGTACGATCGTTCCGGCGGCGGCGTCGAGGTAATCGATGCGCAAGTCGACGTCGCTCAGGCTCAGCGTCACGGTGTCCGCGGGGCTGATGCCCTGCAGGTCCTCCACCGCCAGCGTAGAGCCCCCGGCCAGCACGGGTAGCCGCAATGTGGTCTTCAAGCGCGAGCCGGTCAGGCGCCAGCTCCAGAGCGTATGCGCCCGCCAGCTGTCCATGGAGCCTGCGGCGACCACGTCGCTCGGCCGGCCCGCAAGGATGCAGCGCAGCTCAAGCTCGATCGGGTAGATGCCCAGGCCGCTAAAGGTCGGCGTCGCGGCGAAGCGGCTCTCGGGCGCGGCGATCGTCGTCAGGCTCACCTCGCCGGGCTTGACGTCGTAGACGCTGCGCTGCGAGGAGTTGACGATGAGGGTGTTGGTGCGCCTGGCCTCCTCATAGTCGGTGGGGCCTCGCAGCGTCAGCACCGGCGGCGTGCTGCTCGACGGGTAGGGCCGCAGCTCGGCGACGCCGGCGCGGGTGAAGGCGAAGAGGTGATCGCCTAGGTCCGCGGCTCCGCAGATCGCCTGGTACTTGTCGCGGTCCTTGTTGTCGAGCAGGGGGATCCGGCCCGAGTGGCGGCCGCTGTAGATCCAGGCCTGATAGAGACCCATCGGCCAGGCCTCGAGGGCCGAGCAGGGGAAGACCGGGCAGGAGATGCCGGCCACCAGCGGCAGCGCCACGTCGCCGCCCTCATTACCGACGGCCAGGTTGCCCATGCCGAGCCAGAGATCCGAGTGCGGCACGAGGCCCAGCAGGCGCGGCTTGCCGAGCCCGGTGTCGCTGGCGTCGAACTGATAGAGCCCGCGATCAGCGGGGTTGTACCCGAAGACGACCTCGGCCGTGTTCCAGCTCCCTTCGTCGCCGGCATCGCCGCGCAGCACCCGGGAGAAGCCCATCCAAGGCAGCGGGTTTTTGCTCTGGATGTCGTAGCCCGGGCCCCGCGTGTCGGTGATCGACGTGGCGTAGGGATAGGGGTCGGTGACCGACGTCGCGAGGATCGTGATGTGCAGGTAGAGCAGCCGGTAGGTTGAGGTGCCTCCCCGCTCCGACTCGGCGCTATTGCCGCCGGTCAGTGAAGGCTCCAGCTCTGAGCGATCGATGCAGGACAGGATCGCGTTGTAGTGCGTGAAGCGTTCGGCGGCGATCGTCTCGTTGCGGCGCTTGAAGCCCATGGCGATCGGCGTCCAGCGGCCGCTGATGTGCGGGTTCGCGCCGCCCCGGAAGTAGCGCGACTCGACGTCGAGCTGCCGCTCGCGGAAGTTGACCACCGTGCGGCCCTGCGGGGAGAAGGTGACCGCCGCGCCGGGTGCCGCCGCGGTGACGGGGTAGACGTCAATACCGCTGGCTGCGGTCCAGACCGAGCCGGTCGTCCCGGAGAGGCGGTTGATCGCGGAGTTGCCGGGGGCGTAGTCGATCCAGCCGAAGATGACCGCGCCTCGGCGGCCAGAGACGTCGGCGGGCCGCGTGATGTCGCAGACCACGAACGTCGGGAGCTTGTGAAAGCCCAGCGTGGCGACGACGGTCGCGAACAGCGTGGTCCCATCGATGAATCGGCAGATGATCTGCCAGCCAGCGGCCGCGCTCCAGGCAGCATGCGCGCAATAGACCTTGCCGTTGTAGGTCGCACTCCCCGAGTGCTCGAAGGAGAGATCGAAGAGCGGGCCCTGCCCGATGCTGTGCACGAGACCCGTCAGGGGGCTGCGCCAGGACGCGGCCGGCAGCGCCGTCCAGGAGTTGGCGCTGTCGCGCAGCATCCAGACGTAATAGCCGGCGCCGGCCTTCAGCTCGGCATCGCGGAAGCGGGCTTCGGACACGGTGCCGGCGATCGCGTCGACGACCCAGCGGTTCTCATCGTCGGGAGTGTAGGCGTTCAGCGGCACGAACTCCCAGCCGCCGCCGATCCGCAGGCGAAAGCACTCGAGCTGATCGGCCTGCCCACCAATGGTGGCGTCGCGGCTCTCCAGGGCAAAGGGAAGTTGGGCGAAGGGGATGAGCAGCGCCTCGCGCCGATCATTGATCGAGGAGCTACCATAGCCGTCCCATCCGTAATACTCGCTGCCGTAGAGGACCGCGCCCTCGGCGCCAGAGGGGCGATCGTTCACGATGTCCCGGACAAGCTGCGGCGCGATCAGTGCCGAGTAGTCCGTCGAGATGTTGACGGGCGCGGCGTTGTTGTGGCGATACAGCCGGAGTGAGGCGCCCTTCAGCAGCCGCCGCGGGCCGGCGTAGCCGATGCCGTCGTGATTGCTGGCCAGTACCCAGTAGACGCCGATGCCCGTGCTCTCCCGCTTCCAGAAGATCCGCAGCGCATGCCAGCCGGTGGGCAGGGTGAAGCTCACCGTGACGGGATCCCAGCGGCCCACGCTGTCCGCGTACTCGTAGATCTTGCCGTCGAGCGTGATGGCTGCGTGGACGGCGCTCACCTCGTTCCAGCTGATGTCGACGGCCTTGCTGCGCACGTCATGCCAGCCGTCGGGCTGGAAGTCGCCGGGCCGGCCGAGCGAGCTGATGGCGCGATGGAGGTCCTCGTAGGGGATCGACGCGCTGGGCAGCACGAGCGCACTCGCATCCTCGGGCGTGCGCAGGCGATCGATGGCCAGCGGCCAGGGGAGGTTGGGGAACCAGCCGCGGCCGAAGCTCACCTCGCTGGCGTCGCCGCGCTTGAGGGCCTCGGTGAGCGGCTCGAGCTTCAACGAGGCCCAGCCGTCCCGCGTCGCCGCGAGGCCCTCCTCGTTCTTGACGCGGAAGGTGCCGAGGACCAGCGGCGTGAGCGGGGCGCGCTCGAGGCGGATCTGCACGCGCCGGCTCTCCCAGCCGCCGGCGAAGAGCGACCCGCTGCGGTCCGGCTCAGTGAGCCAGTAGCCATCGCGGTTGTCGACGACGAGCGTGCTGGGCGGGCCGACGATGGGGTGCCCTTCGCTCGAGGCCTTCAGATCGATCGCCCCGATGCCGCCGGCGACGCGGTCGGTGAAGTCCACCCAGGCGGCCGCGTCGTCCTCGAGGTAGACCAAGTGGCGCATGGCCTACACCTCTGTGAAGCCGAGCGAGATGTCGTAGCCGCCACCGGCCAGCGTCCAGTGGATGTGGAAGGTGCCCGCGAAGGCGGGCTCGAGGTGGAAGTAGCCGAAGAAGGGCGCCTGCCCGAGGCCGAAGTCCGCGCAGATCGGCACCGGCTCGGGCACGTGGAGGCCCAGGCCCTGCGTGCTCAGGTTCCAGAGGGTGAGGAGCTGCTGGTAGACGAGCGGGCCGACCTTCGTAAAGTTGGCCTGGAAGCGGAACCGCAGCGCGTCCTTGGTGAGCGCGCTGCGCGCCAGGCGGCCGTCGAGCATGCGGCGGTCGACGACGTTGGCCGCCTCCCACTGCATGCCGGCGCCGGCGCGGATCGTCTGCGGATTTAAGTCCACGAAGTAGACGGGGCCTGCCTGCGCGATGGTGCCGTCGGTCGGGTTCACCATCAGCGAGCAGTCGCCAAAGATGAAGCCAGTGTTGGCGCCGTCCGGGCTGTTGATGCCGATGTGGATCTGCACATAGGCCGTGTCGTCCGGCATCACCACGGCCGAGTGCGCGAGCAGCCGCTGCCAAGTGGCGTTCCCCGACGTGCCCGCGTTGGTGAAGACCAGCTCGATCGGGTTGCCCTCGGTTAGGCCGTCGTGGGTGCTCGCGGTGATGAAGGCACCGGCGGCGTTGTAGCAGGAGAAGTAGGCCTTGAGGTTGGTGCCGATGACGCAGTCGGTGGGGATCACGGCGGGGAGTGCCAGTGAGAGCGCCTTGTCGTAGTGGGCCGCGAAAAAGCGCGAGTAGGGGAGCTGGTCGGTGTAGATCGTAGAGGCCAGCACCCGGTGGTCGGTCGAGATCGACTGGCCCGTCGTGGTGGCCGTGGCCGCGATGTAGCAGCTCACGGCGTCCATGAAGCCATAGGGGTTCTTGGCGCCGGCGCTGCCGTAGTTGTCGCTCGGGTTGTAGCCGACCCAGTACCAGCCGCGGTACTTGCTAAGGTTCCAGACGAGGCCGTCGGGCCCGATCTTCGTGCCGGCGTAGAGCGAAGGGTTGGCGTCGCGGAAGGCGTGGTTGGGCACGTAGATGCCGGCCGCGGCGCGCAGCGAGGTGATGCTGGACGGCGGGACGAGGATGCCGAAGTGAGAGCCGATCGGCATCAGGCGACCCCCTCCTCGATGAAGAGCGTGCCGGCGTCGAGCTGCTCCTGGATGCTGGCCGCGTCGGACCGGCTCTGGCTCCCGTAGTAGACGTTGCCGTAGTAGACATGCGTGACGTGGATGGTGGTCGGGCTCGAGGCGAGGGCCGTCGACGTGGAGCCGCCGCCGGCGCTGCGGCCACTCGGTCGGTAGCTAGACCCTCCTTCATCATAACCGCCACCGTCCCCAGAACCTGAGGATGCAGACCCGAGAAGGGCCGCCGACGCAACGATGCCAACGCCGGCAACCAGGGCATACTTGCCAGCTGCGGCGAAGTGGGCGCCCGCGCCAGGGTTTCCAGTCGCAACCGCCGCCAGGCCCTGAGCCATCTCATAGATCGCCTTGACCGCAGCGCTCGAGGCGAGGGCCTGAAGCTCTCCGGCCACTGCCTGCTTCATCACCTGTTCGAACTGTTGCCAGGCATTCTTGTTGCCGCGTAGCGCTTCGACAGAGGCGGAGACCAGGTTCTCGACGGCCCCGACACCCAGCTCGTCGAGGCTTATGAGTGCCTGTCCCAGCAGGTCGGCGTTGTTGGCCATCATCCAGAAGCCGTCGGAGGCAAGCTGCAGCTTACCGGGTAGGTCGTCCAGGAAGTCGGGCTCTTCGATCTTCTGGAACGTCGTCAGCGCATCTCCGACTCCGCCGGGAGTCTCGTGCCCGCCAGCGATGCTGCTGGCGGATCCGACGGTGATCGCCGGCGGCGGGATCTCGGGCCCACCGGGCGCTGCGGCCGGCGGCGTTTTCCCCGTCTGGGCCTGATCCATCAGGTCCTTGCGCTGCTGCTCCAGCTCGATGATCTGCTCGAGGATGCCAGCGTAGCCCCCCAAGCTCGTGCGGTAGAGGTCCAGCTTCTCGGTGAGCTGGGTCCAGACGTCGGCCGATACCTCGCCCTTGAGGAAGCTGAGGTTGACCTCACGCTGGGCCTCGTCGAGCTGCTCGAGCAGGCCTTTCGCCTGCGCGAGATTGGCCGTGTCGAAGGGGTCTCCAACGGCGGCCAGCTTCCTCATTTCCTCCCAGAGTGGCTCGATCGCCACGTCGACATCCTCGAAGAGGGCAGCCGTCGCGCTCAGGCTGCGCTGGTGCTGGTCCCACTGGCGCGTGCCTTCCTTGATCGAGCGCACCACGTCGTTGTCGACGATCTTCGTGGTCTGATTCATCTGCGCCGATAGGTCGTTGTAGCTCGTTCCGTAGCGAGCAACCTTGTGGACGCCGCTGGTCAGCACGTCGCCCACCGCGACCACGCGCCCATGAAAGACCCCGGCGGCTGTCGCGACCGCGGCCAGTGCGGTCTTTGCGTCGATGCTATCGCGGGCGAGGTCCTTCTGGTTCTCGGCCAGGTCTCGAATCGCCGTCATGCGATTGATGTCTTCGACGCTGTTACCCAGCTCCTCCATCTTCTCGATCGCCTTGTCGATTGTCGAAGACGTGAGTTCATCAATCCACTCGCGGAAGCCGCCAACGGCCCGCACGACGACAGCGGCCATGGTCTCGACGGGGCCGGCGGCGAGTAGCGCGAGGCTCGTGCCGAGGGCCGTCGATGCGCTCTTGAGGCGGTCGATCGCGTCGCCGGCGTCGGCCAATGCCTTCGCGTCCTTCGTCGAGAGGGTAAGCCCCAGCGCGTCCGCCTCCTCACGCATGGCCCGGATCCCGGCGCTTCCCTCGGACATGATCTGCAGCATCTCGGCGCCGGAGCGGCCCATGGTCGCCATCGCGAAGGCCACCCGCTGGCTCTCGTTCTGGATGCCCATCAGCTCGTCGGCGAGAGCCTCGAGCTGCTCTTCGGGCTTGAGCTGGACGAAGGCGCCGACGTCGATGTTGAGCGCCTTGAAGGCCTCACTCGCCCCGCCTAGGCCGCGGGCAGCATCGCCGGTATTCCGGCTGAGAATCTGGACGCTCTTGGCGACGGTTTCGAAGGAGACGCCGCTGAGGCCGGCGACGTGGCGCAACTGGCTCAGCGATTCAGTGGTGGCGCCCAGGCGGACGTGGAGGTTCCAGACCTCGTCGCCGGCGTCAGCCGCGCTCTTGATGAGGGCACCGATCGCCACGCCGCTGATCAGCGTGGCGATCTTGGCCTTGACGCCGCCCATTGCGGAGTCGATGCCGAGCATGTTCTTGCGGAAGCTGTCGAGGGCAGCCTTGCTGCGGTCCTCGGCAGAGATCCGGTAGCGTGCCTCGGCGCCCACGATGGCCTCCTACTGGTGGCGGCGCTCGGCATCGAGATCCGCCTTTGCTTCCCAGGCTCTCAGCTCGTCGAGCGTGCAGCGCTCGAGTAGCTCCTCCACGAAGATCCCCATCCGCTGCGCCAGGGCGAAGGCATTGAGGATCCTGGCGGCGCTCACCGTGGTGAGCATCCCGATGGCGGCGGCGAGGCCCGCGATACTGAGGGCCAGCTCGCCGCCCTCGATCAGTTTGGGCGGTCGAGCTCCTCGCCGTCGTCGTCGCGGAGCTCCTCGTCCCCGGCGAGATCGTCGCTGATCAGGCCGGCGATCTTGGAGACCAGCGCCGGGTCCGTCTCGCGCATGAAGATCGACCGCTGGGCAGTGCTGAAGTAGGGGCTGCGATCGTGGTTACGGGCGCGGACGATGAGTGTCTCGGCGAGTACGGCGAGGTCACCGCCGCCCGGGCCGCCGCGACGGCGGATCCGGTTCATCTCGTCCAAGGTCGCGGGCCAGACGTAGATCTCGGCGGGGCGCCCGTCCTCGTCGGCGAGCTCCGGGATCTCGATCCTGCGCACCCGCTTCGCCTTCTCGCGAAAGTGCGCGGTGAGCCTTGCCAACAGGTCTGCCACTGCTCTCTCCTCCTGCCGCTCTCGCGGCTGCTAGGTGACGGTGCCCTCAGCGAGCATCCCCTTGTAGGTGACGCTCAGCTCGCCGACCTTGCTCAGGTCCGCGCTGCGCTTCACGTCAGTGATGACGACGGTGCCGGTGTACTTCACGTTGCCCGACGTGTTGCCCACCGGGTAGAGGTTAAGGGCCGCAACGGTGCCGACGTCGAGCAGCGCCTGGCCGGCGTCGGGCGTGGGCGCCGGCGAGTGCCGGCAGGTCAGCGAGCCGCCGCCGTCCGGGATGCCCGCCTTGTAGCTCTTGGCGGCCGCTCCCATCCCGTGGTCTTCCGCCAGCTCGACGTTCTCGTCGTAGTCCCAGGCCGTGACCTCAGCGATGGCCGTAGGGCCGGCGCCGAAGGTGATCACCCCGGACTTGCCGTGGTACTTCGCCATGCTCTCTTGCCTCCTGCTAGACCGCGCCCTCGGTGAGGATCCCCTTGAAGGTGCAGCTCAGCTCGCCCACCTTGCTCAGATCGGCGCTGCGCTTCACGTCGGTGAGGATCACCGTCCCCGTGTACTTCACGTAGGTGGCCGTGTTGCCCGCGGGGTAGACGTTCAGCGCCACGCTGGAGCCCACGTCGAGCAGGGCCTGGCCGGCGTCCGCCGTCGGGGCGGGCGAGTGCCGACAAGTGAGCGAGCCGCCGCCGTCCGGGATGCCCGCCTTGTAGGTCTTGGCGGCCGCGCCCATCCCGTGGTCTTCCGCCAGCTCGACGTTCTCGTCGTAGTCCCAGGCCGTGATCTCAGCAATGGCCACTGCGCCGATCATCAGGACCCCGCTCTTGCCGTGATACTTCGCCATCGGTAGGCCTCCTAGACCTCAGGGTTCATGCGGCTGACCGAGTAGAGTGCCCCCCAGCGCATGGTCAGCCGGCCGTGCGGGGTCTTGCTGTCCTTCACGAGCTCCAGCTCGCTCTCGACCAGCTCGAGGTCGAGCGTCAGGCCGTCGAGCGTGGCGTCTGCCATCAGGGCGACGTGCACGTCGGCGGCGATGTCGTCGAGCAGATCATCGAGCCCGGCCGTCAGAGCGCCGCAGAGCTTGACCTCAAGGAGCAGGCTCTGCGCGTCGGTGTCATTGCTCGATGCCTCCTCGATGCGCTGATCCCGCGGCGTCATCACGCGGATCGCCGGCAGCACGGCCAGGTCGTAGACGCTGCCGCTCTCGACGTTGGTACCCGCAGCGGTGCCCGCGGCCGCCAGCACGGCGACGACGCGGTCGCGGATCTGCTGCCGCTTATGCGCCACGGGACAGCCTCCAGGCCAAGTCCCTCTCGAAGAGCTCCTTGAAGCGAGCCCGCGCCTTGTCTCGCGTGTAGCGCTCGAGCACGGCCTGCCCGGCTTGGGCCACGGGGATCTTCACCGCGTCGATCGGGTGCGCCGTGCTGCCCAGGCGCTTGAAGATCATCTCGCGGCCGTCGGGGTCCGAGGCGATGAAGGCGCTAGGGAAGCGGTGCTTGCCCGCGGTCACGCCCGTCCTTGTCTGCCGGTGCGGCAGGCGCACGGCCGGAATCGGGCGCAGCAGCAGGCCCACCATGATGGCTCGATTGGAGAGGGTGCCCTTGCGCTGGCGCATCCAGCGATTGGCGAGGGCGATGGGCACGCCCACCTCGCTGGCGATCTCCCGCTTGGCCTTTGTCCGCATCCAGGCCAGCGTGCGGTTCAGCGCCCGCACCGTGGCCAGTGGCACGTGCCGGTTCTGGACCCGCTCCAAGTCGGCGAGGATGGCCCTCATGTCGCCCTCGATGTTGATCGTCAGGCTCATGCGAAGATCACCTCCACGCCGATCAGGTCGTCGAGGATCCAGGGGTTGGCCAGCACCGGCGGGATGGCTGGCGCCGCGGCCGCGCTCGAGCCGACGGCCGCGTACTCGCGGAAGGCGTCCAGGCTGACGCCTAGCACCTTCGTCGTCAGGTCAGCCACGACCAGGCGCACCTGGGTGCCGACGAGCGGGGCCAGGTCCCAGATCACGCGGCGCAGCACGTGGCTCCCGTGGCCCGTGGCGATGTGCAGGATGGCGTTGTCGCTCATGCGCACCAGGGCGACGAAGCGCTCCTGGATGGCCTCGTCGCCGGCGACGAAGAGCTCGGCGCGGTCCTTGGTGATCGTCCAGGCGTCCGAGTAGATCCAGCCGGTGGCAGTCAGGGTCGCATTGGTGCCCACCGGCCAGCCAGGGTAGTAGCGCTTGTAGGCCGTGTTGATGTAGCTCACGCCGCTCATGCCCGAGGCGGCAAGGCCGTCGCCCACGGGCTCATCGCCGATCACGGGTTGATAGTAGAAGGCGTCGCTCACGCCGCCCGTGCTGCCGAAGTGGAAGCGCAGGCTGCGATCAAGAATGCCGGCGCGCAGGCCGACGAGGGCGCCGATCTGGGCCGGGCCCGTTTCCGCCGGGTAGTCACCGTTCGCGTGGGTGGTGAGATTGCCGAAATCGAGCTCGGCGATCCTGTAGTAGTAGTAGCCGCTCTCGACGATGTGCCCGCTGATCGCGTAGATCAGGCTCTCGATCTGGCCGACCTCATTCGCCTTGCCGGTGCCGGGTGGCGTATCGTTGAGCAAGACGCCGGCATTGTAGGCGTCGCTGAACGGGTCAGTCGTCGGGTGGCTCAGCGTGCTCTGATGTCGCGTTCCGGTCTGGCCGCCGAAGGTGAAGAACCAGCGCGAGCCGACAAGCTGCAGGGTGGGGCTCTCGTCATAGAGGCCATCGGAGCTGCACGCCATGACGGCGCTTGGCATGTGTACGAGCTTCGCAAAGTCGGGCAGAACGCCGCCCGTAAACTTCGCGAGGCCCACGCTTTGCCTGGCCGTGTTGCCGGTTTGCTTGGTCGTCAGAATCAGGTACCAATCGGCGCCGTCGTAGAAGACGCAGGGGTCGCGGGAGGCGCCGCCCCAGGCCGAGTTGTAGGTGGCGGCGTTGCACCAGGGCGCGCCCGCGGCGTAGGCGCCACCGTTGGGCGTGTCGTCCATGCCGCACCAGTAGATCGCGGCGTCCCCGTTCAGGACGGTCCAGGCATCGAGCGCATCCGAGGTGCAGCCGGCCAGACCGATCTTCTGCAGCTGCGTGCTGCCCGACTGATGCGTCACCCCGACGAAGAACATCAGGTACTTCCAGGCTTCCTGCGCGGAGCCGGGAAAGCCGAAGAACGGGTTGCGGATGATGAAGGGCGCGTAGACGATGAAGCGCCAGTCGCCTTGCGCGCCGGCGCCCAGGGTGAGCTCGGCGTGCTCGGTCCAGGTGCGCAGGTCCGGACTCGAGTAGTGGGAGAAGTTGGCGCTGCCCGTATCTGCCGTCGGGCAGCGGATCCCGATCAAGTGCCAGGTGCTCGTGGCCGTGACGTGGAAGAGGGCGTGGTCGTTCTGCTTCTTGTTGGCCGGGCCGATCAGATAGGGCAGGTTGAACGTGAAGGCGACGCCGTCCCCCGCCGTGGCCACCTCGCCCTCGAGGACGAGCTCGACCAGGCCGGTGCCGTCGGGTTTGCGCTCGACCACCTTGAAGCTGGCGCCCGCGACGCTGATACTCTCGCCGACAACCACCCGGGCGTCCGCTTCCCGGCAGAGGAAGCGGGGCCCGGTGTCGGCCATCTCCAGGCCGTCCGCGTAGGCATCATCGAAGATGCCCACGACGGCGGCGCCGGCGATCACCGCCGGCGTGCCGTGCTCGGTCGGCCTGAAGAAGGCGCTGAGGTCCTCGGCGAGGGGCATCGCTACCTGCCCTTGCCCTTGCCCTTGGTGG
>Ga0209342_10004942_pt1 | contig 13720 bp, 13 predicted proteins | sample RifCSP16_2_FD_184023 | JGI IMG/M metagenome (GOLD analysis project Ga0209342, IMG submission 184023) | Soil microbial communities from Rifle, Colorado - Rifle CSP2_sed 16_2 (SPAdes) (version 2) | ecosystem: Environmental > Terrestrial > Deep subsurface > Rock core/Sediment | place: Rifle... | reverse complement strand
ACTTCGGCCGCATCTTCTTCAACCAGGCGCGCCTGTCCGCGAAGGGGATCCCGCAGATCGCCGTCGTGATGGGGTCCTGCACGGCAGGCGGCGCGTACGTGCCGGCGATGAGCGACGAGACGATCATCGTCCGCGGAACGGGGACGATCTTCATCGGCGGGCCGCCGCTCGTGAAGGCGGCCACAGGCCAAGACGTGACCGCGGAGGAGCTCGGCGGCGCAGACGTGCACGCACGACGCTCCGGAGTCGCCGACCACTACGCGACCTCCGACGAGCACGCGCTCGCGATTGCGCGAGAGATCGTTCGCCATCTCGACCCTCCTCCCCCCTCTCCATGGGAACTCACGCCGACGGAGCCTCCCGCGCTCGACCCCGCCGATCTCTACGGCCTCGTACCGGAGGACTTCCGGCACGAGCTGGATGCCCGCGAGCTGATCGGTCGGATCGTGGACGGCTCTCGCTTCCAGGAGTTCAAGGAGCTCTACGGGGAGACGCTCGTCTGCGGCTTCGCGCGGATCGAGGGTTATCCGGTGGCGATCCTGGCGAACCAGGGGATCCTCTTCGCGGAGTCGTCCCAGAAGGGCGCGCACTTCATCGAGCTCGCGTGCAAGCGGAAGATCTCCCTGGTCTTCCTCCAGAACATCACCGGCTTCATGGTCGGGAAGGAGTACGAGGAAGGCGGTATCGCGCGCGACGGCGCCAAGCTCGTCATGGCCGTCGCCTGCGCGGAAGTGCCCAAGTTCACAGTTGTGGTGGGCGGGTCGTTCGGCGCGGGAAACTACGCGATGTGCGGGCGGGCGTACGAACCGCGCCAGCTCTGGATGTGGCCGAACGCCAAGATCTCCGTAATGGGTGGCGAGCAGGCGGCAACGGTTCTGGCGATGGTCGGCGACGCCGATCCCGACGAGATCCGGGCAACGTACGAGGCCGAGGGCAACCCGTACTTCTCGACCGCTCGACTCTGGGACGACGGGATCATCGACCCGCTCGACACGCGCCGAGTGCTCGCGCTCGGGCTGGCGGCAGCGGCGAACGCGCCGGTGCCCGAGACAACGTTCGGCGTCTTCCGGATGTAGAAGGTCGTCCGCGTCCTCATCTGGAACCTGCTCGACTCGCAGGCGACGATCAACCAACTCAGAGAGGGCGTGGCCGACCTCGAGCCGCCGAGCGAGTGGATCTGGAACGAGGCGACGGAGCGGTTCGGGGTCGTCGCATTCGGCGAGGAGCTACCGGAATCGCTCGGTTGGGCACAGGATTCTCATCGGCGCCGATCCCGACGTGTACGAGGAGTTCGACGCCTTCTAGGCGAGAGCCGCCTCGGCCCAGGCGTCGAGCTCGTCGCGCTCCTCGACGGTGAGGCCGCGAAGAGGCGCCCGCACGTCCTCGCGCACCGGCACTCCCTGTAGTCCGAGGAGTCGCTTGAGCGCGGCCTGTCGCGGGAAACGCTCGACGAACGCGCGAAGCTCCGCGAGGTGCGCGGCTCCTTCGGGAGTCGGGTCACGAACGACTGCCGCGACCATGGACGGGACGGCCGACGCAAGCGCCGATACGGCTCCGATAGCGCCATGCGCCATCCCTTCTGCAATGAGCGCCTCCGGCCCGACGAAGATGTCGAAACCGGGCAGCAGGTAACGCGCGAACCGCTCGAAGGGCGTGTCGGACACCTTGAGCCCGACGACGTTCGAAGCGTCCTCCCGAAGTCGCTCGAGGACAGCTGGAGCCACCGCGTACCCGGTCGTCGCCGCGAACTCGTAGACGTAGAACGGCAGAGGCGCGCACGCTGCGGCGGCGGCGAGGAAGTGCGCGTACTGAGCCTTTTCGTCGAGCGCGAAATACGGCGGCCCGATGACGACGACCGCATCCGCGCCTACCTCCGCTGCGTGCATCGACAACGCGACCGTGTCCGCGGTCGTCTGCGCTCCACAGTGCACCGCAACTTGCAGCCGGCGATCGGACGCCTGGAGGAAGAGGTCGGCCACGCGGCGACGTTCCTCCGGCCGGAGCAGGATCCCCTCCCCCGCTGTTCCGAGCGCAAGGATTCCGTCGAGGCCGGCTCCGACGAAGAACTCGACGAGCGGCGAGAACGCATCCTCGTCGAGAGCACTGCCGTGCTCTGCGAGCGGAGTAACGGATGCGGCGAGTGCCCCCTTCAGCATGGCCGGACTCTAAGCTCCGACGTGATGAGCGCGCTGAAGATCGAGCGGGACGGGCACGTCCTCCGGGTGACGCTCGCCATGCCCGAGCGTCGGAACGCGTTCGATGCCGTGCTCATCGCCGAGCTCACCGAGGCGTTCTCCCACGTAGGGGATGCACGGGCGGTCGTGCTCGCGGGCGAAGGGTCGAGCTTCTGCGCGGGCGCCGACGTCGAATGGCAGCGCGCTTCGATCGACCTCTCGTACGACGAGAACGTCGAGGACGCGATGTGCCTCTATCGCATGCTGGACACGATCGACTCCTGCCCCGCGCCCGTCGTCTGCTGCGTCCACGGGTACGCGCTCGGTGGTGGGTCGGGCCTCGTCGCCTGCGCCGACATCGCGGTGGCCTGGCCGGATGCGGTCTTCGGATTTACTGAGGTCCGGCTCGGGATCACCCCCGCCGTGATCTCGCCGTTCGTCCTCCCGAAGATCGGCTCAGCGGCGCGCCGGTACTTCCTCACCGGCGAGCGCTTCGACGCAAACGCGGCGCTCCGCATCGGCCTCGTGCAGGAGGTCTCCGAGGACGCGGGCGAAAGCACGGAGGCCGTTGTGCGGGACATCCTGGCCTCCGGCCCCGCGGCAGTGCGCGAGGCGAAGCGCCTCGTGCGCGAGCGACCTCAGGGAGCCGCCACAGCGCACATCGCAGCAGCTCTGCGAACGAGCGCCGAGGGTCAGGACGGGCTCAGGGCGTTTCTCGAGCGCCGCCCACCGCGTTGGATCGAGGCGCCAGACGCATCTTCGTCGTAGCAGCGCTACGCGGCGACCGGTTCCGCAGCGAGCTGGTGTCGAGGTGAGGGGAGGAGGAGGCAGAAGACAACGCCCAGCGCCGGCGCGGCCGCTGCGGCGACGAGCGCCGTCTCCAGGTCGACCGTGTCTGCGAGGCCGCCGAGCGCGACGGCGGCGACCCCTCCGACCCCCATTGCGAGGCCGACTGAGAGGCCGCTCGCCATTCCCGTGTGGCGCGGCAGGTACAGCTGGGAGAGCACGATCGTGATCCCGAACGTTCCGACGACGCAGAATCCGACCCCCATCAGGGCCAGAGTCCCGGCACTCCCTCCGACCTCGAGGAACACGAGAATCAGCGGCGCCAGCACAGCCTGAGTGACGAGCAGCGTCCGCCGCAGCCCGATGTGGTCTGCGACGGGCCCGAGGAGCAGCGTCCCGGCAACGCCGGCGACGAGCATGAGCGAAAGCTCGCGATTCCCCTGGCCCTCGCTCCCGCCCTGCGACACGACCCACAGAGGGACGAAGGTCAGCAGGCTGAACCACGCAACGCTCCGCAGCACGATCACCCCGGCGAGGATCAGCATCGCCCCAACCCGCGTCTCGCCCGCAGATCCGGGCACGAGGCCACCCACCGGCCGGAGCGTCGCGAGCCGTGGGAGCGCGCGCGCGAGCACGATCACCACGAGCAACGCGGGGACCGCGGCGAACACACCCCCCGTGAGCCCGAGCCAGAGGACGAGCGGCGTGACCACGATCGGGCCGAGCGCGTACCCCACGTTGCCGCCGACGTTGAAGCGCGACATCCCACTCGCCCGGCGCTTGTCGCTGGCATAGGCTGCGAACTTCGCTCCCTCCGGGTGGTACGCGGCGATCCCGACTCCCGCCACGAGCGTGAGAGCGACGGCGACCGGGTAGCTCGGAGCAACGGCGACGAGGCCCGTTCCGATCGCGGCGAGCGCGATACCAGCCGGGAGCAGCCATAGGGCCCCGCGCCGGTCCGACCACAGGCCGAAGAGCGGCTGGACGAGCGACGACGAGGCGGTCACCGCGAGCATTAGGGCGCCTGCGGCCGCGTAGTCCAGGCCGAACTCGACCACGAGGAACGGAATCAGAGCCGGTATGGCGCCCGCTGCGAAGTCGACGGCGCCGTGACCAGCCGACAACGTCGCAATCGCCCGGCGGTCCATGCCGTCCCTCACCGATTCAGGCTATCCGCACGGCGGCCAACGCTACGCAAGACGTCGACGGAGCCTTGCGAGCTGCGAGGGCCCGGGTTGTGCGAGCTAGCGCTCTTCGAGGTACTTCTTGAGCCCGAGGAAGGGCAAGATGAACGCCGCGAGGAGCGAGGCCGCCCAGACGATCACGGCTGCGGCGAGCCACGTCCCGATCCCACTGATGGAGAAGCCGTCCGAGATGAGGTCGGTGATGATCAGCGATATCAGCGTCGCAATGAGCGCCACGCCGCCGAGCGCCGACGAGCCCCTTCTGCGGAGCTGGCTGGCGAAGAACGGCAGCATGAGCGCGAAGACCACCGTGAAGATGATCACGGCATAGATGAATGACGTCACGTCGATGTCCATGCCGCTGAGAACGAGCGAGGCGACGATGAGGCCCACGGCATTCGCGAGCAGCATCACCCCGGTGCGAACGATCAATCGAATCACGGCGGCCGAGAATACAGACCCGAGTGCCGGACAAGCACCTAGGGTTGGACGCTGTGGGGATCGGGAAACTGCTCGTGGCCAACCGCGGAGAGATCGCCGTCCGCGTGTTTCGCACGTGCCGGGAGCTCGGCATCGCAACGGTGGCGGTCGCCGCGCCCGACGATTCGGACTCGCTCCATGCGCGCTCGGCTGACGCGACGGTAGAGATCGCAAGCTACCTCCACGCAGAAGAGCACATTCGGGCGGCGAAAGCTGCCGGCGCCGACGCGATTCATCCGGGGTACGGCTTCCTCGCCGAGAGCGGTGACTTCGCAGAGGCAGTCGAAGCCGCCGGGTTGACGTGGATCGGGCCCCCGGCTGGGTCACTCCGACTCGGCGGCGACAAGCTCGCGGCCAAGCGAATCGCACGAGAGGCGGGCGTTCCCGTGCTGCCCGATGGCGCACCCGACGAGATCGGCTTCCCGTTGCTCGTGAAAGCTGCGGCCGGCGGCGGCGGACGTGGGATGCGCGTCGTCCATTCACGGGCGGAGCTCGACGACGCGCTTGCGGCCGCCGAGCGGGAGGCCGCCGGCGCATTCGGCGACGGAACCCTCTACTGCGAGCGGTATCTCGAGCGCCCACGACACATCGAGGTCCAACTTCTCGGGGACGCGCACGGAACGGTCCTGGCCGTCGGCGAGCGGGATTGCTCGGTGCAGCGCCGCCACCAGAAGGTACTCGAGGAGTCTCCGGCTCCCGTCCTTGCCGAGGGCATGCGCAGTCAGCTCTTCGACGCCGCAGTGGCCTTCGGAAGAGCGATCGGGTACCGGAGCGCCGGAACGGTCGAGTTCGTCTTGGACGGGGACGAGTTCTTCTTCCTCGAGCTCAACGGTCGGATCCAGGTCGAGCACCCCGTGACCGAAGCCGTCACGGGCCTCGATCTCGTCGAGCGCCAGCTGCGCATCGCCGAAGGCGAGCGCCTTGTGGCTCAGAGCCACAAAGTTGACGGGCACGCCGTCGAGGTTCGGCTCTATGCGGAGGATCCACGGACGTTTCTCCCCCAGGCCGGAACGATCGAGCGGCTCGAATTGCCAAGTAACAGACTGTTACTTGGCAGTCTCGGCGGCGTTCGGGTCGACGTCGGCGTCGAGGAGGGAGACGAGGTCGGTCTCTCCTACGACCCGATGATCGCGAAGCTCATCGCCCACGGGCGTGATCGGAGCGCAGCGCTGGACGCTCTCGCTGCGGCGCTCGACGACACAGCAGTCACGGGCATCACCACGAACCTCCCGTTCCTGCGCTGGCTCGTCTCACATCCGGTCGTTCGCGCGGGCGAGGCGACGACCGCGTTCCTCACCGAGCACCCGCCGCTCTCTCCCATTCCACTGCGGCGAACGCCCGCCGCCTGGCTCGCTCCGTGGCGCCTTAACCTCCCATCGCCGCCGCTGGCGGCACCGCCCGACGTCGATCTCGAAGCGCACCGCCACGGTCCGCTTCACGGTGAGAGCGCCGTCACCGCGCCCATGCCGGGGACCGTGATCCGGGTCGAAGTCGAGGCAGGCGACGAGGTTCGTGCCCGCCAGGCTCTCGTTGTCCTCGAGGCGATGAAGATGGAGATTCCCATGCACTCGCCGTTCGAGGGAACGGTGAGGAGCGTGCACGTCGCCGCAGGCGACCGCGTGGCGAGCGGCACACTCCTGGTCGAGCTCGAGTCCTAGGTCCCGGGCTTCACGACCATCACGAAGACGATCACGAGCAAGAGCCCGCTGAGCAGGCGCGCAACGTTGATACGAGTTCCGAGGCGAGCGAAGATCGCAGGGCTCGGCCCCTCGGTCTCGAGTGCGTTGGCGATTCGCCCGAGCTCTGGCCCGAGGAAGCCAAAGGCGACGGCCGAGATTCCGGCCAATCCGACGAGGCCAAGGGCGAGGAACGGCTCGCCCCAGTTCCAGTCGCCGTCGACCGTCAACGCGACACCCGAGACGAACACCAGCGCGGCCGACGGCATGAAGACTCGCATCGCGGTCCAGGAGACGTCGCGGGCAAAGGCAGCGGTTCGCTTCGGATCACCGGCGCGCTTTGTGAGCAGCCCGAACACCTGAACCGCCAGTCCGCCGCCGACCCAAACGATCGTCGCCGTGATGTGAAGAAACAGCCAGAGCTCGTACGACGTCATCTTGTCAGCCCCGCCCTCGAGCCCGATCGAGAAGCCACCCAACGGTGATGTTCACCAGCCACACGACGATCGCGGCTCCGACATAGGTCCAGAACCCGTCGATCGAGAAGTCGGGGGCGATCCACTCTGCGAGCGCGAGCATGAGGATGTTGAGCGCGAAGTACGCGAGCCCGAACGTGACGATGATCAGCGGCAGAGTGAGGATCGCGAGGATCGGCTTCAGGATCGTGTTGCCGATCGTGAGCACGAACGCCCCCAGCAGCAGAGAACCCCACCGTCCGATCGTCACGCTGCCGAACATCCAGTCGACGACGATCAGCGCCAGGACGTTGATGCCCCAAAGGACGAGGAACCGAATGAGAAGCGTCATCGTCGATCGCTCCAGGCTGAGCTCTCCCGGGTTCAGAAGATCTTCTGGAGCTTCATCGCGGCTCCCATGTCGCCCTTGATCTTCAGCTTCCCGGTCATGTATGCCGTCGTCGGGTTCTGCTCGCCGGCGACGATCTTGCCGAAGCTCTCCTCGGTCGCCGAGAACGTGCAGTCCGCCTCGCCGATCCCCTCCGTGACCTGGATCGCCCCGTCGGCGATCGCGACCGTCCAGGCCCCCGCGCCCTCGATGTCGAACACGTAGGTGTTGTTCATGCCGGCGATGCGATCCGCAGACACCCGCGCCGCGAGACCCTCGAAGAACTCCTGAACGCTTGTCATCGTCTGCCTCTCCTCTCTCTGGAACGGGGCGGAGCCTACCGCGCGGATACCATCCGCGCGCGTGGACTTCGACTTCACTCCTGAGCAGGAGCTGATCCGCGACACGGTCCGAACGTTCGCGCGAGAGCGGGTCGAGCCCATCGCCGCGGCACTCGACCTCGAGGGCCGCTTTCCGTACGAGCTCGTGGCAGAGCTCGCCGAGCTCGGGCTCATGGGGCTGCCCATCCCGCAGGAGTACGGAGGCGCCGGCGGCGACACCGTTTCCTATGCCATCGCGATCGAGGAGCTGACGCGGGTCGACTCGTCCGTGGCGATCACGGTGGCCGCGCACACCTCGCTCGGGACGATGCCGGTCCTGCTCTTCGGAAGCGAGGAGCAGAAGCGCCGCTGGCTGCCCGACCTCGCGTCGGGGAAGCGACTCGCCGCCTTCGGCCTCACCGAGCCTGATGCCGGCTCCGACGCAGGCGCGACCCGCACGACTGCCGAGTTGCGCGACGAGTCTTGGGTGATCAACGGCTCGAAGCTCTTCATCACCAATGCCGGCACGGACATCAGCTGGGGTGTCACGATCACTGCTCTCACCGGGGACGACGAGATCTCCAACATCGTCGTCGAGAACGGTACTCGCGGTTACGCGATCTCCTCGCAGATGAAGAAGCTCGGCTGGCGCGCGTCCGACACACGCGAGCTCTCGTTCGAGGACTGTGCCGTGCCCGAGGGGAATCTCCTGGGAGAGCGCGGCGCCGGCTTCCGCCAATTCCTGGAGATCCTCGATGGGGGACGCATTTCCGTCGCCGCCATGGGCGTCGGCCTCGCGCAGGGCGCGTACGACCTCGCCTACGCGTACGCCAAGGAGCGCGAGCAGTTCGGCAAGCCGATTGCGACGTTCCAGGCGATCAGGTTCAAGCTCGCCGACATGGCCACCGAGATCGAGGCCGGGCGAGCGCTCGTCCACAAGGCTGCCTGGCTGAAGGACCAGGGTCGCCCGTTCGCCCGTGAGGCCGCGATGGCGAAGCTCTACACCGGCGAGCTCTCGAGTCGAGTCGCGGGCGCCGCGCTGCAGATTCACGGCGGCTTCGGGTACATGGAGGAATCGCCGATCTCGCGCCTGTACCGCGACCAGAAGATCCTCGAGATCGGCGAGGGCACGAATGAGGTGCAGCGGATGGTCATCGCTCGCCATCTCGGCCTGTAGGGGCGAGACTTGCTTCGCCCGGCGCTCGCCGCGGTAATCCTCGCCGCACTCTTCGTGGCCGCACCCGCGACTGCCCACATCGAGGCCATGCCGCCCTTCGTCGCCGCTGGTGATTCTGAGACGATCAGCCTGACGGTCCCGAACGAGCGTGACGCGCCGATGACCGGATTCAGTTTGGTGGTTCCGAGCGACTTCCGGATCGTCTCTGCCCATCCTGCTGAGGGTTGGAGCGCAGAGGTGAAGGGAGCGAGCGCGAACTGGCATGGAGGCAGTCTCTCCCCGGGCGCCGAGACAACCTTCACCCTCGAGGTCGAGGCGCCGACGGAGCCGGGGCCGGCCACGCTCGAGGCGGAGCAGCACTATCCCGACGAAGCGGTCGCTCGTTGGGCCGTCTACCTGACCGTCACTCCAGCGGCCGAGACGCCGTCTCAGAACCTCGTGTGGGTAGTGGTCACGGCGGTTCTCGGACTCCTCGCGCTCACGGCCTTCGGCATCTTCGTCTGGCGCCGCCGCTCGGCTCCACTTCAAGAGAGATAGCGGGTCTCGCTGCTACGGTCGCACCTAGTGGTCGCTCCGGGAAGCACGCCACCCCTTCGCGCGGCTGCGAACACATCGCATGTCGTCGTCCTCAGTCGGCCACATACCTTCTGGTATGCGGCCTCCCTGCGTCCTAGGCCTGCTCGGTTCTCGCCGGCGAATGGGCACCGGACTTCCCGGAGAGACCACTCGTGATCTTCACGCAGTTCGTCGATGACGCCCTCGGATGCGCGTCGTATCTCGTCGGCGATGCGGACAGCGCAACCGCCGTCGTCGTCGACCCGGCCTTCGCGATCGAGCAGTACCTCGAGGAGGCCGAGCGGCGAGAGGTGCGGATCGTCAGGACGCTCGAGACGCACACACACGCGGATCACCTCTCGGGTCACGGACGCTTCGCGTTGGAGCACGGCGTTCCGGTGAGCGTTCACTCCGCAGCGGAAGCCGCGTACCCGCATGACCCGCTCGAGAATGGGGACGAGATCGCGGTCGGCCACGTCGTGCTGCGGTGCATCCACACGCCCGGGCACCGGCCGGAGCACTGCTGCTTCGCCGTGAGCGACCGCTCGCGCGGCCCTGATCCCTGGATCGTGCTGACCGGCGACTCGCTTTTCGTCGGCGACGCAGCTCGTCCCGACCTGGCCGTCGAAGCTCGCGAGGGCGCCGAGGGGCTCTTCCACTCGCTCCGACTGCTCGTCGAGCTCGGAGACGGCGTTGAGGTCTACCCCGGCCACGTCGCCGGGTCCCTGTGCGGCAAGGCGATGAGCTCCAAGGCATCGACGACGATCGGCTTCGAGCGCCGCTTCAACCCGGCGCTCGCTCACGACGACGTCGGGCTGTTCATCGCCGAGTCGGCGTCGATCAGCGCCCCACGGCCTCCGAACATGGAGCGGATCGTGGAGATGAACCGCGGCCCGTTCGTCGGCGCGCAGCCGGATCCTCCGGAGCTCCCTGTCCCGATGGAGGGTGTGCAAGTGCTCGATGTCCGCCCGGTCGAGACGTTCGCCCGAGGGCACTTCCACGGCGCCCTCAACGTTCCGGTCTCCGGCACGCGCTTCTCGACGAAGGCTGCCTTCGTGCTCGAGCCGGGCCCGATCGCAATCTCGGCGGTCGACAGCGACGAGGCTGCGCAGGCGATTCGCTCGCTCCGCTCGGTCGGCTTGCTCGAGATCGTCGGATACGTCCTCGGAGGTGGATCGGAGACGCTCGAGCTCGTGTCGGTCGACGAGCTGGACGCCCTGCTCGCAGACGGCGCGGAGTTGATCGACGTCCGCGAAAAGGACGAGCGCGATTCCGGCTACATCGCGGGCAGTCGCAACATCCCTTATCGCCTGCTCGCGCTCGGGGAGGCGGATCTCCCGCGCGACCGGCCGATCGTGACGATCTGCGAGACGGGCCCACGGGCGGCGATCGCGGCCAGCATCCTCGCCGCGCGCGGCTTCGATGCGCATCCGGTCTGGAACGGCGGGATCAACTCCTGGGCAGCTGCCGGCAGGCCCACGGTCGAGTTTCGCCGCTGCGGTTCCTGAAGCCTCGGGCGTCCTACGACGGTGGGCCGAGCCGTTCGACCGAGTAGCCGGCCGACCGGAGCACATTCAGGAGCTCTTGGCAGTGAGCCTCGTTGCGCGTCGAGACGACGAGCTCGATCTCGGTCTGGAGCGCGCTCGTCGTCCTCCCTTCGCGGTGATGATCGACGGAGACGACGTTGCCGCGCCCGCTTGCGACCAGATCGAGCACGTCCCGCAGCTCGCCCGGCCGATCCGGGATGAGGAGCCGAATGGCGAGGAAGCGCCCCGACTGCGTCAGACCGTGCCGGAGCACGGAGATGAGCGTCGTGGCGTCGATGTTCCCACCCGAGAGCACGACGGCCACGGATCCGGAGCCCGGCACTCGACCGGCCAGGAGCGCTGCGAGCCCGACCGCACCGGCCCCCTCGACGAGGAACTTCGTGCGCTCCACGCAGAGAACAAGCGCCTCCGAGATCTCGTCGTCCGAGACGGCGACCGTGTCGTCGAGAACGCGGTCGAGGATCGACGACGCCAGCTCGCCGCGGTGCTTCACGGCGATCCCATCGGCGATCGTGTATCCGGGCTGGCAGACGATGCCGACGACTCGGACGCCCGGGCGAAGCTCCTTCAGCGCCGTCGCTATGCCCGCTGCGAGCCCACCGCCGCCTATCGGGACGAGCACCGTCTCGGCATTCGGCGCCTGCTCGGCGAGCTCGAGGCCGATCGTCCCCTGCCCTGCGATCACGCGCTCGTCCTCGAAGGCGTGGACCAGTGTCGCTCCGGTGCGCTCGACGTGCGCCCGCGCAGCCGCGACCGCCTCCTCGAAGCCCTCGCCGACGAGCTCGGTCGTCCCACCGTATGAACGAGTCGCCTCGACCTTCGCCATCGGCGCGTCCTGGGGCATGAAGATCGTCGCCGGGATCCCCGCCTCGCGCGCAGCCCAAGCGACCGCCTGGCCGTGGTTCCCCGCGCTCGCAGCCACGACTCCCGTTTGGCGCTCCGCCTCGCCGAGCGTCGCAATCGTGTTGTACGCGCCGCGGATCTTGAACGACCCGGTCCGCTGCAGGTTCTCGGCCTTGAGGAAGACGGATCTCCCGGACAGTCGCGAGAACGTCTCCGTCGGGTAGAGCGGTGTTTCGCGCGCAACGCCCGCGAGCCGCTCGCGGGCGGCTCGAATGTCAGCGATCGTCGGAGCCATCGAGCTTGAACACCTCCTCCATTATCTGGCGGACAGCGCTCAGCGGATCGAGCTCGCGTCGCTGAACGGCGGAGAGCACCCGCTGAAGCTCGGGATCCTCTGCAACCGCGGCCTGCAGATGAGCCTTCGCCCGGCTCGACGCGACTGCGAACACCTCCCGTGCGAGGTTTCGTCGACGCCGCTCCTCGAGTCGACCGCCGATGGAGAGCGACGCCCGATGCTCCTCGAGAGCTGCCCACAACTCGGGAACGTTCTCGCCGCGAATCGCCTCGGTCAGCAGGATGGCCGGACGGCGATCGGGCTCAGTCAGCCCGATGATCGCACGCACCTCGTTGAGCATCGTCTTCGCGGCCGCGTGATCCATCTTGTTGACGGCGATCACGTCCGGGATCTCCATGATCCCCGCCTTCAACGCCTGCACCGAGTCGCCCGAGCCGGGCATGAGCACGAGGAGCACGGTGTCGGCGATGCCGGTGACCTCGACCTCGCTCTGACCCGCGCCGACGGTCTCCACGAACACGACGTCCTTGCGCGACGCGTCGAGGAGGAGCACCGCCTGGAGCGTCGCCTCGGCCAACCCGCCGAGGTGCCCGCGCGTCCCCATCGAGCGGATGTAGACGCCGGGATCGAGGAAGTGGTCCGAAAGCCTGATGCGATCGCCGAGCAGCGCGCCGCGGGAGAAGGGGCTCGACGGATCGACGGAGACAACGCCCACCGTTCGACCGTGGTCGCGCACGTGAGAGACCAGCGCTGCGATGAGGCTCGACTTGCCTACCCCTGGGGGCCCCGTGACGCCGATAACCGCCGCGTTCCCGGTCTCGGGATAGAGCTCGCGGACGAGTGGGTAGGCCAGTGGATGACCATCCTCGACGAGGGAGATCGCTCGCGCGAGCGCACGCCGATCCGCTCGGCGCACACCGTCGACGAGCTCCTCGAGCCTCCACTCCTTGCGCGCCACGGCAGGACTCTACGTAGCTCGGACACTGCACATGCGCGAGTTCATTGATGAGTGAGGAGCGCCGCGGCCGCAATGCGGCCGCCTTCAGGGATCTTCGCGCGACCGGAATCTGCGCGAGCGGATTCCGGTCTTGCGCTTAAGAAGACGACCGGCGCACCTCGAGCTCGTGGCGCGCTTCGATCTCTTCGAGCAACGCCGCAATGCGCTCGAGGCCGCTGGCCTCGTTCCCGTTCGGATGAAGCTCGGACTCGAATACCACGGCGTCTCCGTTGTCGAGCGCCGCCACCGCCGACTCGGAGCTCGCCTCGATCGCATCCAGCTCGCTCTCCTGACCGATGGGAAGCCAACGCGTCATCAGTAGTGCCACGAACGAGCCGAGGAGATAGACCGATCCGGCCGCGATCCAAATCGCCCGCGCACTGAACATGTCCGTGAGCACACCCGCCGCTGCCATCGCAAGGCCCAGCACGGCGTAGTTGGAGCTCATGATCGTCGCCAGCACACGGCCCCGGTACTGATCGGGTGCGCCGCGCTGAACGAGGAGTCGGTTGCAGATGATCGCAGCGCCGTTACCTGCCGCACCTCCGATCACGAACGGCACGGCGAGCCAGATCGAGCTGACCCAGATGCTCGTGAGCGCGGCTCCTCCCCAGCCGACGCCCATGAGCGCGATCGAGCCGACGTAATGACGGCGAAGCCCGACCTTGCCGAGAGCGGGTGCGGCGAGGAAGCTCCCGAGCGCGAGCCCGACGCCGCTCGCGGCGACGAGCGCGCCGAAGCCGAGGTTGCCCGAGTCGAGCGTGTCCTTGGCAAACACGATCTCCGCGACGTTCACGGCGCCGGCACCGATCAGCACGACGTTCCAGACGACGAGTACGGTAC
>Ga0209342_10004941_pt1 | contig 13721 bp, 11 predicted proteins | sample RifCSP16_2_FD_184023 | JGI IMG/M metagenome (GOLD analysis project Ga0209342, IMG submission 184023) | Soil microbial communities from Rifle, Colorado - Rifle CSP2_sed 16_2 (SPAdes) (version 2) | ecosystem: Environmental > Terrestrial > Deep subsurface > Rock core/Sediment | place: Rifle... | reverse complement strand
AAAAATAATCAGCCCAAAAGTTTTCGTATGCAATTGGCAATCTGTTCGCATTCCGCATCATGAAGTGGATGGCGAAGCGCTCCGCGTGAGTAAACAACTGTGAATCAAGCAGCCGCGCGACCAAGCATGATACCACTCACGTAACTGTGTGTCCGGATGCCTTCTCCCTCCAGGCTTCACCCTAGCTCACTCTGCCGAGTATTGTCGCTTTGGCCAGGACCGTGAATAATCCGGGTTAGGATTCAACCGCAGGAAGATGGATTCAATTCGGAATGCTCGATGGGAGGGAGAATCGTTGAACGATGGCGCCGGCTATCAATCCGCTTCGTTTTCCACTTCGGCCTTGAGCCGGCGCTGGCGCACGGCGTCCGCCAGCACGTCGAGCAATGCGCGGCTGTCTTCCCAGCCGATGCAAGCGTCGGTTACGCTCTGACCGTAGACCAACTCTCTGCCCGGGATCAGGTCCTGACGGCCCGCCTTGAGATGGCTTTCGACCATGACGCCGAAGATGCGCGCGTCGCCACCGGCGATCTGCGCCGCCACCTCGCGCCCGACGTCGATCTGCTTCTCCGGCTCTTTGGCGCTGTTGCCGTGGCTGAAGTCGATCATCAGGCGCGCCGGAATACCCGCCTCGGCTAAGCTCGTTCCTGCGGCGTCCACGTTTGCGGCATCGTAGTTGGGCCGCCTGCCGCCGCGCAGAATCACGTGGCAATCCTCGTTGCCAGTGGTCGATACAATCGCCGAATGGCCGGCTTTGGTCACGGACAGGAAATGGTGTGGCGCGTGCGCTGCGCGGATCGCGTCAAGGGCGATGCGCACGTTGCCGTCGGTGCCGTTTTTAAATCCCACTGGGCACGACAAGCCCGAGGCCAGCTCGCGGTGCACCTGGCTCTCGGTGGTGCGCGCGCCGATGGCGCCCCAGGATACGAGGTCCGCGATGTACTGGGGAGTGATCATGTCGAGGAACTCACAACCAGCGGGCACACCGGTCTCGTTGAGATCGAGCAGCAGATGGCGCGCAACGCTTAACCCTTCGTTGATACGGAAGCTGCCGTCAAGGTTCGGGTCGTTAATGAGACCCTTCCATCCCACCGTGGTGCGTGGCTTCTCGAAGTAGACGCGCATCACCACCAAGAGATCGGCATCGAGGCGGTCCTTAGCCTCTTTTAGTTTCCCCGCGTACTCTTTGGCGGCTTTCACGTCGTGGATCGAGCATGGTCCCATGATGACCAGCAGGCGGTCGTCGGCGCCGTTGAGAATGCGGTGGATGGCCTGCCGGGTTTCGTACACGATCTGCGCGGCTCTCTCAGTGATGGCGCACTCGCGCAGCACATGCTCCGGCGGCAAGAGCTCTTTGATTTCCTTGATTCGTAGATCATCGGTCTGGTAATTCATGTCAGTTCAGAATTCCTATGGTGGTTCATCATATCCCATAATCGGAGAAAATCTAGCCGGTTGCTTTTCTCTTCCTTCTGTTCAAGGTCCAAACGGTTCCGGGTTCCAGGTTCAAAGTTCAATGCTCAACGTTGAACTCGGAACCTTGAACCTTGAACAGCTCGCACAGCGAGCGTTGAACTTTTGAACGGCGGGGGCTTCGAAAATCGCCAAGCCGCGACACCGTGATCTATCGAACCGGCGATCAGGTAGGCGCCTGGACCTCTGCCGGCTTGGGTGTGACCGGCATAGCCATCGTAGCGGTACCGATATCCATTGCGTGGTTGCTCGACGGTTTGTGGCTAGGGCGAAAGCAAGCGGCGATGGCGGCCGCAGAGGCATCAACTTCACCGCTATGGATTTCTTCTTGACACAAAATTCGTCGGTAAGATATACAGGGCGCATTGTTCACGGTTGTTTTCGCATGACGACGAAACTCCGCCACGGTCTTACTCTCTTTTGTTTTCTATTGCGGTTTATCGTTCCCTCTGAAGCACTTGCAGAACCACTCAAGAAAATCAGAGCTTCGTTTAGCGCCTTTGCCTACGCCAATCCTCCTTTCTGGATTGCCAAGGATCTCAAGCTCTTCGATAAGTACGGCCTCGACGTGGAACTGGTCTATGTAGCCGGCGGCCGAGGGATCCAGGCTATGGTTGGAGGTTCTCTTGACGTTGCTCAAATTGGCGTCGGCGCAATTGTGGCAGCTGCCCAGGGGGTGGACGTCGTTCTTGTGGGGACGGTTTTCCCTCGCCTGGTATCGTCAGTGCATGCCAGTCCAGACATCAAGGACTTAAGAGAACTCAAAGGAAAGACCCTTGGAACGGGGCTAATTGGGGGTAATGGCTATTTTGGCGGCAGAATATTTCTCGCCAAAATGGGGTGGCTACCGAACCGGGACATATTTATTCGACCGGTGGGAGGCACGCCGGAAGTGTTTGCGGCCTTGCAGAGCGGAGTTATTCAGGCAGGGGTTTTGTCGCCCCCTACCACAGCCCTCGCTGCCAGATCAGGATTTCGCCAGATTTTCGACACCACCAGTCTGGAATTGCCATTTCCCTCCATCTCTGTGGTGGCGACCCGCAGGTTTGTCACAGCCAATCCTGAGACCATCCTGAATGTATTGCGGGCGACCTCGGAGGCCATTCACCTCTACAAGACGCGTCCTGACTTGACGATTCCTGTCGTAGCGAAGTACATGCGTGTGCCGAAAGATGATCCCTCCTTGCAAGAGTCCCGACTCACTTACGGAATTTACTTAAATCAGAATCTCGAAATGGCGCCGGAGGGGATCAAATTTGTCATCGACACCCTGGCTGAGCAGGGAACTGAAGTGAAAAGAAAAAACCCAGCTGACTACGTGGACAGCCGATTTATCCGGAAGCTGGAGGAAGAAGGCTTTTTCAAGAAACTTGCCGGGAAATAATAGTTCAGCTTTCACGTAGCAGATGCTATCTACCAGGAGTCTTGACACATTACATTTGAATTATTCCGTTCACCCGTTATGTTTTGCGGGGCTTTGCTGGCGGTGACAAATCAAGCTTGCTGGACATTGATAGCCGTCCTCCTTCTTTTCTCTTCCGGGACAGGTCTCGCCCAATCTCTGAAGAAGGTTAACGCTGCGTTCAACGATCCTTCCCTGGAGGGGATCAAATTCATACTCGATTTGCCCAAGAAAACAGAAAATCACAAGCGGAGGAAAGGATGCTCTTAAACAAGGAGCGAGCTCTTGCTGTGATAAACAAATACGGGTTGCAGGTTATCGTAGCCGCGCGCTCATGACCTACCGCAACAGTCTGACACGCTGTAAGACCTGGAGGAGAGATGGCAAAGATCTATGACCTCAGCGTTTCGCTGAGACCTGACAATCTGGAGACGATGGAGACGCGATGGGCATTCACGCCGCACGACGAAGCAGCCAGGCTATTTGCCCGGCGCCACGGCGTCAAGGTTTCCGACCTGCCGCATGCTTCGTTCTTTTCGAACGAACGCATAACTCTCAAGACTCACGCCGGCACCCATTTGGACGCGCCCTATCATTTTTATCCGACCTCTGAGGGGCGTCCCGCGAAGCGTATTGATGAGATCCCGTTGGAATGGTGCATCGGCGATGCTGTGGTGCTCGATTTCCACCGCAAGAAACCGCCCGAGGTGATTACTGAGTATGATGTCGCTGCCGAACTCGAACGCATCAACTACACCCCCAGGAAGGGGGACATTGTGATTCTTCACACAGGCGGGACGGACCATTACGACGATGATCCCCATTTTTCGGAATCTGCCACAGGCATGAACGGCGGCGCGTTAAACTATCTTTTCCGCTTTGGCGTAAGGATCATGGCCACCGACTCGCACACAATAGACCTACCGATCCCTTTGATGACCGAGCGGCTCTTGAAAGGAGAAAAGGCAGCTTATTTCCCCATACACAGAGCGGGGCGCCACACCGAATGGACCCACGCTGAGAAGCTCGCGAATCTCCGCAGCCTTCCTGGCTCGGTCGGCTTTAAGGTCATGTTCTTCCCGGTAAAGGTTACGAAGGCAACCGGCGCGTGGATTCGTGCTGTTGCCATCGAGGATGAGTGGCTGAGTGCCCACTCTGTTTCGCCTGTTGACCTTAGCCTGCCGATTATGAATCGGAGCTTTGAGCCCGAGGAAAGTTTCATCAGCACGACGCATCACGACCAGTCCTCTCGGAGCAAGGCGAAGCGGCTGCGCATGCTCGCAAGCGATGTCGTGCACGCCGGCGCGATCGACGACGTGGAGACTTACACTCACGCCGGGACCCATGTTGACGCTCCGTATCATTTCGGCCCGACTCTCAACGGCAAGAAAGCGCTGACAGCGGATGAGTTGCCTTTGGAGATGTTTTATGGTGACGCGGTGCTGCTAGATTTTGCGGACAGGAAACGGCCGGCCGGCACGATTTCGCGCTCTGACGTTACGAGCCAGCTCGACCGGATCGGATATCGGCTGAAGAAGGAAGATATTGTTTTGATTCGGACCGGGGCGGGCGATTCCTTCGCTGACGATCCGGCCTTCGCCGATCTCGCCTTGGCCCTTGAGCCGGGCGCGCTCTTCTGGCTGCTCGATCAAGGCATCAAGGTGGTTGGCTGCGACGCAGAATCGTTGGACGGTCCGGTTCAGCCCATGGTGGAGGCGCTCCGCGCAGGCAGGCGAGAAAACTTTTTCCCGATCCATTATGCCGGACGGGAGCGGGAGTTTTGCTTGATCCAGAAGATGGACCTGCGAGCGCTGCCACGGCCGCACGGCTTTAAGATCGCGGCCTTCCCGATCAAACTCGCGGGCTGCGGCGCAGCCTGGGCGCGAGCCGTTGCGCTGGTGCCAGGGTAGGGCAAATAGCAAAAGGCAAAGAGCAGGGAGCAAAGGGCAAAGGGCAAAGGGGCAAAGGAAGCTTTTAAGTGCGACCGAGGACGGATGACCGAGGACCGCCGGTCTACCGTCAGCCGTCGCCGGTCCGGCCTGTCCACGAGGCCACTTCAGAGGTGATACGATGAACGTTGCAGACACCATCGTCCAGGCTTTGGTCGGTGAGGGAGTGCGAGTTGCCGCTGGGATTTTCGGAGAATCAATCGGTCGCGTCGTTGTCGGCTTGGCCAACGCGCCCAAGATTAAGCTATGCTACACGCGCCAGGAGCGAGTCGCCATCGATATCGCCGACGGCCATGCTCGCGTTTCGGGCGTTCCTGCTGTTGTTTTTGCCGACGCCGGTCCGGCTGCGGCGAATGCTATGGGAGGGGTCGTGAACAGTTTTGGCGATTCGACGCCGCTGCTTTTCTTGGCCGGCCAGATCGGGCGGTTCGAAGGTGGGCGACGCGCAATGAAAGAGCTGCCCATTCACGACGTCTTCGGCTCAGTCACCAAGTTGACGGCTACGATTGCCGATCCTAGCCAGCTGAACCACGTGGTGCGACAGTGTTTTGTAAACCTCCGGACCGGGCGGCCGGGTCCCGTAGTTTTAGAGCTACCGCAGGATGTCTTATCGATGGAAGCGCCAGAGCTGGCCTACAAGCCGGTGCTGGAGCCCGTCAGGGCCGCGGGAGATCCTAGAGCAATCGAGCAGGCAATTCACGCACTGGCTGCCGCCGAGCGGCCATACGTGTATGTGGGCGCCGGCATTTTATTTTCTCAAGCCAGCGACGAGCTCGTGCAGCTCGCTGAGCTCCTCACGCTGCCCGTTGCAACGACGCTGAACGGCAAAAGCGCGTTCCCCGAAAATCATCCTCTGTCCCTGGGAATCGGCGGCTTCTCTCGGGCGACTTACGGCACGCTGCAAGCGACGCGCTGTGCTCAAGAGGCGGATGTGGTGCTGACGATTGGCTGCACGTTTAAAGCACACACTACCAAGGCGCCGATGCCGCAGGGCATCACGCATATCCAGGTGGATGCGGACCCTTCCGAAATGCACAAGGAAGCGCGCGCCGACATCGCGATTCTAGGTGATGCCAAGCTGGTGTTACGTCAGATGATCGAAGCCGCCAACGGTTTGTTGCCAGCCGATCGATTGCGGCCGCGAGCTGAAATTGGGACGCGGGTCGATCGTGATCGCCAGGAGTGGTTGTCTATTCTAAAGCCTTTGGTGACGTCGCAGGAACGACCGATTCACCCGTTCAGAGTCACTTGGGAACTGTCCCAGCTTCTCGACCCGGCAAATACCATCGTGCTCCACGATGCGGGCTCAGTGCGAGGCTCAACGTGCCAACCCTACATTGCTACGAAGCCCCGGTCATTCATCGGATTCGGCGGCCAAAGCGCGATGGGCTTTTCGCTCGGCGCAGCCATAGGAGCCAAGCTGGCGGAGCCCGATAAGTTCGTCGTCGCCGTGATGGGCGACGAGGCCTTTGGGGAAACAGCCATGGATCTTGAAACGGCCGTGCGCGGCGATATTCCGATTCTCGTCGTGGTGAAGAATAACAGCGGCCACAAGCGCCAAGACACCAGCGATGACAGGCGAGCCGCTCTGGTGTCCGTGCGTTTCAAGGAGGGCGGCGATTTTTGTGCGCTGGCGCAAGCACTGGGCGCGCGGGCGAGTCGAGCGGAAGAACCGGAGGCTCTGCGCGGCGTTTTCTCTGAGGCGATCGACGCGGTCCGGCATGGACATAGCACGCTGGTTGAGGTGGTTACAAGGCGGTTTGGAGGTAAGCTCTTCTAGAGTTACTGCACTGGAGCCCTTGCGGCGTAATAGGTAGTCTTCTTTCGAACGTCGAAGTGGCTACCGGTTTAGTCGCGGCTCGTGCGAGCCAAGCACCATCGGCAAGGGACGGAGTTCGCGGCGGTTGGGATCGAGAAGAAGCCTCAAGGCTTCAAGCGAAACGGTGCCGAGAAGCGTGCCGTCACCTTTCTCGCCGAATATCTCCGGCGAAGCTCCCTGATGGCTGTTGAACCCGGATTCCGCGCTCGAACATGAGCGAGGGGTGAACCTGGAGCGGCGAAGACACTCAGGCGTGCTGTTTCAGAGTCTTTTTCGCCGCCCGGCACAACGCCTTATTATTCCGACAAAATTCGCACAACGGAGAGTTCTGTCCCGAGCTCAGGGGTAGAAAAGCATTGTCTTCGGTGCGGAAGGTTTGCCCCTCGGTCATGGCGTCACTTTCCGACTGCGGAATTCGAGTTGCCTTTGATTTCGGAGCTATCCGCTAGCGTTGCAGCGTTTCTCGTCCGACGACAGCCAGGAGCAACGCGGACAACACTAGAAGCGGAGCGTAAGCAAGAAAGGGCACGCCGGGATTGAAAGTGTCGGCGAGAAAACCGCCGAGCAAAGGCGCGCCCGTGCCGCCGATCTCCGCGATGGTGCGCCGCGCCGCCTGGAGCCGCCCGCGCGCGTTGGCCGGCACGACGTCGTAGGTCGACGTCGCCAGCGAACCCAGCGAGAGTCCGTTGGCGACGCCGAGGAACGAAAGCAGCACCGCCAATTGAAAAAAAGAGCCGCTAAACGGAATTAGCAGGAAGGCGAGGGCCGGAATGCCCGTGCTCGGAACGGTGGCCCACTTCCTGCCGATCTTATCGATGACAAAGCCGGCGGGAAGAATCATGGCGAAGACGGAAAGACCGGAGATGGTAAACAGCAGGCCCACTTCTTTCGGACCAAGACCGAGCCGAGCGCTGGCGAGAAGCGGCAGCATGCTTTGTGTCGTCACCCGGTGCATGAAGCTCGTCAGCGTGGCGAAGACTACCACGACGTAAGTTGCGCGCAGGTCAGGATGGATCTGGTGAAAGAGATCGCGGAGCGCGCGCAGCCGGCGCGCCAGCGCCGCAGGTCCCCAGCCGGTGATGCTTGCCGAGGCCGTTTCGGCGGCGTGAGAGGGGCGGGAGTCTCGCACTGAAAATCCAAGCAGGACCGAAGCCGCCGCGCACGCGGCGTAGGCGAAGAACACCGCCTCGAAGCCGACGGCTTCGATTATGAGGCCGCCCGCCAGGGGGCCGAGGGCGAGACCGAGATTGTTGAAGCCGTGAAATCCGCTCAGCACGCGCCCCCTTTGGTCCAGGCGCGCCAGATCGATGCCGGCCACTTCGCGCGCGATCACCCAGATGCTCTCCGCGATGCCGATCAGGAAAAGCAGTGCCAGCAAGAGGGCGAACCACGGCATGATTGCTGCGAGCAGCGCGACGGCGCAGGCCGTCGCTGGGCCAAAGATCAGCGCCGAGCGCGCGCCCAGGCGATCGAGCACCGCGCCGCTGATGGGCAATCCGACGAATCGTCCGAAGGCCAACGCGGTTATCACTTGCGCCGCGGTTCCCGGAGAGATGCTGAACGATTGGCGCCAAACCGGAATGGCGGGAACCATCATCGACCACATTCCCGCTAGAAACGCGCTCGCGTAAAGAGTGAGGAGCCCGCGGGCAGTGGGGCCGAATGTCAGGGGAAAGGGCATGGGTGCGTTAAGCCGCGTTACATTGAAATTTTTTGCGGGGCTGATAGATCGGTCAAGGTCATCGAGACAGGATTCGTTTTTGATGCCCCTAAGACGATTCAATGTCAAGCCGCTCATGCTAAGATACGAGCATGGAATCGGTTGCCGAGGGGACGAAAGTGAAGGTTCGCGAATGGGCGGACCGGCACAAACATGCCGTCCTGTACGATGAACCGGAGTCGACGTTTCTGGACGTCGCCTCGGGAAAGCGCATCAAGATAGCATGGCGCGACTTGACGGCGTGGGAAGAAAAAATTGACCGCGAGACCCAGGAGGCGTACGTCGTTTTGCTTTTCGAGAACGGCACCCAACTCGCGCTCGTCGATCCGGGCGGGGTTGCTTTCGCGCTTTCGACGGAAAACACCGGCCCGCTGCAAAATCTTCCGCCGGTTGTTTGCCTCAGAGATTTTTTCACGCTTAAAAATCGCGTCGATCATTACCTCTACGATCACGCCGACGAGCCGCCGCCACGGGAATGCCTCGACCTCGTCATGATCTGCATCGCAACGCTGGACGGGGCGCGCAAGGTGGGCTTCGACGTGGGCGACCTGGAAGGCGAGTTGGAAAAATCGTTGGACGAGATTGAACGGAGGAAATCGTAGGGCCATGGGGAGGGGCATTTCGCTTCGCTGTCCGAGTTGCGGTGAAAGTCCGGCGTCCAAGACGGTCTTTCACTGTGGTCGCTGCAAACGCGTTCTCGAAGTGAACGTCGAGGTCGCTCGACTCACCCGCGCCGATTTCCGGACGATGCGCGATAGCCGCGATCACAGCATCTGGCGCTGGTTCGATTTTTTTCCGGTCGAGGATCCCGGTTCGATTGTGTCGTTGGGGGAGGGGAGCACGCCGTTGATTCATGCCGCCCGTCTCGGAGAGCGTCTGCATATCCCCAATCTCTATCTCAAAAACGATACGGTGTTGCCCACCGGATCGCTCAAGGATCGCAGTAACAGCGTCGGGCTCTCGGTCGGCAAGGAATTGGGCTTCACGACGGCGGCTGTAATGTCTACCGGAAACGCGGCCGCGTCGGTGGCCGCATACTCAGCGGCTGCGGGATTGAAGAGCGTTGTCCTGGTGCCGAAAGGGACCGCGCCCTCGAAAATCATTCAAGCACGCGCCTACGGCGCGACGGTGATTGTCGTGGATGGGAACTTCGACTACGAAGTGGCGCGGCTCTACAAGGCCGCCGTTCAGGAGTTCGGCTGGTACGATTGCCTGTCGTCAAATCCCTATCGTGACGAGGGAAAGAAATCCTACGCGTACGAGTTCGTTGACCAACTCGACGGTCGGATCCCGGACTGGGTAATCCACCCGACGGCGGGAGGGACCGGGATCTACGCCATGTGGAAAGGGTTCAAGGAATTCCTGTCACTGGGTTGGATCGACCGCGCGCCGAAGCTGGTTGCGGCGCAGAGCGAAGCGGCCGCGCCGATCGTCGCGGCATTTGAAAAGGGCCTCACGGACGTCGAGCCGGTAGTGGCGCGTGAGACCGTCGCCGAGAGCATTCAGGTCGGCAATCCGGTTGCGCTTGGCTGGCGCGCGCTGGCGGCGCTGCGCGAGTCGAAGGGTACGGCCGTGGCGTTGAGCGACGAAGAAATTATCGAGGTGCAATCTTTGACCGGCAGCCTCGCCGGCATCTTCGCCGAGCCGGCAGCCGCGACTTCGGTCGCCGCCGCAAAAAAGCTCCGAGTTGCGGGAATGATCGGTTCCGATGAACTCGTCGTCTGCAACCTCACCGGCCACGGCTTGAAACAGCCCGAGGCGATTAGAATATCGAAAGAAGATCTCCGACCGATCGCACCGACGCTTGAGGCGTTGAGAGAACAAGTAAGAAGGAGCCAAGGTTGAATTATCCTCTAACTCCGGTTCTTCTGGGATTCCTATGAAGAAGTATTCACCACAGAGACACGGAGTTCGCAGAGGGTTTTTCAAGATGCTATTTTTATTCGATTTTCTCCGCGCCCTCCGTGGTTCGACAGGCTCACCACGTCCTGAGCCCGTCGATGGACGCGCTTCGGCGGTGCAATCTCCGAGCCCTGCTTCACAGGAAAGCCTGAAGAACCCAACTCCTAACCCTTCACGGTCATGTTTACGTTTCACGAACACAACCTTTCGTCCAGACGCAACATTGATCGGTTTCCCGAAGAGTTCATGTTTCGGCTAACCGCTGAGGAGGTTGGTGCTTTGAGATTCGAATTTGGAATGTCAAAGTCCGAGGGGAGAGGAGGGCGGCGATATTTGGCCCTATGTGTTCACCGAGCAAGGTGTCGCCATGCTTTCCAGTGTTCTCCGAAGCAAGCGTGCCATTTAGGTGAACATAGCGATCATGCGGGCCTTCGTCCGACTCCGTCAGCTCCTTGCCACGAATAAAGAACTAGCGGAGAAGTTAACAGATTTGGAGCGAAAGATCGGCACTCACGACGAACAGATCCAAGCGATCTTCGAGGCGATCTGGCAGCTCATAGCGCCGCCGGAGAAAAAGCGCCGCAAGATAGGATTCCTGGTTAAGGAAAAAGCCGCGCGGTACGGAAGAGCATAGCCGCCGGTCATTTCGACGTTTCGGGAATTGCCGAAACGTGGAAGCGTCGACCGAGTTTGTCTTCCCTTAAACCTTGAACTGCCGGAGGCTTTGAACGGAGCGCAGCGATTGAACGTTTGGAACGATTGGAACGGGCATCAGTACTATGGTGGAACGGCTCGAACCGGCGGTCTCTTGACCGCCCTCAGCGCGAGCAGGTTCATCGGGAATTTAATCGGCGAGCATGTTCTTCGCTTTGATTTAGAGCTGAGGCGGAAGAGTTAGAAAAAAGTTTAGAAGGTTCTCGGTGACTGTTGGAAAATTTTGCTCGAAAGAGTGGCATGTCATCGTCCCAAAAATTCCGCCACTGCCGCTGCCAAAGCTTCCGGTCTGTCCTGGTGGACCATGTGTCCCGCGTCGTCTATTACAATTCGGTCGTGATGAGCAATCGCATCGTACCGTTGTTGCTTGTCGGGCCGGCGGGTCTGACGGCTTTCTTTGCCCTCGACGATGAGCACCGGGCATTCGATGCGGCGGAGGAATTCCAGGGTCTGGGCGGTGTAAAACGGCTGCGGCGCGGCGGTGCGATGCAGGGGATCGAACTTCCAGACCCATTTGCCGTTTTGATTTTGTTTCATTCCAGTCCGAGCGAGGTCCAGGGCCAATCCGCCGTTCAGTCGCGGATTAGTTTGTTGAAGTTGGGCGGCGCCGGCCTCGACGCTGGTGTATTCGCGGAAGTGATGCCGGCCGCGCTCGCGGATATCGGTGATCCATTTTTCCATTCTTGCCGGCGCGTCTGAAAAAGTCATCCCGGGGGGACCGATGCCTTCGATAAGAACGATCTCGGTGACGCGGCTTGGAAAGGTTCCGGCGTAGAGAAATGAAATCGTGCCGCCCATGGAGTGGCCGATGAGCGCGAATCGCTCTATGCCCAGCGTTTGGACGACACAGTCGATATCGGAAACGTAATCGGGAAAATGGTAGTAGCCGCCGGCGCCGACCCAGCCGCTGTCGCCGTGACCGCGGCAGTCGGGGGCGATGATCCAGAGAGGTTGTTTCGCCGCCCGCTGGAGCGCGCCAACGAATGGCCGCCAACTATAGGCCTGATCCAAAAAGCCGTGCACCAGCAGCACCGGTTGGCGCCTGGTCTCGCCCCACTCGATGACGTGGATCGGCAGCCCCCGCACATCGATCGTTTGCTCGCGCGGCTCGGACATCTGGCTAAACTCGTTGGAGGGGAACCTCGATGAAATCTTTCTTGGCGTCGGACCAAGCAAAGGCACGCACGGTTTTCACGACCCGGTTGTAAATCGAAACGACGATTTGAGCCGTATCCGGGTAGATCGGTTCGCCGAACGGGCTGGCGAAGGCTTTGTCTTCTTCGGAGAAGTAGGCGTCGTGATCGGGGTGGGAATGGTAAAAAGCTTTAAGTGTGGCGCCGATGGATTGCGCCTCCCGAGTTATCTTTTCGAGCTCCAGCGGGTCCATGGCGTAGGCGATGGCGGCGGTTCGCGGGTAGGTCACTGGATCCAGAGCGTGAAGCGTGTTCTGAATATTCTTCAAGCGCTGGACGTGATCCGCCGTCCCGTTCGAAAGCACCACGCCGCAGCATTCATCAGGAAAAGTCTCCTGGGCATGCCGGGAGATTTCGTTCCACGCCGTTTCCGAAAAGGATAGAGTCGTGATCATTGTTTTACCCTCCTTCGCAGAAAGCCACGGGTGTAAACCCGTGGATGAATGCGAGGTGGGTACCCTCCGTAGCCTTGGCGAAGGAGGGTGTGCTTCGGAGGGTTCCGCCCTACGAAGCGTGTGGAGAGGTGCAACGGCCGTAACGCCGTGGGGCTCCACCCGGCCCGATTTTGTGTTTCATCTAACACGAATCGCAGCTCGATTTCCATCTATGATAGACGTCAAAACGATCCGCGCGGCTGATTTGCAGGGCGTGACCCACGCGCCCGAGCAGGCGGCCAAAGGATGAGCCAATGGCACCGCACCCGGCCGCAGGAGCTTTCGGGTTGGCGGTCATTGAGTGAGAATCGCGCAGAAGAATCTTATCAAAAGGCGGGCTGCTTGGGCGCTTGATATTTTCGATAGACCGAGAGCACGGCGTTGGTGAACTCGATCGGAAATTCGATATCGTTTTCCAACCGGTTGCGCATCTCCGTGGGGCCGACGTTGTAAGCGGCCAGGGCGAGGTTCAAAGTGCGAAAGCTTTTTTTCAAATCGTAAAGATAATAGATGCCGAGCTTGATGTTGAGAATCGGATCATCCAAATGTTCCGGCAGAAAAGCTTCATAACCCGAATCTTCCCTCAGTCCGATTTCCCGGGCGATCGCTTTGCCGACTTCAGGCATGATCTGCATGATGCCGCGGGCTCCCATCGGCGAAATCGCCGCGGAGTGAAATCCGCTTTCGACCTCGATCAGCGCCGCTATCAGAATCGGATCTAAATTATGTTTGGCGCTTTCTGCCAAGATGGCGTCGGAAACTTTCCACGCCTCGGCATCGCTGATCTCGGGCCGGTTGAGTTTTACCACATCGTATATTCTCACCAGCTCTTTTGGCGTCGGTGCCGGTGTGGCATGGATCGTTGTCGTATGGATGACGGGCTCGGCTTTGGGTATTTGGGTCCCGTTCAGCACGTAAAATCCTGGCACAAACAAAATTCCGATCAGTGAGAGTTTTGCGCAGGAAGCGCTCCAACTTAAAGTACGAGCGGGCGTTTTTTTACGTCGTTTCTTCATACTTTAACCTCTGGTTAGTTTTCGGGTGGTTTGTCGGCGACGGAACGTCGCACAGGGAGCAGCTTTTGGTTTTAGTTACCAGACAGGAGTGGTGATGTC
>Ga0209342_10004939_pt1 | contig 13729 bp, 16 predicted proteins | sample RifCSP16_2_FD_184023 | JGI IMG/M metagenome (GOLD analysis project Ga0209342, IMG submission 184023) | Soil microbial communities from Rifle, Colorado - Rifle CSP2_sed 16_2 (SPAdes) (version 2) | ecosystem: Environmental > Terrestrial > Deep subsurface > Rock core/Sediment | place: Rifle... | reverse complement strand
CGTGCTGGTCCGCTACACCAAGTGGGACGGCTCGCTGCATTGGCACTTTGCGATGCAGCCTTTGGGCAAGGACGAGCACGGCGTGTGGCTGGGGGCCCCGGATGGCACACCGGTGCAACGAGGCTCGGAGCCTGCCATCACCTCCCCCGCCTTCGCGTTGCTCATCCCCCGCCGCGAATGGTGGACCGCGGTGTGGAATGCCCCGGCTCCCGACTCCCTCTTCCACTACGAGGTCTACGTCGACGTGTCCACTCCGGCACGGTGGGAGCCCCCCCGGGTGACGATGGTCGACCTCGATCTCGATGTGGTCTGCACCCGCGCCGGCGAATGCTCCATCCGGGACGAAGACGAATTCATCGGACACACCGCCACATTCGGATACCCACCGGACATCGTCGCCTCCGCCCGCCGCTCAGCCGACCTGCTTCTCTCCCGTGTCTCCGGCCGGGAGGAACCGTTCGACCGGGTGGGCCTCGAGTATCTCCAGCGGGCCATCGCCCTCAGGAGGCCATGAAGATGATGTTCGCCGTCTCGGTCGCCACCAGCGTGCTCGCCGCCGGGTTTGCCGCGGATCTCGTGCGCCGCTGGCTGCGGGATCGGTCCCGTCGCCACCTGATCTGGTGGGCTGCCGGCGTCGTCGCCTACGGGCTGGGAACACTGGCGGCCGCGGTCGTGGAGCGCTCCGGATGGACGCCGGTGTGGTTCCGGATCTGGTACGTCGCCGGAGCGATCTTCGGCGGCGCCCTCCTCGCCCAGGGCACCGCCTACCTGCTCCACCGCCGGGAGACGGCCGACCGGCTCGCCTCCTCGGTTGCAGTGCTCGGGGTGGGAGCGGCGTGCGCCCTGATGCTGTCCCCGGTTGCCCCCCTGCCCTCGGGGGACCTCGCCGGGGATTCGATCGCATGGGCCTGGGTGCGCGCCTTCACCCCGGTGCTCAACGTCTACGCGGTGACCTACCTGGTCGGCGGGGCACTCTGGTCGGCGAACCGCATGCGCCGCCGAGGCGGGATCACCCGGCGGCGGGTGGCGGGGAACGTCCTGATCGCCGTAGGTGGACTCACCCCGGCCGCCGGCGGTATCGCGTCGCGGTTCGGCGGCCCCGACGCTCTCCCTCCTACGCTGCTCGCGGGTCTGGTGTTGATCTGGGCGGGAGCGCTCCTGGCGTCGGGATCATCGCGCCGAGCGATGTGATCCTCTCAGACGGCAGATAGCAGATGGCAGACAGCAGAGAGCAGAGAGCAGAATCTGCAATCTGCAATCTGCAATCTGCAATCTGCAATCACTCATCGCTTCCTCCACCACACCGTGACCACTTCACGCTCCACCGGCCCCAGGACCAGCCATCCGTCGTCGGTGCGGCGGACGTCGGGTTCGAGCAACGCCGCCGCCTCCATCGAGCGCACCGGCGGCACGAGCAGCCGCCGCCGGTAGAAGGTGAGCAGTTCCTGCATGTCGGTGAAGCGCAGTCCGGTGGGGGAACTCCACCGCTGCTGCGCGGGGGTCACGCCGACCACCTCCTCGACGACGCTGGCAAAGTCCTCCACCGTCGGACGAGCGGGCCTCTCGAGACCGTGCAGCGCCCGGAAGTAGCGATAGAGCGGACTCCACGGGTGTCGCGCGGTCATCTCCACGACGACGCCGCGGCGGGAGGCGTCCTGCATCGCCGCGACGAACCCCCCGATCCCGGGAACGTCGTAGACGACGTGCGTCGAAAGCACGACGTCGTGCACCCCGGTGTTGCCGGCGACGATCGGCCACGCGCCCACGATCTGGGTTATCACCACACCGGCACGCTCGGCCTCCTCGGAGAGGGACCGTGCCATCTCGGGGTCGCGCTCCACCGTCGTGACGCGATGTCCCCGGGCTGCCAGGGGGATCGCCAGCCGCCCGGTGCCGGCACCCACGTCGAGCACGCTGCCGCCGTGACTGAGCTCCTCGACTTTGGCGACGGTGGGCGAGTCACCGATCCATGCCGCCTCGGCGCGGCGCATCCGGTCCCAGAACTCGGGGTGCCACCGGTGGGGATCGACGCCGGCGGCATCGATGAGCCGCTGTGGGATCGCCCATGCCTCGAGGGCCGAGCGCCACGCCTCCCGGGCGACGGTCTCCATGCCTGCATCGTACGGCGAGGAAACCACAGCCCCGTCCCGAGCGTCCAACGGGCATGCGCATCGGCTCCCTCCTGTTGACGGCATCGCTGCTGGTGGCGGCGTGTGGCGTCGATGCGGCATCCACCACCCGCGCGGGCGTTGATTCCACGATCGAGGTCACGACCATCGCGCCGGGACCGACCACCCCGGGCACGGTCGGGGTCGTCGTGGACGGCGTCCGGTGGGAGCTCCCGGCAGCAGTTTGCGCCCAGGCCCCCGGCGATGCCGATGCGGTCGCCGCCGCGGCCGACACCGCCGCCGCAGAGGTACGGGCACTCGTCGCCGATCGCGCCTCGGGGTGGCCGACGACGACGGCAGCACCACCCGGTGAGTCCGCCACATTCTTCGTCGCGGTGAACCGGGCCGGACCGACGGCACTCGCCCTGGGGACGCTGCAGGCCACCATCGACGAGATCGTCGCCGCCTGGTCCGAGTTCGAACTCGGGTATGCCGAGCTCGCGGGTTCCTTTGGACCGGTGACCGACATCTCGAACCGGCTCGCCGGGTGGCGCATCACCGCCGACGCGATCGTCGCCGCAGTGCCCGAGGCGTGCGGCTAACGCGATTCGCCCAGCGCCCCCAGCGGATCGACCACGCCGGGCTCTCCCCACACCCGGATGAACACCTCTTCCCCGAGGAACCCGGCGATCAGATCGTCGGGCATCGCCCTGATCCAGGAGTCGGCGGTGAACTGGGTGTCGTGGCAGAGCAGTGCCCGGCGCTTCCTGGAAACGAACGACGAGACATCGCGGCGCACCGAGAGGAATCGGGAGACGAAACCGGAGGCGGGTTCTTCCAGTTCTCCCTGGAGTTCGTCGGCATCCTCGCCGCGCATCGCTCGCCGCACCCCCACCGCCCGTTCCCGCGACCAGGTGGCCCAGAGCAGGGTCTCCGGCTGCCAGGGATCGCCGAACTCTGCCCGGGGGAACCGGCCGGTGTCGGCAGCGGCGAAAAACGCGGCAGTGCCGACCCGGTGCACCTGGATGTGGTCGGGGTGACCGTATCCCCCGAATGGGTCGTAGGCGGTCACCACCTCGGGTCGCCGGGCCCGGATCAGAGCCACCAGCCTTCCGGTGGCCTCCATGAAGTCCGCATTCCAGAACGACCCACCGTGAGAATTCGGCGCGGTCCCCATCATCCCCGAGTCGCGGTAGCCGAGGTAGCACAGGTCGTCGACACCCAGCACGGAGAGCGCGGCCCGCTGCTCGGATTCTCGGATCTCTCCGAGCCGCTCCCGGACGGCCTCGGCATCGTCGCGGTTGTGGATCTCCCCCGCCTCACCCCGGGTGGCGGTGACGACGGTGACGGCGACACCGCGATCGGCGAGTTCCGCCAGCGTGCCCCCCATGGAGATCGACTCGTCGTCGGGATGGGCATGGAAGGAGAGCAGGCCGGACATGGGCGGCAACACTACCGGCGCCGCCGAGGACGAAAGGTACGCTCCCGGCGATGAAACTCCGGGTGGCGATCGCGGCGTTCCTGCTCGCCTCGTGCACGGCGGGAACCACGGCGGTCACCACCCCTTCCACGGTCACCACCCCTTCCACGGTCACCACACCACCGGTCACGACGACCACGGTGCCGACAACGCTTCCCGCCCCCACCACGACGACCACGATCCTGCCGAGTCCGCCGCGACGCGACCGGATCGTGATCCACGGAGTGGGGGACATCGTCCTGTGCAACTGCTTCCACGACGCCTTCCGCGACTCCGGGTACGAGATCGCCTTCTCCGGGATGGACGGGCTGTTCCTGCGCGACGCCCTCACCATCGGCAACCTCGAGTGCGCCGCGGCCGACGGCGGACGGCTGCTCTCCGACAAGCCCAACTCGTTCCGCTGCGACACGGCGGCTCTGCCGGTCATGGCGGCCGCAGGATTCGACGTCGCCGCCATGGGCAACAACCACTCCGCCGACTATGGATTCAAGGCGATGCTCGTCGCCAGGCAGAACCTGGACGCAGCCGGACTGCACCCGGTAGGTGCGGGGGCGAACCTCGAGGAGGCCACGCGGGCGGTGTTCTTCGAGCGGGGAGGGTGGACCATCGCGGTGGTGTCGTTCTCCGGAGTCAGTGGGCTCACGTACATGCCGGCCTACCCTCCGGGCCCGGAGCTGATCAACCCATGGTTCGCCGAGACCGACACGCCGGGAATCTCCCCGGCGCGGTTCGAAACCATGACCGAGGTGGTTGCGGCCCTCGATCAGGTCGCCGACATCGTGATCGTGTCCCTCCACCAGGGCGAATACAACGAAACCCACACCCCGACCGACCTCGAGGTGCGACGGGGCCACGCACTGGTCGACGCCGGCGCCGATGCCGTGATCGCCCACCACCACCATCGGCTGCTCCCCCTCGAGGTGTACCGCGACCGCCCGATCTTCTGGGGCATGGGCAACTTCGTGTGGGCCAGGCTCGACGCCGATCGCAGCACGACGGCCGTCGCCGAGGTCATCGTGGAACCCGACGGGTCGATCTCCGGAAGGCTGATCCCGGCCTTCATCGAGTCACACGCACACCCCGTACTCCGCGGACTTCCCGACCACACCCTGTGGACCGATCGCGTGCCGATTCGCTGAGGCCGGCGCCGTGGGACGCCGATATCTCACAAAATTCAGCTTTCGCTACGGTGAGCCACCGGAAAAGCCGAACCACTCGACAGCGGACCGCGCGGAAGGCCGAAGACCATGCGCTCGATGACGAGGCGACTCACCATCCTCATTGCCACCATCGCGGTTGCCACCGCGGTGGTGATACCCACCGCCCTCGCCAACCACGAGACCCCGTTCGACGGGCCCGAACACAACTTCGGCGAGGTCGTCGACTTCCCGATGATGTTCCCGGTCGCCGGGACCAACCACTACAGCGCCGGCTTCTGGGCGGCGCGCCCCGGCGGGACCCACCACGGCATCGACATCATGGCGCCCAAGATGACCCCGATCGTCGCCATCGCCGACGGCACGATCACCTACGTCAACGGCTCGGGCAACCAGACGTGGATCAGCAAGTACGGTAGGTGCTGCACCCTGCGTATCACCCATGAGGGCGGGTGGGTCTCCAAGTACATCCACCTCAACAACGACACCCCCGGCACCGACGACGGCCAGGGCTGGGGCATCGCCCCGGGGATCGACGTCGGGGTGCAAGTCCAGGCCGGCCAGCTGATCGGATGGGTCGGCGACAGCGGCAACGCCGAAGGGACCTCTCCCCACCTCCACTTCGAGCTCATGGACAAGGACGGGGTGATCGTCGACCCGTACCAGGCGCTGCGCGCCGCCGAGACCGGCAACCCCGTCGCCATCTGCCGACCCCCCAACTCAGGGGCGATCGACACACTGCTGGCGACGACCGGGCTCATCAAGCGTGAATCGCGGGGCACTGCGGTCACCGAGTTGCAGCGTTTCCTGAGTGCCATCGGGTACGACACCGGAGCCATCGACGGCGTGGCCGGCAACCTCACCGTCGGTGCCATCCGCGCCTTCCAGGAGGGACGGGGGATCAACCCCGACGGCGTCATCGGCCCGGTGACACGGGGCCACATCGCCCAGGTGTACCGGGTGATGCCGGCGATGCCGGTGTTGGACGACAACAACCGGACCATCAGGCCGGGTTATCGCGGTGACGACGTCAAGAGCATCCAGAAGCTGCTGGCGGTAGCGGGGTACGACCCCGGACCCGCCGACGGGGTGTACGGACCGAAGACCGAAACCGCGGTCGCTGCCTTCCAGAGGGCCTACGGCAGCCTCACCGTCGACGGCAAGATCGGCCCGAACACCCGTGACGCCCTCGCCGCCTTCCTCGGCCTCGATGACTTCAAGGCGTGCGGCTGACCCGAACCTTTGCCGGTGCGCTCCTCGCGGTGACCCTCGCCGCGTGTTCGGGCGATGATGCCGTCGGCAGGTACGTGACCGAGATCGCCGCCGCAACCGCACAGATGACCCGAGACTCGTTTGCCGCCCTCCCCCCGGGTGCGGCGCCGACCCGGGAACAGATCGAGGGCGTGGTGGCGGCGCGGCAGACCGCGCTCGACGCAATCGCCCGTCTGTCAGCGCCGGACGAGATGCGGCCGGAGCACCTCGCCCTCACCACGACAATGGCTGGCTTCGTCGCTGCCACTGAGGGATTCCTCGCGGAAACGGCCGGACTCGACCCCGGGGAGTTTCTCGCCGCCCTCGAGGCCTCGAGCGAACTCGACGCCCTCGCCGACACCGTGTCGGCGGCGTGCACCGCCTGGGAGCGGCGTGCAGGAGAACTGGGGCACGCAACCGAGCTGGGGTGTTGAGAACCGCTGCCCGCTACCCGCTGCCCGTCGCCCGACGCCCGTCGCCCGTCGCCCGCAAAACCCGCGTCACCGCGGTCTGGCGAATTGCGAATCGCCCATTGCCAATTGCGGGAGGCCCCGCAGGGCCCGACCCTCGGCCCTGACCACGGGCACGCCGTTACCCTCTCGCCTCGTGCCTGAATCCACTTTTGCCCACACCGTGCGTGTGGCGGCGACGCCCGTCGCCATCTGGTCGGCCCTGCAGGACGCCGAGACCTGGCTCAGCCTGGGCATGATGGACTCGGTCACCGACTCCGTGGTGCGTGATGGCCGCCTCGCCTCGTTCGCCTGGACCGCGCTCGCCGCCGGCACCCGGCACAAGGGGTCCGCGCTCACCACGGGGTGCGTGGAGGGCGAACGGATGGTGCTCGCTCTCGACTCGTCGGAGCTCGCGGGAGAACTCGGGGTGACGCTCGTCCCCGCCGAAGGTGGAACCGCGATGACCGTCTCCCTCACCGCCCGTTCCCGCGGCATCCTCGCCGGCATGTTCTGGGGGGTGGTGAGCGATGCTCTGCAGCAGGGGTTGGTGACTCAGGTCGACGGGTTCGCCGCCCGGTTCTGAGTCTCAGCGCACCATGGCGGTCGCCGACTCGTCACACGCCGTGGCCCACTCGATGGAGCCCATGACGGCAGGTGGAGCATCACGGCGTCCGATGCGGCGGTATCCCCTCCGGGAGAAGAACCGCTCGGCGGTATCGGTCAGGATGTAGGTCCCGGTCAGCCCGATCTCGTCGGCCCACCGCTCTAGTTCGGTGACGATCCCGGACCCGATCCCGGTCGCCCTCACCTCGGGTTCGACGACCAACGAACGCAGCAACCCGTCGGAGCCGTGTTGCTCCAGAGCCCCCACGCCCACCAGTCGGTCACCGTTACGCGCCACCACGAAGCGGGTCGGGGGTTCCATCAATCCGTCGAGGGGAAGGCCGGCCTGGGTGAGCAGTACCCGGATGGCGGGAAGATCGGCGTCGGATCCGACGTCGAGGGTGATCACGAGGAACAAGGTAGCCGATCGTCGATAGTCAATCGAACCAGACCGAACTCACTCGACTATGGACCATGGACTATGGACCTTGGGCGGATGGCCAGCCGCCCGACCGCGTCGATTACTCCGCTGTTTCCGCCAGCGCCTGCGCCAGCTCCCGGGCTTGCGCCTTGTCGCCGGCGGCGATCTCGGCGCGGTCGGTGAGGAGGGTCACCTCGTTACGGAAGATCTGCAGGAACCCGCCGTGGATGGCGAGGGTGATCACCTTGCCGTCGGCGTGGATTTCGGCGGACCCTGTGGCCAGGGCGGCCATCGTCGGCTCATGGTCGGCGAGGATGCCGATCTCGCCCTCGGTGGTCCGGGTCACCAGCATGTCGGCCTCACCGGACCACACGATCGCCTCGGGGGAGACGATGTCGAGATGGAAATGTCTCGCCATTCAGCTCGCCTCCGGCTCGCCGAAAGCAGATGGCAGACGGCAGATGGCAGATGGCAGCAGCGTCGTACGTCTGCAATCTGCAATCTGCAATCCGCCGCATGAAGCGGCGTTGAGCCCCTTCATGCGGCTGCCATCTCCTTCGCCTTCGCCAGCACGTCCTCGATGCCGCCCTGCATGTAGAACGCCTGCTCGGGGATCGTGTCTACCTCGCCGGCGACGATCATCTTGAACGATCGGATCGTTTCCTCGAGCGGCACGGTCTTGCCGGGGATCCCGATGAACTGCTCGCCGACGTAGAACGGCTGCGACAGGAACCGCTGGATGCGCCGAGCCCGGCCGACGATCAGCTTGTCCTCCTCGGACAGCTCGTCGATCCCGAGGATGGCGATGATGTCCTGCAGGTCCTGGTAGCGCTGCAGGATCTGCTGCACCTGCCGGGCCACCGTGTAGTGCTCCTCGCCGACGACTCGCGGGTCGAGGAGGCGCGAGGTCGAGGCGAGCGGATCGACCGCCGGGTAGATGCCCAGTTCGGAGATCTTCCGGGAGAGCACGGTGGTGGCGTCGAGGTGAGCGAAGGTGGTGTGCGGCGCCGGATCGGTGAAGTCGTCGGCGGGCACATAGATCGCCTGCAGCGAGGTGATCGACTTTCCCTTCACCGAGGTGATCCGCTCCTGGAGAGCGCCCATCTCGTCGGCCAGGGTCGGCTGGTACCCCACCGCCGAAGGCATGCGGCCGAGCAGGGTGGACACCTCGGAGCCGGCCTGGGTGAACCGGAAGATGTTGTCCACGAACAGCAGCACGTCCTGACCCATTTCGTCGCGGAAGTATTCGGCCATGGTCAGCGCCGAAAGGCCGACGCGGAGCCGGACGCCGGGTGGCTCGTCCATCTGTCCGAACACCAGTGCCGCCTTGTCGATGACGCCCGACTTCTTCATCTCCCCCCACAGGTCGTTCCCCTCACGGGTGCGCTCGCCGACGCCGGCGAACACCGAAACCCCGCCGTGCTCGGTGGCGACGCGGTGGATCATTTCCTGGATCACGACGGTCTTGCCGACTCCGGCGCCGCCGAACATGCCGATCTTGCCGCCGCGCACGTACGGTTCGAGCAGGTCGATGACCTTGATACCGGTTTCGAACATCTCGCTCTGCGCCGCCAGGTCCTCGAAGGCCGGTGGCGGACGGTGGATCGGCCAACGGAGCTTGGCGCCGACGGTTCCGTCGGGGGTGTCCAGCGCCTCCCCCAATACATTGAAGATGTGGCCCAGGGTCTCGGGACCGACCGGAACCGAGATCGGGGCGCCGGTGTTGCGAACCGCGGCGCCGCGCACCAGGCCGTCGGTCGGCTTCATGGCGATCGCCCGCACCCGGCTCTCCCCGAGATGCTGGGCAACCTCGGCAACGATCGTTTGCATCTCGCCGCCGATGGTGATCTCGAACTCGATGGCGTAGTGGATCTCGGGTAGGGCGTCGGGGGGAAACTCGACGTCCACGACCGGGCCGGCGACCTTGACGATCCGGCCCGTGCTCACTGCTTCGCTCACGTGTCTTCCTCCTGGGGACTAGCCGCGGGTCAGCGCCTCGGCGCCGCCGACGATCTCGGAAATCTCAGTGGTGATCTCCGCCTGGCGGGCCTGATTGCCCTGGCGGCTGAGCACCCGGGTCAGTTCGTCGGCGTTCTCGGTGGCGGCCTTCATCGCCCGGCGGCGGGCGGCGTGCTCCGACGCCGAGGCCTCGAGCAGGATCCCGAACGCCGACGCCTCGACGTAGCGCGGCAGCAGCCGTCCCAGGATGGCGTCGGGAGAGGGCTCGTAGGTGTACCCGACGGGTCCGGCCGCATCGATCCCCTCAGGCGTGAGTGGGGGCGCGATCGGCAAAAGGGTCCAGGTCGACGCGGTCTGTGTGAGCGCCGACACGTAGCGGGTGGTGAACACCTCGACGGTGTCGATGGTTCCCTCGGCGAAGTCGTTCATCAGCACGTTGGCCACCGCCCGGGCGTCCCCGTACCCGGGGGTGTCGGTGACCCCGAGGAACGCCTGTTGAATCTGATAGCCGCGGTAACGGAAGTATGAATGCGCCTTCTTGCCGACCACGTAGACCCGAACGTCGGTGCCGCTGCGGACGAGGTCGATCATGCGCAGCTCGGCAAGCCGCATCACATTGATGTTGTAGGCGCCGGCGAGCCCCCGATCGGAGGTCACCACGAGCACCCCGGCGGTCCGCTCCGGACGGGCCTCGAGGAGCGGGTGCGAGGCCCCTCCCGAGGCGGCGGCGACGTTGCGGATCACCTCGTTCATCTTGCGGGTGTAGGGCTGGGCGGCGGTGACTCGCTGCTGCGCTCGGGCGATCCGCGACGTGGCGATCAACTCCATGGCGCGGGTGATCTTCATCGTGGAACGGACGCTCTTGATGCGTCGCTGGATGAGACGGAGTTCGGCGCTGGGCACGGTCGATCAGTCTCCGAGGAACCGCTCGACGAACTCGGAGAGGGCGGCGTCGAGCGCCGCCTTGTCCGGCAGCGTTCCCTTGGTGCCGATGTGCTCGAGCAGCGCCCCATGGCGGGTGCGAACGTGGTCGGACAGCCCGCGCTCGAACTCGGCGATTCGTTCCACCGGCACCCGATCCATGTGGCCGTTGCTGACCGCATAGATCGAGAGCACCTGCTCGGCCACCGGCACCGGCTGATATTGCGGCTGCTTGAGTACTTCGACCACCCGGCGGCCCCGGGCCAGCTGTGCCTGGGAGGCGGCGTCGAGGTCGGAACCGAAGCCGGCAAACGCCTCCAATTCACGGAACTGGGCGAGGTCGAGGCGGAGGGTCCCGGCGACATGCTTCATCGCCTTGATCTGGGCGTTGCCGCCCACCCGGGAAACCGAGATGCCGGCGTTGATGGCGGGGCGGACCCCTGAGTAGAAGAGGTCGCCCTCCAAGTAGATCTGCCCGTCGGTGATCGAGATCACGTTGGTGGGGATGTAGGCCGATACGTCGCCGGCCTTGGTCTCCACGATCGGCAGGCCGGTGAGCGACCCACCGCCGAACTCGGCGGACAGCTTGGCGCAGCGCTCCAGGAGCCGGCTGTGAAGGTAGAACACGTCGCCGGGGTACGCCTCACGGCCCGGGGAGCGGCGGAGCAGCAGCGAGATCTCGCGGTAGGCGACGGCCTGCTTCGAAAGATCGTCGAAGATCACCAGGGCGTGCTCTCCCTTGTACATCCAGTGCTGCCCGATCGCCGATCCGGCATACGGGGCATACATCTGCAGGGCGGGGGAGGCGGAGGCGGGGGCGTTGACGACGACCGTGTAGGCCATGGCGCCGGCGCGCTCCAGCACATGCACCACCTCGGCGACGGTGGAGGACTTCTGGCCGATCGCGACATAGATGCACTTCACCCCGGCGTCGCGCTGGTTGATGATGGTGTCGACCACGATGGCGGTCTTGCCCAGCTGGCGGTCGCCGATGATGAGCTGGCGTTGACCGCGGCCGATCGGGGTCATGGCGTCGATGGCCTTGATCCCGGTCTGCAGCGGCTGATGTACCGGCTGGCGCGACACCACCGAGGGCGCCTGCGTCTCCAGCAAGCGGGTCTCGGTCGCCCCCAGCGGCCCCTTGCCGTCCATCGGGTTGCCCAGCGTGTCCACCACCCGGCCGAGCAGGGCGTCGCCCACCGGGATGGAGAGCACCTTCCCGGTCTGGCGCACCGTGTCGCCCTCCTGAATGTGGGAGGCCTCGCCCATGATCACGGCGCCGATCGAGTCTTCGTCGAGGTTCAGAGCGACGCCGAGCAGGCCTCCGGGGAACTCGAGGAGCTCCGACGCCATCGTCCCGGGCAAGCCGGAGACGCGGGCGACACCGTCGCCGATCGAAATGACGTACCCCACCGTGGCTGCTTCGAGCGACGGGGTCCAGCCTTCGAGGTTGCGGCGCAGCGCCTCGGTGATCTCCTGGGGATTGATGGTCAGTTCGGCCATGTCGATCTCCTCAGCGCTTGTTCAGGGTCTCGCGGAGCTGCTGCAGGCGGTGGCTCACGGTGCCGTCGATGACGACGTCACCGACCCGGGCAACCACGCCGCCGATGACGGTGGGGTCGACGACGGTCTTCACCTCGACGTCCTTGCCGGTTGCCTTGCCCAGAGCCGCGGTGAGCCGCTCGATGGTGGCGGCGTCGAGTTCGACGGCGGTGCGGACCTCGGCGATCGCCTTCCGGCGGGCGGATGCCGCCCGGGCGGTGACCCGATCGGCGATGGCGGGAAGATCTGAGGCCCTCCCCGCGCTCACCACGAAGTCGACCAGATTCACCGTGAGCGGAGACGTCTTCGCTCCGAGCAGGTCGTCGATGACACCCTTCTTCCGTTCCGCGGGGATTCGGGGGTCGGTGAGGGCCTCTCGGAGCGGGGTCGAAGACTCGAAGGCGCGAGCGATCCGGAACAGCTCGTCACCAACGCGCTCCAACTGACCCTCGGCCTTGGCGACCTCGAGGATCGCCGCGGCGTAACCGTCGATACGGTCGTCGGTAGGCATTACGGGTGCAACGCTCCCAGCTCGGCGATGTACTGCTCGACGAGCTTCTTGTGGGCCTTGGCGTCGACCGCGCCGGCCACGGCCTTTGCGGCCACGGCCAGGGACAGGGTGGCTACCTCATCGCGGATTGCACCGGCGGCGCGCTGCTTCTCGCCGGCGGCCTCCTCGCGGGCCTTGCGCACGATTTCGGCGGCCTCGGTGTCCGCCCGGGCGGTCGTCTCGCTGCGGTGCGTTTCGGCGGTGCGGCGGGCGTCCTCGACGATGCGGTTGGCGTCGTCGCGGGCCCGGGCGATCTGCTGCTTGTAGTCGGCGAGCAGGCTCTCCGCCTCGAGCTTGGTGGTCTCGGCGGCCTTCACCTGTCCGATGATGGCGTCCTGGCGGGCGGCCAGGGTGCGCGAGATCCACCCCCGTCCCTTGAACCACACGACCAGGAACACGATCGCAAAGGCGATGATCCCGGCGATCAACTCGTTGATCTCGGGGAGCACCAGATCGGTCCCCGAGGGCACCTCGGGCGGCGTCACCTCACCGACCTGGAAGGCGATGCGTGCGAACACGTTGAACATCTCGGTGTCGTCCTTCCGTTCAGGCGATGAAGAAGAGGACGAAGCCGATCAGGGCGAGCGCCTCGGTGAAGGCGATACCCAAGAACATGGTCGTCCGGACCATGTTCGCCGCCTCCGGCTGCCGGGCCATGGCCTGCACCGCATTCCCGGCCACGATGCCGATGCCGATGCCGGGGCCGATGGCGGCGAGGCCGTAGCCGATGAGCGCCAGCGCTCCCTTGATTTCTTCCATGTGGTCTCCTCCGATCAGTGTTCCGGATGCACCGACGTCTGGATGTAGACGGCGGAAAGCAGTGTGAAGATGTAGGCCTGCAGGAAGGCGACGACGATCTCGAAGAAGAAGATCGCCATCCCGATGGCGAACCACCCGAGCCCGATGGCCGAGCGGAACCCGATGTCGCCGACTTCCTTGATGAAGATGAAGCCGCTTGCCAGCAGCAGGGTGAGCATCACGTGGCCGGCGACCAGGTTGGCGAACAACCGCACCGCCAGCGTGAGCGGTCGGATGAGGAAGGTCGATACGAACTCGATGAGCCCCACCAGAGGCCGGAGTGCCAGCGGCACGCTCTTGGGCCACACGACTCCGGTGAAGTAGTGGAAGCCGTTCTTGGCGAAACCGACGACCACGAAGATCAGGTAGGTGAGGACCGCAAGGAACGCCGGGATCGCCATCCGTGAGGTGATCGGGAAGTTGACGAACGGCGTCACCTCGAAAACGTTGCCGATCAGGATGAAGAGGAAGATCGACAGCAGGTAGG
>Ga0209342_10004938_pt1 | contig 13732 bp, 13 predicted proteins | sample RifCSP16_2_FD_184023 | JGI IMG/M metagenome (GOLD analysis project Ga0209342, IMG submission 184023) | Soil microbial communities from Rifle, Colorado - Rifle CSP2_sed 16_2 (SPAdes) (version 2) | ecosystem: Environmental > Terrestrial > Deep subsurface > Rock core/Sediment | place: Rifle... | reverse complement strand
GGCGGGGCTGCTGCAGCAGCGCGGGCTGGTCGGCGAGGCCGATCTCATGGCCGCGCTCGGGCGCCAGCACGAGGCGGCGGAGCCCCGCCAGCTCGGTGACGTGCTGGTCGAGATGGGGCTCGTCAACCGGGCGACGCTCCGGGAGACCATCGTTCAGCACACACAGCGGCTCCTCGCCGAGCTGCTCGCCTGGAAGGACGGCTTCTTCCGCTTCGAGCCGGCGTCGGAGGATCCCAGCGCCCTCAGTGAGGCGGACCTCGGCGACTTCGCCGTGCCCGAAGACCTCGCCCCCCAGGAGCTGCTGATGCGCGCCGTGACCGCCATGGACCAGGGCGACATGGCCCCCGTCCCCGCTGCGCTCGAGCCTTCCCCCGCCCCGGCCGCCGAGCCCCCGCCCCCCGTGCCTCCGACCGGCTCCTACGCCCCCGACTACACCGGCGAGGTGGTGCTCTCGCTCCTGCGCTTCGCCGCGCAGATTCTCAACCGCGCGGTGGTCTTCGCCGTCGAGGGCGGGCTCGCGCGGGGCGTCGGCGAGTTCGGCCTGCAGCTTCCCGGACGGTCGGCGGCCGAGGTCGTGCGGGAGACCGTTCTGCCACTCCGCGAGCCGTCCGTCATACGGCTCGCCGCGGAGGGGCGACGCAGCTACGTGGGCCCCCTCGAGCCGACACGGTGGAACCTCCAGCTCGTCGAGAGGCTCGGCGGAGCTCAACCCCGCGAGGTGGTCGCGATCCCCTTGGTCGTGGGCGGACAGACGCTGCTCGTTCTCTACGGGGACAACGTCCCCGAGGGGCGATCGATCGGCCCCCTCGACGCCCTCGAGGCGACCGCCGCCCGCTGCGCCGTGATCCTCGAGCGCACGATTGCGACCCGCCGGACCGGAGTCTAGAATCCGAGCCGTGAACCGCCTGGCCGTGCGGCCTCAGGCTGCCGCCGTCCCCGCAGGTCGGATGAAGAGCACCGCGACCTTCCTCGGATCCTCGATCGGCAAGAAGGCCGTCATGGCCGTCACCGGCCTCGTCCTCTTCGGCTTCGTGATCGGCCACATGATCGGCAACCTTCAGGTCTTCCTCGGCCCGCAGGCCCTGAACGACTACGCGGTCTTTCTGCGGGAGTTCCTCCACGGCCAGGGGTTGTGGATCGTGCGCGCGGGCCTGCTGCTGGCGGTGGGCCTGCACGTCTGGGCGGCGACGAGCCTGACGATCGGCAACTGGTCGGCGCGCCCGGTCGGCTACCGCGAGTGGCAGGCCCGGGAGTCGAACTACGCCTCGCGGACCATGGTCTGGAGCGGGCCCCTCCTCGCCGTCTTCATCCTCTACCACCTCGCGCACTTCACGACCGGTCGCGCCCACCCCGAGTTCGTCGAGGGCGACGTCTTCCGCAACGTGGTCGTGGGCTTTCAGAACCCCTTCGTCTCCGCCTTCTACGTGCTGGCCATGCTGGCCCTGGGGCTGCACATGTACCACGGGGTGTGGAGCATGCTGCAAAGCCTCGGCCTGGACCACCCGCGGTGGAGCTCCGCGCGCCGCCTGTTCGCCGCCGTCGTCACCGCCCTCCTCGTGATCGGCAACATCTCGATCCCGGTCGCGGTCCTCGCGGGGCGGGTGCACCTCTAGGGCCTCATGCGGCTGAACTCTCGTGTGCCCTCGGGGCCGATCGACAAGAAGTGGGAGAAGCACCGCTTCGAGATGAAGCTGGTGAACCCCGCCAACAAGAGAAGGCACAGCGTGATCATGGTGGGCAGCGGCCTCGCTGGCGCCTCCGGCGCCGCCTCGATGGCGGAATTGGGTTACAGCGTCAAGGTCTTCTGCTACCAGGACAGCCCGCGCCGCGCCCACTCCATCGCCGCCCAGGGTGGGATCAACGCCGCCAAGAACTACCAGAACGACGGCGACAGCGTCTTCCGCCTCTTCTACGACACCGTCAAGGGCGGGGACTTCCGGGCCCGCGAGGCCAACGTCTACCGTCTCGCCGAGCTGTCGGTGAACATCATCGACCAGTGCGTGGCCCAAGGCGTGCCGTTCGCCCGCGAGTACGGCGGGACCCTCGCCAACCGCTCGTTCGGCGGGGCGCTCGTCTCCCGCACGTTCTACGCCCGGGGTCAGACCGGCCAGCAGCTCCTCCTCGGGGCCTACCAGGCCTTGATGCGCCAGGTCGGGCTCGGCACGGTGAAGGTGTTCTCGCGCCACGAGATGCTCGAGCTCATCGTGATCGACGGGAAGGCCCGGGGCATCGTCGCCCGCGACATGGTGACGGGCGCGATCGAGGTCCACCTCGCAGACGCGGTCGTGCTCGCCACCGGCGGGTACGGCAACGTCTTCTTCCTCGCCACCTACGCCAAGGGCTGCAACGGCACCGCGATCTGGCGGGCGTACAAGAAGGGCGCCGCCTTCGGCAATCCTTGCTTCACGCAGATCCACCCCACCTGCATCCCCGTCCACGGCGACTACCAGAGCAAGCTCACGCTGATGAGCGAGTCGCTCCGCAACGACGGCCGCATCTGGGTGCCCAGGCAAGAGGACGATCGCCGCCCGCCCCACCAGATCCCCGAGGACGAGCGCGACTACTACCTCGAGCGCAAGTACCCGACCTACGGCAACCTCGCCCCCCGCGACGTCTCCTCCCGGGCCGCCAAGCAGGTCTGCGACGAGGGACGGGGCGTGGGGCCGGGCGGCCTCGGGGTGTTCCTCGACTTCGCGGACGCCATCCAGCGGCTGGGGGCGGACAAGATCGCCGAGAAGTACGGAAACCTCTTCGAGATGTACGAGCGCATCACCGCCGAGGACCCGTACCGCGTCCCGATGCGGATCTACCCCGCCTCGCACTACACGATGGGCGGGCTCTGGGTCGACTACAACCTGATGACCACGATCGCAGGCCTGCACGTCATCGGCGAGGCCAACTTCTCCGACCACGGGGCCAACCGCCTCGGGGCCTCCGCCCTCATGCAGGGCCTCGCCGACGGCTACTTCATCCTCCCCTACACCATCGGGCACTACCTCGCCGCGAACGCGCTGGAGAAGGTCGACGAGAGCCATCCCGAGGTGAGGGTGGCGGCGGCGGCGGTCGAGGAGCGCATCCGCCGGCTGCTGTGCATCAATGGCAAGCGCACGGTGACGTCCTTCCACCGCGAGCTGGGCCGGATCATGTGGGAGCACTGCGGCATGGCCCGCAACCGCAAGGGCCTCGAGATCGCGCTACAGAAGATACCCGCCCTGCGCGAGGAGTTTGCCCAAAACGTCCTCGTCCCCGGTCGCGGCGAGGAGCTGAACCAGTCGCTCGAGATGGCGGGGCGTGTCGGCGACTTCCTCGAGCTCGCCGAGCTGATGTGCCTCGACGCCCTCGAGCGCAAGGAGTCGTGCGGCGCCCACTTCCGCGAGGAGCACCAGACCGAGGAGGGCGAAGCGCTCCGCGACGACGAGCGCTTCTGTCACGTGGCGGCGTGGGAGCACGTCGGCGAGGGCAAGAAGCCCGTTCGGCACGTTGAGCCCCTCGCCTTCGAGAACGTCCACCTGCAGGCCCGGAGCTACAAGTGAGTGCCCCCGGCATGAACCTCACCCTGCACGTCTGGCGCCAGCGGAGCGCCTCCGACCGCGGGCGGTTCGTCACCTACGAGACGAAGGGCGTGAGCCCCGACATGTCGTTCCTCGAGATGCTCGACGTGGTGAACGAGGAGCTGTCGACCCGGGGCGAGGACCCGATCGCCTTCGACCACGACTGTCGCGAGGGCATCTGCGGGACGTGCGGTGTCGTCGTCAACGGCCGGGCTCACGGGCCCCGCAGCCGTACCACCGCCTGCCAGCTCCACATGCGGAGCTTCCGGGACGGCGACACCCTCGTCGTCGAGCCCTGGAGAGCGAGGGCCTTTCCGGTCATCAAGGACCTGGTGGTCGATCGCAGCGCCTTCGACCGGATCATCCAGGCCGGCGGCTTCATCTCCGTCCCCACCGGCAGCGCCCCCGACGGGAACGCGATCCCGGTGCCGAAGGCGAACGCCGAGACAGCCATGGACGCCGCCGCCTGCATCGGCTGCGGGGCCTGCGTCGCCGCCTGCCCCAACGCCTCCGCCATGCTCTTCACCGCGGCCAAGGTCTCGCACCTCGGCCTGCTGCCCCAGGGTCAGCCCGAGCGGCTGCTCCGGGTCCGCAAGCTGGTGGCGGCAATGGACGAGGCGGGCTTCGGCAACTGCACGAACCACCGGGAGTGCGAAGCGGCCTGCCCCAAGGGCATCCCGATCGCCTTCATCGCCCGCATGAACCGCGACTTCCTGAAGGCGCTCCTCGTCGGCGCGGAGGAAAGAGCCGGCGGAGACGGCGGGGGATGAAGCCTTGCTGTCGGCTTTTCGACACCCGCGGGAACCCCTCGCTGGATCACCGCTTCCGCGCCGAGTTCGAGCCGGCTCCGGAGCCGGGGACGGGCCTGCTCGTGGCCGTAGGTCTCGGCTTGCTCTACCGCTCCCGCCGTCGCCGGACCTGACGCCGAGACGGCCGCGCGGTCCCTTCAGAGCTTCAGGACGTCGACGAGCTCCTTGACCGCGGCCGCGGACTTGTGGAGCGCTGTGCGCTCCCCCTCCGTCAGCTTGATCTCCCAGATCTTCTCGACGCCCTTCGCCCCGAGCTGGGCGGGCACGCCGACGTAGAGGCCCCGGATCCCGAACTCACCCTCCAGGTAGCAGCAGCAGGGCAGGATCTTGTGCTTGTCCTTGAGGACGGCGTCGACCATCTCCGCCGTCGACGAGGAGGGGGCGTAGTAGGCGGAGCCGGTCTTGAGGAGCGACACGATCTCGGCGCCACCGCCGGCCGTGCGCTTGACGATCGCCTCCACCTTCTCCGGAGGCAGGAGCTCGGTGATGGGGATGCCGGAGACGGTCGAGTATCGCGGCAGGGGGACCATCGTGTCCCCGTGGCCGCCGAGCACGAAGGCGTGGGTGTTCTCGACCGAGACCCCGAGCTCGATGGCGATGAAGGTCCGCATGCGGGCGGAGTCGAGCACTCCCGCCATCCCGAACACGCGGTGCCTGGGGAAGCCCGAGACCCTGAACGCCACCTGGCACATCGCGTCGAGGGGGTTGGAGACGACGATCAGGATCGCGTTTGGAGAGTGCTTGACCGTGTTCTCCGTGCACTCCTTGACGATCTTGTAGTTGGTCTGCAGGAGGTCGTCCCTGCTCATACCGGGCTTGCGGGCGATGCCGGCGGTGATGACGACGACGTCGGAGCCGGCGGTGTCCTTGTAGTCGTTGGTGCCGAGCACGTGTGCGTCCGAGCCCTCGACCGGGGTCGCTTCCATCATGTCGAGGCCCTTGCCCTGGGGCATGCCCTCGATGATGTCGATCAGGACGACGTCGGCGAGCTCGCGGTCCGCGATGCGCTGCGCGAGGGTGGCGCCCACGTTGCCCGCTCCGACGACGGTGACCTTCCTGTTCATGTCGCTCCCTTGATCGACGAAGTCGATTCGGGCGGATTCTAACTCGCGGCCCGCAGGGCCGTCACGCGACAGCGGCAACCGGGCGGCTGGTCCTTCCAGCTCAGGTCACTCCGCCGCCGGCGGCGATAGAATGGCCACCCGCGAAGGAGGCTTCGTCCCATGGCTTACGAGCACATCAAGGTCCCCACCGAGGGCGCGAAGATCACGATCCGGGACGGAAGGCTCGTCGTCCCCGATCGGCCCATCATCCCCTTCATAGAGGGTGACGGAACCGGGCCCGACATCTGGCGGGCCTCGGTCCGGGTCTTCGACGCCGCGGTCGCAAGGGCCTACGACCTCCGCCGCAAGATCGTCTGGATGGAGGTCTACGCCGGCGGCAAATCGCACGAGAAGCTCGGCACCTGGCTCCCCGACGAGACGGTCGAGGCGTTCCGGGAGTTCCTGGTCGGCATCAAGGGCCCCCTCACGACACCCATCGGCGGGGGCATCCGCTCGCTCAACGTCGCGCTCCGCCAGATGCTCGACCTCTACGTCTGTCTGCGCCCGGTGCGCTGGTTCAAGGGAGTGCCGTCCCCGGTGAAGCACCCGGAGAAGGTCGACATGGTCATCTTCCGGGAGAACACGGAGGACATCTACGCCGGGATCGAGTGGGAGACCAGCACCGAGGACGTCAAGAAGGTCCTCGCCTTCCTCAAGGCCGAGTTCCCGAAGATGTACGCGAAGGTCCGCTTTCCGGAGAGCGCGGCCATCGGGATCAAGCCCGTCTCCGTCGAGGGCTCGGAGCGGCTCATCGGCGCCGCCCTCGACTACGCCCTCGCCAACAAGCGAAAGAGCCTCACCTTCGTCCACAAGGGCAACATCATGAAGTTCACCGAGGGCGGCTTCCGCACCTGGGGTTACGCGCTGGCCGAGCGCGCCTACGGCGACAAGACCTACACCTGGGAGCGGTGGGAGCGGACGAAGAAGGAGAAGGGCGAGGAGGCAGCGAACGCGGAGCAGAAAGCGGCGCTCGCCTCCGGGCGCATCCTGGTCAAGGACGCGATCGCCGACATCACGCTGCAGCAGGTGCTGACGCGGCCGGAGGAATTCGACGTCATCGCCACGCTGAACCTCAACGGCGACTACCTCTCCGACGCGCTCGCGGCACAGGTGGGCGGGATCGGCATCGCCCCCGGAGGCAACATCAACTACAAGACCGGCCACGCCGTCTTCGAGGCGACGCATGGGACCGCCCCCAAGTACGCCAACCTCGACAAGGTCAACCCGGGCTCGGTCGTCCTATCCGGCGAGATGATGCTGCGCTACATGGGCTGGCCGGAGGCGGCCGACCTCGTCATCAAGGGCATGGACGGGGCGATCGGCGCGAAGACCGTGACCTACGACTTCGCCCGCCTCATGGAGGGGGCGAAGGAGGTCAAGACGAGCGAGTTCGCCGACGCCGTCATCGCGCACATGTAGGCGCTCGGGGGCCACGCTTCGCGCGGACGCTCGCGAGCGCGACTGGCTGTTGAAAAGGAAGAACCCCGCTCACTCGCTCGACTCGCCCCCACGCGCTCACGGACAATCCTGATGGGGAGCTCTACGCCGCGCTCCGCGTGATCCCCTCGCGCTCGCGGAAGGTTGGGGCCGCGGCGCGCGGGGCCTTCAGCCGAGCCGGAGGAACCGCGCCTCGCGGATGCCGGCCACACGCGGCAGCTCTGCAAGCACCGCCTCTGGCACCTCGCTGTCGACCTCGATCAGCATCACCGCCCGGCCGCTCCCGGGCTTGCGGCCCAGGCCCATGCGCGCGATGTTGATCCCGTGGCTCCCGAGGAGCGTCCCCACCCGGCCCACGATCCCCGGCGTGTCCTCGTTCTTGACGAGCAGGATGTTTCCCCGGGGGATCGTGTCCACCTCCACCCCGTCGACGTCCACGAGCCGCATGTGGTCGCGACCGAAGATCGTGCCCGCCACCTGGAGATCGTCCTCGCTCGTCTTCAGGCGCAGCGCCACCAGGTTCGCGAAGGCGACGGCGGCGGAGGAGGTGGATTCGAGGATCTCGATGCCCCGATCCTTCGCGATCGCGAGGGCGTTGACGATCGTCACCCCCTCGGCGAGGAGCGGCCGCAGGACGCCGTTCACGGCCGAGGAGAGGATGGGCTTGAGGTCCACCTCGCGCAGATCGCCGTAGACCCCGAGCTCGATCCGCTCGAGCGACCCCCGGCAGACCTGGCCCAGGAACATCCCGAGCCTCTCCGCGAGCTCCATCGCCGGCCGGACCTTGTCGTAGAGATCACCGGCGAGGGAGTAGAAGTTGACGGCCTGCTGGATGACGCCGCCCTTGAGGTAGTCACGCACCTGGAGCGCGATCTCGGTCCCGACCCTCTCCTGGGCCTCGAGGGTCGAGGCCCCGAGGTGAGGAGTAGCCAGGACCTTCGGGTGCCGGGCGAGGCGCCAGTCGACCGGCGGCTCCTGGGCGTGCACGTCGAGGGCGGCCCCCGCCACGCGCCCGCTGTCGAGGGCCGCGAGCAGGGCCTCCTCGTCGACGAGCTCCCCGCGGGCGGCGTTGACGATGCGCACGCCAGGCTTCACCCTGGCCAGGGCCTCACGGCCGAGCAGATGGCGGGTCTCCGGGGTCAACGTCGTGTGCAGGGAGAGGAAGTCCGAGGTCTGCAGGACCTCTTCCAGAGTGCGGAGCCTGACGTGCGCCGCTTCCGCTACCGCCGGCGAGACGAACGGGTCGTGCGCCTGCGCCTCCATGCCGAGGGCCCGGCAGCGGGCGGCCACCTCGCGCCCGATCCGACCGAGACCGATGATCCCGACGCGCTTGCCCATGAGCTCCACCCCCGCGAACGCCTTGCGGTCCCACCTCTCGGCCTTCATCGCCGCGTCCGCGGCGGCGACGTTTCGGGCCAGAGCGAGCATCAGCGCCAGCGCTAGCTCGGCGGTGGAGATCAGGTTACCGCCCGGCGAGTTCATGACGATGACCCCGCGTCGAGTGGCGGCGGCGAGATCCACGTTGTCGACCCCGACCCCCGGTCGTCCGATGACCTTGAGGTTCTTCGCCGCTTCGATGACCTCGGCGGTGATCCGGCTGCCGCTACGGATGAGGATGGCGTCGTAGGGAGGGACGACACGGGCGAGCTCCGCCGGGGGCATCGCCTTCTCGAGATCGACCGAGAAGCCCTCGGCCCGCAGGACCTCGAGTCCATTGTCGGTGATTCCCTCGAGAACCAGGACCTTGTAGCTCACTTCGAAAGCCTCGACTGTAATGAGCGCGGGGCACTCGCGCGCCCGCGAGGGCGCCATTATCCGTCGTCACGCGGTTACGCGAAAGGAGACGACGGCTTCACAAACCAGCATAGTGACCGTCCACACGAACTGTGGAAAAGCTTGTGGAAACCCGAGACAGGGCTCCTCTCAACAGATTGCAGGGACTGAACTTGGAGCACTTTGCACTCCGTGACAGCAGCGTGGCAAAGGCACGCGATTTGCGTCAGCGGAGTTTTGAGTGGCGCACCGCGGAAGTCTCCTGTCGACGAGCGGTCTGAAGACCTGTAAGCTCAATCAGAGCCCTTCGTGGGAGCTCGCTCGTAGTGAGAGAGCGAGAGGGAGGACGCCATGCTGAAGCGTTGGGCATTGGGAACGATGCTGGTGGTGGCCCTGTCGAGCCCCTCGGGGGCTCAGGAGGCAGCTCCAGAGGAGGAGAGCGACGAGCAGCCCGCGACCCCCAAGCGTTCGATTCGGGTGCTTCAGCACCCCTACGAGATCGCCTCCTTCTACCGATCTTCGCAGGGCGGCCCCTACGACTTCGCGCCGGCGGGGCCGGTCGACCCGCGATACGCGATCGCCGGCTACTACCGCTCGTCCCAAGCCGGCTATGCCTCCTGGGGCTCGCCTTTCTGGTGCGGGGGCTACACCGCGCCGCGTCCCACACCTTTCATCGGCTATCGGCACTCGATCGGCGAGAACGGCGACCTTTTCCTGGTCGTCCCCTTCCTGGCTCCGGTCGGGCCCCTGAGCGGCGTCTTCTTCGGCTTCTGAGCCCCGCCGCCTCGCTGACATCACGCCCCACCTCCCGGCGGAAGCGGTCGGCATAGCCCTCGATCCCGCCCACCGTCTCGTCCCGCTCGAGCCGTTCCACCCGTTGCATCGGGTAGAAGAGCGTGACGAGCCCGAGGCCGGGCTCTTCGTGCCGGATCTCCTGCCGCAGCCAGTCCTCGAAGGCCTCGAGGTCCAGCCCGTGGACGACCACCCCTGCATCCCGGATCGAAACGAGGAGGCCGAAGACCTTTTCCCGGGGCGAGTGGAGGTAGAGGAGGACCGGCGTGCCCGGCCGAGGATCGAGGAATCTCACGCTCGGCCGCGCCCGGGCGCGACCAAGGCATCGGCGATCCGCCGCGCGCCCTCGCGTAGATCGGCCATCGCGCTCGCGAAGGAGAGCCGGAGGTAGCCGGGCGCGCCAAAACCCTCCCCCGGCACCACCGCGACCCCCTTGTCCTCCAGGAGGCGCGTGGCGAGGGCGACCGTATCCGGGATCTCGCGCGAGAGATGGCGGGAGACGTCGGGAAAGAGATAGAAGCCGCCCGCGGGCTCGGGGCAGGCGACGCCCGGGATGCCGGCGATCGCGGGATGGATGAAGGCCCGGCGGCGACGGTACTCCTCCGCCAACTCGCGCACGACGTCCTGCGGTCCCGTGAGCGCCTCCACCGCCGCGAGCTGGGCGAAGGTGGCCGGACTCTGGACGGAGTGCGAGTTGAGGGCGGCGCCGGCCTCGGCAAGGGCACGGGGACCGATCACCCAGCCGACCCGCCACCCGGTCATGCAGTAGGTCTTGGAGGCCGTCCCCACGACGACGAGCCGATCCCCGGCGGCCTCGCGCACCGCCCGCAGAGAGGCCGGACCCCCGGAATCGAAGACCAGGTGCGCATAGGTGTCGTCGTACACCAGCAGGAAGCCGCGCCGACGGGCCAGGCGGGCGATCTTTTCGATCTCGGCCGGATCGGCCACCGCCCCCGTCGGGTTCGACGGGCTGTTGACGATGACGACCTTCGTCCGCGGCGTCAGCGCCCGGGCGATGGCCTTCGCCGTGACGCGGAAGCCGGCCGCGGCGCGGAGGGGCACGAAGACGGGCCTTCCGCCGGCCACTCGCGCCGCTTCGGCGAAGGTCGGCCAGGCGGGGGTGGGGATCACGACCTCGCTCCCGCGGTCGAGGACCGCCTGATAGAGGAGGGCGAGGGCCTGCTTGCCGCCGATCGTGGCCACGACATCCTCGGGGGCAAACGAGACGCCGAAGTCCTCGCGGTAACGGTGGGCGACCGCGGCGCGAAGCTCGGGCAGCCCGGCGGCAGGGGCGTACTTGGTCCGGCCCGCATCTATGGCCGCCTTGCCCGCCTCGGCGATGTGGCGGGGGGTCGGCTGGTCCGGCTCGCCGACCGTAAAGTCGAGGACCCGGACCCCCTGGGCCTTGAGCGCCCGTGCACGCGCCGCCATCGCCACCGTCGGCGACACCTCGAGGCGGCGCACCCGGGCGGCGAGGATCGGCTTCATCGCTTGCGCCGGAGTCGAGCCGTCCGCCGGGGCGGGATCGGCGTCCCGTACTTCTCGTGCAGCCGCTTCTCGACGACGGGCGGGACGAGCCCCTGGATGCGGCCGCCGAGCTGGAAGACCTCCTTCACCAGGCGCGATGAGACGTAGGAGTAGCTCTCCGCCGGCATCATGAACACGGTCTCGATACGGGGGTTGAGCCGGCGGTTCATCAGGGCCATCTGGAACTCGAACTCGAAGTCCGAGATCGCGCGGATCCCCCGGAGGATCACCCTCGCCCCCACCCGCTCCGCGTAGTCCACCAGGAGCCCGGAGAAGGTGTCGACCTCCACCCGCGGGTTCCCGCGGCTCGTCTCGCGGATGATCGCCACACGCTCCTCGACCGTGAACAGCGGCCGCTTCTCCAGGTTCACGAGGATCGCCATCCGGACCCGGTCGAAGAGGCTCAGCCCGCGGTGCACGATGTCGAGGTGCCCATTCGTGATGGGATCGAACGACCCCGGGAAGACCGCAAGCGACCCGCGGCGGCTCGGCTTGCTCATCGCCCTCCCCCTCCCTCGCCGCCGCCGGAGCGGGCCCTCTCCCCCGTTCGCCGGTAGAAGCTCAGACAGTGATCGCCCACGCGAACGGTCCGCGATCGCGTGAGGGCCCCTATTGTCGCCGGGAGGGCTCGCTTGTGGAAGTGCTCGGCCACCACCAGCCCGCCTTCGGCCACGACCGCTCCCGTCCCGAGCTGCTCGAGCAGCGGCTCGTAGAGGTCGCTCGCGTAGGGAGGATCGAGATAGACGACGTCGAAGCTCTCGCCGCGCTCGGTGAAGGCGGCGATCGCGGCCCGTGCGTCCTGACGAAAGACCTGCACCTCCCCACCGGTGCCGGCGAGCGCGCGGGCGTTCGCCCGCGCAGCCTCGAACGCCGAGGCATCCCGGTCGACGAGGACGACCTTGGCCGCCCCCCGCGACAGCGCCTCGAGCCCGACACCCCCGTTCCCGGCAAAGGTGTCGAGGAAACGACAGCCTGGGATCTCCGGGGCGAGGATGTCAAACAGCATCTGCCGGACCCGTCCTCCGGTCGGACGCGTGCCGTGCCCGGGCGGGGAGACGAGCCGTCGACCCTTCCCCCGCCCCCCGATGATCCGCGAGCCCACTCGCTCCGCCCCTCACCCCGCCGGTGGAAGGGCGTCGAGGCTTCGCCAGAGGTAGAAGCACGCCGCCGTCCGATACGGACGCCAGGGCTCGGCGATCCGCGCGAGCCGCACGGCGTCAGGCAGCCGCCGCAGCCGATAGGCCCGCTGCACCGCCTTCTGGATGCCCAGGTCCCCCAGGGGCAGGACGTCGGGTCGACCCAGGTGGAACATCAGCATCATCTGCGCGGTCCAGCGCCCGATACCTCGCACCTGTGTGAGCGCCGCGATCGCCGGCTCGTCGTCGAGGCGGTAGACGCGGGCGAGGGAGAGGCCGCCCCAGGCCTTCTCGGCCAGGTCACGGAGCGACAGCCTCTTCGGCCGCGACAGGCCCACCGCGCGCATCTTCGCGTCAGAGAGGAGGGCGAGTGCCTCCGCGGTCACGGCCCGCCCTCCGCAGGACTCGACCAGCCGCCCATGGATGGCGCGGGCGGCGTGGCGGCTGATCTGCTGGTGGACGATCGCACGCACGAGCAGACCGAAGAGCCCTCCCGGGTGGCGCCGACGGGGCGGGAGGGGACCGACGGCGGCGATCACCCCGGCAAGGACGGGGTCCCGCCGCCGCAGGTGCCGAACCGCAGCCCGCAGCCATAAGGGCGTCATGGTCATCGAAGCTCCCGCGGAAACGCTACCAGCTGCCCGCCCCGAAACCCATGACGTGGCCGATCGGATCGAGGCTCCAGACGCTCGAGGTCCGTGCGAGCGGATCCCGGACGTTCTTGACGATCAGCCGCGGGAAGGCGAACGAGAACCCCAGATCGCCGTCGGCCCGGAAGGCCAGGGCAAAGGACTTCGCAAAGGACTCGCCGCCGAGCCACGTGCTGAAATATACCCGTGAAGGCCGTGGCACCGCGCCCCCGGCCGGCCGGCGCGACCGAGGCGGGCCTACTCGCCGACTTTCGCGGCAACCTCGCTCAACCGCTTCCCCCCCTCCCAGGCCTACGCCTCGCCTCCGGGAAGGGTGAAGAACCGATCGCCTCCGGCGGGATGAGCCCTTTGGACCGGTCGTGCGCCCTGGGCCGTGCGCGCGAGGCGAGGCCGGGAGTGCTCACCCGACGCGGGCGAGGCCGAACCGCCGCTCCCAGCCGCCCTTGTCCAGGAACTCCGGAAGGGGTGGCGGCAGGGCCGAGCCGTGCTCGGCGACGAGGTGGAAGGCCTCCGCCCGCGCCTTCTCGAGCAGGTCGCGGTCGCGTAGGAGGTTGGCGACGCGGAAGCTCGGCAGCCCCCACTGTCGGGTGCCGAAGAAGTCCCCCGGGCCTCGGATCTCCAGGTCCCGCTCCGCGATCGCGAAGCCGTCCTCGGTGCGCACCATCACGTCGAGGCGGGCGCGCGCCTCCTCCGACAGCCGACCGTGGGCGAGCAGCACGCAGGTCGAGGGCGCCTGCCCCCGGCCCACGCGTCCGCGGAGCTGGTGGAGCTGGGCGAGGCCGAAGCGCTCCGCGTGCTCGACGACCATCACCGTCGCGTTCGGCACGTCGACGCCGACCTCGATCACGGTCGTGGCCACCAGGACCGAGATGGCGTTTGCGGAGAAGTCAGCCATCACCTGCTCCTTCTCCGTGGTCCGCATACGGCCGTGGAGGAGCCCCACCCGCACCCCGG
>Ga0209342_10004937_pt1 | contig 13734 bp, 17 predicted proteins | sample RifCSP16_2_FD_184023 | JGI IMG/M metagenome (GOLD analysis project Ga0209342, IMG submission 184023) | Soil microbial communities from Rifle, Colorado - Rifle CSP2_sed 16_2 (SPAdes) (version 2) | ecosystem: Environmental > Terrestrial > Deep subsurface > Rock core/Sediment | place: Rifle... | reverse complement strand
ATGGGGAAACGAATAAACGAATGACCTATGACCGCTGGCGTTATTCGTTTATTCGTTGGACATTCGTTGACAGAGTTACTTGCCATTTCGAACATCCAAAATAGCTCACAGGGAAATCAGTGTGTCACGGCCAGCCCACCTTTCGCGGCACGCGCATTATGGTCTGGCAGGTCTTGGAGATGGTTGCCAGCAGGACGGCTTGGGAAACCATCGTAGAAGAGTGGAGAGGCAGCGTTAGCCAAGAAGCCATTGCCGAAGCTGTACAGTTGGCGAGTAAGGCGTTCCTCGAGCATGCACATGAGTATCTTGTGGAGACGACGGCCGCGTGAACGTTGAGGGGTCCTATGAGTACGGTTACACTTTCGAAGATGACTTATCAATGGTTGCAACGCAAGGCGCAAGAGAGCGACCGGACGCCCGATCAGGTAGCCGATGAATTGCTGCGCCAGCAGCTTGCACCGAAGCACGCATACATCGAGGTCGTCCAGAAGATCGCCGGCCCGCAGGCCGTAATCAAGGGTACGCGCGTTCCAGTCAGCGTGATTGTTGGCTACCTGGGCATAGGGGAAACTCCCGAGTCGTTGACAGAGAGGATTTTGCCGCGCCTGTCGTTGGCGCAGGTTTATGATGCACTAAGTTACTATCACGATCATCGGGACGAAATCGAGCAGGAAATGCGCGAGAATACAGAAGAATATGGCCGGGCCTATTTGCGCGAACATCTGGGTGAAGAAGGCTATAGGCGTGTGACGGGCCAGGCCGAATGAACGGCAGGCCGATCAAGCTCTTGCTCGATGAGCATATCTGGGAGGGTTTGGTGGAGGCGCTCACGCAGCGCGGTTATGATGCCGTTCACATCACTCACATAGGTCAGCGTAGTATAGATGACGAACCATTATTGGAACTTGCGGCAGCCCAGGGACGTGCTTTACTCAGTTACAATGCGCGGCACTTCGTGCCGCTGATCCGTCTGTGGTATGAGACCGGTCGCGAACATGCGGGGGTCATTCTTTCAGTCCAGTTACCGCCGGCTCAGCTGCTGAAGCAGGTAGAGCGGCTGTTGGCCACACTCTCGGCCGATGAACTGAAAAACACCGTGCGGTGGTTGCAAGAATTCAAAGCCGATGCGTGATGACTCAGGCGTCATTGCGACCCCTCTGAGAAGCGCGGGGCAGGTGAGCGCCGTTTGCGGCGAAGCAATCCCCTTACCCGCCATGAGATTGCTTCGCGAAAAGATGCTCGCAATGACGTTGGGTTGAGTAGTTACACCGATTCATAGATGATCCGAACACTGCTTTTGCTAGGTCTTGCAGCGGCCTTGCTCATTGTGATTGCCGACGCATCCTCCGACAGATCGACTCTCCGCACACTTGACCCCACCCCTACTATCGACCGCCTCGCCCCGCCCCCGACGGTCGCATCCCCCACGCAGGCCGACGAGGGCGCTTATCTCTACTGGCTGAACTGCCAGCCCTGCCACGGCGATCGCGGCCAGGGTCTCACCGACGAATGGCGCATGGAGTACCCGGAGGAGGATCGCAACTGCTGGAACGCGGGCTGCCACGGCGAGCGGCCTTACGAGAACGGTTTCAAGCTGCCGGAGAAGGTGCCGGCGCTCATCGGCGAAGGCAGCCTGGCAGCCTACGATAATTTCGGGCAGGTGCACGCGTTCATGCGCGCGGCCATGCCGTTCCAGGCGCCTGGCTCGTTGAAGGAAGAGGAATACCTTGCGATCACGGCGTTCCTCGCGCAGGAGCACGGCGTGTGGAATGCCGCGCAGCCGCTCGACGACGCGCGCTTACGCAATGTGCCTGTGCGCCCCGCGCCGGACGATTGGGCCGCAGTCGTGGCAGGGGCGGCCGGCCTTCTGGCGGCCGGCATCGTCGGCGCGTGGTTGTGGCGCCGGAGAAGTTCGCCATGAGTGACGAATACGTCTACCGACTCTCGCGCGACGCGGCAACGCAGGCACACGGGCGCGCGAGTTATCGCCGGCTGGGGCTGATTTGCGGAGCGGTTATCGGGCTTGGGCTGGCGCTCGGCGCGTGGGCGCCGGATTTCCTCGCGCGGCTCGACGTGCCGATGCAAGACAATCTACCGGGTATCGCACTCGGCGTGCTCGCGCTCGTGTTGCTGTGCGCGCTCGCCGGCCGTCTGAGCGCGCACGTCGATCGGGCGGCGATCGACGTGCTCGTCTGGCTGGCGGCAGGCGCTGTTTCGTACCTTGTGATCGCTCGCACGCCGTACGAAGTGCGGGCATGGCTGATCGGGCTGCTGGACGGCCGCTTCGCGGGCTTGCCCATCTACCCCTACGACGGCTTTGGGCACGGGCGCGCGGCTTTTTTCGTCGTGCTTTTCTTCTTTCTGCTCGGTATCACGCACGCCATCCGATGTGAAGCGCTGCGCGGCTCGCGCGGCCCGAGAGATCGCCCGACCATTCAGACGGGATTTCTCCTGGCGTTCCACCTGGCGGCAGCGCTCGGCGTCGGCCTGATGGCCGACGGCGCGGTGAACGCGCCGCTGCGCACCGCGCCGCAACTGGTCAACGAAGCGATTCGCACCGGACGCACCTACGAAGGCGACTTGTTCGAGCTGAGTCGCGAAGGCAGCCTCAACTACAACGCGATCTCGGGCGTGCGCGATCAGATGAGCGAGCGCTACACGCTGCAGGTGGGCGAGTCCGATCTGGTGGAATCCGTGACGGTGATCGTCGTCGCGCATTTCGACAACGGCGCCTGGATCAACTGCCGGGTGCTGGCCGACCAGTTGTCGTTCTGCTACGACGCCAGCCCGCCCTACCGGGAGGGGTTTCGCGCGTTCCTCACCGGCGAGTCCGTCGCCGGCTGCCGCGGGTGCGCGCTGCGCGTGGGCGAAGGCGTGACGCTGCCGCCGGGCGATTTGGGCGGTCCGCTGCGCATCACGCGCCAGGCGCAGTGGGGCAGCACCGTCTTGATGCGCGCCGAGTCTCCGTCCGGCGATGCGGTGGAATGTTTGCTGCACGGAATCAGTCCCGTGACCGTGGAGCGCTGCGCAGCCGTTTCGCCGTGATGTGAATACCGCCCTGCTCCCGCTGGGTCTGTGAGCCGGCGGCCTGGCCGGTGGAGACGCGGGTCAGTGCACAGCCTCCCTGTGGGACATATCCGCTGTGAGCGATCATGGGGGATTTTGCGGTATAATATCAAGTGAGGGAACAAGGAAGATGTACGTATGAAGAAAAACGCTATCGCAAATGGCAAGAAGAGAGTTCGGAAGCCCCAATTGATGGGGCGCTATATCGTGACTGACCCTGAAATTTGTCATGGCCAGCCGACTTTTCGCGGCACACGAATCATGGTCTGGCAAGTGCTGGAACAAGTGTCCAGCGGGATGGCTTGGGAGACCATTGTAGAGCAGTGGGAAGGCAGTATTGGCAAGGAGGCCATTGCTGAAGCCGTGCAACTGGCTAGCAAAGCATTCCTCGAACATGCGGATGAATACGTGTTGGAGCCAATGGTCGCTTGAATGTTCTCGATGAGAACTTTCCGCCCAATCTGCGCCAGCTCTTGCGAAGTCGGCAGGTGCCTGTTCGGCACATTGGCTATGACATAGGACGGAAGGGGATGAAGGATGATGAGATCATCCCCTTTCTGTTAAGTCAGCGTCGCCCGACACTCTTCACACTCGATCGCGGATTCTACAAGCCTGGTCTGTGTCATGCGCAATATTGTCTGGTATACTTGGATGTTCGGCAGGACGAAGCCGCCACGTTTGTGCGCCGCCTGCTCCGTCATTCAGAATTTGACACGGCGGCCAAGCGCATGGGGAGTGTCATTCGTGCCTCGCATACCGGGCTTTCAGTCTGGCAGCTGCATGCAGAGCGGCAAATGAACTTCAGGTGGACAGAAGCCTCGCCTTGAAGTGGCGTCGCCGTAGCCCACACGGCCTCCTTCCGTAACCCAAGATCGTAAACAACCAGTTCCGGCACGCTCACGCCTTGTGCAACAGATCGTCGACGAGACGCTGTCGTTCATCTTCGCTCAACTTATCCCAGTCGATGCCCCGCTGGGCGCAGATCTCGCGGATGCGCTCGTTGCCGTAGTCAATCAGCGATTCGAGATCGTCGAGGCCCGAGATCAGCGCACGCAGCACCGACTGTTTCGCGGATGGCGGCAACTGCTGCACCCACTGTACTAATTGAGATTCAGGCGCTTCCAGTGTGACCGTCGCCATGGTTACACCCCGTTGTTCAACTGTCGTCAATTATACATCATCAGCACTATGACGATTTGGGGTATAATGCTCAATGCTTGTCCCTGGCAGACGCCGCCGCTCGTTTGATCGGAGGGATGCGACAATGTCGATGCAAATCACAATTGAAGTGCCTGATGCACTCGAGCAGCAAGTGCAGCGTTTTCGCACACGCTTGTCAGAGGCGTTGGAACGTGGCCTGCGCGAGATGTCGGCGGAAGAGTCCGCCGATTTCAAGGACGAAACTGCCATCACTGATTTGCTGTCCAGCCAGCCCACGCCTAAACAAGTCCTGGCGATTCGCCCATCGCCTGAGTTACAGGCGCGCGTGAGCGACCTGCTCTATCGGAGCAAGCAAGGCGAGCTTTCGCGCCAGGAAGAATCCGATCTCGATCGATATCTGCTTCTGGAGCACATCGTTCGGCTGGCTACAGCGCGTGCCTATCAGCAACTGGCGGCGCGCGCATGACTCGATCCGCATCGCACGTTCCGGACGCGATATTCTACATCTCAATCACCCCGACCGGCTGATCGAACGTGAGCGCCTGATCCAGATTGGCCGATACCCGTAATGCGGCTTCCCGTCTAGTCAGGCGTCATTGCGAGTCCGCCAGGGCAACGCACGCAAGCGGTACGGCACGAGCGGGCGCGTCACACGGTCGGCGCCAGATGTGTCATGCCGAGGAGCGCGTAGCGCGACGAGGCATCTCTACCTCGGCCCGCTGCGCTCGCCGGTCGGACGAGAGATTCCTCACGTTCGGAATGACACGTCGCACGCGGCTGAGCAATTACAAGAGAACTTCGTGTCTTGGTGCCTTCGTGGTGAACAGAACATTTGACCGAAGCCGATCTGGAACATGAACGCTGGATTGTACTTGCATTTAGTGGCACTTATCTATTATAATCACTGGTAAATCCGTACGCCCGCACATTGCCCCGGAATTGAACCTTTTCGACCACCAGGCCGTATAAAGAAGAATGGGGCATTCTAAGGCTGAGTGAAAACTATGCCGGTCGTTCACGAAGACGGACAACTGGTCGCCCGTATCCGCGAAAGAGACTTGTCGGCGCTCGGCGCGCTGTACGACAAATATCGCCTGCAAGTGTTCCATACGGCCCTGGCCGTCACGCGCGACCGGCAGGCGGCCGAAGACATCTTGCAGGAAGCCTTCCTCAAAGTGCATGCTTATGCAAACCGCATCGACCTCGGCGTTCCGCTGGCGCCCTGGCTGTATCGCGTCACGGTGAACTTGAGTTATACCTGGGCCACGCGCCAGGCGAAGTGGCGCACGTCGCTGGAAACTTTGATCGATCGTCTCGTCGCGCCGCCGCGCGTGGCGCCGGAGGGCTACTTCGAGGCGCGCGACCTCCAGACCCGCATCCAGCGCGCCGTCGACGCGCTGCCGTTCAACCAGCGCGTCGTGATCATCCTCTACTATCTGAGCGACCTCAGCTTGAAGGAGATCGCTTACATTTTGGATTGTCCGGTCGGCACGGCCAAGTCGCGCCTGCACTATGGGCGCGAGGCGTTGCGCCGCCAGTTGGCCCAGAGCCTGGAGCCGCAGGCTGCGCCTGTTTTGGAGATGTCCTATGACTTCACGTGAGCGCCCGAACGTCGCGGGCGACGGCCTCGGCGACCTGCTGCGCACGGCGCTGAAGGACGGCGTCCGCGCCGTGACGCCGTCTGCCGGCGCGCGCGAGGCGCTCCTGCGCGCGGCAGCCGAACGGCAGCGCGCCGCGCTCCCGTACCCCTTCGAGCAGGCTCGACCCCGGCGTGACGACGAGTGGCGCCAGTGGGAAGGGCGCACGGCGACCGAATCACCTACGGCGGCGCTGTTGCTGCACGCGCGGCTGATTGCGCTGCGCATCGTTCAGTAACCACGGATAACACGGATTACACGGATATTGAGGAGCTGCCAGCCGTGTAATCCGTGGTGAAAAATCGTCGCGGCCGGCGCAGTTTCCGAGGGCCGATACTATCGGGAGGGAGCGTGACTTCGCTTCATAATCGGGCGTTCATAGGAATTATTATCTTATCGTGCCTGGTGTTCCTGGCGGCCTGCAGTCGAGGGGGCACGCCCGCGGCCGGAGGCGGAGGCACCGCCGCTCCGACGGGTGTGCCTGGCACGGGCGGCACCGCGCCGGCGCCAGCGGCGACAGAGGAGACGGTGCCGTCCGACATCCCGATCTTCGAGGACACCCCGATCGAGCGCGCCAGCGAAGGCACGCTCGAATACCGCGTGCCGATGTCGCTGCAAGACGTCGTCGACTATTATCAGACGGAACTTTTGGCGCAGGGGTGGGAGGAGACCGGCCGGCCAAATATTTTTGGCGCTGTCGCGACGCTGCGCTACTCGAAGGAGGTCGAGGGCAAGACTCGCGGCCTGTCCGTCAGCCTGCAATACAACGAGAACGCGCAGTCCACGCTGGTGCGTCTGTTCTGGCAAGGGTATTAGTTAACTTCTCGGTCTCCGACCGCGCCGGGTGGCGACCGCAGTTCTCCTAGGCCTCGGTCAGGAGACCGTCGGCCATCCTGGCCACAGGAGTTGAAAGGAGGTGATGACCGGAAGTCGAGATGTCACTCACTACCTGTGAAGGCAAAGTCTGCTCGTATCGTGCAAGCAACAACACCATCTTTGGAGGAGAGAAGACATGCATCACAAGCGCCTAATGATGATCGCCAGCCTGCTGGTCCTGGCATCCCTGCTGCTGACGGCCTGCCCCGCTCCGGCGCAACCGGCGACTGTCGTCGTGACGGCTCCGCCGCAAGTTGTCACTGCCACGCCGCCGCCGCCGACCGCGCTGCCGCCGGCTGAGCCTAAGACGCTGGTCATCTGCCAGGGCCAGGAGCCGGATTCGTTGTACACCTATGGCACCGACATGCTGGCCGCCGCGCACCTCCAGGAGGCCATCTACGACGGTGGTGACGGTCCTGCTGGTATGGATAGCCGCACCTACGACTTCCAGCCGGTCATCCTGGAGAAGCTGCCTAACGTCGACGACGGCGACGCCGTGCTTAACGCCGTCACGGTCGGCGAAGGCGACAAGGTGCTCAACGACGCCGGCGATCCGGTCGAATTGGCGGCCGGCGAGACGATCCGCCCGGCGGGCTGCCTGAGCAGCGACTGCGCCGTCACATACGAAGGCGGCGACGTAGAGATGGATCAGTTCGTCGTCACCTTCAAGCTGCTGCCCGGTCTGATGTGGTCGGACGGCGAGCCGCTGACCGCCGACGACTCGGTATACGGCTTCGAGCTGCTGGCCGATCCCGACACGCCAGAAAGCAAGTTCACGCCTGACCGCACCGCCAGCTACGAGGCGACGGACGACGTGACGGCGGTGTGGACGGGCATCCCCGGCTTCGTCGACGCCACCTACTTCACCAATTTCTTCGTGCCGTTACCGCGCCACCTGTGGCAGGAGCAGTTGGGCTATGGTGCTGCGGACTTGATAACCGCCGAAGAGTCCTCCCGCACGCCGCTGGGCTGGGGGCCGTTCGTGATCACGGAATGGGTTCCCGGTGATCACATCACCCTCGAGAAGAACCCCAACTACTTCCGCGCCTCGGAAGGCCTGCCCAAGGTCGACTCGGTGATCTTCCGCTTCACCGGCGAGGATCCGAACCCGGTCATCGCCGCCGCGCTGGCGGGCGAGTGCGACATCATCGACCAGACGAGCGGCCTGGACAGCCAGTCCAAGCTGCTGATCGAGCTGGAAGCGGCGGGCCAGTTGATCCCGACGTTCGTGACCGGCACGACCTGGGAGCACGTCGACTTCGGCATCAACGTCGTCGACTCATACGAGCGGCCCGACTTCTTCGAGGACGTTCGCTTCCGCCAGGCGTTCGCGCAGTGCCTGGGCCGCCAGGAAGTCGTCGATGCCGTGCTGTTCGGCCGCTCGGTCGTGATCCACAACTTCATCCCGGCCGAGCACCCGATGTACGCCGAGGATGTCACGCAGTGGCCGGATGACCCGGCGGCGGGCATGGCGCTGCTCGACGAGATCGGCTGGGTGGACGACGACGGCGATCCGGCCACGCCGCGCGTCGCGCAGGGCGTGGAAGGCATCCCAGATGGCACGCTGCTGTCGTTCAAGTGGCAGAGCACGACAGCCGAGCTGCGTAGGACCTACATGCCGATCTACCAGCAGAACCTGGCCGAGTGCGGCATCGAGGTGACGCTGGAGAACCTGCCGGCCGGCGAGTACTTCGCGGATGGTCCGGATGGCCCGCTGTTCGGGCGCGCCTACGACGTCGGCTCGTTCGCCTGGCTGACCGGCGTCACGCCGTCGTGTGAGCTGTACATCACCGATCAGATTCCGGCGGAAGAGAACAACTGGGGCGGCCAGAACAACCCTGGCTTCGCCGACGAGGAGTACGATGCCGCCTGCAAGGCGGCGCTCGGTCAGTTGTACGGCACGGACGCCTACGTCGAGGCGATGAAGGAAGCGCAGCGCCTCTTCTCCGAGAGACTGCCGGTGGTGCCGCTATTCCTGCGCCTGAAGACGGCTGCCTATCGGCCGGAGGTCACGGGCTTCATCATGGATCCGACCGAGAACAGCGAGATGTGGAACATCGAGAACTTCGACCTGTCCCAGTAATCGAGGGTCGAGCCCCGAGTGAAGAGATGGCCGCGCGTGCGCGGCCATCTCTCTAAGTAAGACTTCCGAAGTCTCAGGGCGCGCCTCGCCAGGCGAGAATGTTCGGTCGTCTGAGCCGTCTCGCAGGCAGAGTGACACCTGAAGACTTCGGAAGTCTAAATGGGCATGAACCTTTGCTACGTATCGTGAGTATATTCAGAAACCTGGTTTCTCAAAGAAACCAGGTTTCTGAGGAGTGAAGCCATGACCGCGTACATCATCCGCCGCCTGATTCAGGCCTTCTTCGTCGTGATCGCGGCGACGATCGTGATTTTCCTGCTGCTGAACGCCGCGCCCGGCGGGCCGCTCTCCGGCCTGAGGATCGGGAGCACAGACGCCAAAGAGCGCGTGTCCGAAGCCCAGATCCGGCAACTGGAAAACCTGCTGGGCATCGACAAGCCGATCGGCCTGCAATACCTGGCCTGGGTGATCGGCGACGACTGGATGGGCGCCGACTGGATGTACGCCGGCTTAGAGCGCTACCCGGCGAGCGCGAAGACGGCGGTGCGCTTCTGGGTCGATCCCGGCGTCGCGCACATCAAACCGAACTACGACATCTGGGTGCGCGGCACAGAGACGACGCCCGGCGAGATCCACGCCGTCTACATCGAAGCCAAGCCCAGAGGCCAGAGGCCCGACGACATGCTCGGCGCGAAGGTCGAAAAGGTGTTAAGCCCTAATCTCGAAGTTACCGTCGGCGGCACGCGCAAGGCGCTGATCATCACCACGCCCGAGACTGCCTTCGTGATCCCGGGCGTCGATCCCAGACCGGAGGAAGGGAGCTGGATCAACATTAGCGGCCTGACCGGCGCGTACGGCCTGCTGGGGCAGTGGGCCGGCTATCACGGCGAGAAAGCCGGCGTCGCGCGCATGGACTGGGGCACGTCGTGGTCGGTGGCCAACGGGCAGCCGGTATCGGCGATCGTCGAGAGCCGGCTGTCTAACACGCTGGTCTTGATGATCAGCGCCACGCTGCTGTCGCTGTTCGTCGGCATCCCGATCGGCGTGTACTCGGCGGTGCACCAGTACTCGAAGGCCGACTACGCCATCACCACCTTCAGCTTCTTCGGCACGTCGATGCCGGTGTTCTGGTTCGGGATGATGATGATCCTGGTTTTCTCCTATGGGTTCAGAGGGCTGGGCTTGCCGTTCATGCCGGCCGGCGGCGTGGAGAGCGTGCGCCCGGCGCCGGAAGGCAGCCTGCTGAACCTGCTCGGCTCGCAGCCGGGCGATCTGATCGACCGGTTCGCGCACGTGATCATGCCGACCATCGTGCTCAGCTTGCTGTACCTGGCGGGCTGGAGCCGATTCACGCGCTCGTCGATGCTCGAGGTGCTGCGGCAGGATTACGTGCGCACCGCCCGCGCCAAGGGCCTGCGCGAGCGCATCGTGGTTTACAAGCACGCGCTGCGCAACGCGCTGATCCCGGTCGTCACCGTCGTCGTCCTGCAGATTCCGGGCATCTTCGCCGGGGCGATCCTCACCGAGACGGTGTTCAATTACAAAGGCATGGGCCGGCTGTACTTCGAGTCACTGGGCCGCAGCGATTGGCCGCTGGTGATGATCATCCTGTTGATCTTTACCGTGCTGACCGTGCTGTCGACGCTGCTGGGCGACATTCTGTACACGATGATCGATCCGCGCATCCGATTCCATTAGACCTCACAGGTCTCGGAGACCTGTGAGGTCTTGAGTGAGGTCTTGAGGAGATTGCGAATGAGCACTGCGGAGCTCGAACTTCAAGTCGAACCCCTGTTGACGACAGAGGCCGAGAGCCAATTCCGGGTGATCTGGAAACGCTTCCGCCGCCACAAGCTGGCGATGGCCGGCATCGTCATCATCGCCTTCTTTATCGCGATGGCGATCCTGGCTCCGTTCGTCGCGCCTTACGATCCGATCCGCTACCAGGACCTGACGAACACGAACGCGCCGCCGTCGGCGGAGCACCCGCTGGGAACCGATAAGATCGGCCGCGACATCCTGAGCCGCCTGATGTTCGGCGCGAGTATCTCGCTGACCGTCGCCTTCACCGTCGTGCTTATGAGCGAGACGTTCGGATCGATTCTGGGCGCGATCTCGGGTTTCTACGGCGGCCGCGTCGACAACCTTGTCCAGCGCGTGACGGACTTCATGCTGTCGCTGCCGCTGCTGCCAATGCTGCTGGCGGTGTCGGCCATCTTCAAAGACCAGTTCGCGATTCCCGGCCTGCCCCGCGAGTGGAACAGCGCGGCGCTGATCATCGTCGTGCTGACCGTCTTCGGCTGGATGGGTGCGTGCCGCCTGGTGCGCGGGCAGGTGCTGTCGCTGCGCAACCAAGACTTCACCGAGGCGGCGCGCGCGCTGGGCGTGGGCAACCGACGCATCATCCTGCGCCACATGATCCCGAACTCGCTGCCGCCGATCATCGTCAACGCCACGCTCGCGCTGGGCGGCGTGATCGTCATCGAATCGGCGCTCAGTTTCCTGACGTTCGGGGTTCAGCCACCGGTGCCCACCTGGGGCAACATGCTGGCAGACTACCAGGCCGAGCTGTGGTCGGAGCCGGTCAAGGTGTTCTTCCCCGGCCTGTCCATTTTCCTGTGCGCGCTGGCATTCAACTACATCGGCGACGGCCTGCGCGACGCGCTCGACCCGCGCCTGAAGAGATAGTCTCGTGGTCCCTGCTCAGGAGGTCTTTTTTCTTCCACGAATTCATACGAACACATGCGGTGCAGTGCTCCCGTCTTCACGAAGGAATGTTCAACTTCGTGTCGCTTCGTGTGGCTTCGTGGACAACTCCGAAGCGCGGGTGAGTAGTTACGTCTCGTGAACGATCCAGACAGCATTCGGCAAAGAACCTCGAACATGGTTTCTTTGCTGATGATTGTTGGCGTGAGCGTTCTCGGCTTCCTGTACGTCGCGACCACCGTGAGCACGAGCGATTTCCTGTGGTTCGTCCCGACGTTCAACGAGCGCGCCAATGCGATCGTCGTGCACTGCGCGGGAGAGGTGATGACGTACGCGCCTGGCTCCCCAGGGTTTGACGCGCTCAACGCGAGCGTCAACGCCGATCTGTCCGGCAGCAAGAGCTATCCGGAGGCGGGACTGAGCCAGCAAACACAAGAAGGCTATTGGAAGCAGCACCTAGTGCTGGAGGTAGTCTATCCGCAGCCGGTGCGGTTGCACGTCTCGTTCCGTTATGGCCTATTCGACACGCTGATTTACCCGGTCACGGGCACGTTCTCGCAGGAGGGCTACGTGTTCGGGCGGCGCGGCGAGACCGTGCTGACCGGCGTCGACGTCGGGGACGGCGAGCGGTCAGTCGCCCGGACCCTGAAAGACCTGGGCTACACCTGGGAAGGGTATCGCGGTTGCGCGCGGCATTAGTTGTCACCTCCGTAAACTCCGGAGTGCGGGGCTTTAGCCCGCTTGGGCCGCGCTACCATCTCTTGGAATGATCCCTAAAAACGTCTTCGTGTCTTCGTGACTTCGTGGTGAATGCTCTTTTCGTGGGTTTGATCGATGATGGTTCGGTTCAAAAGGTTCAGCCGGCGGCGGTTTTTGCGCCAGGCGAGCATCGGGCTGGGCGGATTGGCGCTGGCGGCCTGCCAGCGCGCGGGGATTGTGACGCCGGCTTCACCGACGGCCGGGCCGTCCACGCCTGAAGCCAATGGTGATGCGCATCCGCAGATCAGCCCCGAGCCGGCGCAGGCTGTCAAGCGCCAGGGGCCGCTCAAGCCCTACGGCGTCGAATCGGCGGTGCCGATCACGCCGAACGAGGACTTTTACAGCGTCAACTACACCGGCGGCGATTATCCGAATATCGACGCTCAGGCGTGGCGTCTGGAACTTGCCGGCCTGGTCGAGCGGCCGCTCAGCCTGAGCCTGGACGACTTGAAAGCTTTGCCGCAGGTCATCCAGATGCGCACGCTCGAGTGCATCAGCAACCCGGTCGGCGGCAAGCTGATCAGCAACGCGGTGTGGCGCGGCGTGCGCCTGGCGGACGTGCTGGATATGGCCGGCGTCAGAGGCCGCGCGCTCGAGCTGAAGATCGAAGGCGCGGACGGCTATTCGACGAGCATCCCGTTCGAGCTGGGCCGGCACCCGGATTCGCTGCTGGCCTACGAGATGAACGAGGAGCCGCTGCCGCGCAAGAACGGCTTCCCGGTCCGCTGCCTGTTCCCGGGCAAGTACGGCCAGAAGCAGCCGAAGTGGATCGCGCGCATCGAGCTGATCGACGAGCCGTACCTCGGGCATTGGGAGCGGCAAGGCTGGTCGAACGATGCCTCGGTGCGCATCAACTCGCGCGTCGATCGTCCGATCAGCGGGGAGCGCGTGGCGGCCGGCAAGCCGTACGAAATTGGCGGCATCGCCTTCGCCAATACCAGCGGCGTGCAGCGCCTGGAAGTGGCTGCGGGTAAGTCGGGTTGGGCCGACGCTGAGCTGGTGCGCGGCCCGTCGAACACCGTGTGGGTGGTGTGGAAATATGCGTGGACGCCGGACGCACCGGGCGCCGTTTCGATTCAGGCGCGTGGGACAGACGGCAACGGCGTGGCACAGACGCGCGATCCAGAGCAAGCGATCCTGGGTGGTACTAAGCCCGATGGCACGTCGAACATTCACATGATCTCGGCGACGGTGGTCAAGGGTGGATAATTGGACTGGAAATCATCATCGAAAGGTAACTACCCGGCTCACGTCATTGCGAGCGCTTTTTGCGAAGCAATCTCCTTGACAGTCAGCGGGGATTGCTTCGTCGCACACGGCGCTCCTGCTCAGAAACTTGCGTCTCGTTGAGCTTAGGCAGGTGTTTCGACAATCGTGAATCCGAGTTTAGCCGCTTTCTTTTTGAGATGCGCGACTTCGCGCTGGCGCACTTGTTGCTCATATTCG
>Ga0209342_10004933_pt1 | contig 13752 bp, 9 predicted proteins | sample RifCSP16_2_FD_184023 | JGI IMG/M metagenome (GOLD analysis project Ga0209342, IMG submission 184023) | Soil microbial communities from Rifle, Colorado - Rifle CSP2_sed 16_2 (SPAdes) (version 2) | ecosystem: Environmental > Terrestrial > Deep subsurface > Rock core/Sediment | place: Rifle... | reverse complement strand
TGGTATCGTGACCCCTTGCTTGTCACGAAGTTTCCTCACCTTCTAAGGTACTGCTGTAGCGTCGATGATACCTATCGCTTGTATGAAATTAGATGATCATATGCAACGAAGAAAAAAATATTACATCTATGCCGTGTTCATTCGCTTCTGAATTGGGCCTCGCTTTTGCAGCGAGACAAGCTATTCTTTGACAAGAACCGAGGTCACTAGTCCCCCAACGCGACTTGGTCGCTCTGACTTGGAACTCGGCACGTAGAAGCCCTGGAGAGCCCTGATAATGACTAATGGCGAGTTAAAGCCCTCAGTTTTTCAAAAATTGCGCCGCCGCATCGCCCGATTCCCGGGTGCGGAGAAATTTTATGATGTTCTTAGACTTTTATTCCGGCCTGCCTATCACGAAGATGGGCTGCTCACGGTGCACAACGCCGATTTCCTGAAGGACTCGAAGTTTCAGCAGGCTTACAATGCTGCCACACGCCAGCAGTCGGGCTTGAAGATACAGTGGCGCGCGCATGTTACCCAGTGGGCAGGCCGTTATGCAAAGTGTCTTCAGGGGGATTATGTTGAATGCGGGGTGAACCGGGCGTTTCTGTCCACGTCGCTGATGACCTACATCGACTTCAAGTCCATGCAGGGCAGAAAGTTTTATTTGTTTGATACCTTTCGTGGGCTTGTGCCGGAACTGGTTATGCCTGAGGACAGGGCAGCCTACAGGAATGAATATCCGGATTGCTATGAATTTGTCCGGGAATCATTTAAGGACTATCCCAATGTCGTAATTGTGCGCGGTCCTGTTCCAGACACCCTCACCCAGGTCGATATCAGCAAGGTTGCCTATTTGTCTATAGACATGAATTGCGCCGGGCCGGAGAAAGAAGCGCTTCGGTACTTTTGGCCGAAAATGGAATCGGGAGGGATCGTCGTTCTCGATGATTACGGCTTCTCGGGGCACGAGTCGCAGAAGCAGGCAGCCGATGAATTTGCAACTAGCGTTGGCGTCGAAGTATTGTCTTTGCCCACCGGGCAGGGATTGGTTCTAAAGCCCTGAAAGTACGGCGCCCAAATATCCGTTTGCCATTCCGGAGATCGCTTCGATCCCGATCTTTAATGTAATCGCATGTATCGATTTTCAGATGGTTGAGACCAGATGACTGGACAAGAAGAGATGGAGAAAATTCTTTGGCGCCATTGATGAGCATTGGTATCCCTGTCTGCAACGAAGACAGGTTTCTCGAAGAAACTCTGCGGTCGCTGTTATCGCAAGACTACGGCAATATGGAGATCATCATCTCGGACAACGCCTCTACCGACCGTACCGAAGAAATTTGCCGCGAATTCAGCGCTAGGGATATGAGAATCAGTTACTACCGATTCAAAGATAATCAAGGAGCGATCGCAAACTTCAGGCGAGTCTTGGAGGTTGCCCGAGGTAAGTACTTCATGTGGGCGGCGGGACACGATCTGTGGTCACCGAATCTAATATCGGATTGTGTTCATCTTTTGGAGGGTGAGCCGGCCGCCGTTATAGCTTTCGGCACCTGTAAGTGGGTGGATGCGTCCGGGCAGCCGATGGTTAAGGCGTCGGGGTGGGCGGATACGCGCGGAAGGGATGCCGTGGAGCGTTTTTTCACAGTGTTCTGGGGAAACATGCATCCCATTTACGGCGTGATTCGTTTAGAGGCGTTGCGACAAGTACGCCTCTTATCCTGTGTCGGCATGGATCTAATATTGCTTTCTGATCTCGCCCTGATCGGTCACTTCGTTCACGCGACGCCGGCATTGTGGTCCAGGCGCGAGTTTCGCCATGCTGAAAGTCACCAAGAACGAATGAACCGTTATCGCAGCACGGAGTACGGACTATCCCGCTCACTGATTGATCGTATATTTCCACTCGCGCGATTGCCGCTCGAGCTTACCAAAGCGGTATTACGCTCGAAGATATCGTGGTTGGAAAAGCTCGCGATTCTCGGGATTCTGATACCATCGCTTCCTGTGAAGTATGTTATAGGCCGTCGTCAACGATCTTCCTCCAGCCCTGAATAGATCCAGAACCCCCAGCAGACGACACCGCTCGTGCAACTGAAATCGGCCTCGCATTACTTTCAAGCCGTACCTTTCTTGCGATCGGCCTTACGCGTCATCCGATTGATTATGTTGCCTGTGGCGCTCGGTTTTCTCGTGTATTTCGCCTATGGTGCGCGCGAGGTGCTCGGGGATGTGCTTGAAAGGGCGAGCGCCAGGCACTTATTGCTCAGTTTAATCTTGTGGGCAAGCGCGCATTTTATTTTCCCGGCATTTAGCGCTACTTTTCTGGATCGCAAGCATAACCGCGTCAGTTATTGCGTGATGCTCAGAATTCACGCGAAAAATCTTCCCGCCCGTTACATTCCCGGAGGTGTATGGCATACCATCGGACGATTCGTGGATTTGCGACATCGGGGGATGACTTCACGACGGCTAAGCGCCTTAATGTTTATGGAAAATAGTCTTTTGGCATCGGTCGCGCTCGGCGTCGGTGGGGCCAGTGTATGGTATAGCCGTGGATTTGGGGGATGGGGTAGCATTGGTGCGGTTGGCGCACTCGCGGGCCTGGCGGGTTTGGTCCTATCTCCGATCATAGTCAACCGCTGGATATTGAATAACCAAGACAGGATTTTGTTGGCGCTTTACGCTAAATGCATTGCGGTTTTGGTAATTTTCTGGGCGTTTGCTGCGGCAGCATTCGTTTCGTATCTCAATGCCTTCGCTGGAGGATTACAGCCCATGCATTGGTTACAAACTGGAGGGATTTATTTGCTGTCGTGGGGCTTGGGTTTTGTGGCTTTTTTTGCACCACAGGGAATTGGTGTCTTCGAGGTTACATTGGCGAATTTACTTCCCGCTACTTATTCTTTAGGGGCGGTGGCGGTACTTATCGGCGGTTTCCGAATTGTTATTATGGCTGCCGATGCGCTCGTTTGGTTAATCGCGCGCTTCGCTTTTCCCCGCGCTGGTTAGTGAGGCGAAAATTGCCAAACATTATCCTCGCCATGTCGCGGGAATCGAGAAGTACTTTCGGTCAGAGTCTGCGCAACCATGCTCTGGGCCGTGCGTCACACGATATAACTCGACCCGTTCGGCTAGCGTCAGGTGTTGGTAGCTTTTCCCCATGCCAACACCACCCTATCACGGTGTTGCCCTTGTTTCGTGAACTTTGGGGTTCCCGCCTGGACCTCGGCTTACTGATTCCCGCTGTCCTTGTAGACCAGTGTGGTTATCTGCTCGGAAACTAGGCCTATCAGAAATATGAGTATGGACGTGATGAGCAACAGAGCGCTCATGTTGGTAAAGCGGGCGTAGGTCAGGTAGGTGTATAGATAGTAACCAATACCCGTGGCGAAAAAAAACAAGCTAATGGGAGCGAAGAGCTTAAGCGGTGAATAAAGCGTCCCCACTTTAAAAATAATGATAAAAAATCGTACCCCGTCACGCAGCGGGCTGATGTGGCTTTTTCCCTGTCTTGCTTTTGCCTGGATCGGGACATAGGCGACAGGATAGCCGGCGCGGAAGAACGACATGGTAATGGTCGTTGGATAGGAGAAGCCATTTGGCAACAAGTAAATAAACTCCCTGAACTTGGTCGCTGTTGCCACCCTGAATCCTGACGTCAGGTCATCGATTTTTCTCCCCACCATCCAGCTCGCTAACCAGTTGTAGATTCTATTCGCAAAAGACCTGCCCAAGCTTGCCTGTGAACTACTGTGACGCGCCCCGACAACCATGTCATGACCTTCATTATATTTCGATAATAGCCGTGGAATATCATCCGGATTATGTTGACCATCCGCGTCCATGAAAACCAGAATATCTCCGGTGGCGGCGCGTGCTCCTGATTTAACGGCCGCACCATTGCCCATGCTATATGGATGGGTAACTAACCGTGCACCATTGGAGTGACTGATATTACTTGTGTTATCTGAGGAACCGTCATTGACAATAATGATCTCTGCGCCTGGCCATTGCTTGCGTAGTTTGGGCAGGATTTCAGCTAAGCCGCTTTCCTCGTTCTTTGCTGGAATAATGATGGATATGGATTTCATTTATTTTCCGATTTATTGGGTTAGCGCAATAGTCATTTTGAAGTATAGCTCAAGTAAGCAGTAATTCTTCGTGTTCTACGTCGAAGGTCATCTCTAAATTCATGCATCATGGACACGAGGGAAAATCCTAGCGTGACTGCCTGGGAGGCGCGCCCTTTTCTAACTGCAGTTGGAGCTTGTTGTACATAACCTTATGTGAGACTAGCTGAGGTCTGTATAAGGATTCGTTTTTTTCAATTATATCCATACGAACTCTTGCCTCATCAAATCGCTCCAAATGAATAAGGTATTCTGCTTCCAATAGACGGTAATACAATCTATTTGGGTCAGTCTGTATGGCAGGAATCACATACTCCAGCGCTTTTTGATAATTCTTTTTCCAGGCGTGTAAGGACGCGGTATTACTCAGGATTAGGGCGTGATACTCAGGAGATGTTTTGTTGTTGCTTGTAGCCGATGTATACCACTCCAGCGCCTGTCTATACACTGAACGACACGCATGCGGAGGGATAACAATGCAGTTATGCAAGTGGTCAAGCGACATGATCCCGTGCGCACTGATAGCCTTGTTCCGAAGCAGATCACTAATAGAGTTTTCTGGATAGTCTTTAGGGTAGAGACGCAGATCATCGTTATCCAGAGTTTTGACGATGTTGTCAGGCAATCCATTAATTTTTATCTTTTCCAGACCCATGCCGTGTTGTGTCGCTTGTATGACTTCGTCGCTAATATTATCGGCAATATCAGCGAGGAGCAGGTACAGATCAATTCGAAATCCGACCTCATCGGGCGCAACATGCGCGCCTTTTTGAATATAGTAAATGGACTTACTTAACTCGCCTCTTTCCAGGTTTATGCGCGCAGCCATATCATTGGCGCTTGGAGAATCTGGATGATGATGCACGGCATTTTCAGCCAGCGTATAGGGAGCGCTCCATATATTTGCTCTGTTCCACGTCAATGCGCCCATCGCCAAGACTAATAGCAGCATTAGCAGGGGTATAATTCCACGAAGATTACCTGCCACGATGTGCAGGCGATTTGTTGCATAGCTGATGCCCAAAAGAATGCCAAAGCTGGGCAAATAGTTCCGGTGCTCAAAGGCTATTTCAAGACCAAAAAAGCTTGATTCAAGACTATGCCCGAACAGGAACCAAAGAATGGCAAATCCAGCAAGCGGGTACTGCTTGGACCTGATGATGGCAAGCGCGAGCAATGCGCCAATACCCAGCATCGAGAACAGGGTGCTTGGTGGATTGAGCAGCGCGGTGCTGACGGGTATGTCGTCATGGAACAGGCCTAGTCTGTGCGCATCCGGCAGCAGAATCAGGCTGACATAGAACCACAGAACGCGGGATTCTGTCATAATCCGCTCCGCGACAGAAAAGCGGCGTTCTAGGTAGGCATCATGCAAGAGCCCGGGATGTTCGCCTAAATATATGAAAAATACGATTGCCGGGATTAGTACTGTCGCTGAATAGAACAGTCGCAGCCGATTACGCGTTTTCGAGTCCAGTAATGTTCGTCGGTAAAGGGTCAATTCAATTGCCAGCATATACAGCGGCATCAACGCCGCATTTTCCTTGGAGGCCATGCCCAGAATAAGGCCGATCAACATCCCGCCGAACATGACCGGTATCCCCTTGCCATTTCCCTTTTCCAGTAATTGCCTGCCGTGGCAGAACACGATCAGCCCGCTCACGACAAACAAGGCTGACATGCTGTTCATTCTTTGCACGACATAAAGAACACTGGTCAATTGTATGGGATGCAACGCCCAGAGAGCCGTGGCGAATGCGGCAACCTTAGTCATTTCACCGGGTGATAGTCTCCTTGCAAGAACAGGCGATCGCATTAATGCGAGAGCAAGAAAATAGAGCAGTACCGTATTGGTGAGATGCAGGCAGAGATTGACGGACTTGTACCAGAGACTGGAGCTAAATCCGCCTGCGAAATGGTAATTTAAGGCAAAGCTCAGTGCAGCGAGAGGACGCTTTAGGGGACCGCTGTCGTTACTCCACATGGCATCACGCAGGGTATGCAGACTGAGATCGTGCACGGCGATGGAACGGTTTGAAATAATATTTTCATGGTCGTCGAGCACAAAGGGGCCGCGTAGGCCGGGGTAATAGACCAGCGTGACAGTGAGGAGCAGCGCAAAGATTGCAAAAGAGTGCAGAATCTTCGCTTGAGTCTTCATCTTCCTTGTCTATATATAAATTGGCTATAACAAGTAAAAATGCGGGAAAAATATCGCCGTAATTACTCTGCTCCTGTTTTGCCACGCTGCTGCCTGATCATGGAAAGTAGCTTCTCCGCTTGCTTCTGGTTTTCATTATCAATGATTAACCCACCTTGCTTCACAGACAAAATGGTTTTTTCGGCATCATCAAGCCTGTTTGCAATATAAAAAATATTTGCGCGCATTATCGCGAGCGTGGGGTGATAAGGGTCGATTTCTCCCGAACGATTCGCCATTTGCATCGCCCGATCGAGATCGCCATGTTCCAGATATAATTTGGCCAGGTTAATGATTAATGATTTGCGAATGCTGTCATGCGAACGTGGGCTGTTGAGGGCAAGCTCATTCCAGTTGACGGCATGGTCGTATAAGTAGCCGCAATAATCCGGCTGCTGCAGTATGCAGTCGGTCAGGTCTCTTAACATTTTCTCCACTCGAGCGTGGACAGGTTGTGATTGGAGCTGTTGCGTGATTCTGTCATAGATCGCCTGATCCAGCGTGAGATGCATTCTTTCATCATTTGTCGTGATTTTTGCAAGGCCAGGGAGAATCTGTCTGTTTTGAGACGCATGAGTGGAAACATGTGTGGAGGGCGTGATATTGACCTGTTGCACGGCCGTGAAAGCCGAAACAACGACCATTCTGATCAAGTGTCTCGTCTCGTGAGGAGCAAGATCCGCGGCGATCTTGTAATGATTCAGCGCCTGAACGGGGTCATTCCGTGGGTGCAGATACAATTCAGCCGCCATGGCGTGCGATTTGGCTGATTTTGGGTGATGTTTCAGCATGAAGGCAGCCAGTTCTTGTTCGCTCGCCCAGACTTTCGCCAGAACATGGGTGGTAAAAGTGATGGCGCTAATTACCAAAAGCACCAAGGCTAATTGAACCGATTTATTCTTGAAGCGTCCAGAAGCAACGGCTATGCCATAGGCCGTCCCGGCGATAGGGCCAAGACTCGGCAGGTAATTGCGATGTTCATAAACAAGCTCCAGGCCGATGAAACTGGATTCCATGCTGTGCCCCACAAGAAACCAGAGGATGGCGAAACTCAGCACGGGGTATTTTCTGCGACTGAGCAAGGCGGCGATAACGACCAGGATCAGTCCCGCAAGCGCGAGGCTCGTCGTCCAGGGATCGAATAAACCGGTGCTGACAGTTATATCGTCATGAAAAAGCGAGAACCGGTTACTGGTGGGTAATAGCAAAAGGCCGAGATAGAGCCACAGTATACGGGGCTCGGTGAGCAGCCTTTCTCCCAGAGTAAATTCTCTTAAATTGTAGGCGCCAAGAATCAGATCGGAATACCTAAAGAGCAAAAATAACGCCAACAATCCCAAAAGCACGAGCGGGATACTGTAAACTTGCATCAGTATCTTGCGATTCCGGCCGCGCGCTGGTTCGCGAAAGAATGCAAATTCAATGATCAGGGCATAAAGTGGCAGCAGTGCCGCATTTTCTTTGCATGCCAGGCCCAAGATGGTTCCTGCCAGCAGGCCGATCCACATAAGCCTGACGCCTCGCGGATTGCGGTCACGCAGCAAGCGCCTTCCATGTACGAAAGCGATCAAACCCGCCAATACAAATAACGTCGATAAACTTGTTATCCGCTGGACGACGTAAAGAACGGACGTCAATTGCAGCGGGTGGAGTGCCCACACAGCGGCAACCAGGCATGGCAGCCAGATATGCCACTTGCCACGACGGAACCCCGTGTTCTCAGCGTGTATTCTCAGCAACAGGCTGCTGAACCAAAATACAAGCACTGCATTAACGAAATGTATGATGAGATTGGTGATCTTGAAGGAAAATGTATTTGTAAATCCGGCCGAAAAATAATAATTAAGCGAAAAGCTGAGAGCGGGGAGCGGACGTTTAAGAATACCGCTTTCGTTGGATGATGCGGCGCTGACCAGGTCGGTAAGGCCTAATGATTGGATGGCAATGGAATTATTATTGACGATATTGACGTTATCGTCAAAAACGAACGGGCCATGAAGTCCCGGGTAGTAGGCAAGAATAATTGCGGCTGCGATAGCGACAAGGGAGCCCAGGGCGATGAGCACCTTGTCTCTTGCCGGCTGAGCAGCAAACCTCATTTTATTATTTCCGGTCAGGCATGGTTATTTTCTCGCCGCGCTTGAGTTTTTCAATGTCCGATGCGACGAGGTTGATCGACTGGTCTCTGGGGTGGGGATTTCCCTGATTGGCGGCGCGTAGTTGTCCAAGAACGCGTTCCGTGTTATCGATTTGCCCGAGCTGTACATAAATGCTGGCCAAGGCAAACAAAGGATGCAGATAGATAGGATCGCTCTGGTGTGCAAGCTGAAAAGCCTCAATGGCTTCGTTTACTTTATCTTGGCTGACGAGACATAGTCCAAGTGCATAGTAGAAAAATGATTTATCGCCCGGCGCCTTTTCTCTTTTCAATATGGTTTTTAACCACTGTTCCATCGGAACACGCAACAAGCTGCACGATGTCTGAACGCAGTTGCTCATATGATGTATCGTCATAACAATGGTGGTAGTTAATGGCTCTGAGGACAGAAGTTTCAGTGTTTTTTCCTGCTCGCCGGGGTCCAGCGTTTTGCCGCGGCGGGCGGCGAGCAGGTGCGTCTGCAGCAGATATCCCGTTTCAGAGGGTTCAATTTCCGCCGCGCGACGAAGCGCCTGTATCGCCTCGTCGTAGTGTCCCTGTGCTTCCAGCAGGATCGCCAACCCAGCCTGGATTCGGGCGGAATCCGGATGGTGCAAGACTTCATAACGATAGAAGGAATTGGGTTCCGCCCATTGTGTGGCACGCAGGTATGTGCTGCCGCCGAAGACCATTGCCGCAATGGGAATGACCCACCAAAGTTTTTTATGTCCAATTCTGGCGCAGCCATAATCGATCAGCCCTATCATGGCAATGATAATTCCCAGCAAGGGCAGGTAATTGCGGTGTTCATGAGCGATTTCCAGGGGAAGAATCGTTGATTCCAGCAGGTGGCCCGTAAAGAACCAGAGCACTCCGAGGCTTACCAGCGGCTGCTTTTTTCTGACGACTAGCGCCAACAGCAATAATGCGGTGATACTTGCCAGCGCGGGTAAAGTTGTCCAGGGGTGAAACAATGACATGGAAATCTGGATATCGTCATGCTGATGGCCAAAACGGTTGATCTGGGGCAACAGAATCAGCGAGATATAGAACATTAAAACGCGGCCTTCAGTCATGACGCGCTCCAGCAGGGTGAATTGTCTGCTGATATATCCCGGAAGGGCGTAGCGTACCGTCAAAAAGGCGCCCAATATCGTCAGGGCGGCCAGGCTCAGCATGAGAGCACGTTTGGTGGTGATGGGTAACCTGCGCCACAAGCTCCAGGGCCACTCCCGGGAAAATAAAACGAACTCCATGGTCAAAGCGAAAATGGGAAGTAAGACCGCGTTTTCTTTGCTCAATATTCCCAGGCCACCGAACACGACGGTACTGGACAATAAAAGGGACGCTTTTCCTCTTTGGCCTGACAGCAGATGTAATCGAGCCTTAAGATAGGCAATAAGCCCCAATAGGGTGAACAACGCCGACAATTCGGTCATGCGTTGCACGACATAAAGGACGCTGGTGATCTGAATGGGGTGTATTACCCAGAGTGCGGCGGTTGCAAAGGCCAGCGGAGTTATCAGACCGCTATTTTTTCGCAGGACCTGGATTTGCTTAAGTTGCGCCAGACGCCCATAAACGATGCGCATCATCCAGAACAGGAGCCAGCCATTGACGACGTGAATGCCCAGGTTTGTCCATTTAAAAGGCGCGGGGTCTTTCATGCTTCCCGCAAAGTAATGATTCAGTGCAAAGCTGAGCATGGAGATCGGCCGCTGGAGGGGGCCGGACTCCAGTGAGAACGCGGCATTGTATAACTCATCAAAATTCAGCGTATGGATCTTGATGTATGAGTTGTACAGAAGATTCGTAAAATCGTCGAAAATGTAGGGGCCGGATATCCCGGGCAAGTAAACCAGGGCGCAAAGGGCCAGAACAAAAGAGGGCAGGGCGGTATTGATAACGTTACGATTCAAGTCCATGTTGTCCTGTCTTTAGATGAGTCATGTCCAGTCCGCGGACTTTTTCTCGACAACTCCAAGTATACTTAGCAAGTATCCTGAATGAATGAAAAGCGGTTGATCGTTGTTCAGGAATTTATCTCAATGAAGTTTTTCTGATATAGACAAAAAAACAAGGGCGACAAATCTGTCGCCCTTGTTTGTTTCTGTTGCAGGCCGCTGCGATTATTTCTGTCGCATGGCTGTCCGGAGTAAACTTAGTTCTTCGGACGGTACTTGGTCGGTACACCGCCAGATACTGCCCAACTGAGGTTACCGACATTGTCGGTCGGCGTGTAAATCACTGTGTCGCCACTAGCGTTGCCCAGCTCTTTGAGTGTCTTCAACGTCACAGTGATGATCCCGCTCGCATTGTATGCGACGCTCGACACGTATTTACTGGTATAGCTACTTGAAGCTGACAGGTTTAAGCTCGCCGGAGTAGTAGGAATGGTACCCAAAGCGTAGCCTTCGCTGAAGGCCACATCTATGGCGGTGCGCACCGCACCGGACAAGCTCGCTGCTTCTGATACGCGTGAACGAATGGTGTAGTCCTGATACGCCGGCACCGCGATCGCGGCAAGGATGCCGATAATCGCGACGACGATCATCAGCTCGATGAGTGTGAAACCCTGTTGCAACTTTTTCATAAAAAAACCTCCAATTGGATGATGTTGCGAGGGTGCCTCGGAAATAACCGGCCCTGTTTTTCCTTAAACGGGGACCGTTTGCTAGCAAGGGGTCCCGGCTTCCCGCCAGGCCGATGCTTTCCGCGACATTCTCAGTTACCTAATAACTACTTAGCAGAGCCCCTCCCGAAGTCAATTCAGCAGGGACGCGGCCAAATTTACACACGTCTGGCCATAAATGGTGCATGTTCTATGCCAACGCCCGCCCGCCGGTTACCGGTGGGGCGGCTAGTATGACCCATTGAAATATAATACTTTTTTAAAGTTACCACCTCTATTTATAGTTTTCCAGAGTCAATTTTTATAGCTGTGCTGCCATTTTTGGGCAAAGCTGCCGAAACCCGTCATTGATTTATTCAATCCCCAACTTCTCCAGCTTGTAGCGCAGGGCGCGAAAGCTGATGCCCAACAGCTTGGCGGCGGCGGTTTTGTTCTGGTGGGTCTGGGTCAGCGCCTTCTCGATGGTGGCCCGTTCCACACGTTCGAGATAGTCGTCCAGCGATTCCTTGCCGCCCATGACCGTGTCCTCGTTGTCCATGTCGGGGGCATCGGCCTGTAGCTGCAGATCCTGCGCCGAGATCTCCGTACCGTTACAAAGGGTCAGCGCCCGTTCCAGAATGTTTTCAAGTTCCCGCACGTTGCCCGCGAACGGATAACGCCGCAGCGCCTCGCCGGCATCCGCGGTCAGGCGCGGCGGCTTCATGGCCAGATTGTCGGAAAGCTTGCGGCATAGAGCTTCCGCGAGCAGGGGGATGTCCTCGGTGCGCTCGCGCAACGCCGGAATATGCAGCTCGATCACGTTCAGCCGGTAATACAGGTCCTGGCGGAATTTCCCCTGCGCCACCAAGTCCTGCAGGCTTTTATGGGTGGCGGAAAGTATGCGCACATCCACCTTGATCTCGTTCTGCGAGCCGACCGGGCGTATGGATTTTTCCTGGATCGCGCGCAGCAGCTTGACCTGCATGGACAGCGGCAGATCGCCCACTTCGTCGAGAAACAGCGTGCCGCCGTCGGCGGCCTTGAACAGGCCATCCTTGTCCGTGACCGCGCCGGTGAAGCTGCCTTTCCGGTGACCGAAGAATTCGCTTTCCATGAGACTCTCGGGAATGGCGCCGCAGTTGACCGGCACGAAGGGTTTTTCCGCGCGCGGGCCCAGCTCGTGGATCAGGCGAGCGGCCAGTTCCTTGCCGGTGCCGGACTCGCCGGCGATGTAAACCGGCGCCTGGCCGCGGGCGAGACGTTCGATCATGACCCTGACTTTCTCGATGGCCGCCGATTCGCCCAGCATCTTTCTGGCTCCATTATTGGAGGGCTCGGTGTTACTGACAGTCGCTTTAACGGCCGGCGTCTGGCCCACACGCAGGGCGGCACGCACGATGTTACGCAGGTCGTTGAGATCGAGAGGTTTGGAGACGAAATCAAAGGCGCCGGCCTTGAGCGCCGCGACCGCCGTTTCCATGTTGCCGAACGCGGTGATGACCGCCACCGGCAGATAGGGATATTTTTCCTGAATATGACGCACGAGTTCGATGCCGTTGCCGTCCGGGAGGCGCATGTCGGTCAGGCACAGATTGAACTCGAATTCCGTCAGCAGATGACGCGCCTCCTCCAGGTTGGAGGCGGAGCGGGTCTCGAGATTCATGCGCCCCAGCGTAAGTTCGAGCACTTCGCGAATGTCCGGCTCGTCGTCGACGATCAGAATCTGGCTTTTCGACTTGTTCATAGCGTCCCTAGTTCAGCGCAGTCTTCCGCGCGCACAAAAGTAACCCGAAAACGGCTGCCCACCCCGCCTTCACCCGGATGGTGGTTCAGCGACGCGCCCTTGGGAGTGGTGGTGAAGAAGGGATCGAAAATATTGTCCGCGATGTCCGGATTGACTCCCGCCCCCCAATCGATCACGTCCACGATCGGCCGGTCCTCGCCGTCCCGGCCGCCCTGGAATTTGATCAGCGGTGTGCCGGTAAAGGGCGGGCTGTGGCGCAACGCGTTTTGGCACAGATTGGAGATGATCTGGTAAAGCTGATCCGGATCCACGCATACTTCAATGCCATGTATGCCGTGAGCGGCAAATGCCTCACGCGGGACGGACACGGTTTCAGAGTATTGACGGAGGAAGTCCTCCAACCAAGATTCAAGTTCGAGCTGGACGGGATTGATACGGTCGCGCCGGCTGAGCTGCGTGACGTTCTGCACGATCACGTTCATGCGCTTGCTTTGTTCCTCCATGATTTTGACCAGCCGTTTTTCCTCGGTGTTGTCGGTATCCATTGTCTCCCCGAGTAACTGGGCGGCGTTGGTGAGCGCACCCAAGGGGTTGCGGATTTCGTGGGCGATGCTCGCGGTCAGCCGCGCGAGCGCCGCCATTTTCAGTTGTTGCGCCTGCTGTTTCAGAATCGCCATGTCTTCGAGGAAGATCAGCTTGACCGCATTCTTGTCTCCCAGGGAAACAAAACGGGGTAGCAGCGTGTAACCGACGGGTGAGGTAAATACCTTGCGGCCGCGGTTCACGGCGCTGTTGCCCAGCCACTGGAACAACTGGATGGCCAGATCCGGAGAAATCTCGTTGAGCGTGGATTTTTTCTCGGCCTCGTTATGAATGCCGAGGTATTTCAACGCCGACTGGTTGATCAGGCGTATGCTCCCCTGCGGGTCGCAGATAACGACA
>Ga0209342_10004932_pt1 | contig 13754 bp, 15 predicted proteins | sample RifCSP16_2_FD_184023 | JGI IMG/M metagenome (GOLD analysis project Ga0209342, IMG submission 184023) | Soil microbial communities from Rifle, Colorado - Rifle CSP2_sed 16_2 (SPAdes) (version 2) | ecosystem: Environmental > Terrestrial > Deep subsurface > Rock core/Sediment | place: Rifle... | reverse complement strand
AACCGCTCGACCTTCGTGGACCCCGGGCTGAAGGGCCCCAGGTTTCTCGAAGGTCGAGCGGTTATGACCAGCGGGGATGTCGTCCAGCTGCCAAAGATAGCTGAGGGTGGCGTTGTCTTCGTCGGCGACTTCAACAAGGAACGAATCGGCAACCGAAGGCGCGGACCCGTTGTCAGGGGTTCTCGAAACGATAACGGGTGCCATGTTGATGCGCTTCACGTTCCACGAATAGAAGACCATGTCAATCCCGTCATCGATCGTCGCCGTCACAAGGTAGTCGCCGGGGGCGCCGGGGGCCATGGTCAGTGTCGGGGTGGACGCGCCGCTCAAGTGCCCGTTGACGGTCCACGTGAACGCAAGAGCATCGCCGTCGGCATCGTGGGCGTCCACCAAAAAAGAAAGGATGGATAAGTAGCCCGCTTCCCCCGTCGGCCCCGAGGCGCTCTCGATGGTTGGGTGCGCATTCTGTGCGGTGAACGCCCACATATAGACCAGAGACGCGAACCCATCTCCGCAGGAAACGGAGACATTGTGGGAACCGGAGGGCTTGGACAGGAGCGTCGTCGCGTTGGCACTCGTCGCCAGGAGGGGTGTGCCGTCGATCGTCCATTCGCATCTAACGGCGTCGCCGTCGGCGTCCGTCGTCCAAACGCGGAACGCGGGCGGGTCGGATCGGTTGATGGTCCCTGTGGGGCCCCGGGCCTCCGCGAGGAAAGGCGCTGCGTTGGTAAGCGAGAGCGACCAGGAGGTCGTGAGCCACGCCTGCGAGTCATTCACCTCGACCACGATCTCGTGCGTGCCTGGCACAAGCCCCGTGATCTCCGTTTCGTTCCCCTTGAAGGGCGCCTGGAGCGTGCCGTCCACCCACCATGTGTAACCGAGCACTTCCAGGTCGGGGTCGTCTGCCGAGACGCGGAACCGGATGGCTGAGGCGTGGGAGGCAGTAAGGGGCGAGGGGGGCACAGCCTCGAGCAGCCGAGGCGCCCGGTTGACGTTTAGAACCAGGATCGCCCATGAATGGGTCCGCGCGAAGTCCCCATTCTCGACGGTGACGTTCACCCAGTGGCTCCCAGCGTCGAAGTAGCCAGGCGTATAGTTGAACGAGGGACCCGCATTCGAGAACAAGGCCCCATCAACCGTCCACGAGTAGGCGATCGGGACGCCGGCGATTGTGTGCGCCTCCACTGTGAACTCCAGCGTGCCCGCTTCAGCAACGGTCAGGGCCGCTTCCGACGGCGCAAAGGAAGTGGACAGGGGGTTCCTGAGCGAGAACTCGAGGACCAGCCCCGTGAGGTTCAGCACGCCGAAGTGCGTGGAATTCCAGGCGAGGGGAACGTCCACGAAGGGGGCGCTAGCGTTGGCGGCAAGGGCAGCCTGGATCGCCCCGTTGAGGCGTTCGGTCGGGAGCGCGACCGTAACCGATCCGTTGAGGGTGCCTGCCTGGACTGACAGGGGCCCGCTCCCTGCGATCGACACCGAAAGGTTCGCCGGAAAGCCATAGGCCCTTGCGCGGGCGTCGAAGCGTTCGTATTCCAGGATCCCAGAGGAATCGCCAAGCAGCCGCACCTCCACGGCAAGGGTTCCGAGGCTCCCGTCGATCGCGAGAATCCGCCCCACCGACGTTACGTGCCACGTTGCCCCTCCGTCTGCGGAGACTCGATAGAGGGCGGCGCCGGGGCCCCGAAACGCGTTCCCGACGACAAGTTGGTCGAAGGGGTCGCCAAACGAGAGGTTCGCATCAACCCAACGTCCGTTGTCATGCGCCGCGACGAGACGAAGGCCCACGGAGTCCAGAGCGGATCGGACGAAGCCCGCCTCGAAGGCGACCGTATATTCTATGTAGCGGCGCGGCGGGGTCAACGCCACCGCGCTGTTCAGGGTGATGTTCTCCGGGAGTGTCCAATTGGCGAGGTCGTTGGAGGAGCGAATCGAGACGTTCACCGGGACGCCCGCAACGAGGTCGACGTCGAGGCCCGCAATGGCGCGGGGGAGGTCGGAAAGGCGCGGGCGCGGGCCCTGGGGGTTGAAGACGCCCGTCGCGCGACCGATTTGTGTGAGCCCGTTGCTCCCTACCGCCGTGTAGAAGAGACGTAGGTTTGAGCCGTCGGCCACGGGGCAAGCGCTAGAGACGCGCACGCTTTCAAATCCCGTGCCGCCAGGCCAGAACACGGCGCCGGCCTTGCTCCAATTCGTGCCATCATTAGAGCTCGCCATGCAAACGCGATAGACACCGTCGCTACACGAGTAGTACAAGTAGAGGGTCCCGTCCACGCGGAGCATTTTGCCGCCCTGGAGGTCTTGGCTGTCGATGCCCTCTCGCTGCAAAACGGGATTCGCGGCGTACTTCGTCCAATTTGAGCCGTCCGTGGAGAGCGCCAGGCCGATGCTGTTGGCGCCGCCCCGCGGGTCAGCGGTGCCCGAATACCACATCCGCCAAAGGCCCGTCGAGAAGTTGTAATCGACGTGGGAGACGTTTCCCACGGAGCGTGAATCCCACGCGCCCGCGGTGGGCCAGAGGACATCGCCCTGTTTCGTCCAGTTTGTTCCGTCCTGTGAAGTGGCCATCATTAGGTGGCGACCGGCGAGGTAGGTGTAGCCCGTGTAGTACATGCGCAGCCCGCCATCGACGGGGTCTATCATGACAAACGGGCTTGCCGCCGCCCATGAGTCGTTCATTGTTGCGTCAGGCAGCAAGACGGAGGCGCCTCGCAGGGACCAATCAAAGAGGTTGGTGGAGGTCGCAAGCGCGATCGCCGCCCCCTGATACCCGGTTTGGTTGCCGGCTGTGAGGTACATGGAATAGGAGCCGTTGAAGCGCACGATCGAGGGTTCCCCGATGAAGCTCGCGTAATAGGTGCCGGCGTCGTTGCCGAGGCGCGGGTTGAAGTAATCCTCGTGGAAGGTCGACAGGTCTGGATCGTTGCCCCAGATGAGGTCCATGCGGCCCGTGAGGGTGGCCGCCTTGAACGGGGCCGACGCGCCTCCAATCTGCGAACCGTTCGCGTCAAGGCCCGAATAGAAGAGATGGAAAGCGGACTCCGTGAGGATGACTGAAGGGTCGGAGACGTTCATTGAATCCCAGGTGCCATTCGTGGAGTTGAGCACGGCGCCGACGCGATCCCACACCCACCCGTTCGAAGAGTTGGCGAGGCAGATCCGACGGCCGTTGGTGCCATCGCAGGTGTAATAGTAGTACGTCATCCCCCCGAGAATCACCTGAGAGCCGCCCATCACGTTGTATTCGTCAGAAGATCCTGGGCCGCCACCCACCAAGCTGGGGTTAAAGCCGTAATCCGCGTCGAAGGATGCTCCGTCGGAGGACACGGCGCGCGCCAACACGTAGCCCGCGCCCGACGGGTCATCGGTCCCCGAAAACCACATGGTCCACCCGCCGCCCGAATAGGCGGGCGGGTCTACGCGGCTGACCATCCCGACCGCGTAGGCTTTCCAAGGACTCCCAAGGGGACCAAGCGCCTGGCCGGTTTTGGTCCAATTCAACCCATCAGGGGACGCAGCGCGGACGATGGAGGCGGCAGTCGCGTTGGTCCATCCTGTATAGAACATGATGAAACCGCTGCCACTTGGGTCGGGCATGACGAACGGGTAGCCGACTCCGAAGGAATCCACGCCCCCTGACCCGTTGTACAGGAGGGGGGCGGCATCAACAGTCCAATTCTCGAGATCCGTGGAGACGGCGCGAGCGATGTCCGCGTCCTGCTGGCTAGGCTCGCTAGAGGCCGCGAAATACATCCACCACTCGGAGCCCACGCGAAGGACGACGGGCTGGGCGACGAAGCCGGCACGGTAGGTTCCGGCTTGCCGGGGAATGATGGGGTTCGTTGCGTCCTTCGACCAAGTGGCGGGCTCGGGAAGGGTGCGAGCGATGCCCTCCTCGATCGAAAGATTCGACGAGGTGCGCAGACCGTCGGGGTCGTAGAGCCCGTCATGTGCGCGTTGGCCGATGGCAAACCAGTTCAGGTAAGGGGAGGGCTTTGCCCAAATGGGGTGGAAATAGTTCACGCGGATGATCAACGACGGTTGCTCCCATGAAGTAAACGGGATGCGGGCGCCCGGTTGAATGTCGGCAACGACGACGGCGCCCCCTCCACCTATAAGGTCGAACTTGATCCAGTCGTTCCCGAGCGTCCCGCCGTCCGCGCTAAAATAGCCCCATCCTCCGCCGGTATTGGTGATGGCCAGCGTGGAGTAGGAGATCCAGCCTCCGAGAAAGGTGACCAAGCGACCTGCCTGTACCCTGAAGCCCCCGAGCTGGCCGCCACCGAAGGAGTTGTTGGCGTCGAAGCGGAGGGCCGAGGTGGTGTTCTCGAGCTGGAGGGCGCCGCCCGCCACACCGAGGTGCTCCAAGGCGTCCGCGGCTGCGAAGTCGGCGTCCCCGCTGCGGTTGACCCAGGCCTCGGCGGTGCCGAGGGATCCTTCGAGCGACAGCTGGGTAGCCGTGATCGTCGAATTCGTGAGGAGCCTTAGCCTCGGACCCTCGAGCGAGAGGTTCGTGGGGCTAAAGGAAAGAAGGGCCGAGTCGGAGCCGTCCGCGAAGACCGTCGAGACGACCAGGTACGCGAAGGCGTCTCCGGGCAGGAGGGTCGACGAGAGGAGCGTGGCGGTGACGGCGAACATCCCGACGGTCAAGGCACGTTGGCGGCTTCGGAAGGCGGGGGGGAAACCTGTCTGGGGGATCTCGAACACCGCGACCGGGCACCCCGCGGCGTGACAATTCGAGGACGCCCATAAAAGGATTGGCAAGTTAGGCGACCGCGAATGGCAAAGGAATCAACTTCGACAAGATTGGGAGGGCCTTCCGCCGATAGGGGGATGGCGGCCCACAGCGGGCTGCTGCGCGTGCAGAAGGCGCAGAAGGGGCACGAGAATGTGCGCCTCGGCTACGCGATGCTGGTCGAGAAAGGCGCGCCCTTCACGCGTAAGGAGCTCGTGGACCACCTCGAGGGGGCGGGCATCGAGACGAGGCCCGTGATCGCGGGCAACCTCGCGGAGCACCCGGCGATGAAGTTGGTCCGACACCGGGTGCAGGGGAAGCTCCCAAACGCGAGGCGCATCATGAGGAACGGGCTCTACATGGGCTGCCACAACGGGATCGGCCCCGAGGCGCGGGCGTACGTGATGGATGTCGTGGACGAGTTCGTGCGAAGGCACAAGTGACGGCAAGGGCCGGGACGCTTGCGGCCGGCGCGTGGGGCCCGCCCGATACCGCAACGCAAATAAGGCCCGGCCCGCGTGGCACGCTTGTGGCAAGAGCACGTGCGAAAGGCAGGCGCCGGGGTTCGCTTTTCACGGCGAGATTCTACAAAGGTGAGGACGGCTACATCGTGGCGTACTGCCGGGAGCTTCCCGGCTGCGTCTCGCAGGGCAGGACACTCGACGAAGCCCGCGTAAACATTCGAGAAGCTATGGTGCTTTACTTGGAAACTCTGGCGGAGCTTGCCATGCGGCCGAAGGGAAGGGCGAGTCGCGCAGGCGAAGGCCGGGCCGTCAAGGTGGCGACCTTTTCGCTGGAACCGATGAGCGCGTAGGGGGCGTCCCTCGTGGGCAAGCTCCCAAGGATAAAGGGAGCGGACGCGGTGAAGGCCTTCGGGCGGCACGGGTGGCGACCCGCCCGTCAACGAGGGAGCCACCTCACGATGGTCAAAGAAGGCGAGAGGCTCATCCTGACTGTGCCGCTGCACCGGGAACTTGACCGAGGGACGCTAAGGCGTCTCATCCGCGACGCGGGTCTCACGGTGGACGAGTTCCTCGAGGCGCTTTGAGCATGGCAGATGGCGCCTCGCGGAGCACGGGGCGATGAAGCTGTCCCGCATCGGGCGCAGGGCAGGCTCCCGAACGCGAGGCACATCCGGAGGAACGGGCTCTACATGGGCTGCCACAACGGGATCGGCCCCGAGGCGCGGGCGTACGTGATGGACACGGTGGGCGAGTTCGTGAGGAAGAAAGCCTGAGGGCCCACGGGGTTCGATGGGCACCTCGGGTTTCCGGCCCTTGCGGCGTTACGCCCCCGCGCCCACCGCGCGGATTGCGATAAACAGCACAACGCCGACGGCGAGCCCGAGCGCGATGGGCCGCGGCCCGACGCCGAGCGCGTGGAGGGCGAGGCGCGCACGAGAGGGTGGCCGCGCGGGGGCAGGCGGCGCGGCCGCCGGGCGCGAGAAGCCGTTCGACAGGCCGCGGCGGTCGGCGAGCGTGCGGGCCCTCGTACCAGAGGTGAGCTTGTCGGGGAGGGGTTCGCCTGGCGGAGCGGCGCCAGGCTCCTCTGGCGCGTTGGCCGCAGGATCGCTCATCGGAACCCCCCCTCGTGGAGCGCGCATCTTGGGCCTGACCGTCATAAGCCTTGCCTTGGCCGCTCTCGAGGTTGAGAGAGGCGAGCAAGCTCGCCCGCCCCGGTCCGTACGTGGCGAACCTATATCTCGCGTGCGCTCCGATTCTGGAACCGATGGAAGTCCTCGAATTCGAGAAGAAGGTCCTCCTCATCGGCGAGGCCAGCGTGGGGAAAACCTCGCTCGTGCGCCGCTTCGTGATCGACCGCTTCGACGACCGCTACATCGTGACGATCGGGACGAAGGTGTCGAGGAAGGTGATGGACTTCGAGTACCCTGGGGAGGGCGTGGCCGTGTCCCTGATGATGAGCGTGTGGGACGTGATCGGCCAGCGCAGCGCCGAGCGCGTGCACGAGATGTACTTCAAGGGCGCGGAGGCGTTCATCCTCGTGTGCGACGGGACGCGCCGCGAGACCTTCGAAGCGGTGGGCGACTGGGCGTTCCGCGCGAGGCGGGTGGCAGGGCCGGTGCCGGGCGTGCTTGCCTGCAACAAGGCGGACCTGAAGGCGGCCTTCAAGGTGACGGAAGCGGAGGTGCGCGCCAAGGCCCAGGGGCTCGGCCTCGCGCCGCTCTTCACCTCCGCGAAGACGGGCGAGAATGTCGAGGAGGCCTTCCGGAAGATTGGTGAGGGGCTCTCGCGCGCGATTCTGGCCAAGCGCCAGGCGGCGGCAAGGTAGCGCGGTGGCGCCCACGGCCCCGCGGCTCCTCAGTGCGGCTCGACCGGCAGAAGCCCCACGCGCTCGAATTCGTCCTTGTCGCGGGTCACGATGGCGTCACAGCCGCCGACCTTCGCGATGGCCGCGACGAGGAAGTCGCCAAGCGAGCTCGGTTTGCCCACCTTGTAGAGGTGGACCTGGCGCCGCACGGCCTCGAGCGTCCCCCTTCGTGTGAGTGGGAGGACCTCGAGCGTGGAGAGGATGTCGAGCCAAGCGGCGGCGTACTGGGCCCGCTTTTCGACGCCCTGCGCGAGCTCGACGCCCACGGCGACTTCGAGAACGTTGATCTCGGTGGTGGCGACCTGGTCACCCGCCCGGGCCCAGGCCTCCATGGAGGCTAGCGCCTGCGGGTCGGACCGGACGAGGAGGGACAGGAAGGTCGTGTCCAGGCACCGCTTCACAGGTCGGCCCTCCGGGGCGGCCTGGAGCGTTCTTTGCGGCGCAAGGCGCGGATCCGTCGGTCGAGGTCGTGGTCCTTGACAGGTGGGAGGCGCCGTAGGGACTCGACGAGGTCGAGGAGGGGGCTGCGCCCCTTTGCGAGCCGAAGGACGACGTCGCTGTAGCTCTCGCCGGGGCGCTTCTCGCGGTCGAGCAGGTCGACGGCCTCACGCCGGAGGGCCACATTCTTGCCGGGCACGGGCGCAGGATCGCGGCGCGGGCAGATAAAATAATGCATATGCATATTCATATGAAGTAACGTGCCCGCGTCCTTGCAAGGCGCCCGGGCCCCAGGCTGTAGGAGCGCAAGGCTGATGGCGTGGTCGGGCGATGGTGGAGGCGGTGAAGGCATGGCCAACAAGACGGCGCGGCCCGAATACCTCGCAGCAACCGACGGTTCCCCGCCGAGCGACAAGGCGGTGGACTTTGCGATCGGGCGCGCGAAGGAGGCGGGGGCGAGGCTCGTGATCATCATGGCCGTGGAGGGGACGCTGATGGGCGCGCCCTCGGCGGGAGGGGCGAGCTCGGTCGACCTCTCGGTCCAGATGGAGAGGGAAGCGTGGGCGAAGGTCCGCAACGACGAGGGGAGGGCGCGGGCCGCCGGCCTTGAGGCCCGGGCGGAAATCGTGAAGGTCTTCCCGCCAAACGACATTGCGGTGGCGATCGTGAAATACGCGGAGGAGAAGCGCGTGCACTCCATCTTCGTCGGCAGCCACGGGCGCACGGGGCTCATGCGGCAGATGCTGGGCTCGACGGCCGACAAGGTCGTGAAGCTTGCGCACTGCCATGTGACTGTGGTGCGGTAGGCCTGGGCCTACGGGCGCGCCGTGCGCTTGGGGCGCCGACGAACGAGCTCGAGGTTCTTCCCGCGGACGGTGGCCTCGAGGACTTCGCCCTTGCGGAGCTTCAGCCGTTGGGCGTCGCCGTCGTTCAGGGGGATGACGACGCGGTCGGCCGAACCCCGGGTCGTCTCGTCGACGACCTGGAAGTCCATGCCGGCGACCTCGACCCATTTGCCCTTGGGCAGGGCCTCAAGGTCCTCCCAGGTTCGAATCCTTCGCGCCTTCACCCGAACCACTTCCCGCGGCGGCGCAATAAATGTTCCTCGGGCCAGGTGGCCGGGCGCGCGGTGACGACGGTCGCGTGCCCGGGCCGGCCCGGCAGCGGGGACAGCACGATGAATAGAGCACGGGCGGTGCCGCGAGCAATCACGGTTTGGCGAGTTCGCGCCGACCGGACGTAGTGGGGTCCGCCAAGCGCGCTTTCCACGTCGGCACGAGTTAGGCCATGCCTGGCGACATGGTCGTCCGCCTCGTCTGTCCAAACGAGGCGAATCCACACACCCGAGCGGTGAGGCGAGGGGGGAAACCCCTTTCGGGATAACCATCGTCTGATTCTTGATTAATGTTCGCCGGCAACGGAGCGGACAATGGAGGGCGGCTGCCCCGTGGGGCTGGCCTACTTAGGGTAAGAACCGGAGGAAGGACCAGCGGGCTGGGGAGAGGGCCGCGTGGGGCGGGCATTCCGGCACACGCCGAGGTCGTGAAGCTCGCGCACTGCCATGTGACGGTCGTTCGTTCAACAAGGGCTGGGCGCAATACCGCGGAAGAACTCCAAGGTTCAAGGCCGCGACCCTTTCTGCCTTCGTCGGACGATGAGGAATGATGCTGCAAGCGCCACACCGGCAAGGCCCACAACGACAGCGGAGGACGCCAGCAGCGAGGCGTTGGGCGCCCCGCCGCTCGGAGCAGCCTCGTCGGGCGGCGCGACGCCCGCGATCGTGAGCGTGCACTCCGTCGCGCTCCCTCGCGCGGACACGGTGAGGTAGAGGGCGGAAAGGCCGGGCGGGCGCACGAAGGCCGCGGCCAGCGTCCTCGAGGACCTGGCCCTTGCGGGGTTTGAGGCGGCGCGCGGCCGCGCCGGTGGGATCACCGGTTGTACCAGCCGAAGGGCCATATAGGCGTGGCGCAAATTCCGGGGAGCGGGAACCGCGATGGTAAACCAGGACTTCCTGAACAACTTCCACACGCACCTGCAGAAGGGGCTAGGGGCAAGCCTTGCCGGCCAGCCGACCGTGATGGGCGGCGGCGTCGAGATGGACCACAACAAGGGGCTTGGGAGCAAGCTGAAGGGGCAGGTCGTGCCGTTCTACAAGGAGAGCTACCAAGCGACGGAGTTCCTCACGGGGTGGATCCCTCTAAGGGCGCCCGGCGTGCCGGCGCTCTACTTCCAGGTGGCCGTCCTAAATGTGAAGGGGAAGAACATCCCGGGGGTCGGGCACTTCGCGACCTTCGTGGACGCGCCGATTGCCGAGACGGTCGTGTCGCCCTTCGTGGGCTTCGGGAGCAAGTACGTCTCGATGAACGCCCTGACAGACGACCAGCTCACGGCCAAGGAGGCGCTAAAGAGCAAGGCGCGGTGGACGCCGCTGCTCGAGGCGCTAAACGCCGACAAGCCCGCGCTCAAGGCGGGCAAGCCGAAGTCGGAGTCCGCGTCGATGGGGGGTTTCGAGGTGAAGGTGGACGGCTTGAACCCGATGGGGCTCACGCAGCTTGCGCCCTACAAGGGGTTCACGGTCATCACGAGGCAGGAAGCGCCGGCGCTGTGGGCGGGCGTCAATAAGCCGGTGTACAACTGGGAGGCGACGGTCGAGCAATTCCAGCTCTTGGCGGGGTTCATCGGGAGGTTCCCGCAGGTCGGAGAGGAGGAGGGACAGCAGATCGTGACGGGGTCGAACTCGTCGATGATGGAGCTGCTCTTCGCGCACCTGGAGCAGCAGGCGATGACCAGGCCGGGGTACCAGGGGCCCTCCGCGGCCGAGTCGCCCGCCATGGCGCCCTCACCGGGCTACGAGCCCACCGCCCTGCAGCCCCCAGCGCCGCCGGCGATGGCGGCGGAATCGGTGGAGAAGGTTCCGTGCCCGACCTGCGGGAAGCCCGTGGGCGTGGGGTTCAAATTCTGTCCCTTCTGCAGGCAGGAGCTCGTTTGGCAGTGAGGGCGGCGGATCGCGCCTCAAGCGGCGGCGCCGGCAAGGCCCGGCATCTGCGCTTCGAGGCTCGCAGTTGCCGCTCTAGCTTGGGAATTCGGCGGGCGAGCTTGCGGGCGTACTTGAGTTGCTCCCGGTCGGCACAGCAAGGGCACCACCACGAGTACATCCCGTGAGTGTAAGCCAAGAAGCCGCCTTGGCCCACCCACCGCACGATGGCTGGGTGTTTGCCGCACCGCGCGCAGAGTCGGTGGAGGGCCTCGGGGTCAGGAGGGGCGTGCAGGGGGCCGGGCATGGAGTAACACCGAACAACCATTGGCCTTCCGAGGATTTGCATTTTTGCTTTCTGTACACACTTTTGAAACCTGACCAGCCGCGGCTAGCGCGCGGGCCTCGCCCGCGCCGGCGGCCTTGGCAAGGGGGGCGAGGCGCGTCCGCTCGACCGCCTTGGGAATCGCGCCCCCGGCGCGTCACGGCAAGGCCCCCAAGGGGGGGCGCTTCTCGGGTGGGGGGCGGGCGTTGTGGGTTCAGTCGAACAGGATGGGAGAGAGCACGCGAGCACGGTGAGTTGGATCAATGACGGCCGCGCCTTGCGTGTCGGCTCCCCCGCCGCCGCGACCCTGCGCGCGATCCGCTGCCCCTCGGGGTGCTCGGCGATGACGTCCTCGATCGTGGATCTCCACGGCTCCTGCTCGAGCCCGAGGATGAGGTTCGCGCGCATCCAGTCCTGTTTCGTGCCGATGTCGAGGCGGCGGCCGGCCGAGGGGGTCGGCTCAGGGCCGCCCGTTCGCGGGGCGAGGGAACGCGGCCGGCTTCCAATACCGGCGGGAGTCCCGGCGCTTGACTACCCGTTCCAACGACCACTTGCCGAGGGTGGGGTCGTCGGTGTAGCCCATTCGGAATCGCACGTCGAAGAGTCGAAAGAACGGGTGCCTGCCGAGCAGGACAACCCTCGACTCCGGGTCCGGGTGGACGGGGACGAGGAAGGGGATTTCGAGCGTCGTCTCCGGTTCTTCGTGTTCGCCGAGGAGGGAGACGCCGAGCGTGGCGAAACGGGATTCAACCGTGGCCCCGATTCCTCGGTTCTCCACGGTTGACCCCGTGAGGGAAGCCGCGTCGAGCCCGAGGAGTTGGGCCGCTTCGCTCGGCAGGTACGAGTAGTCCGCACCCGAGTCGACAACGGCAAAGAACCGCTCCCGTTGTTCGAGGTTTGCGATTTCGATCTTGACGATCGGCGTGAGGATGAACTCGAACCCCTGCTCGCGCGCCCCTTGCGGCGCGGGAATGCGGACGAAGGGGTAGGACGCTCGCCACCCTGCGGTCGCCATCAGCGCCACCCCTCAGTAGGTGGCGGCGCCCTTCGGCACTGCGAAGAAGGTGGGTTTGCGCCCCTTGAGCTTGGCTTCGGCTTCGCGGCGGACCTTCAGGAGGGACGGCCCATGGGCGACAACCTTCGACCCGGCGATGGCGACCCACTCGCCCGCGTAGGTTAGGACTTTCTCGCTCGACAAGAAGGCGAGTTCCTGCGCGGGGTCGCTCGGGGGGCTCGCGGTGCCAGGGCTTGAGACGGGCGCGTTAGGGGTCTTGCGGGTAGGCTTCATGGGCTTCTGGCCTCGGCGCTTCGTTCGGCGTTCGGGCATTTAAGGCTAGACGGGGGTTGAGTGAAAGTCGATTCAATTAAAGTTGGCGGGGCCGGCGCGTCCGCTGAGGCGCCTTGGACCGGTGCGCCCCCGTCTCCTCACAGGGCCCCTCGGCGGGACCCTCGGGTGGGGGGCGGGCGATGTAGGTGCCAGATGATCATGATAGGAATGGGCCGGTCGACGCGAGCGGGGTGCTCATTTCGGGCCGCGCGCCTTGGGCGGCTTGTTCGCGCGTGAACTTACGCGCGGTTCCGGGGGGTCGTCCGATCCGATGACGGCTGGCTACCGCGGCGATCTCGGCGAGGACATCGCCCAGCGTTCCCAGCGGCTCCGCAGGACCTCGGTGGAGGGCCACCCGGAGGCCCCCTCGAGGGCGGGGAGGATGTCCTCGGGCGTGGTGATGGGCACGAGGGCGAACATCGTGGGCAGAACGCTTCGCCGGTTCCACGTGACCAGGGCCTCGGCAAGGCCCGTCCGCGCCGCGGCGAAGTGGGGCGCGTCCGCCTTGTCGCGGGTGTGTTCACGAACCGCCTCGAGCGCATCGCGGGAGGCTTCGAAGTTCACGATTTCGTGGAGCGGAAACCGTCTCATCTCGTCAAGCGTCACCGCCGCGACTCGAGGGCCGAAGAGCCGCCCAAAAACCTCCTCGACCTCCCGAACCAGGTACTCCGATTCGACCACGAGGAAGTGGCCGCCGGCTGCGAGCGCAAGGATCCTGCCGCTTGACGACCCGGGTTCCTCAAAGGCCTCGACGAGCACATTGGTGTCGAGGTAGAGTCTACGCAACGCCATATTCCTTGGCGAGCGCGCGGCGTGCCCTGCGGATCTCCCGCTGGACGCGCGCCGGGGAGACCTTCTTCCCCCCACGCGCCTCCCTAAGTTGCCGCAATTCCTCTAGGACGAGGAGCGAGACGGCCTGACGGACCGCAAAATCCTCGAACTCGTCAAGGTCGCGGAAGCGGCCCGACTTGATGGATCGCTCCACGCGATCCCGGTCCTCCCGCGAGAGTTGGCGGATTGCGCGCGCAGCCATGGCAACAACGTCAGGTTTTGGCGTCTGGGTAGAAAAGGCTTCGGGGGAGTTGGGCGAAGGCAGTCGAGGGGAGGCGCCGCCAGACCGCCAGGGACTCCGTGCGCCCCCGTCTCCTCACAGGGCCCCGTGGCGGGGCGCTCGGGTGGGGGGCGGGCGGAGAAGGTTCCGTTCACGATGATTGGAGTAACTTGGCGGCGGCGGGGTGGTTCCCTCTGCGAGCGTGCCTCAGCTTCGGGCCCAAGGCCGAAAGGGTCTTGCCCGGGGGCGACCCGCTCGCGGCAGTCCGGGCGATCCACTTGTCGTTGCGCACGAGGGCGAAGCGGCGGCGCGAGTCTTGGATGCGCACTTCGAACCGTTCGAAGAGGGGATTCCGTCCGAGAACCACGAGGCCGACGTCGACCGCCGGAACGGGTACAAGGAACTCGGCCTCGTCGATCCGCGTGGATCCGTCGCGCCCGTGCACCTCGACGGCCACGGTGGCGCGCCCTGTGGGGATTGTAGACCCCATGACTTTCACCTCGCCGTCCGCCCGGCGAGGCATGACCCCGAGGCGCCGGGCGAGTTCGGGCGGGAGGAAGGAGCGGTCCGACCCGGTGT
>Ga0209342_10004930_pt1 | contig 13756 bp, 18 predicted proteins | sample RifCSP16_2_FD_184023 | JGI IMG/M metagenome (GOLD analysis project Ga0209342, IMG submission 184023) | Soil microbial communities from Rifle, Colorado - Rifle CSP2_sed 16_2 (SPAdes) (version 2) | ecosystem: Environmental > Terrestrial > Deep subsurface > Rock core/Sediment | place: Rifle... | reverse complement strand
CCTCCCAGTCCACCGCCACGTGCGTCCCGTGGATCCCGAGCTTCGTGGGGTACGGCTTGTCCTCCGCGTCCATCCGCTGAACGCCCTCGCCCAGGATCTTGTGCCCGATGTGCTCGCCCGTCTCGGGGTACTCTGCCGGCTTTGTGAGGAAGTCCGGGTCGATGGGCTTCGGCTTGTAGTCGACCTCGCGCGACATGGCAATCCCGAGGGGGGAAACCGCACGCCCTCTTAGAGGTTCCGCACGGATGGAGCTAGGTCGCGACGGCCTTCGGCGCCGACGGCTTGCACAGGTTCGTCGCCTTCTCTAGGTATCGGTTGTACGCGATGACGGCGATGGACCTCGCGTACTCGCCGATCTGCGCCATGCTGCTGGAGATCCCGCGGAGGAGGACGACCGCCTTGACGTCGTTCGTCTCCCTGAGGACGAGGCGCCCGAGGTCCTGCTCACGGCCTTCGATGGCCTTCGAGAGGCGGATCGCCTCGTTCGCCTGCTTCAGGTCCCGGGAGAGCAAGCCGCCGAGGGCGCGGCTGTAGACGAGCCCAATCGAGGTGGACAGGGACTCGAGCGCCTTGAGGACGGGCTTCGGGACCTTGAGCCCCGCGTCCAGGATCTCCTTCACGTGCCGCGCGACGTCGTGTGCATGGTCCGCGACCGCCTCGAGGTCCCGGGAGATGACCCGGTACTGCGGGATTTCGAGGCGCGTCCGCATCCCCAGCTTCTCGATCAGGGCCTCGTCGAGCTGCGCGGAGAGCACGAGGCGGAGGATGAGCCAGTACATCATGTCCGCGTCGTCCTCGCGCTTCAGCGCGTCCTCCGCGAGGGCGGCGTCGCCCGTCAGGAGAGCCTCGACGGACTCGGTGAGCATCGTGAACCCGAGGTTGTACAGCCGCTTGACGAGGGCGTCGAGGGGGTAGTTCGAGGGGTTCAGGGAGCACTGGAGGCGCACGCGGTTCGCAGTCTCCTCCATGATGCCGATCCCCATCAGGCGGCGAATCGCGTGGCGGATTTCGTTCTGGTGCTCGCTTCGGATCCGGGTGGCAGACTCGATCAGGATGCGCTCGCGTCCGAGCACGTAGTTCCCCACGATCACCCGCTCGAGCATCCCTGGCTCTTCGCACAGGTCCGCGTCGATCGCGAACTCTGCGATGTCTCGCTCCCCGCGGTCCACCATCGGGCTCGGGAGGAGGCGGAGCCCCTCTCCTTCCTCGACGACGAACAGCTCATCCCCGCGCCGGAGGTTGCGGCGGAGGACCCACTCCCGGGGAAGCGAGACTGTGAACGTGGCGGCGCCGACGCGCTGGATCTTGCGGCTCTCCATGTTCTGAGCACGAGTGGACGTGTAATTATAAGTTCGGTGCATGTCATACCAGACAATACCCCTGGCATGCCGTATCGACTGACATCATCAAGGGTGGCCTAGGACTATTCTTCGCGATTTCGGCGGCGTTCACGGTTGTCATATTGGAGCGACGGAATGCTTTTGGGGAACCACAAGCTCTCGGGAACGTGATCGGCGACGAACCCCGGCGCCTGGGGCTCTCCTTGGTCCTCTCCGCCGCGGTGATCAGCGGCGTCGCCACCTTCGTGAACACGTTTGCGGTGACGGGCACGAACTCCGACGCGTTCATTGCCGTCCGGAACGGGCTCGTCGCAGTCCTTCTGGTCCCGATCTTCGTTTGGAGCCGGAGGGCCGAACCGGGGCGTCTCCGTCCGTTCGATTGGATCCGCCTCGCAGCGATCGGCCTGATCGGCGGCGCGATCCCCTTCCTCCTCTTCTTCCGGGGCCTCCAGCTTGCGGGGGAGGGCCGCACGACAGCCTCCTTCCTGTTCCGCACGCTGTTCCTGATGGCGGCGGTCCTCGCGATCGTCGTGCTGCGCGAGCGTCCCTCCCGGTGGCTCGGCGCCGCGGCGATCGCCCTCCTCGGCGGCAACGCCCTGCTCGTGTCGCTACGAGACCCCGTATGGACGGACGGCACCCTCCTTGTTCTCGTCGCGACCGCCCTCTGGGCCGTGGAGTACACGATGTCCAAGCACGCGCTCCGAGACCTCTCTCCGACCGCGGTCGCCCTCGGCCGGATGGGTTTCGGTGCCGCATTCTTGGCGGCCTACCTCGTCGCGAGCGGCCAGCTGGCGGCGGTCGGCACGTTCACCGCCGCGCAGGTTCAGTGGGTCGTGCTGAGCGCCGTGATCCTCTTGGGGTTCGTGACGACGTGGTACACGGGATTGAAGCGGGTGGACCTCTCCGTGGCCGCGTCCGTCCTCGTCCTCGCGTTCCCGGTCACGTGGGTCCTCGGCGCCGTGGCGGGACGCTCGACCTTCGGCGTCGCGGAAGCCGCGGGCGCATCTGCGGTCGCCTTCGGCGTCGTGCTCGCGATCGGCCTCACGGCGCTGCGGGATTCTTGGGCTCGCGGGCTTCGGTCCCTCCTGCGTCTCGGGGCAGCGCGATGACCGGCATTCCGCTGTGTGCACGCTTCAGCCTGCCGACGAACCGCCTGGGATTCTGCGGCACCCCGGAGGCGGGGGATTCGCTCCGCTCCGCGATTGTCGAGGGCAAGAAGTTTCAGCGCGCGGGTCAGGCACTGCGGACCTTCGAGGCCCTTTACCCCTATCTGGAGACGATCGGAGCGGCTGCCGGTCTCGATCCTTTCGACGCGCGCGTCGTGGAGGCGTACTGGGTTGGCAACGGCCTTCTGGACCGCGACTGGCGGGAGTCCTTCCGCGTTCTCCTGGAGAAGCTCACGACGCGCGGCCTCCCGCGATCGCTGGCGTCACGTCTATCGTCGAGCCTCCCGGCCGGCGCGATCCCCCATCACACCTTCCACGTGTTGTTCGTGGGGGTGGGCGCGGTCACGGGCCATGTGCCGACTACCCTTGCGAACATGGAGCGCTGTCGTGCCTCGTGGGGGACCGTGCGCGAGGTTCGCGAGGGCGCCCTGCTGGTCGAGGGCCCCGACCTTCAGTGGGACGGCCACCGCCTCCACATGGGAGCTTCCCGAGCATTCCCCGTGTCGCTCGACGAGGGCCTGCTCCGCGACGTGAAGAAGGGCGACGTCGTTGCGAACCATTGGGAACACGCGGTCGACAAGCTTGGGTCGGACCGACTGGCGGCGTTGGAACGGTACACGCGGCTTTCCCTCGACGCCGCGAACGAGGTCGCCAGCGTTTTGGCGGCGGGGCCGTGAGTCACTGAGGACCGCCGACGATCGAGACGGTCCAGCCCCTGCCCTCTAACCGGAGGCGAGCGCTCCCGCAACGACTGCACGACGAGGCGTCTCCCTTGTGCCGCAGCGATTCGGCGTTCCCGCAGGCCTCGCAGGTCAGCTTCGCCGGAATGGACTCGACGAGGAGCTCCGCACCCATCGCTTCTGTTCCGCGCGCTTGGTCCTCAAAGGCCGTCCGGAGGGCATCCGGCGAGACCGCCTCGAGCTCTCCAACCTTCACCAGGAGCCGCGTCATGCGCGGGGCGTCGGGCCGACCTGTTTGCGCGAGGGCGGAGCGGAGGATTTGCCCCGCGAGGATCGCCTCATGCACGGGTCGTGGCCTCCACCTCGGCCCAGGCCCGCAGCGCCGCCTGTGCGTCCTCAGGGTCGAGCCGCTGCACGATCACGCCCGACACCATGAGGACGTAGTCCCCGACGGCGGGCACGAAGAGCGATGCGTCCACCTCGCGCTGCCGCCCGCGGCTTTCGACGAGCGCCTTCGTGCCGTCCACCGCCAGAACCTTCGCGGGCACGGTGAGGCACATCGTCCTGAGAGGTCTCTTCTGCCCTCATAAGGCTAACGCTGTTCCGGGCACAGGGTGGGGCCGCTCCCGGGCCCTCCACCCTACACCGTCGGAATCGGGGCCCTCCACTCCCGCTGAAGGAACGACCGGGTATCCTTCGCGGCCGCCTTGACCAGATCGAAGTTCGACACGATTCCGACGATCTCTTTCCCGTTGAAGACGGCGAGGTGCCGGAGGTTCATCCTCGTCATCATCTGGGCCGCGTCCCTCGCTCGAACGCCGGGGGTCACGAGGACGATCGGCGTCGTGCGGAAGCCGGCCACCTTCGTGTCCTCGAGGTCCCTCCCGCTCGCGATCGCGTCGACGAGGTCGCTCGAGGTCAGGATCCCGTAGGGCTCTTCCTGCTCGACCGGCCACACGATGAGGGAGTTGATCCCCTTGGTGGCCATCGCCCGGATTGCGGTCGCAAGCGACGAATCCTCACTGATCCCGTGGACTTCGCTCGTCATCACGTCTCGGACCTTCAGTTCCGCCACACGCATCACCCGGCCCTAGATGCAAGCGCGCGAGAAAGGCTCTTCAGACACTACAGTAGGGCAAGTACATACCCCGCCATAATCGGAGACCGGCACGACTTCATCTTCGTGACGACCATCCCCGTGAGGCCCGCAACCATGGCCCGCCCCGAGTGGACGGAGGAGTGGTCCCCCAAGGTTTCAACCGCGGAGGGTGCCGTGCGTCACATCAAGAGCGGTGACCACGTGTTCGTCGGGAGCAGCGCGGCGACCCCCCAACTCCTCGTCAATGCGATGTGCTCCCCGATGCTCGACGTCGCGGACGTCGAAGTCACCTCGATCATGACCTTGGGTCCGGCGCCGTATTGCGAGCCGCTGGCGGTAGGTCGATTCCGACACAACGCGATGTTCATAGGCGCGAACGCGCGGTTGGCTGTCCGGGAGGGGCTTGCGGACTACACCCCGATCCACCTCTCCGACGTGCCTCGCCTGTTCCGCTCCCGCCAACAACCGGTCGACGTCGCGCTCGTCGTCGTGAGCGAGCCGCGGTACGGGACTGTCACGTTGGGCACCTCCGTGGACGTCGTGCGTGCTGCGGTCGACGTCGCGGGTACCGTGATCGCGGAGGTGAACCCCCGGATGCCTCGGACGTCCGGGGACGCCATCCTCAAGCTCGAGGAGATTGACTGGCTCGTGCCCCATCGCTTCGAACTGCAGGAGATCGCGCCCGCGGTCCCCCACGGCGTCGCGGAGAAGATCGGAGGCCACATCGCCCGGCTCGTCGAGGACGGGAGCACGATCCAGGCGGGGATCGGATCGATCCCGGACGCCGCCATCGCCGCGCTGAAAGGGAAGCGGGACCTCGGGATTCACACGGAGATGATGTCCGACGGCGTGGTCGACCTCATCGAGCGCGGGGTCGTCACGAACCGTCTCAAGGCACTCGACGCCGGTGTGAGCGTGACGTCCTTCGTCCTCGGGACGCGGCGCGTGTACGACTTCGTGAACGACAACCCGGACGTGCTGTTCCGATCGACGGAGTACACGAACGACGCGAACGTCATCGCGCGACAGCCCCGGATGGTCGCGATCAACGGCGCGATTGAGGTCGACCTGACGGGCCAGGTCTGCTCCGACTCCGTCGGGACGCGGTTCCACAGCGGGTTCGGCGGCCAGGTCGACTTCATGCGCGGCGCGTCGCAGTCCTCCGGAGGGAAGCCGATCATCGCCCTTCCCTCGACCGTGAAGGACGAGGTGGTCTCGCGGATCGTGCCCCGGCTCTCGCCCGGGGCGGGGGTCGTCACCAACCGGGCGGATGTCCACTTCGTGATCACGGAGTACGGCGTCGCAGACCTCCACGGAAAATCCGTCCGAGAACGGGCGCTCGCGCTCGTGCAGATTGCTCATCCGCGCTTCCGACCGTGGTTGATGAAGGAGGCAAAAGCGCTTCGCCTCGTCTACCCGGACCAGCTCGAGCCGACGGCGGAAGGTCCCCTGTATCCGGAGCAGTGGGAGGGCTGGTTCGCCGCGCGTGACGGGACGCGCGTCTTCCTCCGGCCCGTCCGCCCGACGGACGAGGACCTCCTGAAGGACTTCTTCTACGGGCTTTCGTCAGAGTCCATCTACATGCGGTACGCGGGCACGCGGAAGACGTGGCCGCACGAGGAGCGCTTGCGCATTGCGAACGTGAACTACGAGTCGGAGATGACGATCGTCGCCGTGGCCATTGACGAGAACGGCCACGAACGGCTCGTGGGCCTCGGCACGTACGTTGTGAACCCCGAGCGAAACGAGGCCGAGACTGCCTTCATCGTCGCGGACGAATACCAGGGACGCGGGATCGGGGCAGCGCTGTTCCGCCGTCTCGCCGACGTCGCTCGCACGAAGGGCTTGCGGGCGCTCGTCGCGGACGTACTGCCGCAGAACGCCGCGATGTTCCGGGTCCTGCAGAAGGCGGGTTTGGCGGTTCAAGTGGACGATCGGACCGGCCGTGTCGCGGCCCTCTTGCGTTAATCGCCGGACGGTCACCACATCCCGCGCGTCGCTCGGCCGAGAGCGCGGCGGAGTAGGTACAATCCGTCCATCACGGCCGCGGAGGGCGCGGCCTCTGCGGGCCCCGCTGGGAGCGCCGCGTCCGGCTGAACGCCGACCAGGAGGACCCTCGCCGCGAGTTCCCGCTCCAGGTACTCGATCACGAGGCTGAGGGGCATCGCGTGCGTGCTGAACCTCTGGCCCCGGACGCGCTCCGGGTGGATGATCCCGAGCGACCCCGGGGTCTTGCCCATCTCCGCGGAGTCGAGTAGGACGATGTGGGACGGCCGGAGCGCTCGGAGGGCTCCCGTGTAGTTCTCGGGCATCGTCCCCGTGAGGAAGACGGTCACGTTGGGGACGCCGAGTTCATGGATGAGGAGGGCGGCGAGGATGCCCGGGCGGTCCCGCGGATTCAGGTCGTCCCCGACCCCGAGGATGGCGATTCGGGTCGCGCCGCCAATGTGGAGGGCAAGGTCGTCCTCGAACGCCACTGGCTTGACCGCGTCCATCGTCGGCTGGTGCATAGAGGGAACCCCTACTTAGCGAACGGGCACGTACCTTCACAGGGCGCCTAGGACGTCGTGGCGGGTGACGATGCCGACGAGCCGAGTCCCCTCGACGACGGGGACACGGTTGATCTTCCGCTCCCGAATGAGCTCCGCGATGTCGACGACGGAGGCGTCGGGGCCGACCACGATGAGGTCCGGCGTCATCCACTGGTCAACGCGATTCGTCTCCAGGTGCTCGCGAAACTGCTCAAGGCGCCTTTGAGCCCCGGCCCCACCCATGAGGACGAGGTCGATCAGGCTCGCAGGGAGGCTGGCGGGCATCGGTTCTTCGAGGGACCGGAGGATGTCCTTCTCGCTTAGTATTCCGAGGACGATTCCCGCATTGTCGACGACGGGCAGGCCGGACACATGGTGCCTTCGCATGATTTTCGCGGCCTCGGCCAGGCTCGAGGACTCCCTAACGGTGATGACGTCCTTGGTCATCACGTCTCGAGCTCGGAAGTCGGACACGTCCACGGCAACGCGCCCCCCCTAATGAAACCGACTCGGTCCCACCGGAGAGCCGCTCATACCCTCCCTCCGCACCGCATTACGCGGGCAATCCTCTCCCGCAATACGAGCAGAACTTGGCGTCCGAGGCGAGGGCGCGACCGCAGCTCGTGCAGACCCGGAAGCTGAGCGTCGGGACCGCCATCGAAGCCTGCAGGGCTTCCCCGAGACGGCCGTACGCTAGGAGAAAGAAGATTCCCCCGATGAGGAACGCGAGGAATACCCCGAAGACGCCAAGGATCAGGGTCGACGTGCGTGCCGCCATGAACCTCCCTCGGTCGATTTGTTTCAGCGCGCTCCAGGACCAGAGGGCAAATCCGATGCTGATCGCGGTGAAGACTCCCAAGGGGAAGACGAAGGGGAACCAGATGGCGTCTGCCCAGGGGGTCTGACCGATCCACAGGGGCACGGTCAGCGCGACCGCCAAAAGGGCAATCCCCCATCCGACCGCCGCCAGGACGTAGAAGATGACGCCGACGATCGCGTACGAACGCGCCGTGCTCGCGGCGAACTGCGCGGGTGCCGCCATGGTCGTCGCCTCCCAGAGCGCCTCGGCGCCGTCAGGCCTCCCATCCGTGCCGCATCCCGTACGCCATCCACATGATCCCGATCACAATGCCCGCCGCGACGAGCGAGGCGATGAGGATCACGATGTTCTGGAAGAGGCCCAGCCCGGGTGCCCACCACACCGCGAAGACGACGATGAAGACCACCCAGGCCAGGAGGACGGCCAGCGAGGCAATCCCGCGCCATGCCATGCTCCTCCGGCGTGCGCTCGTCATGTGCGGAGTTGAAACCTTTTCCCCGGACTCCTTCGTGTGCGAGACTTCGGTCATCGAAACACCTTCTTCGACCGTCGGTCGCGACGGCACGCTTTCTACTTTATCACACGAGAGTACGTAGAGAAACGGGGACTACCTGGAGTCTCCTTCTTGAACGGCTCTGATTCGTTTGAGGCCGACGAAGTCACTCCACGACGACGTCCTTCTCCCCATATGCCCCGCTGAATGCCTCCGTGAGGTAGATCGCCTTCGGGTCCGTGGGGCACGCGTCCTCGCACAGGCCGCAGCGGATGCAGCTCATGAGGTGCACGATCGGCTTCTTTTTCCTGTGGACCGTGCGCTCCCCCATCGCGACCTCCCGCTTGTCGGCGACCATCTCGATGCAGTCTGTCGGGCACACAAGGGCGCACTTCGAGCACCCGATGCAGTGCTCGTCGGACACCTCGATCCGACCGCGGAAACCCTTGGGGACCGGGATGGGTTCCGCCGGGTATCGTTGCGTCGCCGGGCGGCCGAAAAGGTGCCGCCCCATTTCGGGCAGGAGGACGCCCGGGCGTTCGGGCGCTTCCTTGCGTCCCTCCGTCACGGCCAACCCACCCCCTTGAGGACGAGGGCGAGGGCGATTTGCGTGAGCGCCAGCGGAGTGAGCACCGACCATCCCCACGTGACGAGCTGGTCGATGCGGATGCGGGCGACCCCCGCACGGATCGCGGCCAAGACGACAAGGATGAGGAGCACCTTGCCCAAGAACACCGCGAACCCGATTACCGTTCCCGCCAAGCCTTCCACGGACACGCCGGGGACTGTCGGGCCGCCTAGGAACAGGGCCACGAGCAGCGCGGCACCAGTGACGAGGGCGATGTCCTTCGCGAGGTTCCAGATGGCCAGCTTGCGGCCCGTGATCTCCGTAAGCGGGCCGGCGACGAGTTCCGTCTCCGCCTCCGGGATGTCGAACGGCGTCCTTTCCAGCTTCGCCTGGAGCGCGACGATCGCAACGCCGAATCCCAGGGGCTGCAGGAGGACCGTCCAGAGGCCTGTGGCCTGCGCGGCGACGACGTCCCCGAGGGCCCATGTGTCCGCCGCCAGCGCGGGGCCGAGGCACGCCAGGAAGAACGGCACCTCGTAGACGAACAACTGGGTCGCCGCTCGGACCGCGCCGATCCGGGCGAACACGTTCCGCGAGGTCCAGCCGAGGACGAAGAGAAGCACGGTCGGCAACGTCAGCAGGTACAGGACGAGGACGAGGTCCCCGGGGGCGCCGAACGGCGAAGAGCCGACGACGGGCACATAGAGGAACGCGGTCGCGACGGCGGCAAAGGCCACGAGGGGTAGCGCCGCCTGGAGTCGTGCGGGCACGCCCTCGGGGACGATATCCTCCTTTGCGAGGAGCTTGACGAAGTCGGCGAAGGGCTGAACGAGTGGCGGTCCGACGCGGTCTTGCAGCCGGGCGGTGAGCTTGCGGTCCCACCATTCGGCGAACCAGGCGAACCCGAGGAGGAACAGGAAGCCGGGGAACACGACGAGGTACAGCGCCAGGAGGACGACGTTCATGGCAGCCTCTCGTGGTCTCGGTAGTAACGGATGCCGTATGCAACGAGGTCATCCCACTCCATCGCGGATCGGTCCCCCGTGCCCGTGTCGACGAACGTCGCGCGCGAGGTGCAGCTCAGGCATGGGTCGATCGCCGCGACGACGACGGGGATGTCCGCGATGACGCGGCCCTGGATCGCCTCGACGACAGAGAGCCAGTTCGCGAGGGTCGGAGTGCGGACCGAGACCCGATCGGCCTTGTCCGTGCCGTTCGTCCGGATGTAGTGGACGAGCTCGCCGCGAGGCGCCTCGTACCGGGAAACGTATTCGCCTTTTGGCGCCGTGCGGGGCGCCTTGGCGGCGATGTCTCCCGAGGGAAGGTTCTCGAGCACGTGGACCGCGACCCGGATGGATTCCCCGATTTCGCGGACGCGGACCTCCAGCCGGCCGAAGACGTCGGATGCGTCGGACGTCATCACCTGGAGGGGGACGTCACCATATGCGGCGTACGGGTCGTCCCGCCGGACGTCGAAGTCCACGCCGCTCCCGCGGGCGGTCGGTCCCACAGCGCCCAGGACGATCGCCCGGTCCCTGGGAAGTCGGCCGATTCCACGCGTACGGACGAGCAGGGTCTGCTCCTCTTGGATGAGCTCGGCATAGAAGCGCGCGCGCTCCGCAAGCCTGTGGAGGCCCTCGAGGGCGCGGGCCAGCAGAGCCGCAGAGAGGTCCCGCCTGACGCCTCCCAAGCGGTTCATCCCGTAGTTCACGCGGTTCCCGGAGATTTCCTCCAGGAGATCCTGAATCGTCTCGCGGTCCCGCCACGTGTACATGAACATCGTGTTGTAGCCGATCTCGTGCGCGAGCACGCCGAGCCAGAGGAGGTGGCTGTGGAGCCGTTCGAGCTCCGCAACGAGCGTGCGAATCCATTGCCCCCGCCGGGGCACTTCGACGCCCATGAGCGCTTCGATGCCCTTTGCAAAGTTCGTCGCGTGGGCGTGGCTGCAAATCCCGCAGATCCGCTCGATGAGGTAGAGCGCTTTCGTGAACTCGCGGCCCTCCGCGCCCTTCTCGATTCCGCGGTGGTTGTAGCTGATGTCGAGATCGAGCCGGACGATCCGCTCGCCGTCCACGACGACGCGAAAGCTCACAGGCTCCTTGAGCGCCGGGTGTTGCGGGCCGATGGGAAGTTCAACCTCGGGCATGCTCGCCCTCCTTGGCCGTCGGCTTCCAATCCTTCCGCAACGGGTATTCCCCCTCCGGCCAGCCCTCGTAGAGGAGGAGGGGCCGCGGGTCCGGGTGGCCCTCGAACGTGATGCCCAACAGGTCGTGGACTTCCCGTTCGTAGAGGTTTGCGGCAGGGAAGATGTCCGTGATCGTCGGGATGCTCGGTCTGTCCCGCGGCAGGGCGGAGCGAATCGAGAGCACGGTCCCGCCGAGGGCGGCGAGGTGGTAGACGACATCGAGGGAGGACCCGGCGTCGACCCCGCTGATCGCGCTTAGATGGCGGCATCCGAGCTCGTCCCGTAGCGTCCGGAGGACGGTTTTCACCCGATCCGCGGGAGCACGCGCGACCAGGCGGCGCGGCGCCGTCTGCCGGAGATCTTCAAGGGCGTCGCCCCACCGCTGGGAGATTTCCCGGAGGACTTCCGGGGCTACGTCCCTCGGGCCCACGCGTACACCGGCTGTCCTTTCCGCCATGCTCTTCCTCCACGCTTCGCGTCCTCATCCATGAGCTGCTGAACCTTGATGACGCCGTCGATGATCTCGTCGGGCCGCGGGGGGCAGCCGGCCACCCACACGTCGACCGGGACGACCTTGTCGACCCCGCCGACGACGTGGTACAGCCCCTCGAAGACCCCGCCAGCCGCGCCGCATGCCCCCATCGCGACGACGTACTTCGGCTCCGGCATCTGGTCGTAGATGCGGCGCAGCCTCTCCGCCTGCTTCAGGGTCACCGGGCCCGTAATGACGAGGATGTCCGCGTGTCGGGGCGTGCCCTTTGCGAGGACCCCCAGGCGCTCGACGTCGAACCGAGGCGTGAGGAGGGAGAGGATCTCGATATCGCACGCGTTGCACGCGCCGCTGTTGAAGAGCAGGATCCACGGGGATTTCCGGCGGGCCCACCGGACGAGTCGTTCGAACATGTGCGAGCGAAAGACCGGTCCGGTCGTATTTGAAGGGGAGCTAATGTTCCTGGCGGCGGTGGCGGAGGGTATGAACATCACCGCCTAACGAGGGCCGCCAATGCGACAACGAGAACCCCCAAGTAGAGGAGCGCGAGGATCACGGAGGGACCTCCGACCGCAGTCACCACGAAGAGGGCCGCCACGTGGAGGACCGTGAAGAACAGGGCCGTGTGGAAGAACGCGTACGAAGGGCGCACGTCGCCGCCACGGGGCGCTTCCCCGCCTGTGTACATTTCCTGTTTGTGCCCACCGGGAGCGGCCGGAGGGGCAAGGGCACGGCCCCACAAGTAGAGGATTCCGGCGATCGCGAGGGCGCCCGCAAAGACGACGAACGGGGTGAGGAGAAGGTCCACGTCAGCCACCTCCGAGAACCCTGGCGGCGGGTGTGAGGACGGCGAGCGCGAGCCCGGGCCACACTCCGAATAGGATGACGAGCCCTGCGAGGATCAACAAGGGAAGCAGCAGGGACACGGAGGGACGTACGCGTGGAGGAGATCCTCCCCCTGCGAGGAGCCCCGTCACAGCAGGCACGTAGTACGCGAGGGAGAGGACGCTGTTCGCGATCAGCGCTATCACGAGGAAGACGCCGAGGGTTCCCGCTTGGGCCGTCCCTGTCGCGATGAGGAGCTTGCTCAGGAAGCCCGCCGTGGGGGGGACGCCCGCAAGGCCGAGCGCGAACAGGGCGAATGTGAACCCCGCTGCGGGTACCGCCCGCCCTGCGCCGCGCAGCGCCGCGAGGTCGCGTGTGCCATACGCGCGCTGCAGGACGCCCGCGCTGAGGAACGCACCGCCCTTGAGAAGGGCGTGGCTCAACACGTGGAAGAGGCCTCCGACGAGGGCCACGGTCAAGCCGAACTCGAGGCCCACACCGAGTCCGAGCAGGATGTATCCCATCTGGGCCACGCTCGAATACGCGAGGAGCCGCTTGAGGTCCCGCTGGTGCATCGCGACGAGGTTCCCCACGGTCATCGTCAGGACGGCGAAGAACGCGAGGAGGAGGCCGTAGGAGGCGACGGCTGTCGCGCCGACCCCGAAGACAGCAAGGGCGCGGACCATCGCGACCAGGGCGGTCTGGATGACGATCCCGCTCAGCATCGCGCTGATGCCGCTGGGCGCCGCCGCGTGCGCGTCCGGAAGCCACGTGTGCATGGGGACGATCGCCGCCTTCACGCCGAACCCCGCGACGAGGAGGCCGGCCGCGAGGACCGCCAGGTCCCGGGGCATGGCTGCCTGCGGGAGGGCCGCGAGGTCGAGCGTGCCGGCGCCGAGGTAGACAAGTCCGATCCCGAGGAGCGCGAGAAGGGAGCCTGCCCCGCTCATCACGATATACTTCATCCCCGCCTCGACGGCCTCCGCCCGCTCCCGATGAAAGGCGACAAGCGCGAAGGAGGGAATCGCCATGAGCTCGAACATCACGTACAGGTTGAACAGGTCCCCGGCGAGCCCGATGCCCGAAGTGCCCGCGACGAGGAGCAGGAGGAGGGCCGCGTACGTTGGCCGATTCCGTTCTTCTCGCATGTATGCGAATGAATACACGGCGACGGCGAGGCCGAGTCCCGTGCCGACGAGGCCGAGGAAGACCCCGAGGCCGTCCGCGCGGAGGGTCGCTTCTCCCGCGCCGCGGAATTCCGATCCCTCCGCGGCGTGCAGGGCGACGAGTGCCAGAAACGCGAGGGCGAGGAATGCGATTGCGCTTCCTGCGGAGGCGTCGCCCCCCCACCGACGGGAGGCGCGCCCGAGGGCGAACGAGGCGACCGCACCGCCAGCGAGTATGATGACGGGCGTTGCGGCGGAGACGGCCAGGGCCATCATGCAACCTCCCAGACGAGCCACAGGAGGACGAAGGCGAGGGCGATGGCGAGTCCGACGGCGTTCCAGTTCAAGTCTCCCGTCTGCGATCGGCGGGACACGCGACCGAGACCGGAGATT
>Ga0209342_10004929_pt1 | contig 13759 bp, 13 predicted proteins | sample RifCSP16_2_FD_184023 | JGI IMG/M metagenome (GOLD analysis project Ga0209342, IMG submission 184023) | Soil microbial communities from Rifle, Colorado - Rifle CSP2_sed 16_2 (SPAdes) (version 2) | ecosystem: Environmental > Terrestrial > Deep subsurface > Rock core/Sediment | place: Rifle... | reverse complement strand
TGCTCCGGCGCCGCCTGCCGGAGCGCGTCGAGCCGCTCCGCGGACGCGACGCCCCGCCGGACGCAGATCGCCGCGAACCGCTCCCCCGCCAGGTTGGAGGCCGCGTAGACGGGCGAGCCACGCTCGACGACCAGGATCTTCTTCGCCGGTCCGCGGGCGAGCGTGAGCGCCCCGGTCGCCTGGCCGACGTGCAGCGCCACGAGCAGCCGCGGCACGCTGGTGCTCGCGAGCGCACCGCTCGGCGGCGGCGGCACGTCCGGCACGGTCGCCCGCGTGGCGGCTACCTGCGGGAGCGGCCCGGCGAGCCCCTCGGCCGGCGTCGGCGCGGGCGGCTGAGCGGGCGCCTCGAGGGCGGGGAACGCCGGGGAGGCGATGGCCGGCGGCTCTTGCTGGAGAGGGAGGGAGCCGGTGACCTCGTCGCGCGCCTCCTCGTCCGTGGGCTCCGCGGTGGCGCCGAGCGCATCGGCCACCGCCGCGGCCAGGGTCTCCAGGGGGAAGGGCTTCTCGAGGTGGTCGCGGGCCCCGAGCCGCCGCAGCTCGGAGGCGGCCCGGGGCCCACGGTAGACGCCCGAGATCACCACGGCCGGGATCCGCCCGCGGGCGAAGGCCGCGAGGAGCGGCGCCGCGCCGAGGTCGGCGAGGGGCAGGTCCAGGACCGCCGCATCGGGGGGGCGCCGCGAGAGGGCTGCCAGCGCAGCCCGGCCGGAGGCCAGGGTGGCGGTCTCGGCGCCCAGGCCGGAGAGGACGCCGGTGATCAGGCCCGCCAGCTCCGGATCCTCGGTGACCACGAGCAGGCGCTTGCCGGAGAGCGGCGCAGTCACAGTGGGATGAACCCTAGCACGGCGTGCCAGCCGTGACCGCTTCTCCCCACCGCCGGGCACCTTCCGGCTGGCGCGGCGCCGCGGCGCGAAGGTAACCTTCCGGCCGATGACGCTCGCCTTCCACCACCTCGCCATCCAGTGCGCCGACCTCGAGCGGTGCGAGTCCTTCTACCGCGAGGTGCTCGGGCTCCCGGTGCTGCGGCGCTGGCCCCGCGAAGGCGGCGGCGACCGGAGCGTCTGGCTCGCGGTGGGCGCGGACGAGGCGACGGGGTTCCTCGCCCTGGAGCGGGCCGAGGAGACCCCGGCGGCGCACCTGTGGCGCGACGGCCGCGCTGGACTCCACCTGTTCACCCTCCGGATCGCGCCGTCGGAGCGAGGCGCGTGGGAGGACCGCCTCGAGGCGGCGGGGATCCTGGTCGTGCGCCGGACCCGCTGGACGATCTACTTCCACGATCCCGAGGGGAACCGGGTCGGGCTGACGCACTATCCCGAGGACGTCTGATGGCGCCGCCCGGTCGAGTTGAGCCCGCTCCGCTCGCCCTGAGCTTGTCGAAGGGTCAGCCCGAGCGGGCAACGCTCGAGGGCAGGGGCGTCAAGCCCGATCGAGTCCGACGCCTGGACGCTTCCCGCGGTATTCCACCCCCGCCGTGATCTTCGACCGCCGCCGCTACCACCAGGACAACTACGTCTACCTCCTCGTCGAGGGGACCGACGCGGCGCTGGTCGACCCCGGCGACCCCGCCGCGGCGCGTTCGCTCGCCGGAGCGCACGGGGTGCGGCCGCGCTGGATCCTCCACACGCACGGCCACGCCGATCACTCCGGGGGCAGCGCGGAGCTGCGCGCCGCCCTGGGCGCGCAGGTGCTCGGGCACGGCGCGGACGCACGCTGGTTTCCGCCCGACGTGGACCTCCAGGGGAGGACGGAGGTGGCGCTCGGGTCGCTCCGTCTGAGGGTGCACGAGGCGCCCGGCCACACGCCCGGGTCGGTGCTCCTCGAATGGCGCGGACGCCTGCTCACCGGCGACACCCTCTTCTCGCTCGGCTGCGGCAACTGCCGGCACGGCGGCGATCCCGCCCGGCTCGCGGAGAGCTTCCTCGGGACGATCGCCCCGCTCGACGGGGCGCTGGAGGTGCACCCCGGGCACGACTACGCCGCGCGGAACCTGACCTTCGCGCTCCTCCTCGAGCCGGAGAACCCCGCCGCGCTCCGCCGCCGGGCTGGCGTCGACGCCGCGCGGGCGGCCGGCGCGGAGGCGCCGTCCACCACGCTCGCCGAGGAGCGCGCGATGAACCCGTTCCTCCGGATCGAGGCGCCCGGCGTCGCCGCGGCGATCGCCCGGGAGGCCCCCGCAGCCCGGACGCCGGCCGAGCGGTTCGTGGCGCTCCGGCGCCTGCGCGACCGGTAGTAGGCGAGGCGCGCCCGGCCGGGTTCCAGGCGGCCGATCCCGCTCCAGCGGGCTCGCCGCCCCCGACCTCGATGGATGCGAGACGGCCGCGCGCGATCCGCGAACAGTCGTCTAGTATCTGGGGCGCCGCGGCGCGTCCCGCCGCGGGATGGGCCGGAGACCGGAGGAGACCCCATATGCGCATCGCCCCCGGCCTGGTCGTCGCGGCCGCCCTCGCCGCCCAGGCCGCCCAGGCCTCGCCTCCCGGCGCCGATCGGCTCCAGAGCGCCGAGGCCACGGGCCAGGCGCCGATCTCGGGCGACCTCCTCGCCGCCCGAGGGGCGGCGAAGGACGACGCGCTCCGGGGCTGCGTGCAGCAGGTGGCGGCCGCGCTGGTGACCGCCGCCTCCGAGCCGGACCAGGTGAGGCTCCTCTCGGAGAAGATCTACGCCCGCTCGGTGGACTACATCCGGCGGTTCCAGATCCTGGACGACCGGCAGGACGCGAACGCCTGGGTGACCCGGGTCCGGTGCGACGTCTCGGAGTCGAAGCTGGTCGAGGATCTGCTCGCTTCGGGCGTCGCCCATCGCCGGGCAGGCATGCCTCGGGTGCTGGTGCTCCTGGCCGAGCAGCCGATCGGCGCCGCCCAGCCCACCGGGTGGTGGCAGGGGGGTGGGCATGGGGCGCCGGGCGCGGTGGAGCGCGCCTTCACGGATCGGATGGAGAAGTCCGGGTTCACGGTCCTCGGCGCCGGCGCGCTGCAGGGGAAGGGGAAGCTGGCGGGGACGGGCGCGGATCCGACCATCCAGCAAGCGCGCGAGCTCGGGGCGATGGCGGGAGCAGAGGTCGTCGTCGTCGGCCGCGCCGTTGCGAAGCCGCTGGGCGAGCTGCCGATCGACGGCGGGGCGTTCCACTCGGCGGCGGCGCGCCTCACCGCCCGCGCGGTGCGGACCGACACGGGGGAGGTGATCGCGACCTCCGAGTTCACGTCCGCGCCCGGGCGCGGGTTCGAGCTGGCGGCCGCCGGCCGGGACGCGCTCGCCGAGGCGGGCCGTCAGCTGGCGCGCGAAGCGTTCAGCCGGGTGGGGAGGATCTGGAGCCGCGACGGGTCCGGCGTGCGCCAGATCGTGCTGGGGGTGACCGGGGTGGAGGAGTACGGACGGCTCGCCGCCTTCAAGAACGTGCTGGCCCAGTCGGTGCCGGGGGTGCAGAACGTGCAGGAGCGTTCGATCGGGGAGGGCAGGGCCGAGCTGAGCGTCACCCTCGCGGGCACGAGCCGGAGCCTCGCGACCGACCTCGCCACGCGGAAGCTACCGGGGTTCGGGGTGAAGGTCCGAAGCGTGACCGACGCCGCGGTCGAGGTGGAGCTCCGGTAGCACAGGAGAGGCGCGGGAGGCGGGACGTGGGGCTGGCGCGGACGAAGAGCGGAGGGGAGGGGCAAGAGTCCCCGCTCAACCTCGCGAACGCCCTCACCGCGGGCCGTTTCGTCCTCGCCCTGGTGTTCCTCGTCCTCTACCTGCACGGCGATCGGCTCCGGGCGCTGGCCGCCTTCGCCGCCGCTGCTGCCACCGACGTGCTCGACGGCCTCGTCGCCCGGGCCCTGCGGCAGCACACCCGGCTCGGCGCGTTCCTCGACCCGATCGCCGACAAGTTCCTCGCCGCCTGCGCCCTCATCGCCCTCGCCACGACCGGGCGGCTCCCCTGGTGGCTCCCGGCGCTGGTGGTGACCCGGGACGTGGCCCAACTCGCCGGCGCGGCCCTCCTCAGGACGCTCCACCACCGGATCCCGGTCGCGCCCACCCGGATCGGCAAGTACGCCACCTTCGCGCTGGCCGCGACCGTGGTGCTGGCGCTCGCCGGCGAGTTCGGCGCCTACACGCGGGTGCAGGTCGCGCCCTTCGTCGCGGCGATGGGGCTGCTCGCCGCGGAGTGCGTGTCGGTCTCCTTCGCCCAGTACTTCCTCTTCTTCCTGCGGGCGGCGCGGGACCGCACCGGCGTCGACCAGCCGCAGGCACGCCGCCGTTGACACCCGTCGCCGTCGCGCTATAACCGCGCCTCGCCGCTGACGGCAGGCCCGTAGCTCAGTGGTAGAGCACTGCCTTGACACGGCAGGGGTCGTCAGTTCAATCCTGACCGGGCCTATTGGTTGCGGGGGTCGCCCCGCATCAGGGCCAGCCGTCGCGGCTGGCCTTTTTTTTCGACCGCGGATAGGCATACCCCATGTCCGACCTCCTGAACGTGACCCTCCCCGACGGCAGCCGGAAGCAGGTCGCGAGGGGCACCGCCGTCCTGGACTTCGTCAAGACCTCGATCGGCGCGGGTCTCGCCAAGGCGGCCTACTTCGCCAAGCTGGACGGCGAGCCGGTCGACCTCTCCCGGCGGCTCGACCGCGACGCGAAGCTCGAGGTGGTCACCACGAAGAGCCCGGAGGCGCTCGGGGTTGCCCGCCACGACGCCGCCCACGTGATGGCGAGCGTGGTGCAGAAGCTCTACCCCGGCACCCAGGTCACCATCGGCCCCGCGATCGAGGAGGGCTTCTACTACGACTTCGCGCGCGAGCGCCCGTTCACCCCCGAGGACCTGGAGGCGATCGAGGCCGGCATCCGCGAGGAGATCCAGGCCGACCGGCCCTTCGTCCGCGAGGAGGTCTCGATGGAGGCCGCGCTCGGGCTCTTCGAGGCCATGGGGGAGAAGTACAAGGTCGAGATCGTCCGGGACATCGCCGCGAAGGGCGCGAAGACCCTGACGCTCTACAAGCACGGCGACTGGGTGGACTTCTGCCTCGGGCCGCACGGCCCCTCCACCGGCCGGATCGGGGTGGTGAAGCTGCTCAACGTCGCGGGCGCGTACTGGCGCGGCGACGCGCGCAACCCGATGCTGCAGCGGATCTACGGCACCGCCTTCTTCGACAGGAAGGAGCTGGAAGCCCACCTCGCCAGGCTCGAGGAGGTGAAGAAGCGCGATCACCGCCGGCTGGGCCCCGCGCTGAAGCTCTTCGCCTTCCACGAGTACGCGCCGGGCTCGGCCTTCTGGCTGCCGCGCGGGACCGTCCTCTACAACGTGCTCGAGGACGCGATGCGGCGGCTCGTGCTGGCGAACGGGTACGAGGAGGTGAAGACGCCGCTCCTCTTCAACAAGCGGCTGTGGGAGACCTCCGGCCACTGGGGGAAGTACCGCGAGAACATGTTCCTGGTGGTCGACTCCGAGTCCGACGAGAAGCTCCCGCTCGAGGACCGGTGCTCGTTCTCGCTGAAGCCCATGAACTGCCCGTCGCACCACCTCATCTACAGGATGGAGAAGCGCTCCTACCGCGACCTCCCCGTCCGCTACTTCACCACCGACGTGCTGCACCGGAACGAGGCCTCCGGATCCCTGGGCGGCCTGACTCGCGTCCGCCAGTTCGAGCAGGACGACGCGCACATCTACCTGATGGAGTCGCAGGTCAAGGACGAGGTGCTGCGGATCTTCGAGCTCATGAAGACCGTCTACGGCGCGTTCGGGCTGGCGTTCGAGGCGACCTTCTCGACCCGCCCGGAGCAGCGGATCGGCGACGACGCGCTGTGGGATCGCGCCGAGCGGCTCCTGCGCGAAGCGCTCGAGGCGCTGGGCCTGAAGTGGACGCTCAACCCCGGCGACGGCGCCTTCTACGGGCCGAAGATCGACATGCTCGTGACCGACTCGCTCGGCCGCAAGTGGCAGACCTGCACCATCCAGCTCGACTACGCGGCGGCGGAGCGGTTCGACCTCACCTACGCGGGCGACGACAACAGGGAGCATCGGCCGGTGGTGATCCACCGGGCCGTGTACGGTTCGTTCGAGCGGTTCATCGCCATCCTCACCGAGCACTACGCCGGCGCGTTCCCCGCCTGGATGGCCCCCGTGCAGGCGCGGGTCGTGACCGTGTCCGATCGCTTCGAGGGCTGGGCGCGTGAGGTCGGAGCCAGGTTGCGCGCCGGTGGCTGGCGCGTGGAGGTGGACGAGTCCTCGGACAAGCTCGGGGCCAAGATCCGGAACGCGGAGCTCGAGAAGATCCCGTTCGCGCTCGTCGTCGGCGAGAAGGAGGCCGACGCCAAGGGCGTCGCCCCCCGCCGCCACGGCGGACAAGATCTAAAAACCATGCCGCTCGAGGCGTTCGAGGACCTCCTGAAGCGGGAGGCGACGCCGCCGTATTGATGCGGGCGGGTCGTTGTCGAATGTCGGCCAGCCCGAGGCCTGACCTCCCTAGCGCCCGCTCGCCTGTCCGGGGCCTACACCGGTTCCCCTCGACGCCGGCTTCTGGTAGTGTCCATAATTCCATCTTTGGACTAGCCGGGTCGCTGGGGCGTAAGTACCCGGAAGGAGTGGCGAAACCGTGAGCGAGGCCGCAGAACGGGTCATCATCTTCGACACCACCCTCCGCGACGGAGAGCAGTCCCCGGGCGCGTCGATGAACCTGGGGCAGAAGCTCCAGGTGGCGAAGGCGCTTCGGGACCTCGGCGTGGACGTCATCGAGGCGGGGTTCGCAGCCGCCTCCCCGGGCGATCTCGAGGCGATCCAGGCCGTCGGCCGGCAGGTGGAAGGGCCCATCATCGCCAGCCTCTCCCGGTGCAACCGCGGGGACATCGAGGCCTCCTGGAAGGCGCTCCAGGACGCTCCCCGGCGGCGCTGCCACGTCTTCCTCGCCACCAGCCCCATCCACCGCGACTTCAAGCTGAAGCTCGCCAAGGACGAGATCGTCCGGCGCTCGGTGGAGGGCGTGGCGCTCGCGCGGGAGAAGTTCGAGGACGTGGAGTTCTCGCCCGAGGACGCCGCCCGGACCGAGCTCGAGTTCCTGGCCGAGGTGGTGGAGCGGACCATCGAGGCCGGCGCGACCACCGTCAACATCCCTGACACCGTGGGCTACGCGCTCCCGTCCACCTACGCCGAGACCATCCGCTACCTCGGGAAGCACGTGCGCGGGATCGGCAAGGTGGTCGTCTCGGTCCACTGCCACAACGACCTCGGGCTCGCGGTTGCGAACAGCCTCGCCGGCGTGCTCGAGGGGGCGCGGCAGGTCGAGTGCACCATCAACGGGATCGGCGAGCGGGCCGGGAACGCCTCGCTCGAGGAGATCGTGATGGCGTTCCGGACGCGGAGGGACGTGCTCTGCGTCGCCACGGGCGTGAGGACGGAGCGGCTCTACCCCACCAGCCGGCTCGTGTCGCAGGTCACCGGCCTCCACGTGCAGCGGAACAAGGCCATCGTCGGCCAGAACGCCTTCGCGCACGAGGCGGGGATCCACCAGCACGGGATGCTCACCCACCGCGAGACCTACGAGATCATGCGGCCGGAGGAGGTGGGCTTCGCGCGGAGCCAGCTCGTGCTGGGCAAGCACTCGGGCCGTCACGCGCTGAAGGAGAGGCTCGCCGCGCTCGGCTACCAGCTCGAGGACGGCCAGGTCGACAAGGTCTTCCAGGACTTCAAGATCCTCGCCGACAAGAAGAAGGACATCTACGACGCGGACATCGAGGCCCTGGTCGTCCACGGCCAGATCCTCACGCACGGCGGGATGGCGTGGGAGCTGGAGGCGCTGTCGACCACCTCCGGGACCGGGACGCTGCCCTGCGCCTCCATCGCGCTGCGCGCCGCGAACGGCGAGCGCTTCCAGGAGGTGGCCGCGGGGGACGGGCCCGTCGACGCCGTGTACCGGGCCATCGAGAAGGTGACGGGGATCGAGGTGGCGCTCCGCGATTACCAGGTCGCGAGCGTCTCGACCGGCGAGGACGCGCAGGGCGAGGTGACGATCGAGGTCGAGCACCCCACCGGCGTCTACCGCGGCCGGGCGCTCTCCACCGACATCATCGAGGGGAGCGCGCGCGCCTTCCTCGACGTGGTCAACCGGATCGCGCTCAAGATGGGGCCGCGGGTGAGCGAGGCCCGCGCCGAGATGGGGACGCCGTAGATGACCGGCGTCCTGCGCTCCCTGGCGGCGGCCGCCCCCGCGCGCGAGGAACCACCCTCGATGAGGGCAGGCCTCGCTGCGCAGGCGGCGCCGGGGCCGGGCGGGCTCACCTCGAGGGCGCGGGCCCGCGAGCCGGGCGCCGCGGCGTTCCTTCCGTCGAAGGTATAGAGGCGGGCCGCCACGCGAGCGCGGCGTTCGCCGCGCGGCGCGCCGACCCGCCCGCCTTCACGCGACCAGGGACCTGGAACGACCAAACGACGATTCGAGATTTCGAGGAATCACAATGGCCAAGCAGAAGATGACGGGAGCGATGGCGGTCCTGCGCGCGCTGCAAGCCGAGGGGGTGGAGCACATCTTCGGCATCCCGGGCGGAGCCATCCTGCCGCTGTACGACGCGCTCCACGGCGCCGGGACGCCCAAGCACATCCTGGTGCGGCACGAGCAGGTGGGGGGACACGCCGCCGAGGGGTACGCCCTCGCGAGCGGCAAGGTGGGCGTCTGCCTGGGCACCTCGGGCCCGGGCGCGACCAACCTCGTCACGCCCATCGCCGACGCGTACATGGACTCGGTGCCGCTGGTCGCCATCACGGCCAACGTGTCGAGGCCGTTCATCGGGACCGACGCCTTCCAGGAGGCGGACATCACCGGCATCACCGTGCCGGTCACGAAGCACAACTGGCTCGTGACCGACGTGGAGGAGCTCCCTCGGGTCCTGAAGGAGGCGTTCTACATCGCCCGCACCGGCCGGCCCGGCCCGGTGCTGGTCGACATCCCCAAGGACGTGCTCAACAGCGAGCTGGAGTTCGAGTACCCGGAGACGGTCTCCATCCCCGGGTACCACCCGCCCGTCCGCGAGGAGCCGCGGCTCAAGGACGCCGCGCTCCTGATCCGCTCATCCACCCGCCCGGTGCTGTACCTGGGCGGCGGGGTCCGGACCTCGGACTCCCACCGGGAGGTCTTCGCCTTCGGCGAGTTCCTGGGCGCCCCCGTGGTCACCACCGTGCACGGCAAGGGGGCCTTCCCCGAGACGCACCCGCTCTGCCTGGGGATGTTCGGGATGCACGGCGCGAGGTACGCCAACTACGCGGTGCAGGGCGCCGACCTGCTGATCGCGCTGGGCGCCCGGTTCGACGACCGGGTGACGGGGAAGCTGGCCACCTTCGCGCCCGAGGCGAAGATCGTCCACCTCGACGTGGACCCTGCGGAGATCTCGAAGCTGGTCACCGCGACCGTCCCGCTGGTCGGAGACCTGAGGCAGCTCCTCCCCCAGCTCCACGAGGAGGTCCGGCGTGCCTTCGACGCGCACGGCCGGCCCGACCTCGGGCCGTGGAGGCGGCGGGTCGACGAGTGGCGCGAGAAGCACCCGCTCCGCTACCGGCAGGAGGCGCAGGAGCCGCTCCTCCCCCAGTACGTGGTCGACACGCTCTGGAAGAAGACCGGCGGGAGGGCCATCGTCACCACCGGCGTCGGCGCGCACCAGATGTTCGCGGCGCAGTGGTGGAAGACCTCGGAGCCGCGGCATTTCATCACCTCGGGCGGCCTCGGCACCATGGGCTACTGCCTCCCGGCGGCCATCGGCGTCCAGCTCGCGCGGCCCGACGCGCTCGTCATCGGCATCGACGGGGACGGCTCCTTCCAGATGACGCTGCAGGATCTCGCCACCGCCTCCGAGCACCGGCTGCCCATCAAGATCTTCATCCTGAACAACCTGTTCCTCGGGATGGTCAGGCAGTGGCAGGAGCTCTTCTACTCTGAGCGATACGCCGAGACGCCGCTCGCGGACCTGCCCGACCTGGTCAAGCTCGCCGACGCCTATGGGTGCCTCGGCCTGCGCGCACGGACGGTGGACGAGCTGGACCGGGTGATCGATCAGGCCCTCGCCAACGACAAGGGGCCCACCATCGTGGACGTGCGGATCCGGCCGGAAGAGAAGGTCTATCCGATGGTGCCGGCGGGCGCCCCCCTGAACGACATGATCGGCGGTGAGTGACATGGAACGCACCGAGACGCGGCCGAACGGCGCCACCCACACCATCAGCCTGCTCGTCGAGAACAAGCCCGGCGTGCTCCACCGGATCGCGGGGCTCTTCTCGCGGCGCGGGTACAACATCGCCAGCCTCACCGTCGGACCGACGGAGGTGCCGGCCTACTCGCGCATGACCATCGTGGTGCGCCTCGGCTCCAAGTCGGTCGAGCAGGTGGTCCGGCAGGTCCAGAAGCTCGTGCCGGTGGTGGAGGTGAGGGAGCTCTCCGCCCAGGACCTGATCGAGCGGGAGCTCTTGCTGGCCAAGATCCGCACCCCGGAGCGGAACCACGCCGAGCTCCGGGCGCTGGCGGAGACCTACGAGGCGACCATCGTGGACGTCTCGCCCGACGCCCTCGTCGTGGAGGCGAGCGGCACCGCGGGCAAGCTCGACGCGCTGGAGGAGCGGCTCCGCCCCTTCGGCATCCAGGAGCTCTGCCGCTCGGGGCGGATCGCCCTCGAGCGGGGCTTCAAGACCCTGGCCCCCCCGTCCCTGAAGTCTCTCCCCTCGCAGAAATGACACGAAAGGTGAATGGCATGGCTACCATCTACTACGACAAGGACGCGAACCTCGACCTGCTCAAGAAGCGCAAGGTGGCGGTGATCGGGTACGGCTCGCAGGGCCACGCCCACGCCCTCAACCTGCGTGACTCGGGCGTCGACGTGAGGGTCGGCCTCGGCGCCGGCTCGAAGAGCAAGGCCAAGGCCGAGGGGGCGGGGCTGCGGGTGCTCTCGGTCGCGGAGGCGGCGCGGGAGGCCGACGTCGTCATGGTCCTCATCCCGGACCAGACGCAGAAGAAGGTGTACGACGAGGAGATCGCCCCCCACATGACCAAGGGGAAGGCGCTCCTCTTCGCCCACGGCTTCAACATCCACTTCGGCCAGGTCCGGCCGCCGGCGGAGGTGGACGTGCTCCTGGTCGCGCCCAAGGGCCCCGGCCACATGGTCCGCCGGCAGTACCAGGACGGCCGCGGCATCCCCGGCCTCATCGCGATCCACCAGGACGCCACCGGCCAGGCCAAGGCGACGGGCCTCGCCTACGCCCGCGGCATCGGCTGCACCCGCGCCGGCGTGCTCGAGACCACCTTCAAGGAGGAGACCGAGACCGATCTCTTCGGCGAGCAGGCGGTCCTGTGCGGCGGCGCGTCGGCGCTCGTGAAGGCGGGGTTCGAGGTGCTGGTCGAGGCCGGCTACCAGCCGGAGAGCGCCTACTTCGAGTGCCTGCACGAGCTGAAGCTCATCGTGGACCTCATGTATGAGGGCGGTCTCGCCTGGATGCGCCACTCCATCTCCGACACGGCCGAGTACGGCGACTACACCCGCGGCCCCCGCGTGGTGAACGCCCAGACCAAGGACGAGATGCGCAAGATCCTGAAGGAGATCCAGTCGGGCCACTTCGCCAAGGAGTTCATCCTGGAGAACCAGGTGGGCCGCCCGGTCTTCGAGAAGTACCGGGAGGCGGAGAAGTCCCATCCGATCGAGGAGGTGGGCAAGCGCCTCCGCGACATGATGAGCTGGATCCGCGAGGCCAAGAAGGACTCCTCGGACCCCGGCAGTCGGTAAGCTCCCGCGGCGGCCCGAGGATCCCCTGGGCCGCCGCCCTTCGGGCGGCGCGACCACCCGGCTGCTCGCTTCCGTTGACAAGCCCGGCAAAATCCTTATTCTACAGCGTCTTTTTGGCAGCCCCGGAGGAGCATGGCGATCCAGCAGAGAGATCCGAGAGGTGGCGGCGGCAGTCGAGACGCCCGCACCAACCGCCGCATCAAGGCGCGTGAGGTTCGGGTCGTCGGCCCCGATGCCGAGCAGCTGGGAGTGCTTCCGATCGAGCAGGCGCTGGCGCGCGCGCAGGAGCTGGGGATGGACCTCGTCGAGGTCAGCCCCACGGCGAAGCCGCCCGTCTGCAAGATCATGGACTACGGCAAGTTCAAGTATCTCGAGAAGAAGAAGCAGAACGAGGCCAAGAAGAAGCAGGTCGTCGTCCAGCTGAAGGAAGTGAAGCTGCGCCCGCGCACCGAGGAGCACGACTACGCGACCAAGCTGAAGAAGGTCCGCGAGTTCCTCCACGAGGCCAACAAGGCCCGGATCACCGTGATGTTCCGCGGCCGCGAGATGTCGCACAAGGAGCTCGGGCACAAGGTGCTCCAGAAGATCATCGAGGAGCTGCGCGACGTGGCGGTGATCGAGGCGGCGCCCCGGATCGAAGGGCGCCAGATGTTCATGATCCTGGCCCCGAATCCCCGGATGCTGCAGGCGCAGCGGGATCGCGCCAAGGCGGCGGCCGCTTCCGCGCCGCCGGCCGGTGCCTCGGTGCCGGCCGGTGCCTCGGTGCCGGTCGCGAGCGCCGCCCCGCAACCTCCGGAGGCCGGACCAGCGGCCTCGGCCCCGGTCTCGACGCCCGCGCCGCCTTCCGCAGACCCGGTCGTCCCCCGGTAGCTCCCCGGTAGCTCCCCGGCGGGTTCGGCTCGGACCCTCGCCGGAGCGGCCCCCGCGAGCGGTGACCAGCAGCAGCAGCAGCGAAGAGGAAACGACGATATGCCCAAGCTGAAGACCAAGAGCGGCGCCAAGAAGCGCTTCGTCCCGAAGAAGAACGGCAAGGTGAAGTTCCGCCGCGCCGGCGCCCGCCACCTCGCCACGTTCGGCAAGACCAAGAAGCAGAAGCGCCACCTGCGCGGGACAGACCATCTCTCGCCGATGGACGGGAAGAAGATCAGGGAGTGCTTCCCCTACGCCCGGTGACTCTTCGCCCTGACCCCTTCTTCGACGATGGGCTCGGGGCGAGCGGTCAGGGTGTGAGCGGTACAACAGCAGTGAGAGCGCCCAAGCGGGGCCCGAAAGAGCGCGCGGTTCGTCACGTAGGGTGACGGTCCGCGGCGCCTCCCGCCGGCAGGAGAAGGAAGATGCGCGTCAAGAGGGGATTCAAGGCTCGCCGCCGCCGCAACCAGGTCCTGAAGCTCGCCAAGGGCTTCCGCGGCCGCCGCAAGAACTGCTACAAGCGCGCGAACCAGGCGGTGGAGCGCGCCCTCGCCTACTCCACCCGCGATCGGCGCCAGAAGCGGCGCGACTTCCGCGCCCTCTGGATCGCCCGCATCAACGCGGCCGCGCGCCAGAACGGCACGACCTACTCGAAGCTGGTCGCCGGCCTGAACAAGGCGGGCGTCGCCATCGACCGGAAGATCCTCGCGGACCTCGCGCTGGTCCTGCCGGGCGACTTCGCCGCGATCGTCAAGGCCGCCCAGGCATAGGGGGGGCGGTGGCCGACCTCCTCTCGCAGCTCGAGGCACTCGCGGCGAGCGCCCGCGAGGTCATCGGGTCCGCGGCGGACGAGAAGGCGCTCGAGGAGCTCCGGATCCGCTTCCTCGGGAAGAAGGGCGAGCTGTCCCAGGTCCTGCGCGGCATGGGGCAGCTGCCGGCCGAGGCGCGGCCGCGGGTGGGCGAGGTCGCGAACCGCGTCCGCGACGAGGTGGAGGCGCTGCTCGCGGCCGGCGCCCGCCGGCTCCAGGCGAAGGCGCTGGAGGCGGAGCTGGCCGGCCCGCCCATCGACGTCACCTTGCCGCCGCGGCGGCTCCTGCCCAGGGGCCACCGGCACCCGATCACGAGCGCCACCGAGGAG
>Ga0209342_10004928_pt1 | contig 13759 bp, 24 predicted proteins | sample RifCSP16_2_FD_184023 | JGI IMG/M metagenome (GOLD analysis project Ga0209342, IMG submission 184023) | Soil microbial communities from Rifle, Colorado - Rifle CSP2_sed 16_2 (SPAdes) (version 2) | ecosystem: Environmental > Terrestrial > Deep subsurface > Rock core/Sediment | place: Rifle... | reverse complement strand
AACGTTCCGGCAAGATGCCCCTCACAGTGGTGGCGGTGAGATGAGAGACTACACTCCGTTCGAATTATCCGGTCCGGTGGGCGTCTACGGCGCATTCTATAGCACCCTGGCCCAGCACCAGCGCTCGATTACCGGGGTGCAGGCCGGTGTCGTGAATGTCGCCCAGCTATCCGAGATTACTACTGATCTGGGCGAGATCCGCGCGGGCTATTTTATCACGGAGGATTTGTACTGGGACAACTCGACAGGCACAGCCGTCTTTGATGGCAGCGGCGTGATTATGTCGGGCGAGAGTTGGACGACGGACGGGACAAACTACTACAACCTCGGCGGATTTAACGCGGGCGTCCTCCAATTCGCCCTCAGCGCGGCGGACGGCGCGGCGTATGCTGGGGCCGGGGCGGTGAAGATGGATGAGGACGGCATATCTCTTGTCGTTGGCGTGAACGATGAGAACCATCTTAAATTTATCGACGATTCCGATAATCTTATTGTTGGGATGGTTGAAGGTTATATTGCAGGCACAACAACGCCAAATCGGCAAAGCAATGTAACGATATATGCCACGGCGGAAAGTGGTGGGACTGGATATGGGGGCATTAATCTTTATGCAACAGGCGGAAATGCAAACTCCGCCATCTTGAAGATTTTGAGTAATCCCGCCTTTACGGGTGGTCCGCTACAATTCACGGAACCTGGATCGGGACAAGTCCAATTTATACATCGCGGCGCAACTCCCGACGCTTTTAACGTCACACTCAGCACCGCGCCTGCCGCAATTATAACCCGCACCATCGAGGCGAATTCGATGGGCACTCTGGGAAAGCTCCTGACTCGCATCAAGGGGGCATACCTCAACAACTCCGGCGGATCGCGCGTGCTCAGCTTTATCTATACATACGGAACGGAATCGCAGACGGTCGCCTTCTCGACACAAACCACCAGCGCGACCAATCGCGGTGTGTTTCACATTGAGATTGAAACTGTCCATCTCGCAACGGGACAGCAGGGGCACGTCATCACAGCGGACAAGCACGGCCCCGCCGCAACCGGAAGTAATGCGGTCAATGCGAACGACTATGCTATCTGGCTTACCACTACCCAGGACGAAACCGCCGACATTGCCATGAAGGTCGAACTAGTCTCGGCGGCGGACACAGCAACCCAGAATGCGTGGGGCGGAGTTGAACAGTTCGGGCCATATTACAATGCATAGGGAGACTACAGCATGTCATTTCCAGAGGATTTTACCCAGATTGATGGTGAGGAGCATTCGCTTTTAGCGCCCTACAATGCGGCGCGGTGCATGGAGTTGATCGCCGCCGCGTTCCCGCCGCCCGCCGTGCCGTCTGAGGTTGGGCCGGAGGACTGGCAGTTGAGCGTGTATCTGCCCAGCCCGGTCAGCCCGGAGGACTATGCTTCCGCGGTGGCGACGCTGACAGCGTTGGGAAGCGACCCGACACGAAACGACCTGACGGAACAGGAGACGGAGCGCGCGGCTATTCAGAACAAGTTGGACAACGCCGTCGCCGACATTGCCATACTCACCGATCCGGGGTGGGCGGCTCTTACGAACGCGCAGAAGATTGACGCGCTACACGATATTGTCCTGCGTGATACGCGGTCTATCCGGTATCTACTGCGCGAAAAGAAGAAAGATTTGACGGGCGTATTCTCACTGGTTAGTTGATCGCGCCAATGGGGGCGCGCGGCATAAGAGAGGTAATTATGGAGGGTCTTGCTAATCTGGATTGGGCAGCATTGCCGCCGATGGCTTTACTGGTGATTGCACTTATCTCTGTGCTTTGGTTCGTCTGGCGGTCGATGCAAATCACGAAAGACATGCAGCACAATGCGTTACAGACGGGCAGCCAGGCGACCATCGAAGCACTGAAAGCGTTCCGCGAAACCCAGGCCGAGGCGCGCCTATTTTACACGTCCAAGCTGGAAGACATGCGCGCGGGGGTGAGATTGGTGGAAGATAGGGTAAGGGACTTGGAAGAGCAAGTAGAAGACAAAAACCATCGCATCGAAGACTTGGAACGCGAGGGCAAGCGAAAGGACGCACGAATTAATGAGCTTGAGGAAGAAATCGCAGTGCTCAGAAAGCGACTTGATGAGAAAACGAAGCCTAAACCGAGGGTTAGTCGGAGCAAGCGCGCCGATGCTGTTGACGCTTCTGCTGGCGGCGCTGGCGTGTGACGTGAATAACCCGCAGACGTGGACGCCCAGCGCGCCCCAGGCGACGGCGATTGAGTTGAACGCCACGTACCGCGCCCAGGCGAGCGAAACGGCGCAACATAGGCAATCATCCACGCCGGAGCCGTCGCGTACGCCTGCGGCCACTCAGACGCCTACAGCCAGCCCGACAAGCAGCATTGTCGAGGTGACGCCGTGCGGCGAGGCGATTTGCGAGATACCCACCCCGGCGGGAAAGCAGTATCGGACAAAGGGGTTACCTGTCGGCGGTACACATGCCCAAATCCTGGGAGCCTACTATGCCCCGTCGCCCTCGATTGACTATGGATACCTGACGCGCTACGGGTCGAATGAATATGCGGCGGGTGTGGCGGTATGGCAATTGGGTCACTTTCGGGAACAGATGGCGCGCAATCAGCCACTTCTTGGCGGCAATTACGGTCCGGGCGCTCAGCGCGATGGGCAGTGGGCCTATGGGGACGATGCCCCCGCCCTGACCCCGGCGCAGTGGCGATTGCTGGACCTGGCGAACCGTACAGAGGATATGAGCCGCGAGGAAGCCATCGCGATGATGCTGGCAGAATATGACTACATCGTCGCGATGAAAAGTCCGAACGACATCGGGCGGATGTTCTGTGTTTTCGACGATGAAGGCAAATTCGAGGGGCGGGCATTCGTGGGCGATACCTCGGCGCTGAATGATTATACGGGGATCGGCGGAACGGGTGGGATACCCCTGGGTTATCGCGTGACCGCCAGCCCTGCGGGCCACAATGCCTACTGGTTGGCCGATGTGCCGACTGAGTTATGGAACCGGACGAAGCGCGGTGACAATGCGTGGGCGAAGTTTGAAGAAGAATGCGAGATTTTAATATGAAAGATACACCACTTTCGATTTACTTTGACCCGATATACGACAACGACAGTCTGGACGCGCCACCTGCTCACCTGCCCACCCTGATGAACGCAGGGGCGCGGGGCGTGAAGGTAGGCGGACTGTTGTCTCGGCTGCCTGAGCTGTCCTCTCGCTGGCCGGGACGGACCATCGTTCACCGCGACCTGGGGCGGCTGGAACAAATCATGGAAGGGCACGGACCTAATGCCCAGTCGCCAAAAGACGCGGCGGCGTGGTGGTGTGGTCGCTTCAAGGAGTTTGTTCCCGCCCCTCTACGTGCGCTGAAAAATGTCCGCTGGGGCGGCGCATACAACGAGTGGGGCAATTGGAACAAGCTCGAGTGGTATGCCGAATTCGAGGCGGAGCGGATACGGCTCATGGCGGCTGACGGACTGAAGACCGTCACCGGATTTTTCTCTGCCGAGGCTCGCCTGTGGGAGCCTGTGCCCGGCACTACAAAGACCAAGCTGGAGCGGTTCATGCCCGCACTGGTGGCGGCGGCTGAATACGATGCATGGTTCGACCACCACTGCTACAACAGCCCGCGTCTGTATGATCCCGGCACGACGGGCAACGATGTCAACGATTTCATATTCCCATACCGGGCGATCTGGGAGTGGCTGCGATGGAATGCGCCGTCGGCAGTCTACCACTACATCCGCGAACATACGATGGTCGGCGAGCTGGGCGCGGATGCAATCCAATATCCCAGCCCGGACCCGACACGTCTTTCCAAGCCGTTCAAGGGCTGGCAGCAGTGCCCCGGCTACACTCGCCAGGCGTACACGGAAGACCTGTTCAGCGTGGCCCAGCAAATGTGGCTGGATGGCATCCTGCTGGCGACGGTCTACGTGGATCACCGCATGTACGACGATAACGAGTACAACACGTCGTATGGAAAGCCGGGAGCGCCCCGCCGTATCTCTGCGTATTGCGTGGGGGATCTACGCGCTGCCAGAAGGAAATTCGCCCGACCCGGAGCCAAATCCCGACCCCGACCCCGAACCGGACCCGGAACCCGTGACGCCCATTGCTAAAGCGGGCTACCGGCTGCGCACTGAACCCAGCAGCACATCGAACGCAACGATTATCACTACCCTCAAGGCAGATGCGCCGGTCGTCATTGAGGGCACGGAAGGAGACTGGCGCAAACTAACCGTGTATATTCACAAAGACGGTATCAAATAGGAGGATACTATGGAGCAGTTCTTTATCAATCTCAAGAAGGCGGCGGTCAACGTCTGGACCTGGTTTAAGTCGCTGCCTATCGTCAAGCCGCTTTACCTTCTTCTGTACAGCCGCAAGAGTGCCATTACCGCCGCTCTTGTGGCCTTCGCGCTGGAAGGTATCCCGCGTCTGGCTCCCGTCAAGGCGGAGGTCGAAGTACTGATTGCTCAGGTAGTGGTCATCGCCCTGGCGGCAGTCGCCAACGTGCTTGGCATCGCGTGGGAAGACAGCGCAGAGAAGATTGCTGGGCGAGACTTTGGCGGCAAGGGCTGAACGTCACCGGTCGATCCGAATATATACCTATGAATCCAAAGAGCAAGAGCGTCATCAGCATTAGCGGGCATGACCTGGAGTTGACGCCCGTCAAGGGGCTATGCACCGAGGACGGATCGCCGCTTCGTGGACAGTGTTGGCATGACCAGCGCAAAATTGCGTTTGACCCTGCCATGAATGCGCAGCAGAAAACGGAAACAGTCCTGCACGAAACGATACATGAGATACTGTTCTTGGCTGGCTACAGCGACGAGTCGATGAACGAGGGCATGGTGACGGCTCTCGCCAATGGATTGCAGACGGTTCGGATCAACGGGAAACCGCTGCTGCGGTGATGTTGTGGTACAATAACCTCAATGGCTCTAGGCCAGAGAGGCCGTAAGACGACCGCAGTTCGTAGGCTCTGCGCGAAAAGCCTATCACGGCGCCCCTGACAAGTGCCAGGGGCGCTCGCGTTAGTGATTGCACCGCGCCGTATCTGTGATATAATGAGTGTGGTTTGACAAACTACGCGCAGATGTGCGGTGATGGCTTAGGCCGGAGTGCATCGACGGTTTCCGCAGGACCTCCGCAAAAAGTCCTGCTATTAACTCCCCGCCCTCTTTCGAGAGGCGGTGCAGCGCCCCCGACAGATGCCGGGGGCGCTTGCGTTTGCCTATTTCGCGGCATTCAGCACGGCCCGAGCATACTCGACCTCTTCGGGGCTGGGGCGCAGCATCCACGTGCCGTACACGTCGTTGTTGGTTGCGCCCAATTCGATCAGCCAGCGCCAGGCCGTCGCGCGGTGAATGCCCGTCTCGCGCACAATGTCTTCTGTTTTGACGCCTTCTGGATGTTGATAGAGCATCAGGCGCAGGGCGCGCAAGCCCTTGAATTTTGTCGACTGGCGAGTCATAATGAATTTCCTTGTTTTGTGCATCAGCCCCCAGGCGACTACCTGGGGGCTGATGTGTTATTTAGTTGGCTGGCTTGAGAATGTAGAATTTCTCATGCGCCCTCACGGTGATGATTGCCACCGCGTTTTCGGGCTGCTGACCGCCAACTCGCGGGCCGACCGCGCAGCGCGCCGGGATTTTCTCTCTCTGCTCCATCTCGCGCATCACGTCATAAACACTCTGCCCATTTCCGCAACGACTGTACTCCATTTCACTACCCCTGTTTTGTGAGGCCCCATTCACGGGTGAGGCCATTCCCGGCTTACGCCCCCACGGATGTGGGGAATGCTGATTTGAGTTACGCCGCCTGGAGTTTGTAGAGGTGGTTCAGGCCCGTGATTTTGTCAGTCACGCCAAACTCGATGTCGGCGACCAGACTGTTTAATTTAGCCGTCCGGCCTTCCATGTTGCTGGTCTCACCGTCAATTACGATCCGGCTTTCGAATTTCACAATCAGTTCAAATGCCTTAATCAGTTCCGCCATCTTGCGGTCAATCCGGGCGCTGGTGCTATAGTTTGTGTACATTTTGAAGCTCCTTGTTTCGTGTCTGTCTTAACTCTATGAATACAGTATATCATTACTCGCAACACCCTGTCAAGCGTTTAGCAGACCAATTTCCAGAAACTGGTCGGAATTTACCTTGTGTTCTAATTTTGCAGAACGGGGATGTTGTTGGGGGATATATGTATGCCATTGCACCGCGCCACGTGAGCTGCTGCCGCGTCTCCGGCCTCACCCGCGTGTCATTGCATGGTCGAATGCGGAAATCGCGTTGTGGGGCGTCTATGCCTAGAACTCCTATGCATGACTTTCGTACAGGTAGACAAATCTCCAATTAATGCCTTATGATATAATCGTGCTGTGTGGATGTGCTGACCACGCCCCAGTTTTTGGCGGTTACTGGGTATCAACAAGCCGCCGTTTTCTCTCTGGCGTTTAGGAGGTATGTAGTGGCTCCAAATCAAACCCATCACCGGACTTGCCATTGTGGGCGCGAGTTCATTTGTGGTGACGCGATCCAGACGGAGTGTCGGACTTGCCGCACGCTGGACCATGCGGCATATTGTCCCTGCATCGACTGTATGGCGCTCAGATTGGAGCAGGGGCGCTTGACGCTGCCCTATTCCGGGGATGGTTTCGATGGTCGACGAAGAAAGAACGATAACGGGTAGCGGCGATGCAGCGGGGGCTGCATAACTCCTTCTCCTCTCTGTAGGCGGGTGTCGGTCAGCGGAGGCTGACCCCCACCTCAGAGCGTATCGGGCGAGCATGACCGCCTCCACCGGGATCTCCATCCGGTACGCTCTAGGGTGGGCCATCTAGGGCGCAATGCAAGTTTCGGAAGTCCGGGGTTTCGACCCACCCCCCGGCGCGGTTTCCATCTATGTTCGTTAGCTATGGAGTGGCCTATGGAGTAGTGAAACCGGAACGGGCGAGAGATACGACCCTCTCGCCCTCATGGGCAGGCAGGTGACAACGCTAGTTCGGCGTGAGTGGTTCAAGTCCACTACTGCCTACAAGCAGGCCGGTGTCCTGCGGAAGCAAATTACTCAAGGGCGGGATTAACTTCGTTGCAAGGTTGCCGGTCAGCCCGTCAGAGGAAACCACCTCGGCAACCCAAAACAAAAGCGACCCTCGCCGGGGTCGCTGCGGAGGGGCGGTCAGGACGAAGCCCCTCACCACCAGTATAAACGAGAAAGGTCAGGACGTAAAGCATGGAACACAAGAATAATGCCATTAAGTCGGATGATAGGCTTATCAAAGAAGCATCTGATGAAATGTTGAATGCAATCAACAGGCATTTTCATCCCCAGTCGCCCGCCTATCCCACCATCCGCGCAACCATTCCGGCACAAGATACTGACACCGACGTAATCGTGATGGACGCTCTGTCTCGCGCTGAAACGATCCTGCGCCAGCGCGACGACCTCCTGGCGGCGTGTAAGAGTGCGCTGCGCAGCGCAACGCACGGAGCGGAAAAGGCCCCCGAACAATGGGAATACCTGTTCGATACCGTCATTGCTGTTTTGGGCGTAGCTATCGAAGATGCCGAAGGGGGTCAGTCATGACCGATGGCGGCAACCACAACGGCAACACAACCTCCCCCTCGCATCTTCCCAAAGGCCAGCGCCCGAAAGCGCCCGCCGACCTGAAAATCCCGCCCTACGATGTTACGAAAGACCCGGCGGTGAACCGGCTCAAGTCAGGCTGGGACGGCAACGACCGCTCCGACTGGACGCCGGAATACTTCCGAGAGCTGGTAAACTACGATCCGAAACATTTCGGGCTACCGCACGAGATAAAGCCATTCAAGGACGAGTGGCGCGTTCCCGAAAGCGACTGGCTGGACATCTTTCTGTTCGCCGTCTTTGGCGATTTCCTGCTGGCCGTGCCGGATACCTTCTATAACACGCCCTACCGCAAGGACGACAAGGGTCACTTCAAGTTGCTGTGGTTGAAGGCGAAGCGAGATACTGCCCCGGTCGTCAAGGCGTTGCCAAAAACCGCAGCCGACCGCCTCGACCCCGCCGTCGTGGCCGAGGTGGACCGCGTGAACCGCGCCCAGGAAAAGAACAACATCGCCCACGATACCGGGGTTGACCCGGAAGACCTTGAGGAAATCTGGGTCGGGCTGAACTTCTCGCTCGATAACTGGGCCATGCGTGACGCGCGGCTCCTGGTGAACGGCTACCAGCTTTACCCCTGCCCCGGTGTCCCTATTGGCTGTGACGATCCGGGCGTCGTCGGCGTCCTGTTCTACGTGGTGATGTACATCCCCGGCGCTGACAAGCGCATCATCGTGGCTGCTGTTGGCAATCACGGCGAGCTGCTGTACAAGGCCAACCGCACGAAGGTACGTGATTACGTCATCTTAACAAAGAAACTGGCGCGGAGGGGTCAGAAGTCGGCCCCTTTTTCGGCGCGTGGGACGCTCCAGATGCAGACTGTCGGAACCGACTAGCCAGCATCGACATGGCAGGCAAGCGCTGGGAACTATAGCCGCAGCGGCGTGCGGACCCACGCGGAACCACAGCACAGGAGCACGAATGAGTGTGAAGCCAACTGATGCAGACACACGAGCCGAGATCGCGGCCTTCGCCCAGCAGTACGGGCGCGCGGCGGCCCGGAAGGAATATGACCTGACGGAAGGCCAGCTCGGCGGCCTGCTGTATCGTTACTACCACGTCAAGCACTCGCAATTATTCAATGTAAAGATTGCGCCCGGCAAGCCCATTACCGTCAAAGGTGACGCGATGGTCATCTCCGATGTACACGTGCCATGCACAAATTGGGATCTGGCCCAGCGCATGTGTGAGATTGCTATCCGGTATCTGCCGGAACCGCGCACGCTTATCGTCGCGGGCGACTTATTCAACCTTGACTGGGCCAGCACCTATCCGGCCATCGCCGACACTATTCAGTGGAAGCAAGAGCAGGCCGCCGCCTCGGCACTAATAGAGGAGTGGCTGACTGTATTCCACGACATCGTGCTGACGGCTGGCAACCATGACCGGCGCGGCTTCAAGGCCACGTCGGGAAACATATGGATGGATGACCTTCGCAAACTCATCACGGCCGACAAGCGTGTACGCACCTCAGAGTGGGGCCACAGCATTCTAAGGTCAGGCGGGCGCGAGTTCCGGGTCACGCACGGGCGCAATTACTCAGTGCAGACGGGCAACGTCGGGAATGACATGGCCCACAAGTTTGACCAGCATATCATCTTATGCCACCAGCATCACGGGTCAATCAGCCCTGACAGATACAAGCGCTACATTGTGGTAGACAACCCGGCACTGGTGGACCAGAAGAAACTGGCCTACGTGACGCTCGACGACAGTAAGGCCCCGAACATGGGGCAGGGCTTCACCCTCGTTCGTGAGGGTGAGCCAACGTTGTTTCTGGAGGGGCTGACCGTCTGGAAGCGCTGGCTTCCCAAAGAGATTGAATTGAAAGTAGTGAGCGCCGAAAAGCGCCCCGCCAGCAAGCGCGCGGCGATGAGCGCGGCATAGGAGCAAAGATGAGCGAAAGCATGCAGCCGGGGGCCAAACTAGCAATTATAAACCTACAGGCTGAACTCAGTGAAACCCGCCGCGTTCTGAAAGTGATCAGCGACAGCGCAACGAGCGGCGCGATTGACCTGGCGCTGACCATCGCGAAGTTGCACGGTTTTGATATGCGGGATGACGAACTGACGGAAGCATTTGAAAGGGCATGCGAGCTGACGAAGGGCATATAGAAATGAGCGACATTAGCAAGATGACCGACAGGGAATTGCAGGTCGAGATAGCGAAGGCACTCGGATATCGGGTCGAGTTCGCACTACCCAAGCCGAAGCTGCGCTATCCCAAGTGGATACTCATACAACCTGATGGAACGCGCGCGCCCTATCAGCCATTGGCAAAGAGTGAAGATCCAAACGACCTCTACGTGCGGATTACGTGGAGGATGTTAGAGGACGTGAACGTTGCGCTGGAACTTATCGCTGACTACGACGCCACGATAGACCTGTCTGTGGAGGGCGCAGCGGTCAGGCTGTATGCCCTGGCTACGGCATTCGAGGCGACCGCGCCGGAACTCGCCCGTGCCATCTGCGAAGCCTGGTTGTCTAAGAAGCGGGCGGAGGAAGCGAAGAAATGACCAACCTCGACTGGCTCACCACCGCAGAAGCCGCCGCCGTCCTGGGCATCTCGGAGCAGTCCGTCCGCGACCGCGTGCTGGGGCAACTCAGCGAAGCGCTGGGGGAGAAGCGGCGCAAGGGACCGCACCAGAAAGGCGGCTGGCTCGTCTTCGCCCCGGCGCTCGGCAAGGTGGTATTGCGCCCGCAGGGAAGGCCTCTCAAGTCCGCCGAATAACGAAACCATCACAGCCGCTTGACACTGCAAGGGTTTTCTGATAGACTGTAATTGTCACGAGGGTTAGCAAGCATGCACAACAGACCGCCGGAGTTATCACTAGCCCTCGTGACAAAGGTGCAGGCGATAACTCCGGCGGTGTGTTTTACAGGAGACGACATGGAACACACGATTAATGGTAAAGTATGGCGCGAGGAAATCGACCTCTCCCGGCCTTTTCACTTCCGGCTCATCTGTGACGAGACCGGCCAGAACGTCGGCGCGCGCGACAAGCAGCAGCTTGACGACGTGATCGACATGTTCGAGCGGGCGTATGGGGCGTGCGATGACCTGGATGCAATCTCAGGAGGCAAGTGATGGATAAGCCAGAGACCGGATACTGCGGCTATTGTTATCGGGTTGTGGAGGATTATCGCCCCGAATATTGCCCTGGCTGCGGGCGCGAAGAACAATGGCTGATTGTTACCGACGACCATTCGACCGCCGAAAACAACGCGGCCTACAGGAAGGCGGAGGCCGACCGCGCGCTGGCAGTCAAGGCCCGGATCATCGGCGACCAGATGCGCAGCAGCGGCGAGGATAGCGTCGTCAATGGCAAGCTAGGAGGCAAGTGATGACCGATTTCCAGCGAGGCCAGTTAGTGCAAATTCTACAGAAAATGCGTATGGCAAACGAGAGTGAAGGCACTGAGGAGTGCCACATGATTGTGGACGATTGTTTGGGTGAGGCTCTGCGGGTGATGGGCCAGGACTATGAAGACGCGCCCGTTGACCCGGTTATCCAAAACATCATTGAGGCGTGGGACCGGAAGAGTAAGTGGTACGCCTAGCACAACGCCGCGTCGGCACGCGGCGATGAATAACGTGTTCGCTCACAACTCAGGAGAGTGACCATGAGGAAAGCCAGCATTATCACCGAAATCACATGCACCGCTGCGCCAGAATACTTCCTGGACAACTCGCCGACGTGGGTGATTAAGGAATGCATCGAAAACGGGCCTATCCCGTGCGAGGGAAGAGGTCCGGCGGAGTGGTGCCGGGATTGCCGTTTTTGTTCCGACTACGAGACACACATCGAAGAAGACTAGCAACAACGACCGCTGACCAACGGCCTGCCAGCCGACAAAGGAGATGAACTGATGGCAAAGAAAGCACGATACGCAATTGCGCCAGTAGATTTCACATGCGCGGAAGACTTTAAGAACGTCTCAAGGTTAGAGCGGGCCAGGAAGCGCGCAATGGGCCGCAGTAACGCCAACGAAGGTGAAATGTGGGGCATCTGGGACAATGAGGCAGACGACGAGGGCGGGTTCTTTATTGAATTCGTCTACTGTGGGAAGCGTTTCATATCAACCACTGACTAACAACAACGCCCCGCCAACGCGCAAACGCTGGCGGGGCTGGGACAACACGAGACAAGAGGAGTTTACCATGACAACCGTTGCGCTTCAACACCTTCACATACGGACGCTGGAAGCCGGGGCCAATGAGGTGTGTGAGCACTGCCACAAACCGGCCAGCAAGCTATCGACCATTCGCGGCCTCAAGACCAAGTTTTGCGAGTGCTGCATCTCCAGGATCACCGATGGCATCAGCGACGGCCAGGACACCATCAGCGGCTATCTGGCCCATAAGCACGCGGTTGACGCGCTGGGCCGGGATTGGGGCGTCAGATGACCATCTCGTCAGAGTTGTGCGCGGAGATCCGAGAGTTCTGTGAGCGCGACCGCCCGCCCGCCAAGTGGCACGGGCTGTCGCACGGCTTCCGGTTGGCCGTGTCTGATACGAGTGCCGATGTGGTGCTGTACCGGTCGGATGAAATCAACAATAGCGTTATCGTGGGCCGGTCCGGGCGGGATGCGTGGCATCACCGCTGGTTCCTGAATCCGGGTTGGCGTGAACAGGTTAGCTTACTCGTCTGCGCGGACCCCGATACCGGGGTTGAAGCGCAGGACGTTATCGAGGAGGAGATTTTATGGTAAACCAGGCGATTGAACCAACCAAGACACAGAATGCCATCGCCCCGACCTGGGGTGAGCGCAGCGAGATCCGGGAGCTGGTCGCGCGATTCCGCGCCGGTCTCCCGAACGCAAAGGAAGTGCCGGAGATTGGCCTGCTGGCGCTGGCGACTGCCGCGATGGCGCACGGCCTCGACCCCTGGAACGGGGAAATCTGGTGCATCTACGATAAGAACAAAGGCGAGACGTCGTTGATGGCGGGCATCAAGGGCCTGCGCAAGGCGGCGAAGCGCCAGATGACTGACCGCTTCTTCTACGATGTCAGCTTCAAGGATGTCCCAGAGGAAGAATGGTCAAAGTATGCGCTTGAGCTGGACGAGAAGGGGCGCAAGGTGGAGTGGGTTTCTATTTGCACCCTGCGCCGACAGGACGCCACGTCAAACTATCTGGCGCAACTTGCCCAGGCAAAAGACCTCTGTGGCGGGAATGTCGAGGAGGCGCGTGAGATGGTCGGCGAGCAACCGCGCTGGATTGGTATCGGCATTGTTCGGGTAGGCGAGAAGTCACGGATGGAAAAGACCCGGCTGGCCCGCAAGCGCGCCGAGGCCGAAGCAACTACGCAGGCGTTTGACCTGCCATTTGTCAACCAGGACTACAACGGCAGCACGGTGACGGTGGGCGTGAGCGAAGAAGCCGTCGGCGGCGAGTACGTGGAAGTGCCCTCAACGACGCCAGCGCCCGCCAGCCCGCCAGAACAGGCCGACCCCGACCCGGACCCCCTGGCACGCCCCTACGCGCCGGAAATCGTGCGTAAGGCTATCCAGGGGCGCGTTGCCCATAACCCGACTACTCACGAGAAGGCAGCCAGCGAGAAGCAGCAGCACTATATCGCCAGTCTGCTCAATGCGGCCTTCAAGGACAGCCCCACGCAGGAGAAAGACCGCTACGCCGTGACGAACTGGCTCATCGGCAAGACGAGCACCAAGACTTTCAGCGCGGCAGAGGCGAAGGCGATCATAGACTGGCTGGCCGACGAAACAGGTGACATCAGCCAGGATGGGTACACCGAGGCGAACGCCATTCTGCGCGAGGCGATGCTGGCCGATGGGCAGATGGAACTGTTTGACGACGCAGGCCGCGCGGTTGTGGAGGGAGGTGAGTGATGGCAAAGCTGACGACGCGGCAGCGTGAGGTACTCGAACTGATGGTGGGTGGAAAGCTGCTAGAAGGCAAGGGGGCATTTGGTTTTTACCGCCTGCTGGCCGATCCGCCCGTGCGAGTGCCTTTTGGGGTAGGGCACTCGTTATTGTCCGCAGGTTACGTAGAGGTTATTGGTACTCGGAAGAGCTACCGCCAAGACAAGCCAGACACATATATATACCGTGATAGTGACGCTGGCCGCGCCGCACTGGCGGG